>Ga0247808_10000854_pt1 | contig 14720 bp, 13 predicted proteins | sample UWRJL089202R1_FD_179914 | JGI IMG/M metagenome (GOLD analysis project Ga0247808, IMG submission 179914) | Plant litter microbial communities from Arlington Agricultural Research Station in Wisconsin, United States - UWRJ-L089-202R-1 | ecosystem: Environmental > Terrestrial > Plant litter >... | reverse complement strand
TTCCCCGTTGCTGCGAGGGAGATAGGGCTGAGGATAGGGCCCGACGTCCGACCGCACTGTGCTATAAAAAGCGGAAGAGGCTGTATAACTCCGGTGCAAGCATCTCAGACCCTTGCATAGCCATAAGCTTAAGCCCGCTGTAACAAGGGATAACAATACAGTAAAACCACCCACCCCCCCTGTGGTAAAACGTTCGGCCCGTAATAGTCTTCTGACTTATTACCGCTCACAGACCACTATGCCTCGACAAGGAGGGGGCTGGTGAGCTTCTCAAGTAGTGTCAGGAGAACCCTGACAGCTCACACCTAATTCATAAATTGGCGAGAAACTCGACTAACGGTGGTATGTCCGCTAGCGACTACGGCAGTGATTGTAAAACGGGAAGCTGAGAGCCAACCGAATGAAAAGTTCCCGTCGTCTATCTCGTCTACAATACAATTGCAAGCGGTCATTAGCCGCCACGGACAGTCATTTACTAAAAAGAGTGGACGACACCCGTTGCGAGTGGATGGTGCTGCGGTTAGGCATAGCACAGTGGAGTATTTGCTGAGCTGATTACACGGCTCGGGAAACTAGAATCAAATGTTGGGAAACGTTTGGCCCAGATCCGATCCCGAAGCTGGAATGGGATCAACGCCAATCTGTGAGGAGATGCCAATGGAATCTCTGTGCAAAAACCAGATGTGAAGTAATTGCAGCAAGATGCTTGCCGTTCGTATTGTAAACACAATGCAGGTGGGATACCACCTTGTCACATACTATGGAGGAGGCCTCCTCACCCACCGCTGAAGACTGGAAAGCTGAGGAGAAATCTCGTCTATAATCGTAAGTGAATGTGATGACGCATCGCATGTTGAAGACGTTTTACCCCGCCGCTACCATGAAACCGCATAGTAACTTCCAAGCACCGGAACAGTAGCCGTAAGAACCAGCTAGAGCGCTGCTAGGGAAGCATTTCACAATCCTCGGCACGGGTGGGAGACTGTTCCTACTTGGTAAAGACAGCCCTAGACCCATTCCAAGAAACCCACAGAGAGGTATACTCCAAGTAATGTATAACAAACCAACGCCTTGAAGAATTGGGGATGGTAATCTGGACGAAATGGACTTTCGGGACAAGGGCAAGTGGGGATCGGCACTACGTATCAGAACCATAATTCTTCCAGCAAAGTGAAATGTGCATAATCTTGCTTGTGCCATCCAGCACAACCAAAACAACCATGTCCATTCCAGAAGACTTTAAATTGCATCACTTCTATGTCAAATAGTACGCCTGGCACGAGTTTAAGCGAGACTCTAGTCTGCATTTGGTAAAATTTGCGCTCAAGTGCAGGGAAAATTGGTGGTTGGTGACTCAAATGCGAACAGAGGTTAGACATGTTTCTAGCAGTCCGAGAATTGGGAATTAAGGTAAGGTTATATAAATAGTTTGGTCATTTTGTAACTGTTTGTTTGGTTGATAATCACTGATATCTGAGCTGGATGGTCTCCTTCCCCGGGGCAAGAGTTGTCGAGCTGACTGACACAATGCACGGCTTAAACTCGACTGACAGGTTAAAGCATTTTTCCAATCTTAATATTTGACCGCTATCAACATCGGTAACTGGGCCACACAAACTCTGATCCGTATTGAGCTGCAACATAGTTGGATGTGATCTGCTGCCGTTGCCTTTTATGCACACGGTAGCGGAATCCTTGCCCTCAGCCATTCTGCGCAAGTCTACGCCGCAGCGCAGCGTACCGGCCTATATACACTTGTGAACCATATGTTCCGAGCACTTCAGTGAAAAACTGGCTAGCGCAACCTCAGAAGTTTATTTCGAGAGAACTAGCCTAGAGCAGTTCCCTTAACGGAAGCAAAGGCTTCATCCAACCTCATGTCCGTTGCACCATGCTCTACTGCAAACAGCTGCTTCTTCTGTATTGCCATTCGTAGGTGATGCCGTCCAGTGGCACAAGAAATTTTCTTGTCTGGGGATCGAAAAAGTGCTATTTGCACGATTCGATTGGTGGAGTAGTTCATTATCATCCTCAGGCTTTGACCAGCTCGTCCTCCGCTTTTGGCTTCTTATCCTCTTCAATCGGCTCTTTTTCTACCTTCGGCAACGAATTCTGTTAAAAATTAGCTTAAATACTGCTCATTCGCTGAAAGTTTCACGCATGATGGTAACATTTTGAGATTGGTGTTTGTAAGCGCCAATGAAATCCAGAAACGCGCTTGTTCCAATGCGCTTGAACACTCATGTTTCAAGCTGGAAAGACAGTCATAATAAACCTGGTGCGAATATATGCAAAAAATTTACGTACCACTTCATATACCACCCGGATCATCAAGCTGCAGCTGGGACAGACAGCAATATCTTCACCGTCCCGTAGATCAGCTATGGCAATCTCAAAACGATCACCACAAGGACACGGGTAGTGATAAATCTCCATGGCCGGCTCATAGGTCATGTCCTCAATCTCTATCTCATCATATATATTTTCCGCCATTCTGATATGCTGTCGATTCGCACAGATGATAAAAAGCAAGTTAGTGGTCGGGTTAAGACCGCTGGCGGATACCAGGTATGCGAAGTAGGTGACGGGTAAGCGCTTGTAAAGCTGCCTGGCGCAGGCCGATGCGGCTGGATATTGGCGCGGTAGACGTTAGTCTCTTTCCAGGTCGCGCGTCTTGTACCGACTGTTTGTGCAGCGAAGGGAAAATGTTCTGTAGGCAAGCAACCGGAAATCCTCTCGAACAAAGCTGAGTGCTGAAGGCAGGTTGCCACTGTAACGCTATATCCCTAAAGACTCACACTCATCAGATGCGTAGACAGGTGATAGCTGCCTAGAAGGAAGAACTAGAGTCTTGTAGTGATGTGTACGGACATCAAATTTGCCATCATCAACAACCTCAAAAAATAATAATGCTGCCAAGCTTGCTGCCTTAGAAATGAGGCATCAAGGAGTTTGCCGGGAACGCTAATCGACACTACTTACTCATAGTCTTGGACAGGCTGTCACGCACGCGAATGATTACACTAATATTGTTTTAGTCTCCACCAAATGTTCTGTATTTGTGTCTTCTAGCTATATTTTTTTTTGGGAATGTCATTCATGAATTATTAAGAGAAAGATGTCTCAACGGATACTTCACGTCCTTGGTACGAGTGTTTGGTATTTGGCAAAACGCGGCTGGCATCGCAGTGCTGAGTAAGCGGCCCAGCCGTTGATTTAGGGTTTAGGTTTTTAGCCCCCCCGTTCCCGTGCGGATATAGGGCTGATCCACTTGCTCAATGTATCAGTAAATCTGGTAGCCTCGCTTGTCCAAAAGTTCACCAGCACATTATGGGAGGTATCATTTGACTATCGACGCCCTCTTAACTTGGACACATGGAGATTCGCTTATTGATTATCTACATGCTCGAATCCTATCGATTTGAAGGCGGCTGATGCATAATATGTCGAACGAAACTGCGCTGGTTCACTGTTCCCCTCCTCAATCCCACTGTCCTTGATGACTGTATGTGTAACTCGACATATGAATCCTTATGGTCTTGGCCATAAGCATCCGACTGAACTACCTGTAAAATATTCTGTCGCACAAATCTCAAGTAAGCATATCCTTGCCTACCATTCTAAGAACTTCACATTCAGCCCTATGCTCGTAAGTTAGGCTGGCTATGCATCATATGAATCCTCAGATGCAAATTGCCTTTACAACTCTCTACGTGAACAACCAAGCTTCAGCTGCACTGAAATGGCATGTCTATTCTTTCTATGCTAGACAAGATCGTTTTCTTAAAATGCCCTAACTAAAAGGAGTAAGGGTTGTAGATGTCGGCACTTTTCGTGTATCTTCCGGCTTACTGTGCTCATTCACCCTCCTCCATATGAAGCACATACACATCAACATCCATACTCTGCCGCGGTCGTTGTCAAGTTGCCTAACCGCTTCGGCCGCGGTAAGTACAGGGATGCAATTCAAGGGGGAGGGACTTACTTATTAGTGCTTCTATATACATTCGTGGCTAAACTTTCTGTCTCTTATACCGTAAATCCCCTTGGCGGTATTTATTTCGTGCCTGAGACAACAAATTGCGGCGAGGTTTCTGCGCTACAGCTCTTGGCTAAGCTAATATCGTGTAGGGGAACTTTCAGTGGAGACTGAAGCAGGGTTCTTTTAAAGTTTGCCAATGAAACCCTTCCTTTAAAAAGTCCTCACGTAAATCGGTATTATTAGGGAACTAAGGGCAAGCTCCACTAAGCACTGACCTCTGGCTAGCCTGATATTTTCAAAGTAGGATAGCTCATAACACCAAGCACTTGGTAAATTCCTTTGGCGGAGCTCAGGCAAATGTTACGATTTGTCTACTTTGAAGTATTTCCTTAACTACATACTGAACTTGTAAACTGAACGAGCCCCTATCCAATATTGTTGCGCTATATTTTTGTTAGCATGAAAACCGTGAGAGGAGAGAGAAGCGTAGTTAGTTATCACTGATCGCTAATTCTTCCACGGTCTTTGCGCGGCCTCTTAGATTGCACCAAAAAGTACAATGCAGGCCGGCGAGTAAAACTAACCGGAAAAGGCTACCGTAGTGAGATTTATTCTTATTTTTGTATTCATGGATGGTTCATGGGGGCTATGCACGCCTAGGTAGTAGTAGCATGATGGCATGCATGGCCTTTCCAAGTGTCGGATTCAAATACGCTAGTGATGAGCTACCTAAGGCGTACGTTAAGGTAAGACACTCAGTCAAGCTACCTATTCTATAGTAAACTCAAAAGACCGATCCCCTCCCGGTCGACCCCTGCCCAAAGCTGCGGATCCAGCTTTGCAGATATATATCCCGCATCATTTCTCCAGATCTTGACTTCTGCTTCCCCGTCGATTATTCATGGCATTGCTTCACTGAGCTGGAAGAAAATAATGACGAGTTCCAGAATGAATTCTTTCGAACCCAAACAAAAAGTCAGACAGAGGGCGTCCACCCCAAGGAGCAAAACTGGATGTATTACCTGCAAGCAAGTCGTCGACCCAAGTTCCTGATCACCCCTGCTAACCTTTACAGGAGTAAGTCAAGTCCAAATGGTTATCGCAACACCTCCAGAGGTCCAAATAAGCATTATATATAACCATGCGAACCCATAGCTTTTATGGATTCCAAACTGACCGCTCCTAGTGAGAAGACTGAAGTGTGGGGAAGAGAAACCTGGCTGTCTTCGGTGTGCAAAGTCTGGCTGGAAATGCGATGGCTACGAGCATCTGTCAAACAAATCCAGCGCACTGGCAGCGCGTACGCCGTCTCCCCGTTCTTATCTCTACACGCCATCCAGTCTTGATCTTAACGAGGCTGAACGTCGGTATTTCCAGTCCTATATTGACTTCTCTCCACCATCCCTAGACAACGGGGAACTTTCGCAATTCGCCCTGACCAAACAGACCATGCTACAAGAATCACATGGAAATCCATGTGTACGCCACGTAATTGTTGCTATCGGCGCCTTGGAGAAGAGTTTCCATACCAAATCCCGGTGGGGCCATCTGCGCAACTTGACGGCTGCTCAAGATACACATCATGAGTTTGCGCTTTTCCAATACGAGAAGGCCCTCCGTGGTCTCAGAAACTCGATTGATGAGCTTGAGAAAGGCGCAGGTGCGCGTGAAACGCTGGTTTCCGCTATAGCTTTATCCATGTTTGATTTCTTCTGTGGGAATGGTGGATTTGCGACTCAGCACATTCACTTTGGTCGCAAGATTCTAGCTGCATACCGCCCTCCCCCAACCTCTTCTCAGCTTAACGCTCCCTTATCAACAACCTCTAGCACAATCATTGATGATAACTTGATCCGTATATTTACACAGCTGGATATGCAGACTGTGTTTTCAGCAGGAATCGATGCTCCTTGTGCCTATGTGTCAGTTCTTCCTCCTACGCCACCTATTGCCAGTATTCCAGTGCCCTTCAATTTCACAAATCTAGACGCCTCCAGGAGTTCTCGCGCACTCCTCCTCTCGGCTGGTCAAGATCTCATTTTGCGATCTCTGACCTACCATTTTGTCCCACAATCCTCCATTCCTTCACAATATATCCAGCAACGCGAAATCATACTTCAGAAGCTCCATCAATGGCTCCAGGCATTTGAGCCTTTAACGCGCGGGTTTATTGATACATCGATACATCCTCTTGCTAGACCCGACGCTCTACGATTTCAAATCGCGCTTCTGCTCATTAGGATTTCAGGAATTTTACAAGCCCCAGAGTCCCTATACGATTCACTGTCCTCGCAATTTGAATACCTTCTCGGTGTGTGTCGGGATGTCATCACGTTTGAGCAAGCCACTCAGCCAATACAGATAAATCCCGATTTCAATTATGGTTAGTTTGTCCTCCACGTTTGTCTGGGGTCCACCCCAAATCTCAAGAACATTCCCAGTCCGCAAGGAACTCAAGTATGCTAATTGAGAAACCAGCGACAGAATCATACGCCCACGAGCCAAGAATCGTCCCCGCCTTGCATCTCATAGCCACAAAATGCCGATTGTCGCATCTTCGTAACGAAGCCCTCTCCCACCTGTACGCCTCCCGTCGACGGGAAGGCATTTGGGATTCTATCATATGTGCCAAAATTGCCCAGGCGCTCGTCGACCTCGAAGGCGAATACGGGAACATGAATATAAATTGGGATGCTGGGAGCCACAGTTCTGGGGATCGATGGGATCCCTTCGAGACCGGGAATGGGTCCAGCGATGGCAGCCTGAGATATCCAGACCCGGAAACAGGGCTGGCGGCAAGCCGTCATGGCTCGCCTTATTTAAACGCGCATGATTTTAACGCCGTGGTAACAAGCAGACATGCGAGTCCCTATATGGGGGAGATGGGAAGCCGACATGGCTCTCCGTATCTCCCCAACAATGACTTGAGCATGCCGATGGGCACCGGGTTAAGTGGACTGGGAAGCCTAGAAATGAATCTCGAAAACAGATGCTGGGGCGAAACCGTGATTCGTGACTTGCAAAACCCGCGAAGAGCGACGGTCAAATGTCGACAGAATCGCGGGAGAGATATGGGCGGTGGATGGATTGATAGGGCGGTTACTATAGAATGGGTTTGAGGCGCTGTGGACCAGCGTTGTGATATTAGCGATACCAAAGAATTGATGACCATGATGTATATATGAATGAACCCATGGAGATAGGACCACGGTTTTATAAATATACCTATATAGCCAGTGGAACGTATATATTCTATCAGTGACTATTATTGACCATACCATCTGCTTCACATTGAGATTGAGGTGCTGCCAATTCAAGCCCAACTTGTTAGCATTCCGGTCCGCATACACAACCCCGCCATATCACATGTATTATAATACACGCGTTTAAACACCATATCTCGTGATTATGACTGCACTAAGCTCAATAGAATGGAGAGCTCCATTCGTGCCATCCAGGGGTTAAGCGAGAAGTAAGCTCAACCAACTGGAAAGAGATACTCTATTAATGAATAGTAAAGAATGGAGACAGCATTGCAGTCTGGCCAAAGTAAACTGCAAGATTGGACGAGAAAAATACTTGCGGTAGCGTTGACGATTTGCAGGAATGCTGAATGGGAAAGATAGGAATGGTTCAGAATGCTGATGTTATCCTCCTTGCCTTCATTAAGAGTTCGCAAAAGGAACCGTATATATGTCATTTGGGGGGGACTGCATCATGCACTCTAAAGATAAAGAGTGCATACAGCAGTAGTTTTACGATATCTGATCTCACATAGCCATATAGACAGCAGAACAAAGTTGACATAGAACGCTGGATAGCTAAGTCCAACCACAAATTTAATGTTGGAAATTTTATCATCTGACTGATTCACTATTGGAAGAATTGAGAAAGAAAGATATTGGGAAGTTATTCCGAAACATAGACAGCCGATACTTTCGAGATATCTTTTAGCGACTGAATAGGTAATACATTCTGGTATATATCAAACGGATTTGAATAGCCAATGAGTGAATGGCGGTGGTGATTTGCTGAACAGCACGCCCAAAAGCTCTTGCATCAACAACCATCAAGCCAAAGCCTCTCTCGTCTGCTCCAATAACAGCTTTATGCGGGAAACTTTTCGCCCTGGTCCCACTTCACCAACAAACGGTTAGCGAGATATCCTCCAACCAGTATTATGAATAACCTACGTGTTCCGCTATGCAGCCCGCCTCCCATCTATACCGATCCACCACTTCGCCAAACCCGCTCCGATAATTCAGCCACCCATGGGGACTAACGAACTTTGTTCGCAGAACAGTTATCTGTTGATTCCCCCAAATCGGGCTGAGGATGTTCCATGCCGAGTCGAACCCATTCTGTGCAGCGGGATTATGGTTCTGTGATAAGTTCGAGTTAGATTCCAAACTCAAAGGTGGGCAAGGAGGTGTCTTGTTGATAAGAGTACTCACAATGTATCCCTGATTGATGAATTCAAAGGCAGCTGTGATGTTCTTCGTAACTAAGAATTCATGGGCGAACTTCTCATGCCGTGCGCTTGTTTCGTTCGCGGTGGGTGCAGGAGAAATTGGCTGGCATGGCTTCGGTTTGGTGGGACTTTGTCTCGCACTGATGCCTGCCGTGTTCTCAAACGGCGTTGGAACTGCAAGTATTGAGAAAGGGCCGACTAGGGCCGTTAATAAAATGGTAGCTTTCATGTCGTCGACTCAATTGGTGTTACAGCATATCAGGAACAGGTAAATCGAACATATAAGCATCGCGATAATCGTAACCTTTTGTACTCAGCTACTTTGATGCAGCTCTGGGAGCAGGGATAAATGCATCGCCACTAAACGAAGTGCCGTGGTGATCCTGAACAGGCTATATGGGAGTCCAGAATCAAAATCCTTGGTCTTCGCTAACACATCTATCATCATTACCCAAATTGTAGCGATTGGTCGCCATTCCGGGTGGGATCATATCACACTCAATTTCCACACGGACAGCCTGATTGAATCTCCTAAGTGATACTCTCTTTCTTGATTTGCAACTGCCATTCGTTACGTTAATGGTCAGTTCCCTAGTCGCCAACACCGTTACTGAGGTGCCAAGGGGGGTTTCTTTTATTGGACGATATAGTTCAAGTCTCTTGGGGTACTTAGTTAAAGATTTCTCACCCAGAAGCAGAGCTAGTAATGCTGATGATGAGATTTGCAACTATTTGAGGAGCTAAAACTTTTCTTGGATCTACCCGGATTGGTTTCTTGTGAAAGAAACGGAGTTTTGTGGGATCATGATAGTGCCTTAGGCCTCGAAACGAGATATGATGAAATCGGAATCGGAATAAAACTACAAAGTATCAAAATTTGGTGTAACAAATTTTCTCGTTATATATAAGATTATTAACCTAGATATCGCGAGATCAAAAAGGCTTCAATAAGCAGATTAGGAACAAGTGGTGGCAGGTATGGTCTGAGCACAGTATATATAAAAATAGTGCGACGGTCTGATGGCATTGTAATTAACCTCGTAGTGGATTTGCAGTATAAGGCAGATGATAGCTACGCCTAATCTTCCCCATATAAATCCTCCAACAATGAGATCAGTTCCATGTTTTGCTAGATAAGACAGCATATAGAACTTACCAAGAATGCGTGTATGTTAACTTAAGTTGGTTCAATACTTGCCTTAGGCATCGTGGATAATGTTACAGTCTTAAAGGTACTATATAAATGGCAAATTTTTGCTGGTAATGAGGTACGAAAATGGCAATAGATGCTAGAGGAACAGAGTACGTTATTAATCAGGGGTGGCTTGGCGGAATACTTTAGAGTAAGGAACAGCAAAGATGGGTAATTTCTTTTCTTAGAGAGATGAATGAGGGATGGCACTATGGCAAGGGAACTCAGATGAGCCAGCAAATCACGTTCAGCTGTCAGCTGTACCTACCTATACCATATCGGACTACAGCAAAATCTTGTACCAAATGTAGGGCTATCAGCTAGCTTTGGCAGCTGTGCCATATTGGACTAATTCAATTATTATAGATGACGACGAGTTGCATGTCAAGGCCCTCTATTCACAAGCAGAGATTCGTGCCTCAACTAGGGCGTGGTGATTATCTAAAGTTTCCTGACTCATTGTTGGCCCTAAGGCCATAAAATGCTCACAGGTTCTTTTAGCATACTTCTCAATTGAAGATTAGAGAGTATACTACGATTCCACTTTGAGTCCTCTATAAACGGTCCATCATTTTAGCCAGTTTTCTCGTAACTCCTGGGATGAGGAATTTTGGGGTAGGTTTGCATTTTTTGTTTTCAAAAGCACATGCTCAGTGTGTACGAGTCAACGATATCCAGTATGCTTATTACTCACCCAGTTACTGCCAATTATTTCAGGCCTGACAGCAATTTAAAACAGTGTGCGCTTCATTGACACAGAGTCAGTACCAAACCATAGGTCGCAAACATCACAAGAAAGCCAGATCTAAACAAGAATACTCAAGAAAAGCTCAATCTTAGTGTCAAATATCAAAGCACAGAGATCTATAACTATACGCCCGTATCACTCGAGACTAAAAAACTTATAATGTCTTACAAAACAACTCATAGTCTTCCTAATCCTTATATCTGAATATTGCCTTTCCAAGGAGAGCGTGAACAAGGCAGATTATTCACTAAATTTTAACCTAAAAAAGTTTTCGTGAAACTTTCTAGACTTCCAGCTTGGACTGACGATAATTTATCAGGAATGGCTCATGGCCGTGGTTTACTGTAAAAAGTATGTTTGACGTCATCTGAGACGTGTGGTTTATTCTTGAGAACTTTGGGAATTAGGAGTTTTATAAATTGGCAGCCCGCCGCCCTCTTGTGTCGACACGTGCATATATTGGAAGGCGTTTCCGAAAGTCTGGATAGGGCTGTGCCGCTACCTGGTATGCCGAATAGATTCCTCAGCTCCTAAATTAACTCATTTACATAGCCTTGTCACTTCATCTATGTAGCCAACCACTTCAGCATACCCCACTTGCGGTTGTGTTGGTGTTGTGTTTATTGTGGCACCAGTCCAGACTTCTTTTTTCGTATTTTACTACTGCGAGTTCGAAGTTTCATTTTTTTCTTCTAGGATTATAATCCAATAGGTCACAATCTCAAAACATCTCGGTGAAGGACTATGAGTCTCTCTTTCCTGCTTATACTGGCTATTCCTTGGTCGGGGTGGATTATCTATGTATCATACTGCCTAGCCGTTAATTACTACTGTGCTAGGAAGATTGGATTACCGCTCGTTATTCTCCCTATAGATTGCGGAAATCCGTTTTGGATGGCAATTGATACAAGAGTTATAGCATTTTTCAGGAATCTGCCTTGGGGGTTCAAGAACTTCACCAGATTCAACTGGCGAGGATGGGAGATTCAAGATCGCTACCAAGCACACTTAGAGCTGGGAGACGCGTTTATTTTCGTAACACCTGGAAAGAACTGGTTGCAGCTCTGTAACGTGGAGGCTATGGTCGATATTTTTGCACGTAAAGGTACATCTTATTCTCATACAAACAAAAGTCTTATTCAGGAGCGTCTGCATCATTTCATGGAGAGATTCTACTGTTTAGGCTTCTGCTCGAATGATCTCTCCCAGAATTTTTATCCTTGGTAGACTGATGAGTCTGTAGGGGATTTTACGCGGCCAACAGAAATGCTTGAGATGCTTAACGTATTTGGACCAAATCTGGCAACGACCGAGGGACAACAATGGCAACGCCATCGCAAGATCACTGCCGCATGTTTTAACGAGCACAACAACGCATTGGTGTGGTCAGAAACTATTTATCAAGCTATTGGAATGCTTAACCACTGGTCTGCGAAATCTACTATTAATAGCGTGGCAGATGATGTCCGTACTGTATCGCTGCATGTCCTATCTAGCGCTGGCTTTGGGAAATCATATCCGTTTCGAAGTGCTGAGCGATCTACTACGCAGGAATCTTCAAGTTATCAAGAGTCCCTGAAGTTGATTTTGGATAATTGCATTCCGCTGGTTGCTCTAGGTCCCAATAATTTGAACAAATGGTGGTTGCTAAGAAGCTGGAATGAGTTGTATGAGGCTACTGTTACATTCAGGAATTACATGACGGCTGTGTACGAAGAAGAGAGAGAAGCCATTGCTCACGGACAGAATAGGGCTACCAACCTCATGACTTCGCTTGTTCGTGCATCCCAAACCGTGACGGAAGTGGATGGCATGGCCCAAGGAGGGAGTCCACAGCAAACGGGCTTAACAGAGCAAGAAATATACGGTAATATATTTGTCTTCAATTTTGCTGGTCACGATACGACTGCCAACACACTCGCTTTTGGAATTGCTTTGATAGCCACACGACCCGATATCCAGGATTGGATTGCTGCGGAGATCAAGATCGTGTTTGGTAATGAAAATCCGGTGACATCGTCTTACATAGAGAAATTTCCTCGCCTGAAGCGCTGTCTGGCTATCGCAGTATGTCACTTTTTAGAAATGAGCTCGGTCAGGCTGGTGCTAATTTCTAGTAATCTAGTACGAAACTGTGCGTCTTTACACGCCTGTGGCGATGGTCAAGACTACGGGGCCACAATCGCAATCCCTTAAAATTAATGAGAAATCCTACACACTTCCGTCGCACACAATGATCATTCCCAGCTATTCGGCGCTCCACACACATCCACGACACTGGGGCTCTAACTCGCTGGATTGGGAACCTTCCCGGTGGATTATTTCAAACTCATCTCCCGACACACCTACAACAAGCGATGCCCTGGCCGTAGAATCCTTTTTGCAGTTCCCAAAAGCTGCAAATCCGTTCATAGCATGGTCTGGCGGTGAAAGAGTGTGTCCTGGCCGCAAGTTTTCCCAAGTGGAATTTGTAGGCGTGCTAGTGGGCTTATTTCGGGAGTATAGAATACGACCTACACGTTTAGATGGGGAGGATGATGAGGTAGCAAGACAGAGGTTGAAGACATTGATTCAAAAGGAAACCGGGATGAAATTGTTGCTTCAATTAATGCACCCAGAGCGAGCAGTTCTTACGGTTGAGAAGCGGATTTGATTTACTAAGACCTTATTCTAGTACTACATACTTTATTCAAGTTCGTCCTTTTTGATTTCAACAGCATGTTTTGAGCGAGAGTTTTACATATTCCAAATTCCAATCATGATGAAAGATTAGCGTTTGTTTATTCTGATTTTTGGTCGTTGCTTACTCTCCTAATATAAACTCTTTACAATACTCTCGTGTCAGGTTAGTTCTTACTCGCATCAATAACTTGCCGGCATCTCTGGCCAGCCAATTTCTAGGTTATGGAGTAAAGTATAATATCATCCGGCTGAGCTAGCACAAGCACAAAATACATACAACATCTGAATTTCGATACTTTTTGTTCAAGAAATCTCCCCAAAAAGGGTCTCCATCCTGAGGAGTATGAAACGGCAGCATGAATGTCGTGTGGTATGATAATCTATATTCGTCTTAGAAACGTTATTCGTCCAGCTTCAAATTGACCGTCTTGACCATGGACCCAGTTTCAATCATAGCAGGCGTTATAGCGCTACTAACCTCGTTGGCGTCCCTTTCTTTTAAACTTAGCGAGTTACGTAATGAGTTCCAGGATCCAATATCAGATATTCCTCGACTCGCTCATGAGTTTGACGATTTAACACAAATTTTTAAACGTCTTGAAGATACTCAGAAGATTGGTATAAACCGCTCTTCTCGCGCCTTCATTATTTCCTAGCGCTCGGCAGACTGGCTTTTGTTTGAAAGAATCTCTCTGGTATTTAATAGTCGACAAGACTATCCATTGTCTCTGGATAGCCATTTCTGCACTTATGAAATTAATAATAACATTGTCGTTTTGGATATAGTTGAAAGATTTAATAGTATAACCACTATATAACTCAATCTAGGAATTTGGTGCAAGAAGATAATATAGTTAAAAGACAGCAAGTATTTGCTCCTTTCAAAAAAATCCAACCCCGCGAACTATATTGAGAGTTTTCTCAGCTTATACATCTTTATAAGTGAAAATCTAATATAATCTGTTATAATAGATGATCTAGCATTGAAAGTCTTCATACTCGACTTTTACTACTCTGCGGACAAACTCACAATCACTCTTATTTATAAGTATAATTTTGTAATAAATAAAATATAAAAGGTAATAAAATTCATCTTAAGCATAATGTTTATTGTTGAGTTCAGCAATCAAGGTATAGTATATAAAGGACTGCGTTTTTTAAAGAATAGTCTTTTTTGTTCTATAGTCAGTATACAGAAAAAGAACGCATCTTCTAAGAATATTTCTATAATGTTATTAGAACTCCTCCGCTGTCCTATATTGTCTCCTGATAGATCATGATTTGCAGCTTTCTATAATATGAGAAAGTACCAAAGTTATTTATATATATATAAAACAGTGACTAGCAAAGTGTTGGCTAAAGTTCATTTCGAAATATATACTATATTGAGTCTCAATTCATACTTTGAATTCGATGCTCGAAGACTATATATATATTACCAAGGTACTAAAACGTGGGATGAAAATGTAATATTACAGATATGGGAGCCATAAGGTTGAGATTAATCCCGCTGGATGGTAGGTTGCAAATACCGAGAGATGATGCAGTCAAAAACAGTTGCATGTTTAGCTTTCCTACCCTTATAATTGAAAGCTCTGACATTTCTTCAGAATATTGCTGAAAATTGTTCGGTGGATGAATTTGC
>Ga0247808_10000850_pt1 | contig 14754 bp, 11 predicted proteins | sample UWRJL089202R1_FD_179914 | JGI IMG/M metagenome (GOLD analysis project Ga0247808, IMG submission 179914) | Plant litter microbial communities from Arlington Agricultural Research Station in Wisconsin, United States - UWRJ-L089-202R-1 | ecosystem: Environmental > Terrestrial > Plant litter >... | reverse complement strand
CGTGACGGCGATCACCGGGCTGGAAGAGATGACGGCGGTCTTCCTCCTCGTCGGCTTCATCCTCGTCATCGGCGGAGTCTGGTGGCTCAATCTGTTTAACTTCATGGACGGCATCGATGGCCTGGCCGGCCAACAGGCCGTTGCCATGCTCGGCTCTGCGATGTTGTTGTCGGGATCGGCGCAACCGGGCGCTGTTGGCGACCCGCTCTGGTGGACCATCGCGATTACCGCAACGGCAACGGTTGCCTTTCTGTCGTTCAACTGGCCGCCGGCCAAGATTTTTATGGGCGATATCGGCAGCACGTTCTTGGGCTTCATGATCTTTGCCATCGCTGCAATGACGATCCATGCAGGCTGGATGACCCTGCCACAATGGGCGATTTTGGCCGTGCTGTTTGCCGCAGACGCTACGGTGACTTTGGTCACGCGATTGCTGCGGGGCGAGCGAGTAACGGAAGCGCATCGCTCCCATGCCTATCAACGGCTTTTTCGTCGCTGGGGCGGCGCGAAAAGGGTGGCGGTGACGGCGCTAGCCACCAACCTATTGATATTATTGCCGATCGCACTAGCTTTTAAACAGGATGACGTTCCCGCATATGGTGTCGTCGCCGGCCTCTATATCCTTTTTACCGGCATATTCGTGTATGTTGGCGCCGGCAGGGCAAACGGCTGACAGACACAAGAGGTGGAGCGATGATTTTGGTGACTGGCGCAACCGGCTTTGTCGGCAAAGCCTTGATAGAGCTGCTGGACCGGCAAGAAATGCCCTATCGTCCGGTCAGCCGGACGGTGCGCAACGGCTACGCGCATGTCGCCAACATCGATGCTGAGACTGACTGGAGCGCGCCGCTAGATGGTGTCAAAACGGTGGTCCATCTTGCCGCGCGCGTCCATGTGATGACGGAAACGACCGCGGATCCCTTGGTTGCATTTCGGGCTATGAATGTCGATGCGACAGTCAATCTGGCGAGGCAGGCCGTTGCTCGCGGCGTGAAGCGTTTTGTCTTCGTCAGTTCGATCAAGGTGAATGGAGAATCGACGGAAGCAGGCCGACCCTTTACGGCGGATGATAGGTCTGCGCCGCAAGATGCTTATGGCCAGTCAAAACTCGAGGCGGAACAGGCTTTGTTGGCACTCGGCAACGAGACGGGAATGGAGATTGTCGTCATCCGTCCGCCATTGGTCTACGGTCCCGGCGTCAAAGCCAATTTCGCAGCGCTAATGCGATGGGCCGACAGCAGCATTCCCTTTCCATTCGGCGCAGCGCGCAATGCGAGGTCCTTGGTTTATGTCGAAAACCTCGTCGATCTCATCCTGCTCTGCGTGCACCACTTGGACGCGGCCAATGATGTGTTTCTCGTCAGTGACGGCGAGGATTTGTCGACAGCTGAACTTTTCAGGCGCTTGAAGAATCTTCAGGGCGGACGATCGCGGATCATTGCGGTGCCGGTAAGTTTGTTGACGACCATTTTCGGGTTGATCGGCAAAACCGCGCTGGCGGACCGATTGCTTGGCTCGTTGCAACTGGATATTGCTAAAACCCGCGTTAAATTGGGTTGGACCCCGTTGATCTCCTGTGAAGAAGGCTTGCGGCGTACGGTGGAAGGCTCAAACCGATAGCCGATTCGTGTTTTAGAATGTTATAAGCCGTCACAAGACCTAAGTCGAAGAGAGTAAAGAGTCGGAAGAGCATGCTACAAATACTGCGGTCAACCATTGAAACCATGCCGCGTTTCTGGAAGCGCGCATTTCTGATCAGCTTCGATGTGGCTGCATTGCTCGCCGCTATTTGGGTCAGCTATGCCGTCCGCTATGGTGTCTGGTCGCCAGTTATCACCGACGAGCGGATTCTGCTGACGATCCAGGCGCCGATCATTGCCATTCCGATCTTCATCCGCATGGGGCTTTACCGCGCAGTCATTCGCTATTTGCCGGACCGGGCGATCTGGACGATCCTCAAGGCAATGTCGATCGCCACTGCCGCCTGGGTCATTCTGGTCTTTCTGACGGAGATGGCCGGACGCGGCGTCGTCCCGCGCTCGGTGCCGTTTATCTACTGGGCCGTGGGCATTCTGTTTATCGGCGGCAGTCGTTTTGCTGCCAAGGCTGTCTTGAGCTACGGGACGGGCATGCGGCGTACCGAACAGCCTGTTTTCATCTACGGGACCGGTGAAGCCGCCGTACAGTTGGCCGGCGCCCTGCAAGGGCATGGCAACCGCTATGTGGTCGGTCTCCTGGACGACAATCCGACTTATCACGGGCGAGATGTCGCCGGTCTGCGCGTCTATCCCCCGTCGCGCTTGCCGACGCTGATCGAACAATATGGCGTCAAGGAAGTGATTCTGTCGAACCAGGCACTGTCGACCACGCAGCGCCAGGATATCGTTGCCCGTTTGAGCGGGCTGGGAATCAAGATCCGCACCCTTCCGGATATCTCTGATATCGTCAGCGGAAAGTATCTCGTTAGCCAGATTCGCGAGATCGACATCGATGAATTGCTTGGCCGCTCCTTTGTCCCTGCCTCCCAGAAACTGATCAGCGAGATCATCCAAGGCCGCATCGTGATGGTTACGGGTGCAGGTGGCTCTATCGGTTCCGAACTCTGTCGGCTGATCGTCAAATGGAGCCCGACTGCTATCGTGTTGTTTGAGGCCAACGAATTTGCGCTCTACAAGATCGACCAGGAGCTGTGTGCGCTTGAGGGGTTGAAGATCACACCGGTCCTGGGTTCGATTACCGATGCGACCCGTGTCGGGGATGCGATCACGCGATACGGCGTCCAAGTGGTTTTTCACGCCGCCGCCTACAAGCATGTGCCATTGGTGGAAGCCAATGTACTGGAAGGCATTCGCAACAATGTGTTCGGCACCCAAACTGTTGTCGATATCGCCTTTGCCAACGGTGTCGAAAACTTCGTGCTGATTTCCTCCGATAAAGCCGTGCGCCCGACCAATGTCATGGGTGCAACGAAACGCTGGGCAGAAATCATCGTCCGACAGAAGGCTGCGGAGGCGAGTCTGCGCAATTCCGGGCAACGGTTCTGCGCCGTCCGGTTTGGCAATGTCCTGGGCTCCAACGGTTCCGTCGTGCCGCTGTTCAAGGAGCAGATCGCCCGCGGTGGCCCGGTGACGTTGACGGACCCCGACATGACCCGGTATTTCATGTCCATTCACGAGGCAGCCGAGCTCATCGTTCAGGCAAGCGCCCTCTCGCACGGGGGCGATATCTTTTTGCTGGAAATGGGTGAGCCCGTGCGGATTTCCGATCTTGCTAAAAACATGATTCAGCTGGCCGGCTTCAGCGTCCGTGACGAGCAGAATTCCCGTGGGGATATCGAAATTGTCGTGACCGGTAAGCGACCGGGTGAAAAAATGTTCGAGGAACTGTTTTACGATGTTGCCAATGCCTTGCCGACGCAACATCCAAAAATTCTGAAAGTGGATGCCAACGCTGTCGGTCAAGATCGACTGGAACAGGCTTTGCTGCAGCTGAAAGCAGCAATCGATGCGCAGGATGAAAAGGTGGCGCGCCAGGTCCTGTTCGATTTTATCGAGGGTTAGGCCGACGGCTCTCGCGCCATCCAATAGCCAAGACTTAGACTAAAGTCATAATCCCAAAGCATGCCTCTTCGTGGCGGTGATTTTCTGTCACTCTGCCGACACACGCACTGTGCCTTTGATGGCGGCCTGGGGGGAGTCTGGGTAAGCGATGCGTTCAGTTTCATCTGTGGGAGGACAGATCATGGCAAATGTCGCGACAGCCGGTAGCCCGAAAGCCGCCGCTATGACAGCCGAGGAGAAGAAGGTCATTTTTGCCTCTTCGCTCGGGACCATTTTTGAATGGTATGATTTCTACCTTTACGGCTCGCTGGCCGTCTATATCGGCGCCACCTTCTTCAGCCAGTATCCGGAAACGACACGCAACATCTTCGCGTTGCTGGCTTTTGCCGCCGGCTTTCTGGTGAGACCCTTCGGAGCCCTGGTCTTCGGTCGCCTCGGTGATCTGGTCGGGCGCAAATATACCTTTCTCGTCACCATCATGATCATGGGCCTGTCGACCTTTCTCGTCGGCATCCTGCCGGGAGCGGCGTCGATCGGGATCGCCGCACCGATTCTGCTGATCATCCTGCGCATGCTGCAGGGACTGGCTTTGGGCGGCGAATATGGCGGTGCCGCAACTTATGTAGCCGAGCATGCGCCTCACGGCAGACGGGGCTACTTTACCTCCTGGATCCAGACGACCGCGACACTCGGCCTGTTCCTGTCGCTGGTGGTCATTGTTTTTGTGCAATTCCTGCTCGGCAGGGAAGCATTTGCCGCATGGGGCTGGCGCATCCCGTTCCTGGTCTCCTGTGTCCTTCTGGGCGTCTCGGTGTGGATCCGACTGAAGATGAACGAATCGCCGGCCTTCAAGAAGATGAAGGAAGAAGGAAAGGGCTCGAAGGCGCCGCTGACGGAAGCTTTTGGTCAGTGGAAGAACGCCAAGATCGGCCTGTTGGCCTTGTTCGGTGCCGTCGTCGGCCAGGCCGTGGTTTGGTATTGCGGCCAGTTCTACGCGCTGTTCTTCCTGCAGAACATCCTCAAGGTCGATGGCCAGTCTGCCAACCTGATGGTGGCGGCATCGCTGTTCATCGGCACCGGGTTTTTCGTGCTGTTCGGCTGGTTGTCCGACAAGATCGGCCGCAAGCCGATCATCATGGCCGGTCTGCTGCTGGCGATGGTCACCTATTTCCCGCTGTTCCATGCGCTGACCTGGGCAGGCAATCCGGCGCTCGCCGAAGCGCAGGCGAATATTCGCGCGACGGTCACGGCCGCTCCGGGAGATTGCAAGTTCCAGTTCAACCCGACCGGGACCGCGAAATTCACCACGTCGTGCGACATCGCGACATCGTTCTTGACGCGCAACTCTGTTCCTTACGACGTGGTGGACGGTGCTGCCGGTGCTCCCGCAACGGTCAAGATCGCCAACACGACAGTGCCGAGCTATGACGCGGTTGCAGCTGGCGACAAGGCAAGAGGCCTCAACGGTGCCTTCGAAAAGCAGGTCAATATTGCTCTTCACGATGCCGGCTACCCGCTGGTACGCGGAGTATCGAAGGTGCCCGACGCAAAACTGGATGCTTTCGTCGCCGCCAATCCGGAGCTGGCTCTCAATGCCGCGACAATCCGGGCTGGTGAGAAGACGACGGTGACCAAGGCAGATCTGATTGCCGGCAAGCTGCTGACAGTGGATGAAGCCAGTGCGGTTACCGACATGGCGGTCTATTCCATCCCGGGCTCCGGCAGCTTTGCGATGGTCGCCGATCCGGCACGGGTCAACTGGATCATGGTGATTGCGGTGCTTACGGTGCTGGTGATCTACGTCACCATGGTCTACGGCCCGATCGCAGCGCTGCTGGTGGAACTGTTCCCAACCCGCATCCGCTATACCGGCATGTCCCTGCCCTACCACATCGGTAACGGCTGGTTCGGCGGCCTGCTGCCGGCCACCGCCTTTGCCATGAGCGCGGCCAAGGGCGATATCTACTACGGTCTCTGGTATCCGATCGTATTCGCCGGCATCACGCTGGTGATCGGGATGCTGTTCCTGCCGGAAACCAAGGATCGTAATATCCACACGATGGAATGATTTTTGTCGTGTTTGTCGAATCCAAAAGCCCGGCGCGAGTCATTCGCGCCGGGTTTTTTTAACGACAATTCGACAAGGAATTATGCGGCAGACAAAGACCGGAATTCTGCCAGAATGGCATCGCCCATCTCGGTCGTGCCGACCTTGCGGGCGCCATCGGCCATGATGTCGCCGGTGCGGATGCCCTTATCGAGAACATTGGCAATCGACTTTTCCAGCAGGTCGGCTTCCGCCACCATGCTGAACGAATAACGCAGGCACATGGCAAAGGAGGCGATCATCGCGATCGGGTTGGCAATACCGTGGCCGGCGATGTCCGGGGCAGAGCCGTGCACCGGCTCGTAGAGCGCCTTGCGCTTGCCGGTCTTGCCGTCCGGGGCGCCGAGCGATGCCGATGGCAGCATGCCGAGCGAACCGGTCAGCATAGCGGCCACGTCCGACAGCATGTCGCCGAACAGATTGTCGGTGACGATCACGTCGAACTGCTTTGGCGCCCGCACCAGCTGCATGCCGCCGGCGTCGGCCAGCATGTGCTCGAGCTGCACGTCGGAATATTTTGCCTTGTGGGTTTCGGTTACGACCTGATTCCACAACACGCCCGACTTCATGACGTTGCGCTTTTCCATCGAGCAGACGCGGTTGTTGCGGGTGCGGGCCAACTCGAAAGCGACGCCGGCAATCCGTTCGATCTCATAGGTATCGTAGATCTGGGTATCGATGCCGCGCTTCTGGCCGTTGCCAAGATCGATGATCTGTTTCGGCTCGCCGAAATAGACGCCGCCGGTCAGCTCGCGGACGATCAGGATATCGAGACCTTCGACCAGTTCCGGTTTCAGCGAGGATGCGGCCGACAGGGCCGGGTAGCAGATCGCCGGGCGCAGATTGGCAAACAGCTCCATGTCTTTGCGCAAGCGCAGCAATCCGGCCTCAGGGCGAACCTCGTAAGCGACGCCATCCCATTTCGGGCCGCCGACGGCACCGAACAGCACGGCATCCGATGCCATGGCCTTTTGCATGTCCTGTTCGGAAATCGCCATCCCATGCGCATCATAGGCGCAGCCGCCAACCAAGCCTTCATCGATCGCAAAGCCGCTATCCATGGCTTCGTTCATGAAAGCAATGATCTTGCGGACCTCGGCCATGGCTTCCGGGCCGATGCCGTCGCCGGGCAGGAGGAAAAGAGTGCGCGATGTCATGGAGAAAGCCCTTTGCTTGAAAAGAAAATGCTGCGGCGTTCTTACGCGGGCGCACGTCGTTTTTCAAGCAAAGGTCATCTGCAAATGCCGATCCGCCGACTTCCAACAAGCAATCTGCGACCGTCGCTCAGGCCCAGGGGCGCGACGCGGCGTTGGTCTTTTCGTAGGCGTCGATGTTGACGCCCTTCTCCAGGGTCAGGCCGATATCGTCGAGCCCGTTCAGCAGACAGTGGCGTTTGAAGGCGTCGATCTCGAAGCTGATCGTGCCGCCGTCTGGTCCGGAAATTTCCTGCGATTCCAGGTCGATCGACAGCACCGCATTGGAACCGCGTGACGCATCGTCGAGCAGCTTTTCGAGGTTTTCCGGGCTGACGACGATCGGCAAAATGCCGTTCTTGAAGCAGTTGCTGTAGAAAATATCGGCAAAGCTGGTGGAGATGACGCAGCGGATGCCAAAATCGAGCAGCGCCCAGGGCGCATGCTCGCGCGACGAGCCGCAGCCGAAATTGTCGCCGGCAACCAGGATTTTCGCATTCTGGTAGGCCGGCTTGTTGAGCACGAAATCTGGATTGGGCGAACCGTCCTGCAGATAGCGGGCTTCGGCGAAAAGGCCGGTGCCGAGGCCGGTGCGCTTGATCGTCTTCAGGTAATCCTTGGGAATGATCATGTCGGTGTCGATATTGACGACCGGCAGCGGGGCTGCAACGCCAGTCAGCTTGACGAACTTGTCCATTGGACCTTGCCTTCAGTTTTGAAGTTTTCGATTTCTTCTCGCCATAGAGCAAATTCGGGCAGAATTGAAGAAAAAACTCGATCGCGATCTATACGGCGACGTGGCCAACCGCATGTGCGGCAGGCCGGCGTTGAAACCCTAGAGGTCGATGATCGTTCCGCAGCCATCATTCCAGACTCGCATATCGTCCTGACGCGCCTTGGCGCGAACCGGCACGGGCTTGAGTCTGGTCGACATGGCGCGACCCAGCAGCGCGACGCTGAGAACGGCGCCTAAGGCCAGCGTCAGCGATGCGGTCAGCAGCACCACGGTGGCCAGAACGGCAAAGCCGGTGATGGCAAGGAAAAACGTGCGGATGTTTTGCATGATGAAAACCCTTCTTTCCGACTGAATGTGGTCCCTGCCGATCTTGGTTGCAAGTGCTTTGCAAACCGGCACCTTCAAATCCGGCCGTCGGCTCGAAACGATTTCGTGATCCGCAGGCAGATGATTCGCACGGAAATCTTGCAGGCCTTGCCAAAGCTTGGCACAACACCTCCATGACATCACCATCGGATCCTGAATCCCCGCGTTTGCGTCGCTCCGTACTCAGCGTCCCTGCCATCAACCGTAGGGCACTCGGAAAAACCCATGCGCTGGAGTGCGATGCGGTGATTTTCGATCTGGAAGATTCGGTCGCGCCGGAAAAGAAGGCGGAAGCCCGGGAGAATTTGCGGCAGTTCTTTGCCGAGGCATCGTTGCGTTGCCGCGAAACCATCATTCGCATCAATCCGCTGGCTTCGGAATTCGGAGCGCAGGATCTCGATCTGGTGCGCAGTTGCGGGCCGGATGCGGTTTTGCTGCCCAAGGTCGAAGGACCCGACGATGTGCTGACCGTTGCCGACCTGCTGGCCGAGGCCGATATTTCCGACACTCTGCGCATCTGGGCGATGATCGAGACCCCGCGTGGCATTCTCAATGCGGCCGCCATCGCCCATGCCGGACATACGCGCGGTGCGCGTCTTGATTGCTTCGTTCTGGGTCTCAACGATCTGCGCAACCAGACAGGCGTGCCGGCCGAGCCCGGACGAACCTATCTTGTGCCCTGGATGATGCAGGTCATTCTGGCGGCACGCGCCTACGGGCTGGACGTGCTCGACAGCGTCAACAATGATTTCCGGGATCTGCCACTGTTTGCCGCGGAGTGTGACCAGGGGCGGGCGATGGGCTTTGACGGCAAGATGCTGATCCATCCGGCACAGATCGAGGCCGCCAACCGGCTTTTTGGCCCAAGCGAGGCGGCCCTTGCCGAAGCGCATGAAATTCTGGCGACCTTTGCCGATCCGGCGTCGCAGGGATTGAACGTGATCAATGCGCATGGGCGGATGATCGAACGATTGCACCTGGATCAGGCCAAAGTGCTTGTCGCCAAGGCGCAGATGATTTTGGAACGAAAGACCACGACATGAAACTCTACCGCATTCTCACCGGCCCGGACGATTCCTCGTTCTGCCACAAGGTCACGGCCGCTCTCAACAAGGGCTGGGAGTTGCACGGTTCGCCGAACTACGCTTTCGATGCGGGAACGGGTGTGATGCGATGCGGTCAGGCCGTGGTCAAGCAGGTGGACGGCAAGGATTACGATCCCGAGATGAAGCTCGGCGAGCAGTAAGCCGGATCTAGCGCGGGGTTGCCTCGTCGGCGATGGCCTCGATGCGTTCGATGTCGTCGTCGCTCAGGCCAAAATGATGGCCGATCTCATGGATCAGCACATGGGTGATGATATCGCCCAGCGTTTCGTCGTTTTCGGCCCAATAGTCGAGGATCGGGCGGCGATAAAGCGTGATGTGATTGGGTGTTTCGCCGGTCTCGACGCTGAAGCGCTCGGAAATGCCGCGCCCCTCGAACAGTCCCAGCAGATCGAACGGCGTTTCCAGCGCCATGTCCTCGAAAATCTCGTCGGTCGGAAAATCGGTGATCTCGATGATCAGGTTGGCGGTCAACGACCGGAATTCCTCCGGCAGATTGCCATAGGCTTCGATCGCCAGTGATTCAAACGTGCTGATCGTCGGCGCATGGCGGTCCTGCCAATCGTCGGTCTGGTTGATACGGGCCATGGCTGCTCCTTTTTCTCCTGATCATATAAGCGCTTTGGCCTGAATTTTCGAGAAGGAATTCCGGAGAGGAATAAATTCTTAAGTCCGCATGTTGACTCTTTTAGCAAGCTCTGGAATCTATAAGAACATAAAGTGAACACGAGAAGGAAGCAGACGCCATGGCCGATAAAGCCGCGGCGCGGGAGAGTCTTTTTGCCCTGCGCGAGACCATTGCCCGACTGGAAGGCAAGACATTGCCGACGTCGGTGCAGGCTGGCGATAGCCGCGAGACAGGCGGATTTGCGCAACACCAAGGAGCTATCGGTCAATGCGATCGACTGCCGCTGGGGATACCCGTTCTGGACGAGGCGATGCAGGGGGGCCTGCCGCTGGCCGGCCTGACGGAAATCCGCAACGGCGAAACCCGGGATGCCGGTGCGGCCACGGGGTTCGTGCTGGCGCTCGGCGCCTTGTGCCAGGCGGCCCGTTCACCCGGCGATAATGCACCCATCCTGTGGATCGGGCAGACCAGCGCCTCGGCGGAAGCCGGCCTGCCCTATCCTCCGGGCCTGCGCTCCTACGGGGCTGAAATCCGCGGCCTGCTGATGGCGGCACCGCGCAAGGTGCAGGACGCGCTCTGGATCGCCGAAGCGGCGCTGGCATCGCCGGTATTTGCCGCGATCGTGCTCGAAGTGCGGGGCAATCCGGACTGTTTCGGGCTCAGCGAAAGCCGGCGGCTGCATCTGCGGGCCCGGGCCTCGAAAATTCCCTTGTTGCTCCTGCGCCAGGCCGGCGAGGAGGAGGCCAGCAGTGCCTTCTTCCGCCTGAATATCACCCCGGCGCCGGCGCGCGCCCGTCACCTCCCGGATGGTTCGATGCTCGGCGGCAGCATCGGCAATCCCGTCTTTCACGTCACCGCCGAAAAAAGCAGGACGATCACGCCTGTCGGCATCCTTATCGAATGGAACGTCCATGACCGCCGCTTTCACCCCGTCGAACCTGCTCTTCAATCGGGCATCCGGTCAGCGCTTCCTGTCGCTGGTGTTTCCGCATCTGCCGGCCGATCGTCTGGCGCGGATCCGCTGGGGCGCGTCGTGGCTTTCGAAAGGGCGTCCTGAGCACCCGCCAGTGGTGATTTCGGATCGGGTGATGAATGCCATGCGCATCGCCGCCATGGATACTTTTGCCGAACGGCAGGGGCTGAAGCGCGGGCAGGGCATCGCCGAAGCGCGCGCCCTATGCCCCGGCATCGATGTGGTGCCGGCCGATCCGGGCGCCGATCAGGCATTTCTGGAGGCACTCGCCGACTGGTGCGATCGTTACACGCCGCTGGTGGCGCTGGATGGCAAGAACGGACTGTTTCTCGATATTACCGGCTGCGCGCATCTGTTCGGCGGCGAAAAAAGCCTGCTGGAGGATGTTTTGCTGCGGTTGACGCGGCTCGGTGTCGAGGCCTGGGGGGCGATCACCTCCACGCCGGGCCTGTCCTGGGCCTCGGCCCGATTCGGCAGCGAAACGATCATTGCCGCGGAGGATGCGGAGCGGGTGCTTGTCGGCCTGCCGATGGCCGCCCTGCGGCTGGAGCGGGTGACGATCGAAACCCTGGAACGGGTCGGTTTGAAAACGGTCGGCGATATTCTGCAGGCACCGCGGGCGCCGCTGGCACGCCGTTTTGGGTCGCAACTGCTTCAACGTCTCGATCAGGCCCTGGGGCTGGAGGACGAGCCGCTGTCGCCGCGCATGCCGGTCGCCAGCCTGTCGCAGGAACGGCGCCTGGCCGAACCGATCCAGGGCGAAGACGACATAATGGGGCTGACGCTGCAACTGGCCGGCGGTTTGAAATCGCGGCTGGCCGAACGCGGCGAGGGTGGCCGCGAGTTCGAGCTGGCGCTGTTTCGGGTCGATGGCCGGGTGTTTCGGATCGCCGCCGGCACTTCTGCGCCCTTGCGCGAGCCGGACCGCATCTGCGCGTTGTTTCGCGAACGGCTGCAGGCGGTTCATGATGATCTCGACGCCGGCTTCGGTTTCGAAATCCTGCGACTGTCGGTGATGAAGACCGAAAGACATGATGCCGTGCAGGCGGATTTTTCCGGCTCAAAAGACCGCAACCGGCCGCTCTCTGCCTTTATGGACCGTGTCGTCGCCCGCTTCGGCCCGGACAGCCTGCTGATGCCGGTGCTGGTCGAAAGCCATGTGCCGGAACGGGCCTCGCTCTATCTGTCGCTTCAGGATGCCGACCGGCGCAAGCCACCAAAGCTTCAGCCTGAAGCTTATGTCCGGTCGGCGCGACCGCTGCGTCTTTTCAGCCATCCCGAACTGGTCGAGGCCGTGGTGGCCGGCATTCCCGATGGCGCGCCGGCCGGCTTTCGCTGGCGACGGATTGCGTATCGCATTGCCCGGTCGGAAGGGCCCGAACGGCTGGAAGCGGAATGGTGGGTCGATGGCGAAACGGCGCCGGCCCGCGACTATTTTCGCGTCGAGGATGACACCGGCCGACGTTTCTGGCTGTTTCGTCGCGGCCTTTACGGCCAGCAGGCGGTCATGCCGCAATGGTTTCTGCACGGCATTTTCGCATGAAAACCGTCCAACCCTACTTCGAGCTCGGTGCAAGCACGAACTTCTCCTTTCTCGAGGGGGCGTCGCAGCCGCGCGAAATGGTGGAGACCGCCGAGACGCTGGGTCTTGCGGGTCTCGGTATTGCCGATCGCAACACGGTCGCAGGGGTGGTCCGCGCTTATACACAGGCTGTGATCTCCGGCTATTCCTTTCATCCCGGCGCCCGCCTGGTGTTCGCCGACGAGACGCCGGACATCTTTGCCTATCCGATGAACCGGCGCGGCTGGGGACATCTCTGCCGGCTTTTGAGCAAGGGAAACCTAAGGTCTGACAAGGGAACTTGCCTCCTCGGATTACCGGACCTGCTGGATTGGGGTGCTGATCTGATGCTGGCAGTCGTGTCCGATCCGGTGAGCGAAACATCCGATGTCGCCCAAAGGCTCGAACGTCTGTTGCAGCGTTTGAAACCTGCCTTTGCCAAGCGCTTGTACCTGGCCCTGATCCCCGGCTATGACGGCAGCGACCATTTTGCCTTTGCCGCCTTGTCGGTGATTGCCGCCCGCACCGGCGTTCCGTTGATCGCCAGCAATGCGCCCCGCTATCACGATCCATCGCGCAGGCCACTGGCCGATGTGGTGACCGCCATCCGCGAGCATGTAACGATCGCCGAAGCCGGATTCCGATTGTCCACCAATGCCGAGCGCTATCTCAAACCGCCTGCAGAAATGACGCGATTGTTTCGGAATTATCCGCAGGCAATCGACAACACGATGAAATTTCTTCGCCGGCTATCTTTTTCGCTGGAAGAGTTGAAGTATCAGTATCCCAACGAAAGTGTTTTTGGGGAAACCCCGTCGCAGACCTTGGAGCGATTGACCTGGGCCGGTGCGAACGAACGTTTTCCGCAGGGAATCCCCGAAAAGGTCAGGGCCCAGATCCTGTCCGAACTGGAAATCATCCGCGAAAAACAATACGAGCCGTATTTCCTCACCATCCGCAACATCATGGAATTTGCCCGCAGCCAAAAAATCCTCTGCCAGGGCAGGGGATCGGCGGCCAACTCGACGGTCTGCTATTGCCTGCGCATCACCGACGTCAATCCGGAAAGCACGACGCTGCTGTTTGCCCGCTTCATCTCCACCGAGCGCGACGAGCCGCCGGATATCGATGTCGATTTCGAGCATGAGCGGCGCGAAGAAGTCATCCAGCATATTTATGAAACCTACGGCAAGGAGCATGCCGGGCTGACGGCGGCGGTCACCAGCTATCGCACCCGTTCGGCCGGCCGCGAAGTGGCCAAGGCTTTCGGGCTGTCGGAGGATGTGCAATCGGCGCTGGCGGGCTCCGTCTGGGGCTGGTGGACCAACGGCCTGTCCGACGAGCAGGCCAAGGCTGCCGGCCTCGACATGACGGATCCGACCACAAGGCGGGTGATGGAATATACCGCGCAGCTGATGGATTTCCCGCGCCATCTCTCGCAGCATGTCGGCGGCTTCGTCATCACCCAGGATCGGCTCGACGAAGTGGTGCCGATCATGAACACGGCGATGCCGAAGCGGTACATGATCGAATGGGACAAAGATGATCTCGATACGCTCGACATTTTCAAGATCGACATTCTGGCGCTCGGCATGCTTACCTGCCTCAGGCGCGCCTTCGATCTGCTACAGGCCCATTACGGCGAGACGCTGACACTGGCCGGCCTGTGCGACGATCCCCGCGAGGCGGTCTACGACATGATCTGCCGGGCGGACACGATCGGCGTGTTCCAGATCGAAAGTCGGGCGCAGATGAGTATGCTGCCACGCCTGCGGCCGCGAAAATTCTACGATCTGGTGATCGAGGTAGCGATCGTCCGGCCCGGCCCGATCCAGGGCAATATGGTACATCCTTATCTGAAACGCCGGGAAGATGAGCGCAATAAGAAAGAAATTCCCTATCCCAGCGAAGAGTTGAGGCTGGTGCTGGAGCGAACCCTGGGTGTGCCTCTGTTCCAGGAACAGGCGATGCAGATTGCCATTACCGCCGGCGGCTTTACCCCAGGCGAGGCCGACAAGCTGCGTCGTTCCATGGCAACCTTCAAGAGAACCGGAAAGATCGCGGATTTTCGTGAGAAGATGATCGCGGGGATGCTGGCCAAGAATTACGATCCGCAATTTGCAGACAGTTGCTTCAAGCAGATCGAGGGCTTTGCCGAATATGGTTTTCCCGAAAGCCATGCGGCCTCGTTCGCACTGCTGGTCTATGCCTCCTGCTGGCTGAAAACCTACTATCCCGACATTTTTTGCGCGTCGATGCTGAATTCGCAACCGATGGGGTTTTATGCGCCGGCTCAGCTGGTGCGCGATGCGCGCGAGCATGGGGTCCGGGTGCTGCCGGTCGACATCAATCACTCCGGCTGGGACGCCGGTATGGAAGGCGAGGGTATTTTCGATCGCGACCGGATCGAGCCGCGCCATCGCAGCATGCGCGACGTGATTCTCACCCGCAAGGCGATCCGGCTCGGGTTTCGCCTGATCAAGGGGCTTCGGGAAAATGAAATGAACCGACTGGTGCAAGGCCGGGC
>Ga0247808_10000849_pt1 | contig 14769 bp, 9 predicted proteins | sample UWRJL089202R1_FD_179914 | JGI IMG/M metagenome (GOLD analysis project Ga0247808, IMG submission 179914) | Plant litter microbial communities from Arlington Agricultural Research Station in Wisconsin, United States - UWRJ-L089-202R-1 | ecosystem: Environmental > Terrestrial > Plant litter >... | reverse complement strand
TTATGACCCTCTGCCAAGAACTCGCGTACTTTTCGTAGTTTGATCTCGAGGTCGCCCTGTCCGATCTTCATGCCGAATCGCATTTGCTTTAGTTCACCCTGCTTGTTGCTGCGGCGGCTCTTTTGAGCTTCCTTCATCTTTTGGTACTGGTATTTACCCCAGTCGACGATCTTTGCAACCGGCGGAGCGGCATTTGGAGAAATTTCAACCAGGTCAAGTCCAGCTTCTTCGGCCATTTTTAGCGCGTCTGCACGGCTTAAAATACCAAGTTGTTCACCGGATTCTCCGATAACGCGTAGTTCAGTTGCCCGAATCTGCTCGTTAATACGTGTTGACTGACTGATAATTACTCCTTATTTCCTTTGTTACGTCTGATGCGAATAGCACCGTGACAATGAGCACAGTTTCTCTAGCGTGTTACTCAGCAACTATTCTACCAAAAAAACTAAGGTAAAACAAGGGGTCACAATATCAGCGACAGGGGAGTCACGATAGGCTGCCTCGAAACTGCAGTGCTTCGGCAATATGTTCGGCTTTGATCAGGTGTGTTTTGGAACGATTCGTTGCTATGTCGGTTGGGTCGTTAGGGCCTGCTTCCGCAAGGTCTGCAATGGTCTGGGCGACTTTAATGACCTTGAAATAGCTACGTGCAGTGAGGTTCAATTTCTGTGACGCGGATAATAAAAGGCTGCGGGCATCGGACGATAAGGTGAGGTATTTTTGTATGTCTTTTGACGACAATGAGGCGTTGTATATATTGCTACTATTATATCTATTCATTTGTTCAGTCTGTGCACTCATTATGTGTTCAAACACTTTAGTGTGTTGCTTTTCTGTCAACGATTTTGGAATCAATAAATTATTATGAGATACCTTTTTTACGGTAATAATTAGATCAATTCGATCAAGAAGCGGTCCGGACAGACGCTTTTGATACGCCATGATTTGTATCGTACTGCAGCTACATTCTTTCACTGGATCGCCATAATATCCGCACGGACATGGGTTCATTGTAGCGATTAGCATGAAGTCTGCCGGGTAGGTTGTTCGGCCACCTGCGCGAGCGATTGAAATACTTTTGTCTTCAAGCGGTTGGCGCAATGCCTCTAAAACAGCACGCGGATATTCGGGTAATTCGTCCAAGAATAGGACGCCGAGGTGCGCGAGGCTAATCTCGCCGGGACGTGGCTTGGCGCCACCACCGATCAGTGCGATCGCCGAAGTAGTGTGGTGTGGCGCTCGAAAAGGTCGAGTCGTAATGACCTGTTCGCGTTCGCCCGTAATGCTATGAATCTTTGTCACGGCTAAACTCTCTTCTTTTGACAGGGGTGGAAGTAGGCTCATGAGTGCTTTTGCGAGCATTGTTTTACCCGCACCGGGTGGTCCGTTCAATAATATGTTGTGTCGACCGGCTGCGGCGATTTGTAGCGCACGCTTTGCCTGGGCTTGTTCTTGGATATCATCAATCGTTAGATGGGCCCGTTCCACCGCAGTACTTACCTCTGGTGTAGTAGGGCGTATGAGTTTTTCTTGTTTAAGATGCAGGAATAGTTCTTTTAGACTTGTGACACCTATAACTTCAGCCGTTTTGATCATCGCCGCTTGTTGAGCATTTGCTTTTGGGACGAATACCTTTGTGTAGCCGGCCATAACGGCCGCTTCGGTGATCGTGATTGCGCCCCTAATAGGGCGGAGCTCACCGGTCAGGGAAAGTTCGCCAGCAAATAAAGCTCCCTTTACCTCTGTTTCTTTCAGTTGACCGCTACCTACGAGTATAGAAAGGGCAATCGGCAGGTCGAAGTGTGCACCATCTTTGGGGAGTTCAGCTGGTGCCAGATTCACGATCACTTTGCGGGCAGGGAAGTCCAAGAAGGAGTTATTGAGAGCGCTTCTGACGCGTTCGCGGGCTTCGTCGACGGCCTTGTTGCCCATACCCACGATATGCATCGCTGGCAGGCCCTGCTTGATGTCTGTCTCCACCTCTACAAGAGCCCCTTCAAAGCCCAATAAAGCTACTGTTGCTACTTTCGCTATCATATTCTCAGCTTACTCTCAGCTAAACTGGTAAATCAAGGGTGAAAGTGCTATAGTTAAGAAGTTCGTGGGGCTGATATAGCTTCGACGAGAGGACTTTAACAGGTTATTTTGCAAGTCGGATGCACACGTTACGTGCACTATTTTAATTGCAAACATCAAGCAATCAGTAGCATCTATCGCTAAGCAAATTTTTGCTCAGCCAGTTGCTGCGCCAGCTTTCGCCTAATCGCCTAAGCCATCGACTTTCCCAAGGAATCATAGGGGGAGCGGTGTTATAAGTATGATTCTCACCCTTTGAATGAGCAGTTGCGTTCATAGGGAACACTTTACAGCGCGACAAACGAGCCGTTTCTGTCTGAATTCCAGGCCCGTGAGTCGTTAAACAATAATCCAGACTATACTTGTAGACGAATAACAGGTTACCTTTCGGACCCGGGGGCAGTACCCGGCAGCTCCACCACGAAATTATAAATCACCCTATACGGGTGATTTTTATTTGGCAAAGAATACGACGCAAGGGGATATACACCCCTAAATAAGGGCAAAATAAAAGAACCGCCTGCGAGGAACGGTTCTTTTGTGGAGTTTTTTTAATGGCTTTTTGTTTTTGGCTCTGTATAATTTATTTATTCAAAGCTACCCCTATAATAATAGCTGAAAGCGCTTAAGTCAATAACTTTTACAAAGATTATTTAAGTAAAAAATACCACGTGTATGAGCTTAAAATGAGCCTAGTGTCTGAACACGGCATCGGTACACTACATACCGGATTGTGAACTAGCGCCTAAAGGGGGAGTGGTGCAGCGTCTCGGCAGTATTGAGCTTCATTGGCCTGTGGAGACATATAGAATATTGATTAATATACGCATAGGCACATAATTTTCCACAAAGCTTTATATTGGCCACGTCGATAGGAGCATGTATTTCCTGTTGTTCAGGCAAATGCCTAGGCATATAGTCGAAACGCTCATACCTCGCAAACAGCGACTATATGTATCGACGTGTATATAACGCGTGATATATGAATAAGTAAGTTGGTGTAGCATGAATCAAAAAATGAGACACAGCTGAATTCCTAATGATGTCTATCGAAATGCATACTATGCTTGTTGTATGTAAAACCTGGAATGTGCTCGACGAAGACTTGGTGTGTATTTAATTGGCAACTCAATTCTGGGCTAATGGCACACGGAGCACGTATATGTGGATGGCGGGTCAGGTGGGTGATTGGGTGTATGGACGACCCGGCCTAAGTCGCCATAAAGGCTCAGATTCGCCCGTAGCGAATCGTACAACTGGTGCAATTGAGGCATACGACTAGATAAAGGTTAGATATGTATTGTATTTGCACAACGATGTACGTTACACAACGGATGCACATTAACACCTTAAAATAGGGTATATGTAGGTATTGATGTATTTATTACGTACTATTTATGCTCCATAGTATTGACCAAAAGAAATGTTTATGCTAAATTAAGGACAAGCTTTTAGCAACACAAACAAAAAAGCAACGCATCAAAAAGTTCAGAGCAGAGTACAGAACAGTAGCAGTCCACCTTAACAATTAGACCTCGTTCGTACGATCATTCAATACACAAAATATTGATGATTGATCTGACATTTTTTTGACGGAAAAGTCAGTAACGGAAACACATAAGGATAGTAGAAATCTTTAGCTAGGGTATTACAACCTAAGCTCGCACCTTCGTACTTTTAGTACAACTTTGATTCTTCCTATACTTCGTTATCGTTACTGATGCTCCGCCAAAATACTGCAAAGTATTTTTGCACCTAGAGATCGAGTAAGTACCGATACATCTAGTAAAACCCTGTTTCCCTTCCAGAAGGAAATCGCGCTGAATCTAGATGTATCGTGGAACATTCTCTCTATGAGTACGGTTGCCCTCGATATTTCGAGAGCGGTCAGAATCGTCCACAGTGATACATCGTTCTTTGTTCACACGCCCTTTTATTATTTACTGCGGCGTTTGCTGCAACATCGAACATATAGGTGTATCACTTGGGCACCCTGTTTTAAAACTCTTATGGTTCACGTATAGTAGCAAGTACTATGTTACAAAGAGTTATCGCAATTATCACCGTCGTAAGCCTCTGCTTACTGACACTCATGTTGATTACAACAACCCCCGCTTCAGCAGGGCCCTTCGGGCTTCTGCTGATTTTTATTTCCGCTTATTGTAGCTCACTAGGGTTAATTACTTATTTCTTGTACGGCATTAGTCGTATTATCGTCTATGCGTCGGCCGGCTTTACGCTTCGTCGCCCGATCCTCCCGATGTCATTTCGCCGCGCATACTACTATTCGACAGTGTTAGCAGCTGCGCCGGTTATGCTGGTAGGGCTACAATCAGTCGGTGCAATTGGTATTTATGAGTTCTTGTTGGTGGTTCTGTTCGAAGTCATTGGCTGCGTATATATTACGAAGCGAATTTACTAGAATTTTATACTAATTGAGCTTACGTTTCGCTCGCTTCGTTATGCTATAATGACAGATATGCAGCCGGAAAAACCACTCGTCCCAAGCGGACCAGAACAAGCTCCAGTGGAGGCTACCCCAACAGGGGAGCGAATTCCTGTCTTACCAACACCTGAAAGTGGGATTGAATCAGGTGCCGAGCGTTTTGAGCAAACAGCCGAAGCGAGTGCAGCGGCAGCGGATGCAGCCGCATCCGGTGTTCCTTTAGTTCCAGCGCCCGTCGTGGCCGTGCCGATAGATCCGGTCCAACCGTTCAGCGATAGCCCCCTGGTTGCCGCCGACGAGGATGTGATCGAGAAGGAATGGGTTGATAAGGCGAAAAAGATTATCGAAGAAACCAAAGATGATCCATTCGCACGAACGAACAGAGTGAATGAACTTCAGAAGCAGTATCTACAGAAACGTTACAACAAGGATCTCGGGACGAGCGCATAGCTCGAAACTGAGGGAGGAGAAGAGGTGTTAGGATTTATCGTTACCGTCGTGGTAGTCGTCCTGCTAGTCGCAGGTGTCCTTGCCTTTGTCTTGCACCAGTACCGCCGTATCTTGCGTGAGGCGAAGAACTACGAACGTGGCCTCAAGATGGTGCCTCTATATATACACATCCCACCCGTCAGCTCTGACTTGGAGGGGAATGGCCGTGACGAACGTGACCTTACAGAAGAAGTCCTGTCACAAGCGCAGGTAATGTACAACATTATCGCAAGCACGGCGACAAAAGGCTTCAAGAGTCGCGTCTACGGACAACGCCACGTATCGTTCGAGATCGTCGCCCACGAAGGCCTCGTACATTACTATGTTGTTGTTCCAGTTATTATGATCGATGTTATTACGCAGGCTGTTGCCGCGGCGTATCCGTCTGCTCGCCTTGAAGAAGTATCGGAACGAAACATCTTTAACCCAGCAGGTAAGATGAGTGGCACTATTGGTGGTGAGTTTACGCTCCGCAAGAACTTCGCGCATCCTATCGCAACATTCCAAGAATCAAAGCGTGACGCAGCGCGCGCGATGCTGAACGCATTATCTGCAGCCAGCAAAGAAGACGGCATTGGAATCCAGATCTTGATTCGTCCAGCCTACGTTGGCTGGAACAAAAGCGCGGTATCAGTCGCCGAAGGGATCAAAAAGAATAAAGGTGTAAAGACCGGCTTTAATTCTGAAGGTGTGCGCGGCGTCATGGAAGCACTCTGGAAACCGCCCGAGACTGGTGAAAAGAAACCAGAAGACAAGCAGTTGAGCTCACTTGAACAAGCTGTGGTTGATTCTATTGAGGAAAAGACGCGTTACCCAGGGTATGAAACCTTGATTCGTGTTGTGACCTCATCTAATACAGCTGGTAAATCACAAGCGATGCTGAATAGTGTCGTATCGGCGTTCTCGTTGTTTGATTCCAGTTCAAACAATGGCTTTAAGTTTACGGTCAGCAAAAACATCGAAGAATTTGTGACCGCCTATATTTTCCGCTTCTTCCCACAAGAAGTGAATAACAATATCTTGAACACCGTCGAGCTCGCGACTATCTTCCACTTACCAGATCAGGGTTCAATCCCAACGTCACAGGTGACACGTCAGATGGACAAGCAAGTCGATGGTCCAACACAGTTAATGGATGAAGGGTTCTTGCTTGGTACAAATGAATTCCGTGGCACCAAAAAGCCGATCCGTCTTTCAACCAACGACCGCCGCCGCCACACGTATATTATTGGACAGACCGGAACAGGTAAGTCGAAGCTGCTCGAAAACCTCGCGTTCCAGGACATGATGGACGGCAAGGGCTTCGCGTTTATTGACCCGCACGGTGACTCTGCTGAAGAGCTCCTTGGTATGGTGCCAAAAGAGCGTGTTGAAGACGTTATCTACTTTAGTCCTGGCGACATGGATATGCCAATCGGACTGAATCTCTTCGAGTTCGAGAACCAAGACCAGCGTGACTTCTTGATTCAAGAGTCTATCTCGATGCTCTATAAACTGTATGACCCGGGCCACACAGGTATTATCGGTCCACGCTATGAACACTGGTTCCGTAACGCTGCACTGACAATCATGAGTGATACCGAGACCGGTTCAACCTTTATTGATGTGCCGCAGGTGTTTAACGACCAGTCATTTACAGATGAAAAGCTCAAGCACGTGACTGACCGCACGGTGCTCGATTTCTGGAACAAGGAAATGGCGCAGACGAGTGAAGCGAATAAATCAGAGGTCCTTGGGTGGTTCGTCTCGAAGTTCGGTGCCTTCCTGTCTAATGAGATGATGCGCAACATTATCGGTCAGACGAAGAGCGGCTTTAGTCTGCGTGAAGTCATGGATAACAAGAAGATCCTGCTGGTGAACCTCTCTAAAGGTAAGACAGGGGAATTGAACTCGCAACTACTGGGTATGATATTCGTGATGAAGTTCCAAGCAGCCGCTATGGGACGTGCGGACATCCCGGAAAGCGAACGTGTCGACTTCTCGCTGTACGTGGATGAGTTCCAGAACTTCGCAACCGATAGCTTCGAAAACATCCTCTCTGAAGCCCGTAAGTATCGTTTGAGCCTGGTGCTTGCGAACCAGTTTATGACGCAGCTTACTGATAAGATCCGTGAAGCGATTATCGGAAACATTGGAACGGTTATTAGTGGACGTATTGGTATTACTGACGCTGAACTGCTCGTAAAGAAGTTTACGCCGACGTTTGACGCAGAAGACCTGACGCGCTTACCGAACTTCAAGACGATCGCTTCTGTCATGATTAACAACGTGCCATCAGCTGCCTTCAGTATGTCCTTGCTGCCACCGATGGGACAAAGTAACCCAGAGCTTCGCGATGCGCTGAAGAAGCTGTCTGCGGCCAAGTATGGCCGTCCACGAGCCGAAGTCGAACGTGATATCTTCGCACGACTTGGTGCGGGTGATGCAGCGAAGAAATTAAAGATGGATCAACTAAAGAAGGCACAGCAAGATCGTATGGCTGCACTGCAAAGCGCCAGCCCAAACGGTCCACGTCCAGCCGGTATGCCGCCAGCAACCCCTGGTGCACCTGCAGCTGGCGGCTCATCGTTCCTTGACGAGTGGCTTGCCAAGCGACAGCAAATTACCGCCCAGACACCGAATGGTGCGCCGACACAGCCAGCACCAAACCCTGCCTTTGGTCCAACAGCGGGAACGCCTGCGCCAGCGTCAGCTCCAGTAGCTGCACCGGCGCCGAATCCTTTCTTCGCGCCACAACCTTCACAGCCTCAGCAGCCAGCGCCGAAGTTACAGGAGGCAGAAGTAGTGCCAACACCGCCTACAACCGATCCTGAACACTTGCATATACGTGAGCCGGGACAGAACAAGGCTGACGAGATTCACATCAAGCTACGTTAATACAATCACTGCGCAAACTATTAAAATAACCTCCACTAGGGAGGTTATTTTAATTGAGGAATGTGCCTACGGGATGTAGTGAACTATGAACTTTTGCCTGTGACAAGTGCACGAATGTAGTCGTACAGGACACCGATGATCCACCCAACAATGAATGCACCAATGGTTTCAAAGCCCGAGAGGACGTAGCCAAAGTGTTTCGCAACGAGGTATACCCCGAGAACTAAGACAAAGGCGACGACCGCACCCGATAGGATAGCGTTTGGTCGGGCGATTGTACCACCGACAACTTCGCTGGTCTTTTCGACGGCAGCGGAGTGAATTAACTTACTGAATGCACGTTGTGGCGCAGGGAGTTCAGATTGAACGTGTGCCATGTGCTTGTTAAAGCTGGCTTTCTTTTCTTTTTTGCTAATACCACCGCGGCGGCGGGCAACGACAGGGCCTTCTTTCGGTCCGTGCGTTTTCTCTGCACCGGCTTTCTCGACACTAATTGCTGATTCGAGGGCTTCAACACGAGCGCGCTCGACGGCTTTCTCGCCGTTTTCGACGCCAGACTCGGCGCGTTCCTTTAATTTCTCACCAGCAGCCTCATACTGCTCGGGTGATACCTTTGGCGCTTCGACGCCGTTCTCTGGTCCTTGGGGTTGTTGTTCTGGGCTACTCATAGTTATTCCTTAAATTGTTCCTGCGTTTAGATCACGACGGATTAAACGAACTTCTTTACCAAGTTGTTTAGAGCGGAGGTAGAAGTAGGTGACTACGGCGAGGACAACACCTGCGAAGATCATGTTCTCGCGTGGACCGGTGTGTGGCAGCTCGGTAGTAACTTGTTCAATTACTTTAGGTGGTGCACAGACAACTGGGACAGTGACGCCGTTTCCGTTACCGAACACGTTATCCATCAAACAGTTGTATGAGTCAGGACTACTAGTACCTGTTGGTGTCGCCGGAATTGTTGCAAGTAGCTGTACCGCGAAGGTGCGTGACTGCTTTTCGCCTGGCTTTAGGTTCACGTCAGGCCATGACAATATCTTCTTTGTCTGGTCAAAGCTTCCTCCGCCGTTATCGATGAGGGTTGCGTATTCAAGTACGTCCGTCAAATCATCTTTAATTTCGGTAACTTTTGCAGTACCGCCTTTGTTTTGAAGGTTTAGAGTATAGGTAATCTTATCACTGGCTTGTGCAGCAACGCTGCTAGCGGAAACTTTCCCTTGTGAGACGTTGACGGCTGTCTTTGACAGAACGACATCGGCTGGGGGAACAACCACTGGCGGCTTCGGTGTCGGTGGTTTCACGACAGGGGGCTCTGGTACCGGTGGGATGATCTTAGTAACCAGGTTTCCGCAGGCTTGCATGATAGCGAACCATCCAACACGATCCGAATGACCGATCCAGCCATAGATCTTCGCGTTTGGTCCATTTGTTAGCTCAAGCGGGCGACTATAGACGGTGGTAACTTTTTTAAAGTTCTTATCGAGGATGGCTGTGGGCTTTTCACCTTTTGATTCAGGGTGAATTGCGGTATGTCCCCAAGAACGGTTCTTCTCGCCGGTTGTGAATGAGCCATAATTGGCGTTTTTGATTTCTTCACGGCTAATGCCCATATAGTTCATGATATCTTTTAGGTGATCATCGTTCTTGTCATATGGTTTTAAGAAGTTATTAATCGATCGATCTGATCCTAGACCAAGTCCACCAGGAACAAGGTCGTTGGAGCTTGATGCGTTTGCTGATTCTGGCGGCTGGAACACAACGAGCGATTGCACGACGAGTGCAAGGGCTACGAAGATTAATCCGACTCTACGAGTGGTTTCTTCTTTCTTTAAACGCCGAGCGTAAAAGCCAAGCTGCCCGACCAATGCGGGACTGAAGGACAGGTTCGATACTATTTTTCTAAACATATTTTTATTTTTTAAGATTACCTCTTGTACGCTAGATTAGCATAAGAATTGTGTTCAGTGCAATACCCTTCTATATATAATGTATGGGACTTGAGTGAACACATCTTTTCGGGTATAATAGTTGTAGTCAAACGACCAGGAAACGGCCGAAAAATTATCCGACGACAGTCAGAAAATAGGGGAGTAGAGGTTTACTAATAATGGTTCAGCAAAAAACAGACAAAGCATACGACGGTTCGCAAATTCAGGTCCTCGAAGGACTGGAGCCAGTTCGTAAGCGACCCGGTATGTATATCGGAAGCACAGGGTTTGATGGGGTACACCACCTTATCAAGGAAATCGCAGACAACTCGATCGATGAAGCGATTGCAGGCTACGCAACCAAAGTTGAAGTAGTGATTCTTGCCGACGGTGGCATGCGTATCTCTGACGACGGTCGCGGTATACCTATCGACAAGCACCCAAAGACGGGCCTGAGCAGTCTAGAGACAGTTTTGACCGTTCTTCACGCCGGTGGTAAGTTCGGTGGCGGTGGCTACAAGGTATCATCTGGTCTACACGGTGTGGGTTCATCTGTCGTGAACGCCCTCTCAACAACATTGATCGCTGAAGTCGTAAAAGAAGGTCAACTCTACAGCATCGAATTCGAACGTGGTGGTACGAAAGTTCCATTCAAAAAAGTCGGTAAGACTGACCGTAAAAACGGTACAACTATTACATTCTATCCAGACCCTACAATTTTCAAAGAAACAGTCGAATTCGACTACAACTGGGTTGTCGATTACATTCGCCACCAGGCATACCTTACAAAGGGTATATATGTATCAGTGCAAGACCAACGTACGGGTAAGCGCGCTGCCTTCTACTTTGAAGGTGGTATCCAAAGCTACGTAAAACACCTTAATATCGGTAAAGACGTCACAACTGACAGCGTATTCTACGTTGAAAAGATGGTTGAAGACTCGATGGTGGAAATCGCCGTACAATATAACGAGACATTCGTTGAGTTGGTGAAGCCATTTGCCAACAACGTCCTTACTCCTGATGGTGGAACGCACTTGATCGGGTTCCGTTCTGCATTAACACGCGTTATTAATGAATACGCACGTAAAAGCAGCCTCCTAAAGGAAAAAGAAGACAACCTGACAGGTGATGACATCCGTGAAGGTCTGACTGCAATTATCCTTGTGAAGCTTCCAGACCCTCAGTTCGAAGGTCAGACTAAGAACAAGCTGGGTAACCCAGAAGTTCGTCGCTACGTCGAACAGGTAATGACCGAGTACTTCTCGTACTATCTCGACGAGAACCCGAACGTCGCAAAGAAGATCGTCGGAAAAGCACTGCTAGCAGCCCGCGCTCGTAAAGCAGCCCGCGCTGCCCGCGATAACGTCATCCGTAAGGGTGCACTTGATGGCCTCAGCCTTCCAGGTAAGTTGTCTGACTGTTCAAGCAAAGACCCAACTGAATCAGAAATCTACATCGTAGAGGGTGACTCGGCGGGTGGATCAGCGAAATCTGGTCGCGATAGCCGCACGCAAGCGATCCTTCCACTGCGTGGTAAGGTTTTAAACACTGAACGTGCACGTCTTGACCGCATGCTTGGCAACAACGAAATCGTCAGCCTGATCAAAGCACTTGGTGTAGGTATTAGTGACCAGTTCGATATCAACGGACTGCGCTATCACCGCATCGTGATTATGACCGACGCCGACGTCGACGGAAGCCACATCTCAACGCTCTTGCTGACATTCCTTTTTCGCTACATGCGTGAAGTAATTGACGGCGGATATGTGTACCTCGCAAAGCCACCGTTGTTCTTATTACGACAAGGTACGAAAAAAGAGTACGCATATAGCGACGAAGAGCGTGATTCAATTATCGCCCGTATGATCAGTGATCGACGGGAGAAGGGCGTCAATATTGACCCTGAAGCAGACTTGAACAAGCAAGCTGGTATTACATTATTACAACGATACAAGGGTCTGGGTGAGATGGATGCGGAACAATTATGGGATACAACAATGAACCCAGAAAACCGCGTGCTGATTCAGGTACGCGTTGAAGATGCCGAGAAAAGTGACGCAATTTTTACAAAGTTAATGGGTGATCAAGTTGATCTACGTAAGAGCTTTATCCAAAGCCGCGCGAAGTCACTTAATATTGCCGACTTGGATGTTTAATCATGGATGACGAACTAGCAAACACTACAGATAACGAAGAAATCGTAACAGAAGCCGGCGAAATAATCGTTCCGCCACAGACACACTCACGTCTCGTTGAGAAACTGACCGTCGAAAACGTCATGGAAGACAGCTTCCTGAAGTATTCAATGAGTGTGATCGTGGATCGCGCACTACCTGACGTTCGTGACGGGATGAAACCTGTGCATCGTCGCATCCTTTATTCGATGGGTGAGCAGAACCTCCGTCCAGGTGGTCGCTTCCTAAAGAGTGCCCGTATCGTCGGTGACGTCATGGGTAAATATCACCCGCATGGTGACTCGTCTATCTACATGGCAATGGTTCGCTTGGCTCAAGACTGGGTCATGCGCTATCCACTGGTGAACGGACAAGGGAACTTCGGTTCAATGGACGGAGATCCACCAGCTGCAAACCGTTACACCGAGGCTCGCCTTGGCCGTGCCGGTAACGAACTACTGGATGACCTTGATAAGGATACTGTTGATTTCCGCGACAACTACGATGGTTCCGAACAAGAGCCAGTCGTGCTGCCCGCGCGTCTACCAAACCTTCTATTGAACGGACAAGTTGGTATTGCTGTAGGAATGGCAACATCTATTCCTCCACACAACTTAGGTGAACTGGTTGATGGGACAATCCACTTGATTGATAACCCAGACGCGACCATTGATGACCTATTGAAATTCGTAAAGGGTCCTGACTTCCCAACAGGTGCAATCGTCTATGGTGGTGCGCCAATGCGCCAAGCCTACCAGACTGGTCGGGGAAGTGTTGTAATTCGTGCTGTAACAAACATTGAAGAGACCAAAAAGGGTCGCAGTCAAATTGTTATTACCGAAATGCCTTATGGTGTAAATAAAGCAACACTCATTGAAAAGATTGCCGAACTACACAAAGACAAGAAGATTATTATCTCTGACCTTCGTGACGAATCTGCACGTGGTAAAGTCCGCGTTGTCATCGAACTTCGTAAAGACTCATACCCAAAGAAGATCCTGAACCAATTGTTCAAGATGACAGCAATGCAGACTGCATTCCACTACAACATGTTGGCGCTGGTTGAAGGTATTCAACCTCGCATCCTCAGCTTGCTCGAGATCCTACAAGAATTCGTTAAGCACCGTCAGATCGTTATCCGACGCCGCACCGAATTTGAACTAAAGGCAGCCAAAGCTCGTGCGCACATTTTGGAAGGCTACAAAATCGCCCTAGATCACATCGATGAAGTGATCAAGCTGATCCGTGCCAGCAAGACTGGTGAAGAAGCGCAACGTGGTTTGATGGAGAAGTTCTCACTATCAGAAATCCAGGCTCAAGCGATCCTTGCGATGCAACTTCGCCGCCTCACAGGCCTTGAACGCGACAAGATTGAAGAAGAACTGAAGCAACTACTCCTCCTTATTGCGGAACTAGAACGAATTCTTGGTGACGAGAACGAAATCCTACGCATTATTAAAGAAGAGCTGCTGGAAATGAAAGAGAAGTTCGGTGACGACCGTCGTTCACAGATTATTAACCACGAGCTTGGTAAGTTTAGCGACGAAGAATTGATCCCTGAAGAAGATTCAGTTATCCTTCTGACCACCGAAAACTACATCAAGCGTACGCTCGTTAGCGAATATCGCCGCCAACACCGCGGTGGTAAGGGTAAGCGAGGTATGACAACCAAGGAAGAAGACGTGATTGATCAGCTGATTCCAGCTTCAACCCACGACTATCTATTGTTCTTCACGAACAAGGGACGTATCTTCCGCTTGAAGGCATATGAAGTCCCAGCTGCATCACTTGCGGCCAAGGGTGTTGCCGCAGTAAACCTGCTTGCACTGCAACCTGAAGAGAAAATTACATCAATCATCCGTCACGAGAAAGACTCTAAGGATGATGGCTACCTATTTATGGCGACCGTGAAGGGGACTGTAAAGAAGACTCCGTTCAAGGATTACGCAAACATCCGCACAAACGGACTAATCGCGATCAAGCTCGACGACGGTGATGAACTGCGTTGGATCAAGAAGACGACAGGTGAGAATGATGTAATCATCTCAACATCTGCTGGTCAGGCGATCCGATTTGGTGAAGCCGACGCTCGTCCAATGGGACGCGCGGCTCGTGGTGTGCGTGGTGTGCGCCTCCGACCAAACGATAACGTTGTCGGTATGGACATCGTTGCTAATAACGAAGGTAACCTATTAGTTATTAGCGAACTAGGCTTCGGAAAAGTCACGAAAGCCTCTAACTTCCCATCACACAAACGTGGTGGTGTCGGTATCAAGGCTGCGATTGTCACCGCAAAGACTGGTCCAATCGTTGCAGTTCGCTCATTAGAAGCTGATACTGCTGAGATTCTGTTGATCTCACACAAGGGCCAAGCGATCCGCGTTGGTATCAAGGATGTTCCAGTCCTTGGGCGAACCACTCAAGGTGTCCGTATTATGCGCACCAACGATGCAGATAAGGTTGCTTCATTCGGTTTCGTTCCTGAACAAGTCGTTGAAGAAGCTGACGAGCCAGAAGAAGTAAAGGCTGCGTAGTGGAGCTTTCGCCATATATCCTTGCAGCTGTCGTATCGTGGTTGGTCGCCCAAAGCGCCAAGTACGTGATTGCCAGCATTCAAGGACGAAAGCTTAACTCGCTTCGTCAACTCTACCTCTCAGGCAGCATGCCGAGCGCTCACAGCGCCTCGGTTGTTGCACTGTTAGTAGTGATCGGATTCAAGGACGGTGCGAACTCTGGGCTGTTCGGCCTCGCGTTATTGTTCGCGGCTGTAGTTATGTAT
>Ga0247808_10000848_pt1 | contig 14776 bp, 17 predicted proteins | sample UWRJL089202R1_FD_179914 | JGI IMG/M metagenome (GOLD analysis project Ga0247808, IMG submission 179914) | Plant litter microbial communities from Arlington Agricultural Research Station in Wisconsin, United States - UWRJ-L089-202R-1 | ecosystem: Environmental > Terrestrial > Plant litter >... | reverse complement strand
AGTAAAATGAGTCCCAATAAAACGGGTATAAACCAGTTGAATCCTTTGTTATTCATTCCTAATTTTTAAATATGATTGATGCCAAGTTTGCATCTTTTAATTTTCTACTTTTGTGATCTTTGCATCACCCCAAAGCTCTTCGATGTCGTAATATTCTCGGATCTCTTTTTGGAAAATGTGTACCACCACAGAAACGTAATCTACCAGAACCCACATAGAGTTTTCAGTACCTTCTACATGCCAAGGTCTGTCATTCAGGTCATTTCTTACGTTTTTTTGGATGTTTCCGGCAATTGCAGAAACCTGTGTGTTTGAGTTTCCGCTGCAGATGATAAATGTTTCCGCTGCCGCGTTTTCTATTCCTGTTAAATCGAAGACCAAGATGTCTTCTCCTTTTGTATCTTGAATCGAATCTACGATCTTATCGATTAATAATTGTTTTTCTGTAATTTTACTCATTCAAAAAATTGTCTAATTTGCAAATTTATTGATTTTTATCTATTTATCTTTTGTTTCTCATACTTATTATCTCTTAAAGTTTTCATAAATGAGCCAATTATTCCATCTCGAAAATTGTTTTTCTACGAATGACGAAATTATTCCGCTTTTAAATGAAGACGAACCAACTGGTGTTTTTACTTTTAATCAAACCAAAGGCCGCGGACAATATGGTAATATTTGGAGGGTGATTCCAGATCAGAATCTGGCATATTCACTTGCAATCAAAACTTCAAAAATCGATATTTCCGATACAATCCTCAATTACTATACCGCTATTGTGGTTCGGGATTTTCTTGCCAATCTGACAAACGCCGACGCAAAAATAAAGTGGCCGAATGATGTTATTCTTAATGGAAAAAAGGTCTGCGGAATTCTTATCGAGAAAAAGAAAATAAATAATGGAGAATATTTCATCATTGGAATAGGGATTAATATTCTTCAAACCGATTTTACACATCTTCCAAAAGCTGGTTCAGTAATGACTGTCACTGGTTTAAGTTTTGATCTGGTAGAATTTGCAAATCAATTTCATCAATATGTCACTTCAAGAATCGCAAACATAAATTCTGAAGATGAAATCTTAGATTATTACAACCAATCACTCTTCCGAAAAGACGAAATCTCAGTTTTTCAAAATAATAATTTGCGCCAGAATGGCATCATCAAAAATGCTGACAAAAATGGTTTTCTCTGGATCGATCTGGAAAATGAAGGCCTGCGGAAATTCTTCCACAAAGAGATTGAATTGCTTTACTGATCAATTGTTATTGAAAATTTTACAAGTCGATCAAAACTATTTTTTAAATTTTTCTTCAAGAAGAATTTCCATTTCAACATCTTTAATGTTGTAATGTCCTTTATTAAAAAATCCCACAGTTTTAATTGATGGATGTTCTAAAATCGGTTTAAGATTTCCATCTAATATATTTGTATTAACAAAACGAAAATCTTCAAGATTTGGAAAATTTTTGAGGAAATCTAAATTTTGAATTGGACCACATTCGTTGAGGCGTAAAACTTTGAGTTTTTTAAGTTTTAAAAGATTTTCACCTGCAACAAATTTTTTGGATTTTAGAATATTTAAATTTTCTAAGCTTTCACTGAGCAAATCTATATGGTCATCATTTAGTAACTTAATACAAAATTGCAACTCCAATCTTTTAAGCTTAATAAATCTTTCGGTTATTATTTTAAAATCTGAAACATTTGCCCAGTTTAACTGTAAAAACTTCAAATTATCAGATTTTGGGACTTGGCTTAATGTTTTTTCATTCGCTTTTAAGTGCCAAAGAATTGCATATTCAGATCTTTCAAAATTTTGATTAGGTCAGTGAATATTATTGTCTTTGTAATCTTTTTGATAAACTAAATTTTCATCTATTTCGTCAAATAAAATTGAATTAAAAGTCCAATCCATATTGTTTATTAATTAATTACAACTTGACTCATTTAAAAAAAATTACTGGTTTGCTCTTTTAATGTAAAGATAAGCTGCAATAGGTGCGAAAACCATATTCGGAAGCCACATTGCCAAAAGTGGTGGTAAGGTCTTGTTTTCGGAAACTACATTTAAAACCTGGAAAGAAAATACGAAAAGAAACGCCAAAGCAATTCCCAAAGCCAAATTGAGTCCCAATCCGCCACGTTTTTTCTGAGATGATAATGATAATCCCAGGAACGTCAGAATAATAATTGAAACAGGCATCGAGGTGCGCTGGTAAAGTTCATTGTAGAATGAAGTTACATTGCTGTTTCCCTTTATTTTTTCCCGATTGATCATATCTAGCAATTCGGGTGTGGTTTTATTTTGAGCCACCAATTTGTCCGGAAATAACTCGGAAGGCGGCAACTTGAAATCCTGAATTTTCGTAGTCCCTTCTCCAAGAATATCGGTGTCTTTTTTTCCGGCAGTTCTCTCGATATAATTATTAATGATAAAATGTTTTTTCTTGACATCCCAATTGATGTCCATCGCAGTGATCTGGTACAGGAGTTTTTTATTCTTATCAAATTTCTGATACATATATCCTGAACCACGATTTTCCTTCTTATTGTAGCTGTTGACAAAGATATATTCGTTGGGATTGATGTTGGAGGCAATGCTCATATTTCCCAAAAGCTTTTCCTTGTTTACCGCATTATAAGTATATGGTTCCAGGACATTTTTCTTGATATTGGACCAGGGCAAGATGAAATGATTGACTGCCAAAGTCACTATGAAAATCAGCAAAGAAGTAATCAAATACGGCCTCGCAAACCTGTGAAAACTCGCGCCACTACTTATGACAGCAACAATCTCCGTATTATTTGCCATTCTGGAAGTGAAGAAAATAACGGTAATGAAAACCAGAATCGACATAAAGGTCAGAATCAGATTCAGGATCCAAAAAGGATAAAAATTGAGTATGAAATAGCCGACTGTAAATCCATTACTCTCAATCCTTGGCGTTTTGGCCTGCACATCCACAACCATAATGATTATAGACAAAAGCGCCAACATAAAAATGAGGGTTCCCAAATATTTTTTGATGACGTAAAGATCTATGATTTTCATCTTTCTATAATTGATAAATGATGATTGATAATCGATTTCTAACTCTTGATTCTTTTTACTTTTCTCTTGTTTCTTCTAAAGTCTTTGCTTCAATTGCGGAACGATAGAGTCTTTCCATTGGTAAAAGTCGCCGGCAACAATATGTTCTCTCGCTACTTTTACCAAATCAAGATAAAACGCCAAGTTATGAATCGATGCAATTTGTTTTGCCAGATATTCCTTAGAAACAAAAAGGTGTCGCACGTAAGCTTTGCTGTAAGCGCTGTCGACGTAACTTGTCCCAAACTCGTCCAACGGTGAAAAGTCTTCTTTCCATCTTTCGTTTTTCATATTCATCACACCTTGCCACGTGAAGAGCATAGCGTTTCTCGCGTTTCTGGTTGGCATTACGCAATCCATCATATCCACACCAAGGCCGATGCTTTCCAGAATATTCCAGGGTGTTCCAACGCCCATTAAATAACGAGGTTTGTCTTTCGGAAGAATGTCTGTTACTTCATCCGTAATTCTGTACATTTCTGGTTCTGGCTCGCCGACAGAAAGTCCACCGATGGCATTACCTTCTGCTCCGGCTTCAGAAATCACCTCAGCCGAAATTTTTCTCAAATCAGAGTAACAAGAGCCCTGAACAATCGGGAACAATCGTTGTTTGTGTCCGTACAATTCTTTATTTTCTTCAGTCCAGTCGATACATCTTTTCAGCCAGCGGTGCGTGAGCTCCATTGATGTTTTCACGGCATTATAGTCGCTGGGATAAGCAATACACTCATCAAAAGCCATAAAAATATCGGCTCCGATTTGTCTTTGGATCTGCATAGAAACCTCCGGCGACATAAAGTGCAGACTGCCATCAATATGCGATTTGAATTTCACACCTTCTTCCGTGATTTTTCTGCTTTTCGCTAATGAAAAAACCTGATAACCACCAGAATCCGTCAAAATCGGAAGATCCCAATTCATAAACTGATGAAGGCCGCCGGCTTTTTCCATAATGTCCATCGTTGGACGAAGCATCAAATGATAGGTATTCCCTAAAATAATTTGCGCTTTGATATCTTCTTTCAGTTCTCTCTGGTGAACAGTTTTCACGGATGCAACGGTTCCTACCGGCATAAAAATCGGGGTTTGGATCTGTCCGTGATCGGTATTGATAACTCCAGCTCTGGCTTTGGACTCTGAAGTTTTTTCGATTTCAAAAAATTTTTGCATAATTTATCTCGCTTGCGGCGGTATTCCCGGATTTTCTTTTAATTTTTTATTGATGAAAGCCTCTGCTTTCGGGTCTTTTGCTATGATAATTTTCTGAGCGTTATCCAAGATTTCTTTGATGATCTCTGGCTTAGTCATATAATATTCATAGCTTTTTGTGAAAAGTTCGCCTTTGATCTTGTGTTTTTTCAGAATAAATCTGGTTGCATTTTCAGAATTGATATTATTCCCAATGGCGTAATTCTGCTCATTGATTGCAAAATCTGCCACAATCTCAGACATCTTGTCTTCAGGCAAAAGATCTTTCGGTTTTTCTATCGCTTCTGTACAGGACAAAACGCAGAAAATCATTGATATGTAAAAGAAGTACTTCATATCTATAATTTTCCGATCAGGTTTTTCCATTTCAAGTTCAAAACACCGAAGATGGCTTCCTGGATGATTCCGCCGTTCATTTTGCTGACACCTTCTGTTCTATCTGTAAAAATAATTGGAACTTCAACAATCTTCATATTCTTTTTGAAAACGCGGTATTTCATTTCCACCTGAAAACCATAGCCTTTCAGTTTTATTTTGTCGAGCCCGATTGCTAAAAGTGTTTCTTTTTTGAAACAGACAAATCCTGCAGTTGTGTCGTGAATCGGAAGTCCGAGAACGAATCTCACATATTTTGAAGCAAAATAAGAAAGCAAAACCCTTCCCATTGGCCAGTTTACCACATTCACACCTTGAGAATATCTGGAGCCAACGGCCATATCTGCAGTTTTACAAGCTTCATAAAGTTTAATTAAATCATTAGGATTGTGGGAAAAATCGGCGTCCATTTCGAAAATGTAATCGTAACCGTTTGTGATTGCCCAATGGAATCCGTGGATATAGGCTTTTCCCAATCCATCTTTTACTTTTCTGATACTAAGATGAAGATATTCAGGATAAACGGTCTGAAGTTTCTTTACAATATCCGAAGTTCCGTCGGGCGAAGAATCGTCCACCACCAACACGTGGAAATCCTGTTCCATAGAAAAAACAGCCGAAATGATCTTTTCGATGTTTTCTTTTTCGTTGTAAGTGGGAATAATGACTAGTTTCTTCATCCGGCAAATAATCTGCAAAGATAACCTTTAATCGTTAATGTTTATTTTGCGGGTTGGAAATTAACTTTTTTTAATAGAAATATTTGATAATTAAAAAAGCGTATTGAATTTCAATACGCTTTTTAGTCTTATTCGATAAGCACGGATTGCAAATCCGCGCTATCAGGGTCATAATTTTTATAGCTGAAATCAAACTCTTTGTATCTCATATTAGCTGGAAGAATGCTTTAATCAAGTAACCGAATCCAAAAATTAGTTCCCGAACTAATTTTTTGCTATTTAACTGGTAAATCTTTCCTTTTCTCAAAAACAGATACCGAGCCATCGTTGAAAATAATTTTATTATTTTCAATTTTACCTTCAATTATATATCTTGTGTACCGCTTTTTTGCATCTGGAGATTTTCCAAATTGTTCTAGTTGAATTGTATTATTTTTTACTCTATATTTTCCTCCATAATAAATAGATCTTTTTGTTCTATGTTCGTCAAATTTTCCAAAATATAAAAGGGATTCATTTTTAAAAAATCCATCATTGTGGAATATAATGATTCTTGGATTTTTCTTTTCCTCTTCATTATAATACCTTCCTTCAAAAACCTGAATATAATACGCTGAAGTATCAATCTTCTTTAAATCTTCTTCTGTTGGTTTCTCTGTAAAAGAATATTGTGCGTTATTATTTAATAAAGGTTCCCCGAATTGATCTTTTTCTATTTTGTGTAATTTTTGTCCACAACAGTTTAAAGAATTAATAATGCAGAATATTGAAAGAATGTATTTTACCATGTTGTAAATTGATTTTTAGTTTGATATTGAAATCCGATTGGGCGGATTTTTAATCCGTTGCTAACATGAACTCAAATATATAATTTTTCCTTCGACAGAAATATTTACATCTCAGTTTTCCAGAACAATAATTTTTTCATCAAATTAATGTCAATTCTACAATCCAACTACCATACAAAAACGACACAGGAAGATAAGAGACACCTCGAAGGAACAGTTCAGAAATTTAAATGATAAATTTAAAATAATAATCATATTTTATTATCAAAAAATAAATTAACTCTATAAAAGAGATTGGTCTCAAAATAACATACAATCTAAATGCTCAAATTATTCGTATCTAATTATAACTAGAAATTAAAATGCAAAAACAAATCTTACCATTTCTTTTTTTCGCCTTAATGATCATCAGCTGCAAACCGACAATTGCTTACAAAGATATTCCCTACACCAAAAACAACAAGGGAGATGATGTGAAGCTGAATGTCTTCACGCCAAAAAATACCAAAAACAAAAGCAATCCGGTTCTTATCTTCGTCTATGGCGGCAACTGGAACACTGGAAACAAAAATAAATACAATATACTCGGGAGAAATTTCGCCCGCAAAAACATGACTGTCGTGATTCCGGATTATACCTTGAGTCCCAATGCTGATGTGGATGAAATGACCAAAGAAATTGCAGCTGCGATACAATTTACAAAAGCAAACGCTAAAAAATATCACGGCGATCCTGACAAGATTTTCATTTCCGGACATTCCGCAGGCGGACAATTGGCAAGTTCCGCAGTGATGAATCCAAAATACGGAATCTCCGAGAAAACAATTTCAGGCATTATCCTAATAGATGCTGCCGGAATTGATATGAAAAATTATCTGGAAAAATACCCTCCAACTTCTGCAGATAATTACGATGTCACTTGGAGCAAAGATCCTGAAAAATGGAAACAGGCTTCGTCTATTTATTTCATTAATGAAAAGACACCGCCTTTTTTGATTTATGTAGGTGAGAAAACTTATCCGTCTATAAAAGTCGCAAATGAGAATTTTGTAAAAGCTTTGAAACCTTTTCAACCCAACATTCAACCAATTGTGCTGAATAAAAAACACGTTCCGATGGTATTGCAATACTTTTTGCCTTGGAGCAAAAGGTTTGATGAAGCGGTTGGTTTTATGAAAAATGTGAAGTAAATATTTGTCTTGATGTATTAGTATCAGGATAAAAATAAGTAAACAACCATCAATAAATCTCAAATACTTTCAATTTGAATTTATAAATTACGGTCTAGGGCAGAGGTTTTTTTTGCTTATACTTTATTGTTGATGTAACCTTCTGTTGCATTGATTTTCGAAGTTATGACAGCAGGATTTCCCAAAGCAATAGAGTTATCGGGAACATCCATATTCACATAAGCGTTTGGCGCAATGAGAACATTATTTCCGATGGTGATATTACCGACTATGACGGCATTTGCACCAATCCAGACTTCGTTTCCGATGACAGGAACACCTTCATTTTTTCCGCGATTTGCCTGAGCAATCGTTACACCTTGTGCAATGTTGCAGTTTTTTCCAATTTTAGCTTTCGGATTGATGACAAGTGCACCCCAATGTCCGAGATAGAAACCTTCGCCAATCTCTGTTTCGGGATAGATCTGGAAGCCGTATTTGATCTGATAATGGCGGAGAATCAGTCGGTATAATTTCCCTGTTAATGATGATTTCTGATGTTTCTGAGCATTTCGGAACCAATAGATGTAATGCAGATTCGGGCTGAAACACTTTTTCAGTATCTGAAAATGGGATAGATATTTCCCGCTTTCTCTGTAAAAATCTTTTTGAAGAATAGAATGACTCATTGGATAAAATTACAAATTATCAATGATTTCCATAATCTTATCTACAGAATTTTTCAGGTTGAAAGGCATTTCGTAATGCTGCATATTTTCCTGATACGATTTGAAATGTTCCGGATTGGTTAGAGCCTGTTTCATTCCTTCATAGATTCCTTCTTCGGAGTTTTCTGTGATGAAGCCCAGTTTTCCGTTTTCAAGCATTTCTGCGACGCCGGAAACATCTGTAGCAATAATATTCTTTTTCAAAGTGATAGCTTCAAACAAAACCGTTGGAAAACCTTCATATCTTGAACTTAGAATATAAAAATCTGCAGCTTTGAAATAAGGATAAGGATTGTCTGTAAAACCGAGCATTTCAGCAGTTTCATCAACACCCAATTCGGATTTCAGCTTCTTTACATTTTCGAAATCGTAGCCATCGCCAACAATCAGAACTCTGTGCCGAAGACCTTCATCTAATAATCTTTTGTGAACCTTCAGCAATCGGTCAAATCCTTTCTGGGGAAAAACAGTTCCAACGGAAATAAATAAAGGTTGAAGGTTTGAGGTTGAAGGTTGAAGGTCTTCCGATTTCTGGATTCTCACTTCCGACTTCGCAAGGATTTCGTTGGTGTCCAAAGGATTATGGATTCTTACGATTTTATTTTTCTCGTCATCAGTTTTTGCTAAATTCAAAAATGTTTCCTGAATTTTCTCAGAAATGACCATCACTTTGTCATATTGGAAAAACCGTCTGATTTTTTCCGGTGTATATCCATTAACCTGTGTGAGATCATTGTGAATCCACATTAGTTTTTTGGAAGATTTCAAAGGACTGTTCAGGATTTCATCCATAAAACCATGGATGGCGGCAAACTCAACGTCATAAATTTTACTTTTGAGTTTTCTTGTATAGAGAATTTTCGGATATTTTTTAAAAAGATACTGGTAAACAACGCGGTATATTTTGTCAGGAATGTCTTTTGGGCGGTTCGTTGTGATCATTTCGCCTCGGTTGAGGTACATCACATTGATCCAATCCGGAACATCAGCAAGATATTTTCCGGAATACAGATTTAATAAAAGATCTATTTCGTATTTGTCCTTCGGAAGGTTTTTGAGAAAGGTTACCAGAACTTTTTCTGCGCCGCCATGACGCAAAGAACCAATTCTGATAAGGATTTTCTTCTTCAAAATTCTAGAATTCTAAAATCCCTGCTCCCCAGGAATAGCCAACACCAAAACCTGCAACCATCACTTTGAAGCCTTCTTTTATTTTACCTTGGTCCAACGCTAATTTCAAAGCAATCGGAATACTTGCGGAAACTGTATTTCCAATGTCTTTCATATCCAGAAAGAATTTATCGTCAGGGATATTACAAAGATTTTTCAGGTAATTCAGCATATAAGAACTCGCTTGATGGAAAACAAAGAGATCAATATCTTCCAGTCTAAGTTTGTTTTTCTGAAGTGTTTCTGTGATCAGCGCCGGAATGTTTTCTAATGCAAACGTGAATATTTTTGGACCTTTCATAAAGAGAACAGGCTTTTCCGAAGTGTTTCTGGAAGCGCCATTTTCTACTATAAGATTATTATAACCCGCACCATCTGTACCTACAACATATTGGAAATCAGCTTTAGAATCGTCTTTTTCAATAACACTTACCGCTGCGCCATCACCAAAAATACTTCTGTTGGACTTGTCATTTTTGTCCAAAAATTTGGTGTAAGTATCGGAAGTGACCAACAATATATTTTTAGCCAAACCAATAGAAATCAAGCCTTTTGCTAAAGTAAGGCCATAAACGAAACCAGAGCAACCAAGATTGAAATCCAGGGCGCCAATGTTTTTCGGAAGGTTTAATTTGTCCTGTAAAATACAAGCCGTGGTCGGAAGAAAATAGTCCGGACTTTGTGTACAAAATAGAATAAAATCGATCTTGCTTCTATCATAATTTTTGAAAAGCTTTTCACAAGCTTCATAAGCCAGGTCCAGCGCTGTTTCATTATCATCTGCAAAATGTCTGGATTCTACGCCAATTTTTGATTTGATTTTTTCTGCATTCCATTCCGGGAATTCATTAGCAATGTCTTCGTTGGTTAATATATTTTTGGGCAGATAGTATTCTATCGCTGCAATGTTGATCATATTAGCGTGGGGTAAATTTTTGCAAAGATAAGCATCTTAAAATAATGTTATGTATAGAATGTCACCCGAAGCAGACTTTTATGAAACTTTTATGGTTTGTTTTTTAATAAAGATAATGAGATATTATTTTAAAATCTTCAAAATCGGATAGAAAATTACGGCTGATATTTTCAAGAGTGGAGAATCCAATTCCTTTATAGTTTTAGAATAAGACCTTTTATCAACTGCGGAAAACTTGAGATAACCACCGAGGTTTCTAAGTATTGGTTTAGGATTTGTCCAGAGTTTGGAGTGGTAAGCATTCAGAAAAGTTTTGTAATTTTCGGCTAAACCAAATGCATTTTTTTTGTCATAGAATTGATTGGCCAAAGAATGTTCATCATCTTTATCACGGAAATAGATCCTCGTCACTTCATTAATACAATAATGAAAACCCAACTTGTCAAACTGAAACTGAAAAACACCTTCCGGAATAAAACCTTTACCCGAAAGGTCTAAGAAGTTCAATTTCATTTTTTTGTAAATCTCTGTTTTTCCCATTCCCCATTTATCCCCTTTGATTTTGAATTTGTAGCGCATATCAAAAATCGTACATATCAACGGTACTTTCGGGAAATGATCGCCCACAATATTTCCAAATTGGTCTTCACACAATGTTGAGACGAAAACAATATTTTGGCTCTCAGAAATATTTTCCCAAGTACTCACCAAAATTTCCATAGAATCTTTCGGCAGTGCATCATCTGAATCCAGTGGTGAAAAGTATTTACCTTCCGCAAGGTCAATTCCCCGGAAAAAAGTTAAAAATTTGTGCTGATTTTCCTGATGATAATATCGGATCTTAAAGTCTGATATTTTCTGAAATTCTTCAATAATTTCTCTTGTGTTATCCGTAGATCCATCGTCTATCACAAGCCATTCAAAATCTTTGAAAGTCTGCTTTTGCAAAGATTCAAAAACTCTGGGCAACGTGTGTGCGCGGTTGTAAGAAGGCGTGAGAATGGTGACGGCTGGTTTGCTCATTATTTCAGTTGATATTGGTTTAGAAACACAGCAGTTACGTCGTCATAAATCTTTTGATTATCAAATTTCTTAGCTCCTTTTTCCGTATTGTCCCTGATATTTTGGGTAAGGTCAGGATTTGTAAGGAATAATTTCATGCCTTCATAGATCGAATTTTCATCTGGGTTCACGAGATATCCATCAAAATTATGGTCAATCATTTCCGGGATTCCACCTACATCGGTACTGATGATTGGAATATTGAGTCCCATCACTTCGCCAATCGTAAGTGGATAAGATTCTGATTCCGAAGGTAAAACAAAATAATCCGAATTGATGATGTAAGGATAAGGATTGATTTGTGAATCGAGCAGGAGAAAGGTCTTTTCAACGTCCAATTCTTTGGCTTGATTTTTCAGATTCTCCATTTCTCCGCCACCGCCAATCACTGCGATTGAATGCAAAAATCCTTCGTCCAAAAGCCTTTTGTGAATTTTCATCAATGTGTGATAATTCTTGCGGCTGTGCAACCTTCCCATTGATGAAAAAACGGGTCGGGTACCATAACTCACAGGAAACTCTGCAGATCTTTTTCTAACTTCATCAATCTTGATAGAATTGTAGATCACGGAACTTTCCGGATATTCGATATGATAAAGATCTTTGATCACTTCCCTTGTCTGTTTGGATCCAAAAATAACCCAGTCAAATTTTTTAAGATTATTGATTCTGTTCAGAACTCTTTCCCTGTCCGGATCGTAGCCAACATCGGTATGGAACCAAGCTATTTTTCTTGATTTGAGAGGGCTGGATAAGATGTTGTCAAACTCTGAATAAGTTGGTGCAATTTCCAGATCAAAGTCATCTTTGATCACTTTTTTATAAAGTATTTTTGGATTTTTCCTGTAAAAAAGAAGCGTCAGATTTCTTTTGATTAATTGTAAGGTTCTGAGCAGTTTATTCTTGCTCATATCTTCTTTTCCTTTCTGCAAAGTAATCAGTTTGATATCCTTCGGTATGCTGTTTCTGAGTTCGCCTTGATTGAGTGTTAAGAAAAATGTAATATCAAAAATATCTCTTGGCAGGTTTTCCAGAAGATCCAGAATAACTCTTTCTACGCCGCCCATTTCCATTGATCTGTGTCGGAAAAGCACTTTTATTTTTTGATGCATTTGTGTAGTTTTCAAAAAAATTATTGTCAAAAAAACAAATATAAGACTGTTTGTGCAATTCTTTTGTATTTTTGCATTTCAAAACATAATTTATGAATAAAATCTCTGAAATCGTTTCTACTTTTTTCGCATATCTAAAGCGTCCGGATCTTTACCCGGAACTCAGACGCAAAATCTGGAAAAATATTTTCAACCGCTCATCTGGTTTACGAGGAAAAGAGGAAGCGGAAAAGTGGTGCGAGAGCATTGCTATTTCTGAAAAAGATTTCATAGAAAATGTCTTGAAAACAACGTTTGTTCCTTTCGAAAAACTATTTCCGCAAGAATTTGCAGCAGCATTACAGGCTCAGGCAAAAGCACCTGTAAAAATGGGAGGCGCTGGTTCATTAAGTGTCATTTATTATATTAATGAATTTGCAAATGCTCAAAAATCAATAGAAACTGGCGTAGCTTACGGCTGGTCATCTTTTGCCGCGTTGGCATCTCTTGTTCACAGAAACGGAATACTTTACAGTTCAGACATGCCTTACATTTTGCAAAATCAGAGTGAGGATTTCGTAGGGTGTGTAATTCCGGAGAAGTACAAAAACAATTGGGATCTTTACAGGTTTGCAGATAAGGAATCATTACCAAAGATTTTTGAAAAAGCAAGTTCTTTTGATATCGTGCATTATGACAGTGACAAAACTTATGACGGAAGACTTTGGGCTTACAATCTGCTTTGGAATAAATTGAGAACCGGCGGAATATTTATGAGTGATGATGTAGGAGATAATGCGGCATTCAAGGATTTTTGCGAAAAGAATAACCGCAAGCCTTACATTATAGAATTCGATGGCAAATATGCCGGAATTATTATAAAAGACTAAAAAAAAAAAGCGCTTCGGATTTTTCCGGAGCGTTTTTAATTGGTTTTGCAACCCAGATCTTCGTATTGACTTTGGAATTTGCAAACCCATTTTTCAAATTCCGGAATGTTGACTTGTTCTGAAACGAAACTTTTAAAATAATCTAAAGAAAAATCTTTCGGAAAGTTTTGCATCGGATCAAAATCTCCCTTCAGCCAAGCTTCGTTGATCAAATGATTAAATTGATTGACATCGAAATCAAAACCATACTGGTGGTAAGAATTGGTTGCAGAAGATTGAAAAGTTGTTCTCATGGCTTCTTTTTTGAGTCTGGAAACAAAATTCTTATTTTTTTTATGCTTTTTGTATGAGAGGGACGCGTTTAGAAGTTGCTTTTTCTCGTCCACTTTCCCATCCATGTTTTTCCAAATGTCCAGCCAATATTCTTTCTTGTAAAACCCCATTAATATGGAATTCAGCGACCAGTACTTTCTTTGTGTGGAGTGATTGACTTGGCGAAGTTTGTACAGGATTGTGAAAAGTTTGAATCTGTTATAAAAAAAAGCTTCCATCAACGGTTTGGGCAAGAGAAGAAGTTTTTTTGGTAAAGCAGAGTTAAGATTTCCGGCGATTGATTTCAGGATGAGGTTTTCCTTATCTTTTTTGTTTCCCAACCAACCCAGCTTTATCAGATATACATCCAGTTTCTCAGCTTGCTTTCTCAGTTCGTCTACGTTGAGTGGTCTTGTAAACCAGACATCATCTTCTGTAACGATGAAGTATTCCGATGCGTTTTTAATGTTTTCCACCCAGAATTTTGTCGGGATTTCGTAGCCATTTATTTGTTTGCCGGAACTTAGATTTTCTGCAATGGCCATTACCTTTTTTTCATAATGATCAGAAAAACGTATTTCCGATTCCGGATATTTGTCCAGAATCCTGTTCAGGTATTTTCCAGGGGTGCCATCATCTAAAATAATAATTTTGAAATCGCCGGAAATGTTTCTATAAATGGATGCAATACATCTGTCTAAATAGAAAGGACGATTGAATGACTTGATAAAAATGGCTATCATAATCTGTGTTTTATTGCTTTAGAAATACTTTGTTTACTTACGTATTATATAATCAATAAATTTTCATAAAAATAATAAAATAATCTGATTGTTATGTTAAATATTTAATTATAACAAATTATTTTAATGTTAATCCATTTAATAATCACTTATCAACACTTTACAATAAATCGTTTTTTCTGATTTACAAACCGAATAAACATAAAAAAACACCAATTAAAATATAATTGGTGTTTTGTCGGATTGTATTTTGATGTTTTATTATTCCACTTTACATCCCATTTGTTGGTATTGCGTTTGAAACTTGTTAACCCATTTTTCAAACTCCGGAATATTAATTTTTTCCGATACGAAACTTTTAAAATAATTCATAGAAAAATCATTCGGAAAGCTTTGCATCGGATCAAATGCTCCGTTCAGCCAAGCTTCGTTTATCAAATGATTGAACTGGTTGACATCGAAATCGAACCCATATTCGTGGTAAGAATTGGTGGCAGAAGATTGAAATGTTGTTTTCATCGCTTCCGTTTTGAGTCTGGAAATAAAATT
>Ga0247808_10000847_pt1 | contig 14777 bp, 14 predicted proteins | sample UWRJL089202R1_FD_179914 | JGI IMG/M metagenome (GOLD analysis project Ga0247808, IMG submission 179914) | Plant litter microbial communities from Arlington Agricultural Research Station in Wisconsin, United States - UWRJ-L089-202R-1 | ecosystem: Environmental > Terrestrial > Plant litter >... | reverse complement strand
TGTCAGAATAATTGTAAAGGTAAATATGCTTTTCAAGAATTAATATTAATACAAATATAAAGCATTATATTTTGTTTGGTCAATGATAAAAATCAGAACTCATACTAAGATTAAGACAATAAAAAACCCACAAAGAAGTGGGTTTTAAGTTTTTTCATTTACAGAAGAGAGTTCTGTAATGTAATTGGTATTGATTAATCAAGCGGTCTTCTGCCTGAAATTAGATTGTAAAGAACTACAATAATTGCGATTACTAATAAAACGTGTACCAAATATCCTGTACTCATTCCTGGCACAACGCCTAACATTCCTAATAGCCAGATCACGATACAAATCACTGCTACTAACCATAATAGATTTCTCATAATTTTAAATTTTGTTTATTTTCATTTCACTATACACATACTGTGCCTTTTTTGAATTTATTATATTTCTAATAATAATTATTTATAGCAAATCCAATCATAATTATATTGGTATTAGAATTGAATGGTAAGATGTTAAGTACTAATTTTTAAAATCATTAAATCTCAAATATGGATTCTAATCATAATTTAACAAAAAGTTTAGCCGGGAAAACAGTAGTCATAACAGGCGGAAGTAGCGGCGTAGGTAGAGCGACTGCTGAGGCTTTTGCATTGGAAGGATGCAATGTCGTAATTGCTGCGAGAGGAAAAGAGGCACTGGACGAAACTGTGACTCTTTGCAGAGATCTTGGCGCAATAGCTTTAGGTGTTCCCACGGATGTTTCTGTTGCTGAAGAGGTTGAAAGACTTGCGAAGGAAGCTTTGCAATATAACGGACGAATTGATATTTGGGTTAACAATGCCGGTGTTATGTCAAGCGGGAAATTTGAAGAAATCCCGATGGAAATTAATGAGCAGGTAATTAAAACTAATCTTTTCGGTTATATGCACGGTGCTTACAGTGTTATTCCGATTTTCAAAAAACAAGAGGAAGGAATTCTTATTAATAATGTTTCAATTGGCGGCTTTATGCCTGCACCATATAGCGCAGTTTATTCCTCAACAAAATTCGGAATCCGTGGAATGATGGAAGGTTTGCAAGGGGAAATTTCAGATTTCGCCAATGTTCATATTTGCAATTTATTTCCTCAAATCCAAAGATCTACAGGAAATGCACATTCAGCAAAATTCTCGGGCTTGGATTTCAAAGTACCGCCATTTGCAGCAGATCCAAGAGATACAGCCTCAAAAATAGTAGATCTGGCAAAAAATCCAAGGAAAGGTTTGTTCCCCGATGTCCAGTCTTTGATCATCAAAAATCTGTATGGTATATTTCCAAAGACAATTATGAACACCGCATCAGCAGGAATGCGAATGATGATGAAAATAAAAAAAGCAGATCCTACACCTGGTAATATTATGTGGCCATCACCAAAACCACATAGAATATATGGGGAAACTAGTTTGCCAGTTCCTACACGCAAAACTAAATTGGCTTTGCTAGCCGGAATCGGATTGGGATTGTCTTATATGATAATAAAATCGAGGTCTAATAAAAATTAGACCTCGATTTTATTTTATTCAAAAAGTTCCGCCGTATCCAAAACAGAAACCTGTCCATTCTCGCAACGAATCGCTTCGCCAGGATAATTCTGAATCATATGATAGTCGTGCGTGGCCATCACAACAGCGCAATGGTTTTCTTCTGCAAGATTCTTTAGAAGCGTCATAATATCGTTGGAAGTTTCTGGGTCGAGATTTCCTGTAGGCTCATCTGCAAGGATTAATTCTGGATGATTCAGAAGCGCTCTGGCAATCGCAGCACGCTGTTGTTCACCTCCGGAAAGTTGATGTGGCATTTTGTGCTTTTTGGTTTTCATTCCAACACTGGATAGAACTTCATCAATTCTTGCTTCCATTTTCAATTTGTCTTTCCAGCCGGTCGCTTGCAGAACAAAAAGAAGATTCTTCTCAATATTTCTGTCCGGCAAAAGCTGAAAATCCTGGAAAACGATTCCTAATTTTCTTCTCAGGTTTGGAACTTCAGATTGCTTCAATTTTTTCAAATCGAATCCGGCAACTTGCCCGCTTCCGCCCTGCAAAGGCAATTGTCCGTAAAGTACTTTCAAAAGAGAACTTTTTCCAGAACCGGTTTTTCCAATAAGGTAGCAGAATTTCCCTTTCTTGATATGAAGGTCAACATCATTCAGGACTGTGAAGTTTTTCTGAACAATCTTTGCGTTGCTCAAATCTATAATATCTACTCCCGGGTCGTTTCTATGCGGCATAATTTCAAGTTGAAGGTTGTGAAAATCAAAAATAGCAAAAACTTATTTTCCTGCTTTCAATTTTGGGAAATTTTAACAACAAAAAATGTCTGAAACAATGTCCAGACACTTTTTGTATATGATAATTTTTGAAGAAATTATCTCTTAGCGCGAGATGCACTAACAGTTAAGCTCTTTCTGCCTTTCGCTCTTCTAGCTGCCAACACTCGTCTTCCGTTTGGTGTAGACATTCTTTCACGGAAACCGTGTTTGTTTCTTCTTTTTCTCTCAGATGGTTGGAATGTTCTTTTACTCATCACTAATATATTTAGTTCGTAATTACTATTAAATTTTCAGATTGCAAATATACAGCTTTTATTTTGCTCCACAAGTATTTGAAAACTTTTTTACAATAATTTTCAACAAGTTATAATTTAACAGATTTTAATTTACAGGAATAATGATTTGGGCAGCTTTATCCGCCTTCCGTTCCCAATCTTTTTTGCTCGAGATTTCAGTCTAAATAGAACTTTAGTCAAAGCAAAAAAGGATTTCCACTCAAGTCGGGCTGCAGGTTTCAGCTTCGAATCAGCATTTGACATAGAAACACAATATTTGTCATTCTGAAGGAATCTAAATTGTTAGGATTCTTTCAGAATGACAAAATTATGGTTTAATAATTTCTAATATTTAAATTTGCCTTAATCAAAAACAAACGATGATAACATCAAAAGAAAATGCCGAACATTATATTTGGGGAAACAATTGTGACAGCTGGGTTTTATTGAACTCAGAAAACCTTTCTGTCAAACAAGAAATGATGCCTCCAAAAACAAAAGAACAATTACATTTTCATAAAAACGCACAACAATTCTTCTTTATTCTAAAAGGAAAAGCAAAATTTCACAGAGACGAAAATGTTTTCATAGTCACAGAAAATTCAGGGCTTCATATTCTGCCAAATCAAATTCATTTGATAGAAAATGACACAGAAAATGATTTGGATTTCTTGGTCATATCCAATCCTTCCACAAATAATGATAGATTTGCAGTAGAAAAATAAAAGATGAAATCTCTATACAATCTTTTCGTCCGCCTTATGATTTTCGGGATGAAGGTCTTTTCACTCTTCGACTCCAAAACAAAAAAAGGAATCCGAGGCAGAAAACAGTCTTTGGAAATCGTGAGAAATGCTTTTCTTCCAAAAGATAAAGTATTGTGGATGCACGCTTCCAGCTTAGGCGAGTACGAGCAAGGTCTGCCGGTTCTCGAAAAACTAAAAGAACAATTCCCGGATAATAAAGTTTTAATCACATTCTTCTCGCCATCTGGTTACGAAAATGTGAAGAAGAAAAAACATATCGCGGACGCGATTTGTTATTTGCCATTTGACAAAAAGAAAGACGCTCAGGAATTTGTTTCCAGCTTCGATTGTCAGGTTTTTTTCACCGTAAAATACGATTATTGGTACAATCTGCTAAACGAACTGAAAAATAGAAGAACAAAAATCTACGTCATTTCGGCTTTATTTTACGAACATCAAATCTTTTTTGAAAACTACGGAAAATGGTTTGCGAAACAACTAAAAAATAACATCGATTGGTTTTTTCATCAGACCATCAAATCTTCTGCGTTGGCAAAAAATATTGGCTTGGTAAATTCCTCCGTTTCCGGCGATACGAGATTTGACCGCGTGAAGCAATTCTTAGCCAGAGACAATCATCTGGATTTCATAGAAGATTTCAAAGGCAGTCAAAAATTGATTGTTTTTGGAAGCAGTTGGCAAACCGAGGAAGATATCGCCCAACTTTTGGTCAAAAAACTTCCCGAAACCAAGTTCGCCATCGCACCTCACGATTTGCACCGTGTTCCACATTTGTTGAAATTATTTCCAAATGCGATTTTATATAGTTCGCTTTCCAATTCTCCAACACTTCAAACTTCGAATTATCAAATTCTAATCATCGACAGTATCGGAAAACTCTCCAAATTGTATTCTTATGCAGATTTAGCGGTTGTTGGCGGCGGTTTTCATTCCGCTGGCTTGCACAATATTCTGGAAGCGGCGGTTTATTCGGTTCCGGTGATTTTCGGAAATCAATACAAGAAAAATCCGGAAGCTGATGATTTGATTAAGGCAAAAGGCGGAAAGCATTTTGAGGATTTTGTGACCGCAGCAGCTTTTATCGAGGAGATGATGAAAAAAGATTTGTCCATCGAAGATGGAGAAGTTTCTTATCTGAAAGAAATGGCGAAAAATGCAGGGAATTTTGTGAAATCTCAGCCAAATTCTACTGAGATTATTTTGAAGAAAATCTTACAAGAAAATGAAAATTGAATTTGTTTTTAAATTGTTTAAAATATTTTCCATTGCTCCGAAGGAGTAAAATGTTTGTAGAAAAGGTATAATAAACGTAATTAGAGCTCCAGCGGAGTTCAATCTTGAATCAGTTATAATGTGTCGCTCCTACGGAGCTTCGCCGGTTTTAGTTAACAGATTTCTACAAACATTTCGCTCCTCTGGAGCTGTTCAAATACTTTGCAGGATTTAGATTAATCCTACCTCAAAAACCCTTCACTCTTAATTCCTTTTACAATCAATTCGAAATGGTCGGGAATGTTTTCGCATTTTAGCCAGTTGAAATCTAAGCCATTATTTGTACAAAGTTTTTGGAAATAAATATTGCCGTCGATTTTTTCATTAAGATTTTCCAGAAATTCATCAATTTCCATAAAGTAATCTTCGTCCAGTTTTTTGGTCAAAGTCAAGGCTTTGAAGATTTTATTGATGAGATAAATGTAAAGTTTGTAAACATTGTCAAATCTTAGTGTTCCAAGTTTCTCGTTGTATTCCAAGATTTCATTGATTAAAAATAAATTCAAAGAAACGTCGCCAAATTTGTCCGTTGTGATTTTCACGTGTTCTGTAATCTCTGCACTTATCTTTCTGATGAGAACAAGGAAATATTTTTGATTCGCAATATATTTTGATGCGAGCGAAACCTTCTCACGGATATTTTCTTCCATCGCATCTCGTTTGTCATCAACCGTTTCGAGGTCAATCAATTCGAAATATAATTTTTTTGACAACAACTTATCTTTCTTCAATAATCGGAAAATCAATTTGTCTTTTTCGGCCGGAGAAAATTCGCTCAAAGCCTGCTTAAATTCTTTTGAATATTCCATTAATTAAAGATTTTAGAATATTTAATAAAACCATTCATTGCCCAATTCGCAGTGTAATAAAGAGATTTTAATGTTGAAAATTTCATATAATCTTTGTAAACCAAATATTGGTCTTTCATAATGTTCGATTTGTTTCGGGAAACGCTGTTTGGCAACATTCTGTATTTTGATAAGGTTTTTTTCAAAGGTTTTCCTTGCGGTATTTTTTTCAAAAGTTCCAGCCACATTACGTGGTCTTCTCGTTTTGTACCTTCCGGAAAGTAGAATTTCCCCACTCTTTTGGAATCATACATCGACGCCAATAAAGACAATCTGCAGGTTTTCAAAAGATTATTAAAATTAACAATTGTGTCCGCTTTGAAATCACCAATTGTAGGATTCAGATTTTCGTCGCAACGAGAATAAGTTGAGTAGGCCAATTCTGCATTCTCGGATTTCATAAAGTTGACCATTTCTTCGAGGAAATTCGGTTCCCAAAAATCATCAGCGTCCAAAAAAGTGATAAATCTTCCGGTAGAATTTTCCAAAGAGATATTCCTTGCGTGACCCGCACCGCCATTTTTTTCAGCTTTGAAAACTTTGATTCTGGGGTCATTTTGTTTTTCCAGAATTTCTACGGAATTGTCTGTCGAGCAGTCATCGGTAATCAGCCATTCCCAGTCTTTGAAAGTTTGGTTGAGGACAGAAGCGATGGTTTCATCCAAATATTTTGAAGAATTGTAACTCGGTGTGATGATTGAGATTTCCGGCACTTGCGATTTTTTACAAAGATAAATAATTTGCATTGCTTGCGAAATTTAGCTACTAACTGAATCTTGGATTTAAATTGGTTATGAGAGATTGAACTCCTACGGAGTTCTGATGTATGGTAGTATTATCTTACTACAAACATTTTGCTCCTACGGAGTAAATATTTCCTGACTCATTAAACTTGAGGATTTTATATTAAACAATGCTTTAGTTCAATCTGTATTATGTAGTCTTAATAAATGTATGCTCCAGAGGAGCGAGATGTTTGTAGAAATTCAGAGTAAAATGGCATTGAGCTCCGTAGGAGCGATACTTTTCTACACATCATTTATATGCAAAAATGATTTCTTTCGGAATTAAATTTTCCTTCTTACAACAACTGTTGATTCGAAGATTGAATCTGCGCCCCGGCCTGAGTGGAACTCTTTTTATTTTTTTTGCTTTGGCAAAGGCTTGGAAAAAATAAAAAAGCGGGAACGGAGGACGGATAAAGGCGCCCAAATAATTATTATTGTCTAAAAGTGAACTTGAAAATTTAAAATTGTCAATTTATTCCAAAATCTTAACTTTGTGAATCTTAAAAAATTATTCATTATTAATTCTTACTTTATAGAATGTTTTACGACCATCAGCAGATAGAAAAAAAGTGGCAGAAATACTGGGAAGACAACCAAACCTACAAGACTTCCGACTCAACCGATAAACCGAAATTCTACGTCCTAGATATGTTTCCGTATCCTTCCGGAGCGGGACTTCACGTGGGTCATCCGCTGGGATACATCGCGTCCGATATCTATGCGAGATTCAAAAGACATCAGGGTTTCAACGTTTTGCATCCGGTTGGTTATGACAGTTTTGGACTTCCTGCTGAGCAATATGCAATCCAGACCGGAACGCATCCTGCAATTACAACGGAACAAAATATCACGAGATATGAAGAGCAATTAAGAAAAATCGGATTTTCATTTGACTGGAGCAGGGAAGTGAGAACTTCGGACGCTTCTTATTATAAATGGACACAGTGGATTTTCATTCAGTTGTTTCATTCTTGGTACAATAAAGATACGGACAAGGCGGAATCTATCGAAACCTTAATCAAACATTTTGAGGAAAAAGGAACGGAAGGTTTGAATGCCAATCAAAATGAGGAATTAGCTTTCACTTCAGAAGAATGGAAAAATAAAACTGAAATTGAAAAAGAAGAAATATTATTAAATTACCGTCTCGCTTTCCGTGCGGAAACAACTGTAAACTGGTGTCCGGCATTGGGAACTGTTTTAGCGAACGACGAAATAAAAGACGGAAAATCCGAAAGAGGTGGTTATCCAGTTTTTCAAAAGAAAATGATGCAGTGGAGTATGAGGATTTCTGCTTACTCGGAAAGATTGTTGCAAGGGTTGAAAACTTTGGACTGGCCACAACCGTTGAAAGACGCTCAGGAATATTGGATTGGGAAATCTCAGGGTGCACAAGTAAGATTCGCAACTGAAAATGGAGAAACCATTGAAGTTTTCACCACAAGACCTGACACTATTTTCGGAGCAACCTTTATGGTTTTGGCGCCGGAAAATCCTTTGGTTCAGAATTTAACAACTCCGGAACAAAAAGCTGAGGTTGACCAATATATAGAAGAAACTTCCAAAAAAACAGAACGTGATAGAATGGCTGACGTGAAAAACGTGAGTGGTGCGTTCGCGGGAAGTTACGCTATCAATCCGTTTACTGGGAAGAATATTCCGGTTTATATTTCGGATTATGTGTTGATGGGTTACGGAACTGGCGCTGTGATGGCGGTTCCTGCGCACGACGAGCGTGACCATAGATTTGCGAAGAAATTTAATTTGGAAATCATCAAGGTTGTAGAATCTGATGTGGATGTTCAGGAAGAAGCGTACGATTCTAAGGATTCGGTTTGCGTGAATTCTGATTTCTTGAATGGACTTAATTATAAAGATGCAAAATCCAAAATAATTACTGAAATAGAAAACCGAGGCATTGGTCACGGAACAACGAATTACAGACAGCGTGATGCGATTTTCTCCAGACAAAGATATTGGGGTGAGCCGGTTCCTATCTATTATAAGGAAGGAATGCCGTACACTTTGCCAAATTCCGCTTTGCCTTTGGAACTTCCTGAAGTTGAAAAATATCTACCGACAGAAGACGGCGACCCGCCACTAGGAAATGCGAAAACATTTGCTTGGGACGAGGCAAATCAGAAAGTGGTTGACACCGATTTGATTGATGACAAAACAGTTTTCCCTTTGGAATTATCGACGATGCCAGGTTGGGCAGGAAGTTCTTGGTATTTCCTTAGATATATGGATCCAAATGATGACGAAGTTTTTGCTAAAAAAGAACTGACCGATTATTGGGGACAAGTTGATTTGTATATCGGTGGAAGCGAGCACGCAACCGGACACTTGTTATATTCCCGTTTTTGGAATATGTTTTTGAAAGACAGAGGTTACATCGAGCAAAATGAGCCTTTCCAAAAGTTGATTAATCAAGGGATGATTTTGGGGATGAGTGCGTTTGTAAATGAAATCAAGTTTGATGGTAAAATTTCAATAGGAAATATAAATCTTACAGGACTTAATGAGGAGGATTTTGTAATTGATGATGGAGTTGTATATTTAAGTAAAGGATTTGAAAAAGAATCAGAAGAAGAATTAAAAAAGGTTGTTGAACATTATATTATTGAAAAGTTTTGTTCTGCAAGAGGGATAATTTATTCTGAAAATGATAAGCTCATTTTTGATTGTTTTGAAATAAGAAAAATTCACGTCGATGTCTCTTTATTAAAAGGAACAACCGACGAATTAGATACTAAAGCTTTTAAAACTTGGAGGCCAGATTATGCGGATGCAGAATTTATTCTGGAAGATGGAAAATATATCACAGACCGTGAAGTTGAAAAGATGTCCAAATCAAAATACAATGTCGTCAACCCAGATGATATTTGTAATGAATATGGCGCAGACGGTTTAAGATTGTACGAAATGTTCCTTGGTCCACTAGAGCAATCCAAACCTTGGAATACGCAGGGTCTTAGCGGAGTTTATGGTTTCCTGAAAAAATTCTGGAATCTTTATTTCAACGGTGATACTTTTGAAGTTTCTGATGAAGAGCCGACTAAAGCGGAATTCAAGATTCTACATACCTTAATCAAGAAAGTGCTTTTTGATATCGAGAATTTTTCTTTCAATACATCGGTGTCGTCATTTATGATAGCAGTCAACGAGTTACAGAAATTTAAATGCAATAAGAGAGCGATTCTGGAACCGCTTGCCATAATTATTTCGCCTTATGCGCCACACATCTGCGAAGAGGTATGGAATTTGCTGGGAAATAATTCGTCTATAGAATTTGAGAAGTTTCCAATTCTTGATGAAGCTTATCTTGTAGAAGATGAGATAGATTACCCAGTAAGTTTTAACGGAAAGATGAAATTCAAGATAAAATTAGCCGCTGACCTTGGAAAAGAGGAGGTGGAGAAAATTATTTTGGAAAATGAGGATGCAAAAAGGCACTTGGATGGAAAAACAGTTAAAAATTTCATTTTTGTTCCGAAGAAAATCATTAATATTGTCTCATAAGTAAGCAATGAAAATTGGGTTTTTAAAACTTTAACAAAAATTTATTATATATTATAAATGTAATTATTGAATTGGATAACATAAAAATAATCCTTAATTTTTGGTTTTATTTTATAATGTTTGGAAATTTTGATAATAAATTCATAAAATATAAGTTTAATTTTAATAATATATAAATGTGGTCTCGATTGCATTGACAAAAAAAACAGAAAGTCACATTATTTAGTTTGCATTTTTAAATAATTTGACTTTATTTTACAAAATAAAATTTAACAATTATAATTTAGTTTTAATATGGAAATGAATGTTTCAAACACGGATGAGCAAGTGATTGCTAAGAAAAAAGGAGGTCTTAATCCTGCGGTAATTATTCCTATTTTATTATTAATAGGTATTGCCATTTATTTATTTGTTTGTGGTAACCCATCAAACTTTACTGCTGATCCACGTATCGATGGTGTGCCTTCTGTTGCTTTCGCGGATATCGAAAGTAAGGAATTGCATCCTCATGGTCTGGGAATGGTATATATGGGAGGATTTATCGTTCCTATCCTTATTACATTCATGATCACGGTGATTGTATTTGCTATCGAGAGAGCATTTGTTTTAAGCAAAGCAGCTGGAAATGGTAGCGTTGATAATTTTGTTTTGAAAATTAGAAGTTTGCTAAACCAAAACAAAGTTGACGAAGCTTTAGAAGAGTGTGACAGACAGCAAGGATCTGTAGGTAATGTTGTAAAAGAAGGTCTTACGACTTACAAAGCATTAGCTAAAGATACTACACTAGACAAGGAACAAAAAATGGCTGCGCTTACAAAAGCAATCGAAGAAGCTACTACGCTTGAAATGCCAATGTTGGAGAAAAACATGATGATCCTTTCTACACTAGGTACAGTTGCAACTTTGGTAGCACTACTTGGAACGGTAATCGGGATGATCAGAGCATTTGCTGCCTTAGGTGGTGGAGGTGGAACTCCTGATGCTGCTGCATTATCAATCGGTATCTCCGAGGCTTTGATGAATACAGCTTTAGGTATTGGTACTTCTGCAATCGCAATTATACTTTATAACTTCTTTACGTCTAAAATTGACGGATTGACTTACAAGATCGATGAGATCTCTATGAGCATCCAACAGTCTTTTGCTGAATTTCACTAAGAAATTCTTACAAGACAAATTTTCGAAAATATAATTTTAAATTGTATTTTCAAATTCATAAATTAGTTAACAAAGACATTTATAATAATGGCGAGAATTAAACCAAAAAGACATGGAGTAGTTACGGACATGACCGCAATGTGTGATGTTGCGTTCCTACTACTTACATTCTTTATATTAACCACACAGTTCAAGAAACCGGATGTGGAGTCAATAAAACCGCCTTCTTCTATATCAGAGAAATTACTTCCTGATGCAAGTCTTATGACAATAAATGTTACACCAGCTGGTACTTTCTATTTTCAACCTGTAGAAAACGGGACAGAAAGAATTCAGCTTCTTGATAAAATGGCTGCGAAGTATAAACTTCCTGCATTTACAAATCAAGAGAAAGTAGCATTTACAAAAGTACAGGCGATAGGAGTGCCAGTTGGACAGCTTAAAAGTTATTTGAATCTTCCTGAAGATAAACAAAAAGCTTTCAAAGCAACTACAGGTATTCCAATGGATAGTACAAACAAACAATTAATCGATTGGGTACAGCAGAGTTTAGCCGTTAATCCTAACTATAAGTTAGCAATTAAAGGAGATGTAACTACAAAATATCCAAAAGTAAAAGGTTTGTTTGAAGGTTTAAGAGATATTGATTTTCTTAAATTCTGGTTGATCACATCACAAGAAAAATCTAATTAATTCTATTTAGAAATGGCAGAAGTTCAAGTAAAAGACGAAGGCGGGAAAGGCGGCAAGGTCCGTTCGAAGAAGCAGAACACCCGCGTAGATATGACGCCCATGGTAGATTTAGGTTTTCTTTTGATAACATTTTTTATGTTTACCACAACGTTTAGTAAACCTAATGTAATGGATCTTGGTCTTCCGGCAAAACCGAAGGAAAACCAGAAACCACCAGATACAGAGATCAAATTGAATAATTCAATTTCACTTATCATTGGTAAAGACAATAAGATATTCTATCATCAGCAAGATCAGGCTGGTCTTAATGATCAGACGCTTATTGAGACTAACTTTGATAGAGAAGGGATTACGAAAGTAATAGAGAGAGCAAAAGCCGGAGCATCTGATAAAGAAAAATTTACAGTAATTATCAAGCCGACGGACGATGCAGTATATAAAAACTTTGTAGATATTCTTGATGAGATGGCTATTACCAAAAACGAAAGATATGGGGTTACCGATATCAAACCTTGGGAAGAGGCTATTTACAAAAAGAAAGTAGGAGAATAATCCTCTACAAGTAACATATTTAATAATATAAAAATGGCAGAAGATAATTTGAAATACAATCCAACTCTTGATGAGATTGTATTTGAAAATAGAAATAAAGAGTATGGAGCTTATGACCTAAGATCTACATATTCCAGATTGCTTACAAAGTCTTTTTTGATCGGAACCGCTTTTTTTCTTCTTCTTGCAGTTTCACCACTTATTTATCTTAAGATTCAGCAAATGAATGCTGCAGATAAAGTGGAGGTTGATGCAAACCTAGTTGAAATTTTAGAAGACGAACCGATTATTGAGCAACCAAAAGAAGAAGAACCACCTCCACCACCTCCACCAAAAGAAGAGGAAAAACAGGAAGTAATTCAGAATGTTGTTCCGGAACCTAAGAAGGCTCCGAAGATTGAAACTCCACCGCCGCCAATTACAAAACAATTGGAGACGACAACAGGATTGAATAATCAGGAAGGTGTAAAAACTCCGGTTTATGCACCACCTCCACCACCTGTAACAGGTAAAGGAGTTGCAGCAGAAGTAAAACCTGTAACTAATGAGGTTTATGAATCTGTAGATCAAAATGCAGAATTCCCTGGAGGAACTAACTCTTTTAGAACTAAATTCAGTAACAATTTTGATTCTGGAAGTTTGGAAGGAGAAGGTACTTTGAAAACTGAAATTACATTCGTTGTTGAGAAAGATGGGTCTTTGACTCAAGTAAAAGCAACAGGTCCTAACTCAGATTTCAACAGAGAAGCTGAATCTACAGTAAAAGGTATCAAAACAAAATGGACTCCAGGTAAAGTTAATGGACAGCCTGTAAGATCTAGATTTAGATTCCCGGTTACAATGAATTTCCAATAAGGATTTAATTTGTAACATATTATATAAAAGAGAAGTTATTACAACTTCTCTTTTTTTTATTAAATTTGTGATATGTTTAATTGGCTTTCTTTGATAACCGGACTTTTCTACATCGTTTTAGGAATCGTTGTTATCGTATATAAATTCTTCATCGTTATTTTAGAACCTAATGTAGCTTATCCATTAGGTGGAATTCTTATAGCTTACGGAGTTTTCCGTATTGTAAGGGCTATTCTATCAATTAAAAATAATAATTAAAATGAAAAAAATCTTTTTTCTATTGATAGCAGCTTTTGCTATTGCTTTTTCCTGCTCAAAAGAAAAAGCAAAAGAAATTGATACTCCCAGCAAAGGAGAAATAACAATCGAGACAGATGAATCATTCAAAAGTGTTATAGAAGCTTTAGCAGAAAGATATACCGCCCTCAATCCGGAGACAAAAATCAATGTTGTCATCAAGAAAGAAGATCTTGGATTATTGGATCTGCTGGACAGAAAAGCAAGAGTTGTCGTGATGTCCAGAGAACTTTCTACGAAAGAAAAAGAAGCTTACGATAAAAAAATAGATTTGCCTTGGCTCCCGGGGAAATTTGCGGCAGATGCTGTTCTATTTGTAGTTCCAAAGGATTCTCCCTTAGAATTAATTTCTATGGAAGAGATTTATAGTGAATTGAATTCGGATAAAAAAAGATTAATTTTTGATGGAACCAACTCCAGTAATCTTAATTTCATTGCACAAAAATTTAAAAAGGATCCGTCAGAATTAAAATTTTCTATCATTAATGGTAATGAAAATGTAGCTGAACAGCTTAAGAATTATCCTGATAAGATCGGCGTTATAAGTTATAATACGATTAGCAGACCATTCGGAAAGGAAGCAGAAAAGCTTAGAAGCGAGTTGAAAGTCCTTAAAGTAGTCAAGAATAGTAAAGCCTATGACGTTTCCAACGAAAATTTGAAGGATATGACGTATCCATTTACCAGAGTTTTATATTTCCTTTCAAATGAGGCATATTACGGTTTGGGGAATGGTTTCGTTAGGTTTTCTTGCCAGCAACTGGGTCAGATCGTTGTTGAAAAAGAAGGTCTTCAGCCTTACAATATTTTCAAGAGAGAAGTTCGCATGAAATAATTGAATTTTTAATATATATTTAACAGAAGATTTAAAGTTTAATTTATATTTTGGTCTAAATATTGTCGATAAAACCAAAATTTATCAGTTAAGAAAATGAAAACAGAGAATAGAATGAATTTATCAAAAAAAATTGTTGTTACAGCTGCGGTAGGCTTTTTTACTAGTTCTAGTTTTGCACAATCTGTACAAGATGGGATCAACTTTGTAGACAGCCAAAAATATGCGAAGGCAAAACAAAATTACACAGACCTTATTAATCAAAATCCTAAAGAAGCAAGCAATTATTTCTACTTAGGTAACACATATTTAACACAATTCGACCCGAACTTTGATCTTGCAACAGAAAGTTTCAACAAAGGTCTTGCAGCTGATCCTAAAAGTTATTTGAACAAATTAGGTTTGGCTTCTGTGAAATTAGGAAAGGGGGATAAATCAGCGATTGCAGAAATTCAGCAGATTGTAAAAGATTCAAGAGAGAAAGATGCAGAGGTACTTTTCAGAGCTGGAGAAGCTTTGACACTATTCGAAAAAAACAGTTCACCTGATCTTGCAATCACATATCTGAATAAAGCAGTAGAGAAATCTCAAAAAGCCGGTGTTCCAGCTAATTACTATT
>Ga0247808_10000845_pt1 | contig 14781 bp, 15 predicted proteins | sample UWRJL089202R1_FD_179914 | JGI IMG/M metagenome (GOLD analysis project Ga0247808, IMG submission 179914) | Plant litter microbial communities from Arlington Agricultural Research Station in Wisconsin, United States - UWRJ-L089-202R-1 | ecosystem: Environmental > Terrestrial > Plant litter >... | reverse complement strand
TGGCCGCTGCGCCTTTGTCGCTGTCATCATCGTCATCTGCGGCTGCGTCGGTAGTCACCACAACGTCAGCGCTGGCGACAACTCCGCTCTGCACCCCCGTGAAGCTCACGGCGACAGAACCCCCTTCGGCCGGTGCCGTCAGGGTGTAGCTGGCGGTTCCGTTAACAACATCGACCGTGCCGGCGTCGACCGGTTCACCGTTCACCGCGACGGTGACCTGGCGGTCCCCGAAGAAGCAGTCCGCCGTCACCGTCAGCTCGGCGCCGGGCTCTACTTCCTCGGGCGCGGAGACCGTGGCGTCGGCGCTGAGCGAGTCGAGATCACGATCCAGCTCGAGCGCGTTCACGATGGTGAAGAAGTTGTCGGTCTGGTCGATGAGCCCTAAAACGTTCGCGGCGCCGGGTCCGTATCCGGCAACCCGGAGCTGCGTGCCGGTGTGCTGCTGCGACTCTCCCGCCGCAGCGGTTCCGTAGGCAATCGTCATCACGCTACCTTCGACCGTGGTGAGAGCAGTGCTCAGGGTTGCGGGCGGTGCCTTGTCGACGATCTGGCTGGTGTGTGCGTGGTCGGCGGTCACAATTACGAGGGTTTCCCCGTCATTCTTCGCAAATTCGAGGGCAGCCTGCACCGCTTCATCCAGATCAAGCACCTCACCAATCTGGCCACACGCGTCGGCGGCGTGGTCCCGCTTGTCGATCGATGCGCCCTCGACCTGGAGGAAGAAGCCCTCCTCGTTGTCGAGCAGGTCGATCGACTTTTCGGTGAGCGAACGCAGGGAGAGATCGGTGCTGAGCCGGTCAGGGTTGGGTTGGCACACCTGCGGGGCCTCGTCACCGCCGCCAACGGTCGCAACCGTCGGAGCGTACCGGGTCGGGAAGTTGCCGTCGGTGAAGGTGCCGAGCACGGGCTGCTCTTGATCAGCCACGGTGACGGCATCGAGGCCGGCAGCGTCACGGATGACCTGGTAGCCGCGATCCGTCGCCTGGTCGAACAGCGCATCTCCCTGCCATTGACCGGCGCGGGCGATCTGCGCGAAGGACTCGGCGCCGCCACCGAGGCTGAGGTCCGCACGTGTACCGATGATCTGCTCGCTGATGGAGCCAAGCCCACCCTGGTCGAGCGCATCGGCGCCGCATTCCTCCACCGAGTCGGGACCGTAGCAACCGCGGAGCGCAGTGTGGGCGGCGAGGACGGCCGGGGTGGCGTCCTGAAGTTCAGCGGTCGAGACGTTGCCCGTTTTCAGCCCGTTGGCCTTTGCAATCTCGATGAGGGTGTCTTGTGGTTCACCGGCGATGTTGACCGAGACTGCGTTGTCGTAGGTCTTGGTGCCGGTCGCCCAGGCGCTGCCCGTTGCGGATGAGTCGGGGGCATAATCGGGTTTGCCGTCCTTGAAGAGCGAGTACGTCGTGTACTGGCCGGTCAGAGGGAGGGCGTCGATGCCCGGAAGAGTTCCGCCGGCGCCATACGCGTAGTTGCGAGCGGAGGTGATCTCGCTATCCCCCATTCCATCGCCGATCAGAAGGATGACGTTTTTGGCTGGGCCTTCGGTGATGGAGTCCAGCAGCAGTTGTGTGCTGTCGTCGGGACTACGTGCGGCGCCGCCGTTGTCAGCAACGTTGTCGGGTGTAGCTGCGAAGGCAGCGACAGGGCCGAGCGTAAGAAGGAAGGAGCTGGCAGTAACTACCGCTCCCAGGGTGAGGGCCGCGCGATGGCGGCGGTCGGTCGGTGAAATCACGGGTCTGCTCCAAGGATTCGACTAGCGAGTGAACGCCTACAGACCAGCTCAGGAGGTGTGTGATTCAGCTGAGCCCACTTGGGAAATCGTGATGGTTATTTATCGAATGAGCTTCGCCGGCTCATGGGCGCCCAGGGATGTATTTCGCACCAGTTTGGTAGCCCTCGACGCCGAAGGCATCCCCTTTTTTCTTGTACCTCGGCATGCCTAGGATGTGCGGATCGCCGCATTCGGTGCGCCCGTACAACGCACCCCCATCCATCCTGAAAAGAGGAAGCGCGTGGCTAATCCAGTAGTTCATTTCGAGATCATTGGCTCAGAACCGGAAGCACTTCGCGGCTACTACGGCGACCTGTTCGGGTGGGAGTTCGACACCAGCGGCCCGGTGGCCGACGAGGTGTCGGAACCGGGAAATTACGGCTTTATCGATCCGGGAAACAACGGTGGCATCCCCGGCGGGATCGGCGGCGGGCCGACGTTCGAACCGCGCACCGTCTTTTATGTGGGCGTCGACGATGTCGAGGCTGCCCTCGCTCGCGCAGAGGAGTTGGGCGGCACCCGTGTATCCGGCCCGCATTCGAAGCCGGACAGCCCACTTCGCGTCGGATTTTTCACCGATCCCGAGGGCAATGTGGTGGGGGTAGCCGGCATCGCGTGACCTACAGCGCGTATCGCGTGAGCGTCACACCGGCGGAGAAGGTTCGTTGATCGATCAAGGTCAGGGCGTCGGCGCTCCAGCCGTCGGGGAAGAGCCGTCGGCCTCGACCCAGCACAAGCGGGAACGTGAACAGGCGGATTTCGTCGACCACTCCCGCCCGCAGCAGGGCATGACCGAGGGTAATGCTGCCGGTCAGCACGATGTCGGTGCCGTCTTCGGCGGTGAGGGCGCGGATCTGTGACTCGAGGGTGTCGCCTCCGCGGAGGATGGTTGTGCCGTCCCAGTTCGGATCGTCGAGGGTGGTCGACACCACGTACTTCTGCACCCGATTGAGATGCTCTGTGACCCCGGTTTGGTCATCAATCTGCTGCGGCCAGAAGCTTCGCATTTCTTCGAACGTGGTGCGTCCGACCAGGAATCCATCCGATGCGGCAGCGTGTTCGGCGGTGACGTCCGCCAGCTCGCGACCCTGTTCGGTGTCGACCGTGACGTCGAACCAGGGTTGCTCGATCTCGATCACCCCATCGAGGGTGATGTTCTGCGTGATTACGATTCGTCGCATTCCCGCACGGTAGGCGTGGCCCGCCATCCAATCCAGCGGTTGACAGGCCACGCGCCAGAGGATCAGTCGAAAGTGACCATCACCTTATCCGCTGCACCCGGTGTTGCCGCAGTGGTCAACGCCAACTCGACGTCGTCGAATGAGAACCGGTCGCTGATTATCAGCTGGTACTTCTCCCAGTTCGCGACGATGTCGTCGGTAACCTCGAAGATCTCGGTGGGGTAGCCCATTGCCGTGACGATGGTGATCTCCTGGCCGAGAATCGCGCCAAAGTCGATCTCGACCGGCTTTTTGTGCACGGCGACGATACCAAGGGTTGCGCCGTGTTTGGCTGCGGCGAGCGCGGTCGCGACGACGATCGGGGCACCGGCAGCGTCGAGGTAGATGTCCGTCGCGGGCTTCATCTGGCCGCGACGATCGGGGGCACCACCCTGCAGCTCGATGAGGCGAGCAGCGACGTCCTCTTCTGCAGAGTTGATAACCGCGTCCGCACCGATAGCAAGTGCCTTGTCGAGGCGGGACGGAAGGATGTCGATGACCACAACGTTCGCAACACCGAGCGACCTAAAGCCGATGGCTGCGCCGAGTCCGATGGGTCCGGCGCCGAAGATAGCGACGTTGTCGCCCGGCTTGGGCTTGACCTGGTTCACGGCGTGACGGGCGACGGCCATGGGTTCGTTCAGCGCTGCGACCTCAAAGGGGATGTGGTCGGGCACGATGGCAAGGGTTACGCCGAGCACGGCGTCTTCAACAAGAAGGAAATCGGCGAGCGCGCCGGTTGCTCCACCGCTGCCGATGATGCCCGAGGGAGCGGCCATCGGGTTCACCACAACATGGGCGCCGACCGGGATGTCCACAACGTCCGCGCCGACCTCAATCACTTCGCCGGCTGGCTCGTGGCCGAGGTGGGTTTCACCCTGGCGGGGAGGGATGCCGCCAACCGAGATGTAGAAGGCGTCGGACCCGCAGATGCCACAGGCGCGCATCTTCACCAACACATCCTTGGGGCCAACCTCGGGGGTTGGCACCTCAACAACACTCGTTGTGCCGGGACCGGTGACCATCGATACGCGCATCCGCCGCATCCTTTCCATCAAACTCAGTGAACTAGCCGATCGGCTAGCTCAGGATTTATAAACTAGCCGATCGGCTACTTTGATTTCCAGTCGCCGGTAGAATTCACAGCATGGAGAACGGCACACCCGCGGCACGCCCCGTCATTCGACGCGGCGACAGCCGTCAACGGCTCCTCGATGCAGCCCTCTCCCTGTTCGCGCGCAATGGCGTCAACGGCACATCGCTGCAGATGATTGCCGACGAACTCGGCGTCACCAAGGCGGCGGTCTACCACCAGTTCAATTCCAAGGACGAGATTGTGCTTGCCGTCGCCGCGCCCGCGCTGGAGCAAATGGATGCGGCCGTCACGGCGGCGGAGAACCTACCGACCGCACACGAACAGTTCGAGGGCATGCTCGACGGACTGGTGCAGCTTGTGCTCGACAATGCCGGGTTCGCGGCAACACTGCAGCGCGACCCCGAGCTGGGACGCTTGCTTCGCGCCGACCACCGCTACGACTCGCTGACGGCGCGAATGGACACGCTACTTATCGGGTCCTCCCCCGAGCCAGCAGCGCGAGTGGCGCTCGCGACCGCGGGCGGAGGCCTGATGGTTGCGGGAATCGACCCCGCGCTGGCCGGAATCGACCGCGACACCATTGGTCGGGTGCTGCTGCAGTCGGCGCGCGCGACGCTGGTGCCCTACACCCACGCCGCGCACTAACGCTGCGCGATAGCGCCCTACCCGATCAGGTCTACTCGTTCGGGGTGCCCCGGGACGAACCAATCGGTTGAAAGAGATGGGCGACTTCGCCATCCCTCGTCAAAATAATGAGCAGTTCAGCCGGTCCGTCCGCAGCGAAGATGCCGTGCGGGAGCATCGTTGAGAACTCGGCCGCCTCACCCGCGGTGACATACACGGTGCGGTCCCCTAAACGCAGATGCACTGCGCCGGTCAACACCGTGAACCATTCACGCCCCGGATGCACGCCGAGCGCGTCATCGATGGCGGACTCAACGGTCGCTGTGACGCGCATCTTTGCGACGGTCAGCCCCTGGGGCGTTCGGTCTCCGGCGAGCGGCCACAGCGTCATCCCCCGGGCCTCGTCCCTTGTGGGCCGGATGACCACATCATCATCCGATGCCAACTCCACAAGCTGGTCGAGCGTTGTACCCAGGGCCCTCGCGATCGGAACCAGCTGGTCTAAAGCGATCCGCCGATGACCCGTTTCGATTCGACTCAGCGTTGAGGGGCTCAAAAAACAGCGCTCCGCCAACACGTCCAACGACCACCCGTGTGCCTGCCGCAAACCCTTGATTCGATGGCGGATGACGCTGTCGAGATCCAATTCTTGCTGCATACGCAAGATCATATGCCCTATCAGCATTGGGCTCGTAGGGTTGCCGTATGCCACTCCACTCTGCCGGTCACACCGTTGCGCACGTCCCCCACCACGATCACCACGGCGACTCCGCCTCCATCGCCCAGCTTCTGGATCTCGACGCGGAGGTGCTGCACAACTACATGTTCGACGCGACGAACTGGGTTCGCGCGCTCCTCGGCAGCTCACCGCGAAAGCACATCATTGACGTCGGTGCAGGCACGGGCACCGGCACTCTCGCTCTTGCGTCCCGATTTCCCCGAGCACGTGTCCTCGCCGTCGATCTCTCGGCGCAGATGCTCACGCGGATCAGCGAGAAGGCCGCGCTGTGGGGTGTGGCGGAGCGCGTCACAACCGCACAGTTCGATCTCACCGCACCCTGGCCCGTTGGCACCCCCGCCGACCTGATCTGGGCGGCATCCGTGCTGCACGAAATGCCTGACCCGGAGATCGCCCTCAACAACGCGTTCCAGGCACTCGCGCCAGGCGGACTGCTTGTGGTCATAGAAATGGATGGACCGCCGCGCTTTTTGCCCGACGACATCGGATTCGGCACACCGGGATTCGAGCACCGCGTGCACGCTGCACTCGCGTCTACCCGCGGTGCCGGGCAGGACCATCCCGACTGGACGGGGCCGCTCGACGCCGCGGGATTCCACAGCGTGGAGAAGCGCACTTTTGTGATCGACCTTCCGAGCCCACAACCGGCGGCAACAGGCCGATACGCGACCGCCTACCTCGGCCGAGTTGGACCAGCTCTCGCGTCCCTGTTGTCGCACAACGACAGGGCGACTCTCGCCATACTCCTCAACGACACGGACCCCCGCAGCCTGGCCCGGCGGTCAGACCTGACGGTGCGAGCGACCCGCACCGCGTGGGCCGTCCGACGGCCGTAACGCAATTCCGCCAGGCTATCGTTTCACGTCAAGCGTGACCCGAAACCCGTACACGTATTCGTCACCCCGGTCGGGGTTCGACCGAGCGGGCAGGGTGCGGCCGGTCAGCGTGGTGGACTCGGTGAATTCCAGCCGACCGGCACCCGCCCGCGGCACAACCGCACCGCTGGCATCTCGCTCCTGCGCGCACCACACGGCGTCGATGCGACTGACCGTACCTGCGGTGGAGACCGGTGATTCGACGCTGGTGAACGCGGCGTACGCATCAAGCTGCAGATCGAACGACACGGGCCTGCCGAACAACAGGGTTGCCCACTTAGGATCCATCGCGCTCAGGTCCCGCGTGACAGAATCACCAGCCGAGATATTGGCGTTCGTCTCCGCAAGCTGCCAGCTATCCACCCAGACGTGAATGGTTACTCGTCCGGATAGAACGGGGAGTCAGCGGGCCACAGCTCGCCGCCCATGGTGGTCTGCGCCTGGATCAGATCATCCGGGTGCTCGCTACCAACAACCCATTGGTCGCCGACCAAGAAAATTCCGGGCTCGATGCTGTCGAGGTTGAGCTGAAGGAGTGCCTCGACGTCGGCCTGGGTCGGGAAGGTAGAGATACCGACCTCGGTCGAGAGACACACGCCTGATTCGCTAGACCCTTGGGTGACGGCCTCCGTCAGAACCCAGTCGCACGGCAACCCGGATGCCACGTAGAGCTGGTGAAGCTCCTCGAGGGCGAGAGGCTCGGCGGGCGCGGAAGGTGTTAGTTCCGCAGTCGCCGACGCCGTGGCGGTCGGGGTTGGCGTGCTCGACTGCACTGTTGGCGACGGCGATTGCGACGGAGATGTGCTTTCCGCGCCCATGGAACATCCCGCGACGGCGAGACTCGCCATCATCATCAATGAAGCAGTGATTGCCCGGGCAAATCCCGCTCTGTTCAGTTTCAAGTTTCCCTCGTCGCACTTCGCATACGTTGTGTCCTCAGACTGAACTTTGAGCATGATTGATCACGATTGCGGCACCATTCCTATCACGGGTGGCAATGGCCCTCATCAGCATAAGTGACAAATCCCCGACTCTGCCATAATCAGCGCATGACAACACCCGAATCGCTGGGGAACGGCCCACAGGAGCCCGCCTCCCCCTACGCGCAACACCAGCCATCCACACCGTCCTACCCGGGTTCGACCGCGACGATGCCGTCGCAGCCCCCGACGCACAACAAGCCGACGGGCCTCGCCCTCGCAGCACTTATCGTCGGCATCGTTGCCTTCCTTTCTGGGCTTGTCCCCGTCTTTGGGGCGCTTGTCGGGATCACTGCGATTGTGCTTGGAGTCATCGCTCTCCGCAAAAAGCAATCGAAGGGCATGGCGCTCACCGGGGTTATTCTCGGCGCTATCGCCACGCTCGTTTCGATCGTCATGACGTTTGGCATCGGAGCGGCGGTGAACAGCGTCTCGGATAGCCAACCGTCCGAAGTGATCGAGCAGTCCGCGTCCGCAGAGCCGCAGGAGCCGGACACCGCAGCACCCGTCGAGGCAGCTGAACCTACTGAAGAAGCAGCACCAGCACCTGAAGCACCGGCTGTTCCCGCGGTTCCCGTTGACTACCTGTCAGCGCTAGCGAAGGCCACAAGCTATTCAGAAATGATGCACATGAGCAAGGCAGGGCTCTTCGGTCAGCTCACCTCAGAGTACGGGGAACAGTTCTCGCCGGAAGCAGGCCAGTACGCCATCGACAATGTGCAGGCTGATTGGAATGCAAACGCACTCGCCAAGGCGAAGGACTACCAGGAACAGATGGCCATGTCGCCGGAGGCAATCCGGGACCAGCTCACCAGCGAGTACGGGGAACAGTTCACTCAGGAGGAAGCAGACTACGCGATTCTCCACATCAACGACTAGATGAGGTAACGCGGGAGCCTCGCTTTTGGGAGGGGCTCCCGTTTCATTGTGTTTCGGTAGGACTCGAGTCCACTAATACCGGCACACCCCAGCGATCGCCCGACCTATTCGCCCGAATAGAAGGGAGCGTCGTGCGTCCAGATCTTGCCACCAAGGGTGGTCTGCGCCTGCGGAAGGGTGTCGGTGAAAGCACTCGACTCCACAAGCCAGCGGTCGCCCACAAGGAACCTTCCCGGCTCGTAGCTCTCTTCGTGACGGTGCAAAAGCGTGTCAACATCGGCGTTCGAGGCATACACAAAGAACCGCACGGTGTCGTCCTCGACGCAGCGACCCTTTTCGATGTCTCCATCCGAACTGGGCGCAACCATCTCCAGGGTGCACGGCAGCCCGGCGGCGACGTAGAGCTCGTGAAGCTGCGCGACCGTCATGGCTTCGGCGGGCGCCTCAGCGGGATCCTCAGCAGAAATGGGCTCTGCCTCAACCGGCATGGCCGCGGGCGCCTCGCTCGGTGCGGGGGTCGATGTGGGAGTGGATGTGGGGGTAGTGGATGACGCGGCCGTTGGCGATGAGGCCGGCGCCGCGTCATCCGATGAATCAACACACCCCGTCAATGCGAGCGCCGCAATCGCGAAAAGTACGGTCGCGGTGCGAGTCAGACGTGATGCGTTTCCGGTCATTCGATTCCCCTAAGTAGACCGCGCAGATGCGCAGTGCACTCATCATCGAGCACGGAAGCACCCCGCAGGGCATCGAGAAAGTCTCGGATTGATATCGATCGATGGAGCGCTAGAAAGCCACTCCAACAAGCACCGGTTCCGGGTGCAGGCGCACGCCAAATTCCGACAGAACGCGCGTCTGGATGTACCGCGCAAGCTCACTGATCTCGGTCGCCGTGGCTCCTCCACGATTGGTGAGCGCGAGGGTGTGCTTCGACGATACGGCCGCACGCGATCCGGGCAACGCGAACCCACGACGAATCCCGGCGTGCTCAATCAACCAGGCTGCACTGAGCTTCACCAGGGGCTCGATGGTCGCTCGGGATGACGCGGCGTTTGCGACAGCAGGTGCCACCGCAACGGACCCGAGTGCCCACAACACGGTGTTGAGCGGCTGGTCTTCCAGCGGCACGCTCACGGACTCCGGCTCCGGCGCGATGGGCCAGCGCGGAGCATCGGCGGGAAGGTCGCGAGCGAAGCTCTGCCGCACAATCGGGTTGGTGAAGAAGGATCCAGCGCTGACCGAATCGGGATCATTGTCGTCGAGCAGCATGCCCTTAGAGGCGCGCAGGCGCAGAACGGTCTCGCGCACGTCCGCGATCGCCACCCGGTCACCGAGCGATACCCCAAGCGCCGACGCGAGTTGCGCATACGCGACGGGCTGACTCAGGCCCGCGTCATCCGCCACCAAATCGAGCTCGATCGAGATCACAAGCCCATCGCGGTCGCCCTTGAGAATGGAGGCGCGATAGCCGAGCCCCAGCTCACCGGCGGGAATGCGCTCAACGTCACCGCTGAGAAAGTCGAGAAATTCGATCGCGACGAGCGAGTCGGCGAGCTCCTGGCCGTACGCGCCGATGTTCTGGATGGGGGCCGCGCCGGTCGACCCGGGGATCCCTGACAGCGCTTCGATGCCGGCCAGCCGATTCTCGACGGCGTAGGCGACGAGGTCATCCCAGGGTTCGCCGGCCTGCACGCGGATGCGCACGGTGGCGCCGTTCGTGGCTCTACTCGTGGCTTCGCTGTTGCTGGATGACGCGGCGGCGCCCTCAGCGGTGATCTGCTCAATGCCGCGGGTGAGTACCCGCACTACGGTTCCGTCGAAGTCGTCATCGCCGACGAGCACGTTGGAGCCGCCACCGAGGATCAGCAGGTCGTCGTCCTCCGCCCACACACCCCGCACCGCGTCGATGAGTTCGTCGCGGGTTGCCGGAGACAGCACGGTGCGCGCGGCACCGCCGACCCGCAGAGTGGTCAGCTCGGAGAGGTTCATACGGAGGGAGTCGAGTCCGTGGATGCAGCAGCGACCACGCGCACCTGCGCTTTGCCCAGCACGGTCGACCCATCGAAACTCACCGTCAGATCGATGCGCGCGCCCGCGTCATCCACCACCCCAACCTTCGCCACCACGGTCAATACCGCGCCCTGGGCAGCATCAACCGGAACCGGACGTGTGAACCGCACCTGGTAGTCGGCGACGAGTCCACTATTGCCCAGCCAATCAACGACCGGCTGCACGGCGAGTCCCATGGTGAGCATCCCGTGGGCGAGAACGCCGGGAAGCCCCACACTCTGCGCCACGTCATCGCGGTAGTGGATCGGGTTGAAGTCACCCGACGCCCCGGCGTAGCGCACGAGGGAATCACGGGTCAGCTCGAAGGTGCGCTCGGCAACAATGTCGCCCACGGCGAGCGCAGTCAGGTCGGGGGTGCTGGTATCGGGGGTGCTGGCGTTCATTCGTCTCCCCGAACTACGAGTGTGGAGATGGCGGTGACCACGTGGGCACCGGTGGAATCGACGATGGATGACTCGGCTGTGACCATACTGTGGCCGCCGAGCGACTTCACACTCGCCACCCGCAGGGTTGCCGTGAGCTCGTCCCCGGCGACGATGGGGCGTGTGTAGGTAAAGCGCTGGTCACCGTGCACCACCCGGGTGAAGTCGATCCCGGCGTCGGGCTCGGCAAGCAGCTGCGCGAGGGTCGACTCCTGGATCACCACGGCGAACGTCGGCGGAGCGACGATGTCGCTGTAACCGACGGCGCGGGCGGCCTCGGGGTCAAGGTTGATGGGGCTGGTCGCGAAGACGGCGCGCGAGAACTCCCGCACCTTCTCTCGTCCGACGAGGTAGGGCGCGGTCGGCGCGAATTCGCGCCCCTGCAGCTCGGGGTTCACTGGCACCGGAACAGTTTACCGACGTGCGCTGCTGCCTCGCCGTGTGCAGCAGAATCGCCGTGCACCGTGGCTCAGAAGCAACGCCGCTGTGCACCGATCAGTCTGTCTACCGGGCCGCGATTTCCTCATATTAACCCAGTAAGTCGTGCGGTGACAGGTGGTTGACGGTTCCTCACTGTGTGCCTAGTTTGGGGGGTCTGCACGCACCCGAGTTCGTCCGCTCGCCGAGGACACCATTGATGCCCACCACGCCCGCCATACCTGTGCCCGACTCGTCCACCTTCGACCTCACCGACCTCAGTGCATTCTGGGCTGCGGTCACCCCCTACTTTCCCGTCGCGGTCGCTGGCGCGATCGTCTGGGGACTCTGGCTCTACCGCTTCATCCTGTCCCACCGCGCTCGCGCAATCGTGAGTGACTTTCGCACCACTACGTCCGTGATCGTGCCGTCGTTCCACGAAGACCCCGACATTCTGATGAGCGCCCTGCAGTCGTGGCGTGTTCAAGAACCTGACGAAATTTTGGTTGTGCTGGATGTCGCTGACCTAGAGTCCTACGCACGCATCATGGAACTCGACGACCGGCGTATCCGTCCGATCCTCTTCCACCACGTGGGCAAGAGGTCGGCGCTCGGGGCGGGAATCCGGGAAGCGAAGTACGACCTGCTGGTGCTGACGGATTCAGACACCTGGTGGAAACCGGGGCTGCTCGAGAACGTGCAGATGCCGTTCGACGACCCGCTGGTGGGAGCGGTGGGCACCCATCAGAACGTGTACAAACGCGACTCGAGTGTCTGGCGGCGCATCGCCGACTGGCTCGTCAACGTGCGGTACCTCGACTACGTCCCGGCGATGGGACGAGCCGGCGCGGTGCCGTGTATTTCCGGACGCACCGCGGTGTACCGGCGGGCTGCCGTACTCCCCGTGCTCGAGCACCTCGAGAACGAGTTTTTTATGGGACGCCGCTGCATCTCGGGCGATGACGGCCGCCTCACCTGGCTTGTACTTGCCTCCGGCTACAAAACCGTTCATCAGGCGTCGGCGCACGCCGAGTCCATGTTCCCGGCGACGTTCCGGGCGTTTATCAAGCAGCGCATTCGGTGGAGTCGCAACTCCTACCGCTGCTATCTCACCGCCATCGGCAAGGGGTGGCTGTGGCGAGTGCCGTTTGTCACCAAGGTGACGGTGCTGCAGATCCTGCTCACCCCGCTGACCATGGGCCTGTCCATGTTCTACCTAATCTTCAGTCGCCTCGAACTGACCGTTGTCGGCGGTCTCGCCGCGCTCACCTGGCTGTTGCTCGGCCGGGGCCTCCGCGGAATTTCGCACCTGCGCCGGCACCCCCGCGACGTGCTGATCCTGCCGGTGCTCGCCATGGCCGTGATCATCGTGGCCCTGCCCATCAAGACCTACGCATTTGTCACAATGAACAAACAGGGCTGGCTCACCCGCCACGTCGACCAAGTCGGTGGAGATGGGCAGAACGCGAAAAGCCTCGCGACCGAGGAAGACCCGTCGACCACCCCGCCCCCTGCGGATGCGGACGGCGAACCGTTGGCATCCATTCCCTCGTCACATGACGATGACTCGGTGGCCGCGTGAGCGACCGCAGAAACCGTATGCTGCGCGTCCACCGGGGGCCGCCGCGCTCGCATCCGGTGGCACTTGGCCTGGTTGCCGGGGTGATCGTGGGTGCACTCGTCACCCTGCTGGTGGTGTTCCTCACCCCGGGCGACCAGGGAAGCACCACGGCCGAGGGTCGCAACGAGATTGCCAGTAACGGAAATGTTCAGGGCCGCATCTACCCGGGAGATCCGGAGGACGAAGCCGACCTTGTGCAGGATGAAAACGACCGCCTACTCGACGTGCGGTCAGCGTCGACCGCCCGCCGAGGCACCGACAGCCTCATCCCGTTCCACCTGCCCACGGGCGACACCTCAACCTTGATCCTGCCTGCCCGGAGCACACCGTGGTCTCTGACCGACCTTCTTGCCCTCGCGCCTGACACGCTGGTGCTCCAGCCGGGCGGGTCCTACCTGCTGTCGGAGAACATCGTCGTGCTCGAGGGCGCGACTCTCGATCTTCGGGCCTACCCGGGCCTGCGCATCTCGCTCGTCAGCACACCGAAGGCGTTTGTGTCGATCGTCGCCATTGGCGGCACCCTCAAAATCGGTGGGAATCGCGATACCCCGGCAAAGATTTCGAGTCTCGACACCACCACGGGGCTCCGGGACTGGACAACGGATGACGGGCGCGCGTACGTCCGCGTTATTGGTGGTCACGCGTCCCTCTCCCACGTCGATTTCTCCCACCTCGGCTTCTGGAGCGGCAACACCGGCGGACTCGCCCTCACTGGCACCGACGGAGTGGAGGAGATCGACTCGGTGACCGCGTCAATCGACAACGTGACCATCGATTCCGATGCCTTCGGCCTGTTTGTAACCCGCGCGAGCAACGTCACCATCCGTGACAGCGAAATTCGCAACTCACTCGTCGACGGGTTGGTGTTCCATCGATTTGTACTCGACAGCTCGGTGGTACGCACTACCTCGACGGGCAACGCCGTCGACGGGTTCTCGCTGGGCAGGTCGAGCGTCGATGTCAAATACACCGATATCACCGCGAGCGACAACGGACGCAACGGGCTCACCCTCGACGGCCAACCCCTCGCCGACGGACCCAGCGCGATCGGCACCCCGATCGACGTCTACGGCGACAACACGGTCACCCGAGCGAAACTCATGGACAACAAGCGTTATGGCATCGAAGTCAGCGGGGGTCGCAATATCACCGTCGACTCGTCTACGTTCAAGGGCAATGACATTGGTATCGTGCTCAGCCACGGGGCGGATGACGTGGTGATCACCGGGGGTACATTCCGCGCGCAGACCCGTCAGGGCATTGCCGTGCGGGACACCGTCACGCGCGCTCGCATCACCGATGCCGACATCACCGGCGGCGAGACCGGGGTGTACGTGCGCAACGCAGACGCGACCGTGACCGGCAGCCAGATCACCGACGTCTCGCGCCACGGCGTCACGCTGGTGGGCGACGCCGCGGGAGTGCGCGTCACCGGCAACTCCATCGCGGGCTACGGCCCCGCGGCCCTGTGGACAAAGGATGCCACGGGCGGTGTTGTGGAGGAGAACGACCTGCTCAACTGGCACCCCGCTCCGACCGTGGCCTCCGTGCTGCAGTCGTTTTTTCAGCCCCTCACCATCGTGTGGCTCCTCCTCGGAATCCTGCTCGTCGCGACCGCGCTCACCCGCAAGGGCGGCCAGTACGGTTCCTTCCGTGACCCCTACGCCGAACGGGTTCCTCTCACGTCCCTCAGCAAGGGCATCGTGTCGCGCGAGTCGATCGAGGATCACAAATGAGTAGCGGCACACCCACACCACCTCCCTCGACAACACCACCGTCCGCACGACGCTGGCTGCTCCCTCTCGCCATTGCAGTGATCCTCGTTGCCGCCGGGATTGTTCTGACCGTCTCGGTTCTGCAGAGCGCGTCGCCCGACCGCGGCGGTGCGGGGGCTCCCTCCGAAACGAGTCCCGCCCAACCTGAAGCGGATGAAACGGACAGCCCTGACGCTCAACCAAGTACAGCCCCGGACGCGCAGCCCGGCGCAGAGTGCGCAACCGACGGTGTCACGGTCGCGACGGCAGAGGAGCTGGAGGATGCACTCGCCGCCGTGACGCCCGGCAG
>Ga0247808_10000844_pt1 | contig 14800 bp, 8 predicted proteins | sample UWRJL089202R1_FD_179914 | JGI IMG/M metagenome (GOLD analysis project Ga0247808, IMG submission 179914) | Plant litter microbial communities from Arlington Agricultural Research Station in Wisconsin, United States - UWRJ-L089-202R-1 | ecosystem: Environmental > Terrestrial > Plant litter >... | reverse complement strand
TGACTGATGGAGCCCATACTTTCTGAGCCTGATGGCAAGTCAGAACAGCTCCAAATAGACACCCCCTTCCTCCTCGCAATGCAATCGATCTCATGTTACTGGGTGCGTTGCCATTAGGTTTATTGCTTAGCCCGCTGAGCAGGTCCTGCGTTCAAAACACGAGTGGGGTCAAAGAGCAAACAGGAACAACACATGTAGGTACTGTCGCACTGTACTGCCGGCGAACACGGCGTTCCCATGATTGCACGTGTGTTGGGAGAAGGAATGTAGAGTGCAGCCTACACCGTGGCTGGTGCTCTATCAGACACAGCGTTTGACATGCCATATTTACCGCACCTTTTCCCATCTTGTTAAACTGTGGCATTAAAACACCGCCCAAATGACTTAAGCTTGCTTGGATGTGTGAACACCGGGCTGTCTAGAGTTGCACATCGAATATGCCGTGACGTGTCTCAGATATGCTCAATTGTTCTCGTTGTATCTAACATCATTACAGAAGCTTCATTGCTACATCGGTGACATTGATCTACGCTAGCCATCTATTCCCAAATGCGTCTATTGTTGTATCTCATCTACATCTACTAGCCGTTTCCCCGATGTGTCAAATAATGTGACAAGCATATGCAAAAGCCTTCCCATATATACACAATATCCAGCCCGCTTTAATCAGAGAACATACAAATCGGGTCCTGACAACTATTCGTCCTTTTCCAACTCGTAAAACAGCATGTACACCTCCTTCTGCATTGCAAGAACTTCACCTGTCTTGGCTTCTTTGACCTTCTCATCACTGATCCTCCACCAACGATTGCTCCCCGTAGGTTTCTTTCGTTTGCCTCGGACCGTATCACTCAACGAGACTCTACTTGTGTTGCCTGGCGGAAAAGGAGATGTCAGGTTGGTAGGGGCTGAGAGGGTGGCGCGGTCATCGTTATTTCGCCCTAAACTGGATGAGAGCTTCGAGGATAGTGATTCTCGAGCCGAACGAGCAACCGATCTTAAGCTGCTGGTCTCGGAATCTCGTGCCGTTAACGCGGCGCCGGGACTTCTATTAGCAGACAAAGGACCACTAGTGTTGTCCCTGGAAGACTCCCCGGAGCATTTCCCGTTTGTGAGAGGAAGCGATGAGCTGGATGCTGCCGAGGTAGGAGAAAGCATTTCCGGAGTCGATGATAGCGTACTGCTATCTAGGTTTGGGTCCTCGATCCTTTGAGCAGGTCTTAACTGTGGTGTTGATATTTGAGATGGGTTGGGGGTAGGAGGCTTGCTATACACGTTTGATCCTTGGAAAGCATTGGGCGTAGAGAATGGAGGATATACGTTTTGTCTCCTGAAGGATTCATAGTGTCCAGAGTGGTGACTGCCCTTATGGCAAACTACACTCAGAAGTCGATATGTTCGTCGCTCGGTAAGCCCTCCTAGAGGAAGCCTTTCCGGAAACGACACCTTGGCTGAGTTTTTCATTGTCGTTCGTGCATCGAAAATCGATCGAGAAAGATGGATAGCAACCACTTTTGGGAATTTGATTATTCGGACATGCTTCGCAATCTTCCGTTTCGGTGCATATCTCATGTCAGGAAGCTCCAAGTCTCCTATATCATCTTCAGGATTGTTGTTGATTATCCAGTTTAGCTTGTCAATAGCCTGTTGAGTCTTTTGTCGAAACTTTTCCGAATTTGATTTGTCACGTTCTTCCTTCAGCAGGCCTAAGGCATGGACCAGCCTACATCTTTCGCATTTGAAATCCTCAATATATTCAGTCTTGAACATTTGATCAAAACAAGAAGTCAGACTGGTGGAATTGACTAGGGGAACACTCAGCGTTAGAGAGCAGAATGTGGTCTTAGTAGGTGCTGGCTTAAAGTTGCAAGTCAGACACTCAATTTGCGATTCGGAGCCACCTTCCATCGGAAACCCTTCCTCATCATCTAGATCTGAGGTACCCTTTGATTGGTCTTGCGCATTTTCGGATACAAGTCTACTATCACTAGGTTGAAGAGACCCAGGCCCTAGGTTGGTTACAGCAATTGGAGGATCACTTAATGGAGCAGACAAGTCTCCCCCGGCCATGATATCTCTGGCAACCCGTCTAGCCCGGTGGCCAGCATGGTATTCATCACAAAGCCTCTCAGCAACTACTTGGAGAAACTCCTGAGCATCTTGCTGTTGCCTGCTTATTCGCTGTTTAAATGCGGTTTCCAGGCATCCAATGAATTGTCCTGCAGATATCGTCTTCTTATATAACGGACGCTCATTTAAGGAGTCCAGAATATCTTTTAAACCATGTGTGACAAGCCCTGTCTGTAAGCCTTCAATCTTTACTGGAGCCAAATTCTTCCGTCCTGGATCTTCTACAAGCTGTGCGTACACCTCTGGGCCATCCAACTTTCTCCTATGCGTCTCTCGAATCAAGTACAGCCGTAAGTCTCCCAGTCCGGCGAGTGCCTGCAGAACGCTATTGATGAAGCAATCATTCCCAACATTAGAGAGTCCAATTACACCTCTTTTTCGTGAGCTTGCAGATCCAGCCGCATCTCCGTCAATGAAGAATGTTGGAGCGAAGACACTTGTGGAAAAGTCAGTAAAGTACAACTGAAATTCAGTGAGAGATAAAATCCAAGAGTCTAGTGCCTTCATTGTACCACATTCCAAACATTCCCAAGATATAGCCACAGATTCAGCCAAAAGGTGGGTTCCATATTATGACCTCCATTGTAGATTGTCATGGAGTTTGATACAATGGGACAATAAGGCCTTGCAGACTCCCATCCTCGAATTCGACAAGCCAATGTTTGTAGGCGCATAAAAAGGTTGTCTCATACTAAACAAGGGTGATTGCTGCCAAAGATGCGCCAGCGGCGTAGGTAGCAACGGTGAGCTGTTTATCCGGCATATTGGCTACTGAACAATAGTATCTAAGGCTGCCGTACTCTATGATCTGTTTTATGTTTGTTGAGCTCGCTGCAGAGTGGGCCAGGATGCACTTTTCGGATGTGGTGAAGATGACGACGATGGGACACTAGAATGCCCCTTATTGATTATATTTATCCCCCTTTACAAAGTCTGTAGCCGAAGAAAATTGCCATTCCGATATTTGTTATAGTATAGGTAAAGCGATTGACTGGATTTGTTGGTTGAAAACCAGAGTGAGAAGATTCACCTCAAACCTAAGGTCTTCAAAGATGGAGGAGTGTTTGGATTACCAAAGCTAGTAAACGGGCAAAAAACTTGCCGAGCACCGACCTGGAGCACTGTCTATCAATTGTAACCGTTTGTTTATAATTTTATGTGTTTTACAAGCTTAACTCTCCCTAGAATCAGGAGTAGGTAGTCCAAGTCAACATCATCATGGCGTCGCCAATTGTTTCTCGTGCTCCCAATTGCATGTCATGTTCACGTCGCATATCATTATTTGGTGACGTGGTTTCACCCTTAGGGCGCCAACAGACCCGAGGGAAGAAATTTGTAGCTAAAACGCCGTCAAGTGTTAAAGTACAATTACTTCAAAGTATTCCTGGCTATGGCAAGAAAGGTAAACTACGTTGATTACTCTGAAGGTAATGATCCTTATATCTAGTTTCTAATGCATTATTCAGGTTCAGTTGTACCAATTACGCCTGGAGTTATGAGAAATATATGGTATCCAAGGAAAATGGCAACCTATGTTACAATGTCTACACTTCAAGGGCTTGGAGGCAAAGATATTGCGGCAGAACGTGATCCGCTGTTTGGCACAAACAAAGAGAGAAAAGCTGCAACTAAAGAGAGAAGAGAAGCCAAGGCTGCAGCTGCCATACCTGTGGAAGAGGCCATCATCGAGACCGTTGCGATTCCAACGTCGCATACTCCATCAATTGCAGAAATAAGTACCGATTCAGCTTCACCGACGTTGCTAGAGCTTTCAAACCCTCCGCCCGCTGCAGAAGAGAGTGGTTCTTTGGTCTCTGAAGGAATGGTGGGATCCTCGTCTCCTGCATTTGAGCTTCCCCAAGCTGAGTTGATGACGGTAAAATTCCCACAAAGTAGTTGAACTTAAGCTGTTGCTGATACATGAACTATAGCCTGAAATCGCAACGAGAATAGTATCCAAGCTACTGCCAGAATCCATCGACTTCTTTCGGATACCTGCGACAAAACCATTAAAGGCTGTCTCTTCGTCATTGTCATCTGGAGCTGTTCGCTCGGCTGCCGCTAGAGCACAAGCTGCTAAAACGCTGGCGGAAGAAAAAAAACAAAAGAATGAGATCCATGGATCTGTGAGTAAAAGTGATATTGAAGCAACGCTGAAGACAATACTGGCAGCAGATGAAGAAGGACGTCGAATTGCGCTATCAGCAAAAAACGTTACCCTGAGGGACGAGACGGCAGATAACGAGGGTATTAAGCATCTGGGAACTTTTGAAGTGAATATCCACCTGGAGGGAAGCGCAGAAGTTGTCAAAAGAGTGATACGGGTTGTGGCTCAGGGTGAAAGCTGAATGTACGGATGTATAAGTATATATGACTGCTATAATGTACGAATATCAGGGATTGCACAAGGCTAGAGTAGCTGCACGTCGTGTTATGCAGTATGAAACGTGTGTCTCTCAACCTAGTAAACAGACCAGAGCTTCTACAACAGAATTGACAAAAGGCAAGTTAGGAGATCTCTTCTCCCAAACTTACGGTACTAAGCGCATTTATCAACTTTGACTTCAAGTTGCTGCTTTTAATGCTACCATGCTATCTATCCTACCACCATTGGAAGCCTAGCTGCAGGGTTGACGCGTGGGGGAAAGGGCTCGGTGATCCCGTCTATTTCATGAATTAATGCGCCTTTGTGTGATGTGCATGCTTTTCACTACATTGTGGCATACTTCCCTCGATGAAAATTTCACATCATCAGACGGACGTTTTCCCTCGCTCACGCCTTTGCAGTTTATATACCTGTACTGGAAGTTAGTGCAGCACCCGAGGTTATACTATACGGCATCTAGTGAAGCTAAATGGCTTGTGTCTGAGGATAGACACAATGCGTGCCTATGAGATACCGATTCTCGGAAGTGTTCGGAGAGCTCTTTGGTTCTCGCTAGGCAAACAGCCGGAACTGATCATAGTTTTGGTGGTTCGCGCCTGGTCTTTCCTTCCATTGGTGTCTATGGGCGATAATTTTGGCGGTTACCCCAGGTTCCTTTGTCCTTTTTAGTCACTGATCCTTACATGCCTTTCTCCTAAATTAATTAGCCCTAAATACTTATTGCTTCTCTCCTCTCAAGACCTTCGTATTGAAGATATACTTACTTCAAACTTCATCTGCACGACTTGACTCACGGCGACCTCCACTCACCGGGCCTTTTCCATTGAAACAACCCCGCACCACCCCACCTCGTCACAGTAAAGCTTATCGACAAAAGCAAAGTCTTCCAAACAGAAAAGCCCTCATTTCACTCAACAAATTCGTGCGTATATCAACCATATTACCCCATATTCATCTTGCTAATTCACAATAGCTAAACAAATCATAATCATGGGTGCTCAAGATGTCCTTACACGCAAGACTGGTGTCATCGTTGGAGATGACGTCCTAAAGCTTTTCAAATATGCTCAAGAGCACAAGTTTGCTATTCCAGCTATCGTAAGTCATTCATACACACTCAATCCCATCTTTTTCATCCTTTCTAACAATTCGCAGAATGTTACTTCCTCCTCCACCGTTATAGCTTCTCTTGAAGCTGCCCGCGATGCTAAGGCTCCTATCATCCTCCAGATGTCCCAAGGAGGCGCTGCCTATTTCGCAGGAAAGGTACGTTTGCATACATAATCGATATACATGATGCGGGTACTAATCAGCTGGGAAACAGGGTGTCGCCAATGGCAAGCAAGAGGCTTCTATTGCAGGTGGTATTGCAGGAGCTCTCTTTATTCGTGCCATTGCTCCAACATACGGTATTCCAGTTATCCTCCACACCGATCACTGTGCCAAGAAGCTCTTGCCATGGTTAGATGGTCTTTTGGATGCAGATGAGAAATACTTCAAAGAGCACGGCGAGCCCCTATTCTCCAGCCACATGATCGATCTCAGTGAGGACGATGTTGAATTCAACATCAAGACCACTGCCGAATATTTGAAGCGTGCTGCACCAATGAAGCAATGGTTGGAAATGGTAAGTCGCCACAGTTTCTATCATAAATAGAGTCTAACTAGTTTCCAGGAAATCGGTATCACTGGTGGTGAGGAGGATGGCGTCAACAACGAAGATGTCGACAACAACTCCCTCTACACACAACCCGAGGATATCCTTAACATCTACAACGCCCTTTCTCCTATCTCCCCATACTTCTCCATTGCCGCTGGTTTCGGTAACGTTCACGGTGTTTACAAGCCAGGTAACGTCAAGTTGCAACCCGAGCTTCTTGGCAAGCACCAAGCTCACGTCAAGGCCGCCATCAAGGCCAAGGAGGACAAGCCTGTTTTCCTAGTCTTCCATGGAGGATCTGGTTCGTCGAAAGAGGAGTTCCAACAGGCAATTAGCTTTGGTGTCGTCAAGGTCAATCTTGATACTGATTTGCAATACGCTTATCTTACTGGTATCCGAGACTATGTCCTTAACAAAAAGGACTACATCATGGCGCAAGTCGGCAACCCTGATGGAGAGGATAAGCCAAACAAGAAGTACTTCGATCCAAGTAAGTAACCCGTTACAGTCTTATTTCAAGAGAACATTCTGACATAAATTAGGAGTGTGGGTCCGCGAGGGAGAAAAGAGTATGAGCGCTCGTGTTAAGATTGGACTTGAGGATTTCAACACAGCCAGTCAATTGTAGATTGGTAGATTACTTTTAGAAGAAATCTTGCCTTGTAAGTGTTAGCACTCGATCTAAGATGTGTTTCCGTTCGTAGCATAGAGAATCATAACATTTTACTGCCAGGTTTCGTACATTTGTCTGTGTGACGTGATGTAGATCATAGACAAGGGGATGATCTAATAATAGTAGCTTAGATGGTGGGCCTCAATTATGTCCATATATGTCTTTTAAAACCCATACTCTCAACCTGATAAATGTGTAAAGGCGGGCATTCTGTTTCCTCCCAAACATCTCTAGGGCTCTGCTAATGTGGCATTGAGATAAAACTTCTTGCGAATGTGGTCTTTCATCCCCACATCTTCTATCGCCGCTGAGCACTTCCAGTTATAGATGGCATCAAAGTCAACAGCAACACTAATATTTAAGAGATCAAGATTGACTTAATCCGTTATTGAATACGCGAATTGAACCATTCATTCCGAATAATGGATTTTTGAATACTGGACTATTGAGTGTTATGATGCGAGATGGGCATCGCAACTCATGAGAAATATATCATAGTGGCTATATTGACCTCTCCAATCTCCTCCTAGAACCACTGAATAGCGGGCCCTCTTACTAACAATAGCTTCTGTTGGAGAACGCAAGATAAGAGCTCTATCGTTGACTTTGTTAGTAGGAAGATGTGTGAGTCGTTTGCACATAATTTCTTATTGTTTCTACTACTACATCGTCGGCTAGTTACAAACTAAATAATATCCTCGCGCCACATCTATAGGTCGGGGATAAGGTTTTAGGCGAGACTGTCTAGGAGTAATATTTTGACTACACAACCTGAGGGAGAGACGATGGTGCTGTTTATGTCAGTGAATGGAAGTTGACTAAATCTAGGTTGTTAGCGTGAAATACGAGGACATTTGCCACCAAATATTCTGAAGGTGCATCCTGAAAAGCAGTATGTCTTAAATATCAAGAGTTTTTCTAGCTGAGTCTTAGGCGTGGTCTAGAGGAAGTATTTGGCGCGATCCTAACATTGTTCAAGACCCCAACAAGTCTCCAACAAAGCTCTTGCATATAAATAGGAGGCTGCAATATAGAAGTGATTTCATCGTTTCAAAAATACTTATTTTCATTGCAATGAAGAACTATAGCAGCGCTAGATGTTTTTTAAACCAAATATTTTGTGTGTTAAGTATTTAGGAATAAGCTGCAAGCTGCAAGCTGCAACCCATAAGGACTGAGTAGATCATATTGTAAAGTTAAAGAGAAATGAAAGATCTCTAAATATCAGAAGCTCTATCTATCTATGTGATAAGCCCTGAATTTCAGGAGCATTTCTAAAGATATTCTTGGTAAGGTGAATCTGTATGGATCCTTTTGATTGGTCACAACATGAGCAAAGATTGTCAAACTTATCAAACTACAAATTAATCGTAACTGGTATTGCAGTACTCCGCTAGTGCTAACAAGTCTCAGAAAGTGAGTGTTATAAAACGCCATTACACCGGAAAATCAAACTACTTCTTATACATTGAGAATATTTCTACGTCTCTTTGATATAATAGCCTTTGGCGCCTAAGTTTTCTTCGGTAACGAGAAGCCTCGGGTCATAAAGTCACCGCCCTTGTGTGCTTGTGCACTGTAGCCTGTATTTGAGAAGAGACTCTTTAGATTGTCGTTGAGCCCTAACTTCTGCCGCTTGCTTCGCTGCTCTTGTTCCTCCATAACCTTTGCGGTCAAAGATGCAGTGGCAGCATTTTTGAGTCCTGATCCAGCTCTTTTTTCGACTGGTTTGACGATCTCAATCAAACGGCTATCGGATTTGTCTGCGGAAATCGTAACTTCAACTGTATCCGTTGTAACGTTCTTCTTCCGCTTCTTGCCATTCGCAGCCTTCTTCAACGAGTGTGTCAAGCTAGCTTCCTTCAACCTAATTGCCCTTACTGCTAGCCTATCGACATCTTCTTTCGCAACAGGTAGTATAGTAATGATGTTGTCCAGCGTATAGGGCTCATTGCATTCTACACAAGCATCTGCCGAAACCTCACGGATGGCGACTTCAGAGAATGCATGACCACATGGCACAAGATATACAGATTTCGTACTTGGGCCAAGCTCTTTGCTGGTGATAGGACATATCTGCTTTTCGTCTTTACCATCCTTTGCAATTGAGAATCGGACCTCAACTACATCCTTTAGACTCTTTACTTTCCCCTTTAAAATTTCCTCCTTCTCTTTGACTAATGCAGCGGGAATATCGTCGTCTTGGGGAAGGAGCTGTTTTAATATAGCATCTTTATTGTACAACCGGCCCGCACAATCAGAGACTATGGGCGCAATGAGAGGACTGTTGGAGAGAGGACAGTATGTCCAGGCGTGGGTTTGCGCTTCCAGTTGGGTGGCTTTTACTTCTGTGGTGTTCTTCTGCCGAGATGCGTTCTTGACAAGTTCCCTCCGGGTTGGTATTGATCCTCCATCGTTGCCCATTTTTGTTTCTTTTATCTCTCTTTGTTGTGATTGTAGTTAGTAATGCGTCCACTATTTTATATTCGTGTGGTTGTGAAAACGCGTGCAGTGACTAGATACAGCCTCGCCGTTGCTGATGAACTAGCTTATCGCGATAGGTTGCCCCTGTCGCTCTAACTTTATTAGGTAAGGTGGGCAGCATCACTTGATGTGAACATTGTAGCTCCAAATAGACCTTGAAATAGACAACCACTCTGAGGCTATATAATATAACATATATTTTGAAGCATCTGTCTGCGCATATGGGTAGGAAGGGCGCAGCAAGCTTGAAGAGGGGCAAGCAGTGAGAAAGCGAAACGGCAGAAGAAAATGTCTCAGCAAGCTGTCGATGTTTTGACCCGGATTCTGGGAGAGTTACGGTCAAGGTAAGTTGGGTTGCTTAATATACGCAATGTTAAGTTGCTGATATTACGGGTGATAGAAACAGCGATGATATACGAAGAAGAGCGGCAATAGAATTGAGAGAGCTGGTGGTGGTTACTGCTAGAGGTATGCGCCTAAAGACAAAAATCCCTCGCTTTCGCTGGAGCTCATGTTGTTGCAGATTATCCACAAGAACGCTTCTTGGAGTTTTACAACCTAGTCAACTCGAAGATCACAGGCCTCATCAGCCATGGAAATGATACAGCAGATAGATTGGGCGGTATTCACGCCCTGGATGCCCTCATCGACTTTGAGGGTGTTGATGTTGCCCAAAAGATAACCCGTTTTACTCAGTCACTCCGAACTGTATTGAGAGGCAAGGATCTGAACTCTATGCAACCTGCAGCTGTTGCCTTGGGGAAAATATGCAGACCTGGTGGTGCACTCATTTCGGAGCTTGTGGAGAGTGAGGTCAAAACCGCCTTGGAATGGCTTCAATCGGACCGAGTGGAAGAGAGGCGATATAGTGCTGTTCTCGTTCTCAGAGAGCTAGGTAGAAATGCTCCTACGCTGATGTACACATTTGTTGGTCTCATATTTGATCAAATATGGGTTGGCCTTCGTGACCAGCGCCTGTTAATTCGGCAAACTGCAGCAGAGGCAATCAGTGCTTGCTTTCAAATTATCCGGGAAAGAGACCAAGGCATGCGGCAACAGTGGCAGACCAAGATATACGATGAGGCTGTCCAGGGCATCAGGCAGAATACATTGGAGTGCACCCATGGGTCGTTGCTAGTTATCAGAGAGCTACTTCAACAAGGGGGCATGTTTATGCATGAGCACTACCAAGAGGTCTGCGAAATTGTTTTCCGTCACAAAGACCATCGAGATATTCAGATTCGAAGGACTGTTGTGATGCTGATTCCAGAATTAGCGAATTACTCACCTACTGAGTTCGCTCAGTCCTACCTGCATAAGTTTATGGTGTTCCTCTCTGGCATGCTGAAAAAGGAGAGGGATCGCAATGATGCATTCATGGCTATTGGAAATATTGCTAATGCTGTAAAGAGCGCGATAGCTCCGTATCTGGATGGGGTCTTAATATATGTTCGAGAAGGTTTAAGTCTCAAATCGTAAGTTATTTCTACACAATAGCGCACCCATGCACTTCTAACACTTGATAGACGACGGCTCGGCACAGTCGATCCAGTCTTCGATTGCATTAGCAGACTAGCGGTTGCTGTTGGCCAGACTCTGAGTAAATATATGGAAGCCCTTCTAGATCCCATATTTGCTTGTGAGCTCACACCAAAGCTTACTCAAGCACTGGTCGATATGGCATTCTATATTCCACCCGTTAAATCTACAATCCAGGAGAGATTGTTGGACATGTTGAGTAAGGTACTTTGTGGAGAGCCCTTCAAACCACTTGGCGCACCTACCCCGAATAGTATATCGGCAGCTCCAGTCGTGCTCAAAGACGCGAAGGATCCAAATGCATATGAGCATCGTCAGGTTGAGATCAAGCTAGCCTTGAACACTCTCGGCAGCTTTGACTTTTCTGGACATGTGCTGAACGAGTTTGTTCGAGATGTGGCTATTAAATATGTGGAGGATGATAACCCTGACATCAGAGAGGCAGCAGCACTCACTTGCTGCCAACTCTATGTTCGGGATCCCATTGTCAATCAGACTAGCTATCACGCAATCCAAGTCGTCAGTGAGGTAATTGAAAAGCTTCTCACTGTGGGTGTTGCAGATCCAGATCCAGGAATTCGAAGAACGGTATTAGCTGCTCTTGACGAGCGATTTGACCGACACCTGGCTAAAGCAGAGAATATCCGAACACTCTTCTTTGCTTTAAATGACGAAGTATATGCCATAAGAGAAGTGGCCATATCTATTATTGGGCGTTTGACTCATGTCAATCCAGCATATGTTGTTCCATCGCTGCGTAAACAACTTATACAGATGCTCACAGAACTCGAGTTTTCAGATGTTGCCAAAAACAAAGAGGAGAGCGCAAAGTTGCTCAGTCTTCTTGTTCAAAATTCACAGAAGCTAATCAAGCCTTATGTTGATCCTATGATTGCAGTTTTGCTTCCCAAAGCTCGTGATCCAAGTCCTGCAGTAGCGTCGACTATACTCAAAGCAATCGGAGATCTTGCAACTGTTGGCGGAGAAGATATGATTCCATACATTGATCAACTTATGCCGATTATTATTGAAGCTCTCCAAGACCAAAGCTCGTCTGCTAAGCGTGAAGCTGCTTTACGAACCCTAGGCCAATTAGCGAGCAATTCTGGGTATGTCATAACACCATACTTGGACTATCCACAATTGCTTGAGATTCTCCAAAGTATCATTCGTGGCGAGCCACAACGAGGTCCATTAAGGCAAGAGACCATTAAACTCATGGGAATACTGGGTGCTCTCGATCCGTACAAGCATCAACAAGTGGAAGAAAAGTCACCAGAGATGCAACTCCGCCTTGAGTCAAATCAAATGACGGATATTTCCCTAATGATGACTGGACTCACTCCATCCAGCAAAGAGTATTTTCCTACTGTTGTCATCAACGCACTGCTCCAGATTCTCAAAGACCAGTCCTTAGCTCAGCACCATGCGGTCGTCATCGAGGCAATAATGAATATTTTCAGAACACTAGGACTAGATTGCGTATCGTTTCTTGATAAGATCATCCCTGCTTTTCTAAGCGTTATCAGGAGCTCCCCCTCAAATCGCCTTGAATCATATTTCAGTCAGCTAGGGCTGTTGGTTACAATTGTGCGACAGCATATTCGAAATTTCTTGCCTGATATAGTGACTGTACTCCAGGAGTACTGGAATGTCTCCCCAACCCTGCAGATAAACATTCTTCAGCTTGTGGAGGCAATTTCACGGTCTTTGGAGGGAGAATTTAAGATATATTTGGCGGGACTACTTCCCCTTATGTTGGGAGCCCTCGAGAAAGATGCGTCTACAAGACGTGGAACATCTGAGCGTGTTCTACACGCTTTTCTCGTTTTTGGATCGAGCAGTGAAGAATATATGCACTTAATCATTCCAGTTATAGTAGGGGTGTTCGAAAAGCCTTCACAGCCATCCTTTATTCGCAAGTCCGCAATTGAAACAATTGGAAAGATATCACGTCAAGTCAATCTCAACGATTTTGCCTCAAGAATTATCCATCCTCTTGCCAGAGTTTTAGCTGGCACTGACAGTTCATTGAGACTCGCTGCTTTAGATACTCTTTGTGCGTTGATTTTCCAACTTGGGAAGGACTATCTGCATTTTGTTGGCACGATCAACAAAGTTTTGGTCCTGTACAATATCCAACATCAGAATTATGAGCTACTTGTAAGCAAATTACAAAAAGGCGAAGTCCTTCCACAAGATCTCAATGCCGAGAAGACCTATCAAAACCAGATTGATGAGGCACAATTTGCTGATGTCAGCAATAAGAAGCTGGAATCAAATCCAGTACATCTTAAGGCTTCATGGGATGCCACTGGAAAATCTACGAAAGAGGATTGGCAGGAATGGATGCGCAGATTCAGCGTCACTGTTTTAATGGAGTCTCCTAACCAAGCTCTTCGATCATGTGCAAATTTGGCTAGCGTTTATCCTCCCCTAGCAAGAGAGCTATTTAATTCTGCTTTTGTGTCTTGCTGGAGTGATCTATTTGAGCCATATCAAGACGATCTGATTCAAAACATCGAGACGGCTATTCGCTCTCCTCACGTTACACCAGATCTTCTAGGCATCCTATTAAACTTGGCTGAATTCATGGAGCACGATGATAAGGCTCTTCCAATTGACATTCGAGTTCTTGGCCGTGAGGCTGGTAGATGCCATGCATGGGCCAAAGCTCTGCACTACAAAGAGTTGGAGTTTTGTCAAGAGCAGACTAGCGGCGCTGTGGAAGCATTGATTCAAATCAACAACCAGCTGCAACAGTATGATGCTGCAATCGGTATTCTTCGGAAGGCTCAATTGTATAAAGATGGCATTCAACTACGTGAGACGTGGTTCGAGAAACTTGAGCGGTGGGAAGAAGCATTGGAATTCTACAAAAAGCGAGAGCGAGAGTTTCCCGAGCAAGCTGATACCTTTGACATCATCATGGGTAAGATGAGATGTCTCCATGCATTAGGTGAATGGGACTCTTTATCTGCACTTGCTCAAGATAAGTGGCATACTTCGAGCTTAGATATTAAGCGCGCAATCGCACCTCTTGCGACTGCAGCAGCTTGGGGTCTGAGGGAATGGGATCTGATGGATGACTACCTCAACGTTATGAAGTCTAACACTCCAGATCGGTCATTCTTTGGTGCTATTCTAGCCTTGCATCGAAACCAATTCCGAGAAGCAGCTCTCTATGTCCAGAAAGCACGCGAAGGCCTGGATACAGAACTGAGTGCATTGGTCAGCGAGTCCTATAACCGTGCATATACAGTTGTCGTTCGCGTTCAGATGCTTGCTGAACTTGAGGAATTGATCATCTATAAGCAGAGCAATAACAACCCTACAAAACAAGAGACAATGCGGCGTACTTGGGAGAAGCGGCTCCTTGGCTGTCAACGAAATGTTGAAGTTTGGCAGAGAATGTTGAAGTTGCGGGCTCTCGTCATATCACCTAAGGAAAACATGCAGATGTGTATCAAGTTCGCTAACTTGTGCCGAAAATCTGGGCGAATGGGGTTGTCAGAGAAGCACTTAAAGATGTTGATTGGAAATGAAGATAGCTTGGATGCGGTGCTACCCTTTACAGAGACGGGTGAATATCGTGGCAACGGGCGATCCCTAAAGAGCATTCCGCCTCAAGTCAATTACGCGGTGTTAAAATATCAGTGGGCGGCTGGCAAGCGGGATAGGGCACTCGATGCTCTCAAGGTTTTTACCGCAGATCTTGCTGAACGACTACAGTCGGCTCAACATGCTACCCAGGGAATGAACGGGCAATTTAGTGATGGCCACACTTTGAATGGTGCTGCGAATATCAATGGGAATGGTTACGCGCCAAACTCATCTGTTACTAATCAAATCATATCACCAAAGACTTTGGCCGACCATACCGTCCTCCTTGCTCGGTGCTACCTAAAGCAAGGTGAGTGGCAAATCG
>Ga0247808_10000843_pt1 | contig 14804 bp, 14 predicted proteins | sample UWRJL089202R1_FD_179914 | JGI IMG/M metagenome (GOLD analysis project Ga0247808, IMG submission 179914) | Plant litter microbial communities from Arlington Agricultural Research Station in Wisconsin, United States - UWRJ-L089-202R-1 | ecosystem: Environmental > Terrestrial > Plant litter >... | reverse complement strand
TAGACGACTGTAAGGAAGTTCCACCTGTAACACCGCCAGAACTTCCAACAACTGGTGCCACAGAAAACATTGTTGCCGTTATTGGCCTTGGTGCCATGATTGCAAGCATCGCTTACTACGCTGCTAGCCGTCGTGCACTTAACCAATAAGAGTCTGACCGCTCTCTCACTCTCCCTACGTAAGTAGTAGGAATCTGAAGCGATTCAGACAAAAATAACCCCCGCCTTAAAACGGGGGTTATTTTATTTGCTATAATATCTGTAATGGCAAACAAGCAAAAGAAGAAGCGAAACAAAGTATACACCGGCATCGACGCTGCAGTGACTCGTCCAACGATTACAAAAATCAGCGCAGTCAACCGTAACTTCGTCAGTCAATGGTGGTTTGATCACAAGCGAATCGCTCGCCCAATCATCATTGCAGCCTTAGTTGCTGCAGCAATTACGATTCTTATTATCGAACTTGTTCGTATCGCTTCAAACGCGTAATCTATTTAATCGGCAAACGGAACCCAAAGGTACTTCCCTTGCCTTCTTTTGATTCAAAGATAATCTTTCCGTGGTGACCATCAACTACTTTCTTTGCAAGGAAAAGCCCGACACCCGTTCCATCTGGTCGTTGTTTTCGAGCGTTTGTTGCGCGGAAGAACTTTCCAAATAGCTGTGCTTGTTCCGAAAGAGGAACTCCTATGCCAGTATCTTTCACCGTGAATTCAACGTGGCCTTTCGTAGCAGAGAGCGTCACCTTAATTTTTGAACCCTCTTTTGAGTAATACATCGCATTGTCACAGAAGTTCATAATTACTTGTTGGATCTTTCCTTCATCAAGTTGTAGTTCGGGAATATTTTTTGGCTTCTTATAGACGAATGATAATCCATGCGCCTTTGCATTTGGTTCAAGTGCTTCAATTTCTTGCTCGACGATTTTCGAGAGATCAACTGGACGCTTATCCATCATAAACTTCCCTGTTTGTAGTCGCGACACATTCAAGAAATCACTGATCAAACGAACCATACGTTCGCTACTCATGAAAGCTTCCTGCAAAAGGTGCTTTTGTTCTTTCGTCACGTCGCCAACATCACCATCCATAAGCATACTGACATATCCTTTAATACTCGTTAAAGGAGTTCGAAGTTGGTGACTTGCCATGCTAATAAATTCGTCTTTCGATTCGTCGAGGCGTTGTAGCTGTGCGTTACTCGCGCGGAGCTCTTTAGTAGCGGCCGCGATGCGCTGTTCAAGGTTTGCATTGAGGTCTTTTACTTCCTGGACCGACAGCGCATTTTGAATCGCAATCACTAATTCATCTGCGATTGTTTGTAACACACGTCGGTCACGGCGACTATATGAAGATGTGCGGTGCTCGCCCATACAGACATATCCGATCAACTGCTGGTCCCTGATTAACGGCATCACTAGTCCAATCTTATGACTGATCATCATACGGCGAACTGAATGTGGGATATCAGGTGAATCTACCATAACAATGGTGGTAAATTGAGCAAGTTCCTGCGCATCACTCATTGGCAGTCGATTGTGGCCATCAGTTCCTGCAGAGATAAATCCGTTCTCTTTTGTATATACAAAGAAGAACGCCTGTTCGCTTTTGAACGTATTCGTAAGGACTGTTGATACACGTTTTAAAAGCGTACGAAGATCAGTGGTTGATGTAAGGATTTTGTTCAGTGACTGAAAGAATACGTCGACATTATATCCGTCTTTATAAAATAAACGGTTCGTTAAATGGTCAAAGAATATCTTGACCGGCTGGAATATAAACGCGAGAAGCAGCGTCAGTCCGACATTAATAAGTGTCTGGCTAATCGTCGATGTTTGCCCCAGAATCTGATTAAAGATAATATAGGCGATCAACACGTAAATTGCGGCAAGCGTCGCGAGTGAAAGAACATACGTAACAGTTCGAACCACGGCAAGACGAATATCAAAAAGCCCGTGTCGTGCAATTGAATAGAATACAGAGAATACCATCAAGAAACTAAACAGCGGCCCAAGTGCAATATAACTATAAATACCATACCAAGGTAATACGAGGTTAAACCAAGCACCACCGAGTAGACAAACAAACAGCGATACGGTCAGCGTTCGTAGCGGAATGCCTCTTCGGTTGCGGAATGCTTTTCGTGCCATATATCCTAATCCGATAGCGACGTATAGAACAAATATTGCACTGTAGATACTGTAGTAAGAACTCGCGAGCCGTACTGTATTATCTACTACCTCAACTTCTGTAATGAACACTCCTGGAGCTGCGATAAACGCCGTCAGCACTAACCAAGGAACAAGCGCGAGTGCCGTTGTAGACCGCGATAATTTCATCCCGCTATACCCAAGACTAAATATCAAAAAGGCATATGCAATAAGTAGCGCCGCACTGTAATAAATACTCACAAATACCTGGCCGCTTAATGGATTTGAGGTCATCGTAAACAAACTCACAAATATCGCCCATACTGCGACACTGGTTGCAAACAATACGAACGGCCACTTGCTATTTTTCGTGTTCGCGCCACTAATCAAAACGACGAGTCCAAGACAAAGACAAAAGAGCCCTGCAATAAATGGAAGAATGCCAAGAATCATGGTTTTCGAATCTCCATCACAGCGTACACACCATCACTGGAATGGGTTATCCTCACCAATTCTGTGCTAATGCCCGCCGCCTCAACAATGTCCAATAGGTCTTGTTCTGAACGCATAATCAATTTCGGCCACCCAACCGCTCGCATATTGTATTCAGGGTGTGGACGACTTTTTAGCATATTGGAAACAATCATTGAAGCGCCGGGCTTTAGTTTCGGATACATCATCTTTAAGAATGTTACTGCTTGATTAAATTCTAAGTATTCCCAAAGCCCAAGCGCATCAACTCCGTCAAGCGATTCATTCGGAATATGTCGCGCTTCAATAAAACTGCGCCCTGCAAACTCAAGACCTGGGTGTCCGGTTGACTTTGGACCGAAATCAAATTGGGAATGCTGAATAGGTGAAGTTTCAACCATAGTTTTTGCATGCTGCAGTGCACGCGGATCAAGATCGAATAACTGCCAATCAACTTTTTTGCCTGTTTCTCTTTCAATTCGTAAGGATGCTTCAATATTTGGAACTGATGCACCGCTTCCAAGACTAGCAATACGTAATGTATCACCAGGAGTATGAAAGGCTTGATCAACCAACAAATCAGAGTAAATGTGCTGACGACTCCGAAGCCCGCGGCCATCTGGCATAAAAGTGAACCTCTCGAGTGTTCGTTGGTCTAGGTGACCGAGTGTAAGAAAACGTCCTCCTTTCGCTAGATTCTGCAGCGGCTCTAAAGCAATTGCCTGCATCATCTGATGCCCCCATTCGTACATCTGTGTTGGCTTGCCATCTTCAAGGTACAAATCAACTGCGGCAAGATTTTCAAAGCTAATGACTAACCTTCCCTTATGGTCTAGGTAAGGAGCTTCCCATCCTTGCTGTAAGCGCAGCATCGTCTCAAAGTTATTTGCTTTCTCAAAATATGCCTGTCTCATTGCAGGGTCTCGATCGCTTTCGTCGCCCACTACTACGCGACGTCGATCGAATTGCCGTCCACTTGCATCTCTTGCAAATTCTTCGTTCAGAACAAGCACTTCACCCAATACCAAAGGATTCTCAGACGAATACTGCCGCAATGATTCACGTTCCTCAATAAATGTCATGCCTTGTCCTATTAGATGATGTTTTTGTCATAAGCTGTTTCTACTGTTATTATAGTACTTAACCATGACCAAAATTGCCATCATTGAAGACGATCCAGTTATTAGCCAAATGTACCGAATGAAATTCGAGGCCGACGGCTTTGACGTGCAACTCGCAAATAACGGCGAACGCGGCGTTGATATGGTGGAAAGTTTTGCGCCAGATATTATTCTTATGGACCTTCAAATGCCTGAAATGGGTGGTGAAGAAGCACTTGCGATTATTCGCAAGAAAGATTGGGGCAAAGACATCCCGGTTATCATCCTTACAAACCTTGGTGAAGAAGAAGCACCAAAAGGTATCCGTGAACTTGGTATCCACAGTTATATCGTGAAAGCCGAACTCACTCCTCGACAAGTTGTCGGACGTGTCAAAGAAGCTCTCGGCGTTTAAAAAGAGTCTAAACTACTTTTTCTCGACAGTTGCACGTGCAGCTAGAATAAGATTATCAAACAAAGCAGTCACCGTCAGTGGACCAACCCCACCCTTTACTGGCGTGATTGAAAGATCAGTTCGCTCGCGGACATCTACAGCAACGTCCCCTACGATCTTTCCACCCTCAGAAGCCGTTCCAGCATCAACAACAACAGCACTCGGCTGCAACATCTGAGTCGTTATAAGACCAGGAACACCCGTTGCAGTCACGACCACTTGAGCCTTTCGTACTTCACCCGCGAGGTCCTCAGTTTGATCGTCCAAAATATTTACATTAAGTCCCGCAGTTCGCCAGAGTTTTGCAAGTGGGGCTCCCACAAGTCGTCCATTTCCAACAATCGCAATATATTTATCTCGCAGATCAACATTGTATCCAGCAAGTAGCCAGTCAATTGCCATCGCAGTCGCTGGCGTCAAAGTCGCACCTTCACCAAGTCCGTCTACGTCCTTTGCGGGCAAGACCGTGTTAACTGCTTGTTCAGTCAGAGAAGGATCGGCAAGTGGTAACTGAATAATAATTCCGTGAACGGTATCGTCTTCGTTCAGAGCTTGAATCGTGTCTAGAAGGTCTGCTTGTTTAATCTTGTGAATCGAAACTTCTGCCAAAATATCTTCGCCATATTCCTGCTTGAGGTGTACATACGTATCAATAACTGGGCTATCAATTGTCTGAATAATTGCAAGTTTTGGAACAACACGAAAAGATTGACGAAGTGTACGAATCTGACGTGCCTGCCGCTCGGTTATATATTCTGAAAGTTCTTTACCATTAAGTATTCTCACTCCCTTTAGCTTAACAAATGCTGTGATACAATCAAACCATGAATACATTATCACTATTTGCCCATGAAACGCTCGGAGTTTCAGACCACACATCAAACGTTGCAGCAGCATCAACAACAGCACCGTCAGCGGACTACATCCTCTTCCTTACGCTCTTCGTGATTGTTGCTTATATTATTAACGCAATCCTTCTTGGCCGCATCTTCAAAAAAGCCGGTGTCTCTGCAGGTATCGCATGGGTGCCTATCTATAACACATGGAAGATACTCGAACTTGGTGGCCAAAAGGGTTACTGGGCAGTACTCGCGATTATCCCAATCGTCCAATATGTATCAATCGTCTTTATGTTCATCGCCTACTACAACATTGGCTTAAAGCTAGGTAAGTCTGGTAGCTTCGTTTTATGGGCTATCTTCCTTCCAATTGTTTGGATTATTTGGCTCGCAACTGATGCTTCTAAATGGAACAACGCATTAGGTGCTCCAAGCCTCGCTCCTGAGCACAGCGGTTCAACACCAACTGCAACACCAATCGTTTAATATTCATTTACATTAAAAGAACCGGCTCCGAGGCCGGTTCTTTTTTATACTATCGAGGCTACTTCGCCTTCTTACTAATTCGCGTTACGATCCATACAAGCACAACACCAACAATCAAGATAATAAGTGAAGTGATCGCAATCTGCCCATATCCACCATTTACTGGATTAAGGAACGGATAAGGGTACCACTGCGCGATCGGACCACGAATCAGCGAGTATCCAAGGTACGCAAGTGGGAAGATGAGCCACAAAAGACCACGACGGAATGAAATACGTCGACTTGGTGGATCGATAATCCAGTCAAGCGCCACTGCGATCGGAATAATATAGTGAAGCACAATGTTATCCCAAGGTACGGCAGTCAACTCAACACCTTCTAGTCCCGACAGTAGGACTGCAAAAACTATACCTGTCACCACCATTAAGAAGGTTGCAGCTCCTCTGAAGAAATCCAGCTTGTGACTCTTCTTACCTGCAAACACAAAGAATGCGCTCGCAAGAAATACAATGAAAGCAATAATATTAGCTTCTATTGTGAAAAAGCTAAAGAAGTTCCCAAAATTAAACGTTCCCCTCGTCGCCGTTACAGCCAACTCAGTTACGATTGCGCTAAACCCTAATAAACCGAACAATACTTTATATGCGACGAGATAGTTTCTTTTCATGAATTAACTATAACAGGAAGCGAAGGACTAGAAAATAAGCCATTTTTATGATAGAATTACCCCTGTATTGTTCGTGAAATGCAATAATACCGTTCGCACCCGTAGCTCAGCGGATTAGAGCACTGGTCTTCGGAACCAGGTGTCGCAAGTTCGAATCTTGCCGGGTGTACCAATATTATGAATAAGACTTCTTAGTGGAGTCTTATTTTTTACGTTAGTACAGAAGTGCTAAACTAAGTACACAATTAATAGGGAGAATGTATGACGGAAACTGAACAGACTACAGAAGTACAGGAAACTACCACTCAACCTAATGGAGCACGCGTAGAACGACATAACGTAAGTCGATCAACTCAGACATCAGGCGTTGTCGTTGCGCAAAGGGCTATTTGGTTTATCGTAGGAGTCATAAACGCTCTTATCGCAATCCGGTTCGTCCTCCTCTTACTCGGCGCTAACCAAGGTGCAGGATTTGTCGATTTTATATACGGCATTACGGCCGTATTAGTTGCACCATTCGTAGGCATCTTCGGACAGCCAACATTCGGACAATTCATGTTCGACTGGAGCAGTATTCTCGCAATTGTAGTATATAGCCTTATTGCATGGGGACTTGCGAAACTTATTACAGTCGCTCGACCACGAGAAGAGATTTAGTAAAAACCCTAGCCATAAATAGCTTACGTACCAAAAAAACGACTCATTGAATAGTGAGTCGTTTTATATAGGATGACGCTCAATTATGCTCACGCCTAAATACCCTTGTCTCAACAGAGGTAATAGTGTACAATGTGTTCCTGTACACGGGCCAGTAGCTCAGCTGGTTAGAGCGTCTGCCTCTTAAGCAGAATGTCGTGGGTTCAAGTCCCACCTGGCCCTCCAAGAAATCATATATCGGAACCGGTTCAAGTCCTCATAGCTTTGGCCCTCCAAGAAATCATTAAAAAAGACACTTCAGAGTGTCTTTTCTATACCTACAAAACCACCTACTGCAACTTGATTTCGCACGTCGAAGCGTTGCTGTCACTCCAGAGAGTATCCATGCCCTGAGGGCATCTATTATGGAAAAAATTCAAGACACTATAGGCCTGTCCATTCCTGTATTTTACGAGTGGGCCAACCCCATCCGTAAGCTCGGTTGTTGGCGCTGAACTACTTGCTCCCCAGCGCGGTCCGTCCGGTAGCGCCCTGATTGACTCAAGTGCATTTAAAATACCAAAATCAGCGTACATCATAGGTTGATTCATATCACCTTTAACGATTCGATCATAAGGATTCCAGCAGACATTCTGAATAAAGTTCTTACCTAGGCAATAATATCGGCATGCCTCACCCGCTGGACCGCAGCCACTTGCCGACGGTGTGAATACATTATCAGTCGGTGTTGGATACGCGCCATGTTCGGCCTTATACGCATAAAATAGCGATTGCCATGCCTGAAGCTCAACCGCACGATCCGCGTTCCACTTGGTACGTATCACTCCGGTATAGCCCACAATTGTTATTCCAACCAGAATCCCAATAACGACGATCACGATAAGAAGCTCGACGATCGTAAATGCGTTTCGACGAGGCTGTACAGAAGATGTCTTTGAATGAACCATCATATACACAAAACTATGGAGCATAAGCAGTAACGAGTCAAGAGAACATTCACTGCTCACTATGCGCTATACTAATACTAGCTATGGAAGTACACACAAACATACCACTTAAAAACTTCACAACAATGAAACTGGGTGGACCAGCTCGATTTATGGTCGATGTTCGCACGTCTGCTGAACTTATTTCCGTATATGAAAATGCTGTTTCTAAAAACCTCCCTATATTTATTTTAGGCGGTGGCAGTAACGTTATTGCAAAGGACGAAGGATATAACGGGATCATTATCCGCATTCGCATCCCCGGCTTTGAAATTGTCGCTGATGACATAAATGCAACAACAATAAAAATTGGGGCAGGGGAGAATTGGGACGATGTCGTTAAGCGAACGGTAGATATGCGCCTGAGCGGCATCGAAGCAATGTCGATGATTCCCGGAACCACTGGTGCTGCACCCGTTCAAAATGTTGGTGCCTACGGTCAAGAGATCGCCGATACCCTTGTCTCGCTTGAGGCATATGATTCACAGACAAAGTCACTTGTCGTCTTGCAAAACGAAGTTTGTGGCTTCGCCTACCGCGATAGTATTTTCCGTGGCAGCGAAAAAGGCCGCTACGTCATCACAAGTATCACTATAAAATTATCAAAAAGCCTCCCCCAGCCCCCTTTCTACGATACACTTCAAACTTACTTCGACGAACACAGTATTAAGCTGTTTACTGGTGACACAGTTCGTGACGCTGTTATTGCAATTCGGACCGAAAAACTGCCAGACCCGAAACTAAAACCAAACACGGGATCATTCTTCAAGAACGCTATCATCGAAGACTGGCAGCTAACGGATCTCCAAAAAACATTCCCAGATATAAAAGTCTTTAGTATGGGCGACGGACGATCAAAAGTTCCCTCAGGTTGGTTAATCGAACAAACCGGCCTTAAAGGACAACTTTTGCACGGCATAAGAGTTCACGATAAAAACACACTTGTCCTTATTAACGAATCCGCCAAGGGATATGCCGATTTGGCCGCTGCTCGCGACGAAGTAATTGGCGCGGTTCGAGACAAATTCCGTATTCAAATCGAACAAGAACCACTCGAAATCTCTTAGCTTGCGAATTAGCACCAAACCCCTTATGCTATAAGTATGACACGGCGTGGGTTCACGATTGTTGAGCTGATTATTACAATCACTATCATGGGTATTCTGCTAACCTTAGCAGTTGTTAATGTTGGGTCGACTCAATTGAAAGCTCGCGACGATAAACGCGTTTCAAACGTGCAAGCAATTGGCAGCTATCTCGACAGTTTTTATAGCAACGGCACACCAGGTGGCGGTACAATCCCGACAACTACCAATATGATCACAAACCCAAGCTTTGAAGTGAATCTTAGTAATGTCGGAGCCGCGAACTCAACAATTACACAGACCACTGCATGGTCATCTGACGGTGGCAGTTCACTTTCGATTACACCAAGCAACTCAAGCACAGACTCATTCGCATATATCGGAATGCCGGATACTGGGATGAGATTGGGGATGGTTGCTGGCAAAACATACACGCTAAGCGCCATGTACCGTATCCCCGCAATGCTCACAGGAACCCTCGACGGTAATAGAGCTTCTTGTATCATTGTATTTTGGTATGTATCTGGTGCATACCAATCTCAAAAGTCTTGTGGTGGTTCACCAAACGTAGGTACTTACCCACTCAGCCTCACATTCACAATTCCCGCTGGTTCTACTGAGGCATTTATACGACTATACAACGGTGGTACCGTTGGAACGAGCCCCGTCTATTTTGACTCTGTGGTTCTTACCGAAGGTGCATCGCGACCAGACTACGTCGATGGAGATATGGATGGTTGGAGCTGGAACGGAACAGCAAATGCATCTTCATCGACAGGGCCTATCGTCGTCACAGGTATACCAGGAACGTACCCATCAGTCTCTCTTGCCTCATCTCCCCTTTTGACACTTTACCTTCCAGATGCTGATATTAAGGCCTTTATTGCGCCAGGTCAGTCTGACCCATACGCCACGTTTATTGCTGCAACAAATAATGTTCAGACAGCTGAAGGTGTTCTCCCTCAACCGACTAAGGATCAGTACGTTTATCAACCAATCGACAATGATGGTATTCTTTGTGCCACTCGTGATTGCCGTAAATACAATATTTACTATCGCCTCGAATCCGACAATGTTGTTCGTATGATATCGAGTAAAAATCAATGAGAAATATTTCAAAACAAGCCGGTTTCACTGCCGTTGAACTTCTGATTACACTTTTCGTTGCAGCTGGCTTCCTTGTCGCAAGCTACCAGTTGTTTAACTTGATTATCAAAGATGGAGGCTCAACAAGGTCAGAATCACGTGCCGGTAATGTCGCGTACGACTATATGCGTCGCTACATAAGCACGGCAACGAGCCCTTGTACTGTCCAAGATCCTCTAACAAATTCAGCTATCACCGTCGATGGATTAGTGGACGCAACGGTTTCAGTTGATATTACATGTCCAGTTTCCTACTCAATAAGTACCGTTTCGGAGATTGAAGTAACGGTCAAGTATAACGTTCCCGAACAGACTGTTAAATACTCTACCTTTACCATTGGATCGTCATCAAGTGACAATGAGGTCACTAACGGACTTATTGGATGGTGGAAACTTAACGGTAATACAGCGCCGTCGATTGGTACCGTTACTGGAACATTAATGGGACCCCCTACCCTTACGACTGGACAAAACACAAGTCCAAATAGCGCATACAACTTCAGTGGTTCGACGGCATTTATTGCACTAACCGGCACCGAAGATACTTTACCCGCAAAGGATGCGCCGAGGTCATTATGCGCCTGGGCAAAACCAAGTTCTGTTGCTACAGGTTTGAGATATATCGCAGCCTACGGGAGCAGCTCCAACGATAAGGGCGCGCTTATTGGCATGAACGGAACAAGTGCCATCGCAGGTTCGATGGGAACCAACGCAACAGTAACGAGCGTATGGGCGGTTAACATATGGCACCATATTTGTATAACATTTAACGGATCATCCTCAACCGTTTTGTATATCGATGGTACTTCAAGGTCTACTACATCACAGACATGGGATACTGATGTGAGCGACCTCTACATTGGCCGTAACTCGGGAGGTACTGCAAACCAATGGCTCGGCGCAATCGACGACGTACGTATCTATAACCGCGCGATCTCAGCCGCCGAGGCGCTTTCGCTGTTTAACCAAGGCGCACGATGATGAAAAAAAATGTAAAGACTTCACTTCAAAAGGGCTTTACGCTCATTGAAATGCTTGTTGTTGCACCTGTCGTCATTCTCACGATCGGCGCATTCTTAACCGTTATTATCAGCATGACTGGTGAAGTATTATCATCACGAGCATCCACCGCACTCGCATATAACATACAGGACGCGCTTAATCAGATAGAGACAGACGTAAAGCTAAGCACGACTTACCTCGCAACGAATAACATCGAATTAACAGCCTCTGAACAGCAAGGATATAACAACGACGGCACTAGTTTTGCAAATGCCGGCTACACAAATGGAACGAGTCTTATATTGAATATGCTCGTGACAGACGGTAATCCGATCGCAACAACAAGCCAAGTCGTCTTCCTCACAAATAAACCGAATGGATGTTCAAGTAATAAGGTGTTTACAAATACCCCGATGACAATGAACGTCGTCTACTTTATAAAAAACGACAGCAATAACGTTTCTTCACTTTGGCGTCGAACGATCATGCCTTCAAATTATGCTGATGGAGCATCAGTAAGCTGTACAGCACCATGGCAGCGTCCAAGCTGTGCTCCAAACTACACAAGCTCATTCTGTAAAACGAATGATGAAAAGCTAGTAGAAGGTGTATCGCCTTCTGACTTTGTCGTACAATATTTCAGTTCGGCCGCAGGGACAACACCCAATACTATCGCTTCAAACCCCGCATCAATTCCTAGCGTGAGAGACCCTGTCCTTCAGACGCTTCCAACAGTGAATGTTTCAATCACTGCACAACAAACCGTCGCAGGACGAGTCATCAGCCGATCAGCAAGCCTCCGAGCAACTCGACTTGATACAAATGCCTCAACTATTGCCGCAAATATCGTCACTACTCCATCTGCACCAAGTGCCGTTACTGCCACATTCACCACCCCTGGTGAAATAGCCGTTGCGTGGCAGCCAAATGCGACTTCCTACAAGGTACAGTACGACACAAGCAGTAGCTTCTCTGCACCACAAGAAGTTACAGGTACGACCGCCTCACAAACTATCACAGGATTGAAAGCGGCGTCACTCTACTACTTCCGAGTACAGTCAACAAATTCTGCCGGAACGAGTGGCTGGTCATCAACAGCGACCGCGTATTCAACGATTACAAGCGGCTTGATGTCATGGTATCCAATGAACGGAAATGGAAACGACGTGATTGGAAGTAATAACGCAACAGTGGTAAGCGCTACCGCAACAACAAATAAAGATGGTGTCGCTAGCCAAGCGTACCAATTCAATGGAACGTCAGCATATCTTAGTCTTGGAAGCGGCTTTGTGAACCTTGCGAGCGGTGTGACAGTCAGTATCTGGGCAAATCCGACATCAACGGGATCGAACGCAAAGTTCTTCAACCTTACTTCAGGAAGTGGTACAGGCGGTATCGTCTTTGGACGTAGCACGACAACTTCTAGCCTTGCATTCCAAGGGTCAAATAGCACTATAGTAACCGCAGCCGGCATCACAAACAGTACTTGGCGTCACTATGTTGCATCCGAAAACGCTGCCGGTGCAGTGAGAATCTACAGAGACGGAGTCCTCTTAAGCACTGGTACAACGGGCGTTCTTACCAATACGAGTCGATCTGTAAACTACATCGGACGAAGCTATTCGTCATCAGATGCCTATTACGCTGGCTCACTTGATGACGCGCGTATCTACAACTCGGTGCTATCTGACGCAGAGATCCTTTCGCTCTTCAACGACGGCCCTCGGTAACAGTGATAGATTTGTCATAAAAATGCTTGCGCTTATACCAAGCTCGTAGTACATTAGTCTTAGAGTAATTTACATTATAAATAGGGGGCAGCTCAACAATGAGTTTCAACAATATCAAATCCAAAGTACGATCAGAAAAAGGTTTCACAATCGTTGAACTCTTGATCGTTATCGTCGTCATCGGTATTTTGGCAGCAATCACGATTGTCGCCTACAACGGTGTAACATCACGTGCAAATACAACAGCAGCAGCAGCTACTGGTGCAACACTAGCTAAGAAGGCTGAAGCTTACAATGCAGAGAAGTCTACATACCCAGCAACACTTTCATTGCTTACAGCACCAGCTGATTCAGGGACAAGCTACTATGTACCAGCATCAAGTGTCACACTTGTAACAGCAAACCCAATGGTCGCACCAACTGGTAACAACATGACACAAACTGCTACATTTAAAAAGTGTGGGACTGGTTCTTCATCAACAGCGCCAACAACAGCAGCGCTTGTTACGACCCAAACTGGTGTAAGCGTAGAAACATGGAGCTTCACCGCTAACGCCGTTCAAGTTGTGAATGTAGGTATCACATCTGGAACTGTCGGCGCAAACAACGTCGGCTGTGGACCAGCACTTACCTAGTCACCTGAGACTATATAAGTAACTTAAAACCGGCTCACTCGAGCCGGTTTTAGTTTGCTTAAAGACAAGGTTATCTACACATCGCTCGGCAAAGGAAAGTCCTGCACAAATGTAAATACTTCTTCGCGAAGCTCATTCAATCGTGAAGGATCCTCGTGCGAATCAATCGCCTGCTTCATCCACTCCGCAATCCGCTCCATATGTTCTTCTTTAAGACCTCGAGTCGTAAGCGCGGGTGTTCCAAGTCGAATACCACTTGGACGGAATGGAGGCAACACATCATCAGGTACAGCATTCGCATTGAGCGTTAAGCCAATCGCATCAAGCGCTTCCTCAACAACCTTGCCATCAATGCCAAAGCTCTTATATACGTCAGCCAGGATAAGGTGGTTACTTGTTCCACCTGTAATAAGCTGAAATCCTCGTGCATTCAGTGCATCCGCAAGAACACTCGCATTCTTTGCAACTTGAGCTGCGTATTCCTTAAATTCAGGCTGCATTGCCTCATGGAATGCGACAGCCTTGGCTGCGATCACATGCATGTGCGGACCACCCTGCATTCCAGGGAAGATTGCACGGTCGATAAGTGTTGGAATGTTTTCAATCGTCTTTTCAGGTGCACGAAGTGGATTACCCACAACTCCCTTAGTAAGAATAAGTCCGCCGCGAGGTCCACGAAGTGTCTTGTGTGTTGTTGTTGTCATGACGTGGAAGCCATGATCAAGCGGATTCTCGGCAACACCACCAGCAATCAAACCGGCGATATGCGCCATGTCAGCCATCAATAGCGCGCCGACTTCGTTTCCAATCGCTGCAAACTTATCATAATCAAGCTCACGAGGGTACGCACTGAACCCAGCAAGAATAATCTTTGGTTTGTGTTCAAGCGCCAACTGACGTAGCTCATCATAGTCTATCTCGCCCGTAGCGGCATCCTTCATCTTATAACGGACAAAGTTGTATAACTGCGCGCTACGCGTCACAGGAGCGCCGTGTGTAAGGTGCCCTCCGTGACTGAGGTCCATTGCAATCACCGTATCACCAGGTTCAAGCCATGCATTATAGACCGCTTCGTTAGCAGGCGCACCAGAGTGTGGCTGTACATTCGCATGATCTGCATGAAAAATCTCTTTAGCACGGTCAATCGCAAGTTGCTCTACCTGATCAGTAAATTCTTGGCCACCATAATAACGACGTCCGGGATATCCTTCAGCGTATTTATTAGTAAAGATGCTTCCGAGCGCCGTTAATACATCGCGACTGACATAGTTTTCACTTGGGATAAGTTCAAGTCCAGCGCGCTCACGCTGTTCTTCGCCGGTAATATACGCCGCAATTTGATCATCATTAATTACTGTTCGATTGTTTTGGTCTGCCATAGTATTCCTCTTTCCGGATC
>Ga0247808_10000842_pt1 | contig 14811 bp, 13 predicted proteins | sample UWRJL089202R1_FD_179914 | JGI IMG/M metagenome (GOLD analysis project Ga0247808, IMG submission 179914) | Plant litter microbial communities from Arlington Agricultural Research Station in Wisconsin, United States - UWRJ-L089-202R-1 | ecosystem: Environmental > Terrestrial > Plant litter >... | reverse complement strand
CTAGAGCGGTTCCAGCAAAACTGCGCAGCGGTTTTGCGTCCGGAACTGCGCAAATCAAAGAGCCCGAGCAATTCGGCGATTTGAAGAAACGCGAAAAGGCTCTGGGCTCGCTTTTTTCAAAGCATCAGTTTTGAATATCCTATTTTTCTTTTTGATCGCCGGCTGACAGTGTGCGCGGCAAATGCCGCCTCACCAGCGCGGCGAGTGCCGCATCATGGAGTCCAGAATGCCCGAGAACAGCCCGTCCGCAGACCAGACGATCACATCCATCGTCGAAGCGATGACCAACCAGGAAAAGGTCGATCTGCTTTCCGGTTTCGGAATGTGGAAGACCGCAGCGGTTCCCGCTTACGGCATCAAGCCGATCGTGATGACCGATGGCACCTACGGCGTGCGCTATTCGATCCCGCAGATCGACAGCGACGAGCGCGGCGGCATGGATCTCGATGCCTTCCTGTCGGTGGTCAACCAGCGCGCCAGCGACGTCGCCATTGCCTGGGGCGAAATGAAGCCGGCAACCTGCTTTCCCAACGGTTCGGCAATGGGCAACAGCTGGGACGAAGGTCTGATGCAGCGGCTGGGCGTGCTGCTCGGTCAGGAGTGCCGCGCCATGGGTGTGCATCTGCTGCTCGGCCCCGGTATCAACCTACGCCGCACGCCGCTGGCCGGCCGTTCCTATGAATATTACTCGGAAGATCCGCTGGTCACCGGCAAACTGTCGGCGGCGGTGATCGCGGGCATCCAGTCGCAGGGCGTCGGAACCTCGCTCAAGCATTTTGCCTGCAACAATTCCGAAGTCGAGCGCACGACGATGGACAGCGTCATTGAAGAGCGCGCTCTGCGGGAAATCTACCTCAAGGGTTTCGAGATCGCCATCAAGCAGTCCAAGCCGTGGACGATCATGTCCTCCTACAACCGCCTGAACGGCGTTCAGGCCTCTCAGGATCCATGGCTTCTCAACGAGGTCCTGCGGGATGACTGGGGCTTTGACGGCGTCGTCGTGTCCGACTGGCACGGCATCAAGGATCGTGCAGTCTCGCTGATGGCCGGTGGTGATCTCGACATGCCGGAAAGCCCGCGCCGCAAGGCCGATCTTTTCGCCGCACTCGAGAGTGGCGCTGTCCCAGCCGAGGTTGCAAACCTGTCGTGCCGGCGCATGCTAAAAATGATCGAGCGCTGCAATGAAGGCGCCAGCCAGCCGGTGCCGGTCTATACAGCCGAGGAACACCATGCAGAAGCGCGCGCGATGGCGGCCGCCTCGATGGTTTTGGTGCGCAATGAAGGTCTGCTGCCGATCCGGCCAGAGATGAAGACCATTCTGGTGGTCGGCCGCGATGCCGGCACACCGGTCATCCAGGGATCCGGTTGCGCCACGACGATCCCGACCATGGTCGACCAGCCGCTCGAGCAGCTGGAACAGGCCTTGGGCGCAAACCACGTTCCGACGTTCAGGGCGGAGGCCGATGCCGAAACCTTGGCGCTTGCGGCCAAGGCGGATCTGGTTCTGGTCTACACCTCGACCGAGGGCGCCTATGACGGTGAGGGTTCCGACCGCACCACGCTGGCGCTCGGTCCCGGCCAGGATGCAATGATCGCGGCCCTTGCCGCGGTTTCGGAAAAGGTCGCAGTGGTGATCGCCTGCCCGGATGCGGTGGAAATGCCGTGGATCAATGCGGTCAAGAGCGTGCTCGTCACCTTCTATTCCGGTCAGGCCATGGGTGGCGCCGTCGCCGACGTGCTGACCGGCAAGGTCAATCCTTCCGGCAAGCTCTCCGTGACCTTCCCAAAACGTCTCTCCGACGTGCCCGGCTTCCTGCACTATCCCGGTGAAAACGGCGTTCATGTCTATGGCGAAGGCATCCATGTCGGATACCGCTCCTATGATCTGCGGGAAATAGAGCCGCTGTTCGCCTTCGGTCATGGCCTCAGCTACACCCGTTTTGCCTATTCCGACCTCAGCCTCTCGTCCGATCAGATCGGCTTGAAGGACGAACTCACCGTTGCTTTCACGGTCACCAATACCGGCGACCGGGTTGGTGCCGAAGTCGCGCAGCTGTATTTGCAGGCGCCCGGCAAGCGGCTGAAGCGTTCGCCGCAGGAGCTCAAGGGGTTTGCCAAGCCGGTGCTGGCGCCGGGCGAAAGCAGGCGGATCGAAATCACCATCAAGGGTTCGGATCTGGCGATCTGGGATCCGGCGCTCGGCCGCTGGGTGCTGGAAGGCTTCGAAGCACGGCTGGTCGTCGGCGCCTCTTCGCGCGATCCAAAACTCTCAGCCGCGTTGACGATCAAGCCCTCGGTGCTGCCATTCCGCCGCATCGCCTACGATACCCAGCCGGCTTACGTCCTGCCGAATGCCATCGCCTGCGCGCATATCTGCGCCTATCTGACCAACCGTTGCAACATTTCGACCGAGGATGCGATGCGCATGCTCAACCATTGCTCGAACTCGTTCTTCGGCATCTTCACCTCGCTCGAGCGCCGCCTTCGTGTTTCCATTCCGGAAGCCGAGGTCGCCGGACTGATCGCCGAGATCAACGCGGCGATGGATGATGCGGAGTTAAAACTGTGACCACGACACAGGATTGGCTGGAGCGCCTGGTGGCGCATCCGACCGTCAGTTCCGACACGAACCTGCCGCTGATCGACGAGATCGAGACGGCGTTGGCGGATGCGGGCGCCATCTGCGAACGCTTCTACGATGCGACCGGGAAAAAGGCCTCCCTTCTGGCGCGTCTGGGGCCGGATGCGCCGGGCGGGCTGATGCTCTCCGGGCATGTCGACGTCGTCCCGGTCGAAGGTCAGGACTGGACGGTTCCCCCTTTCCAGGTGACACGCAAAGACGGCCGGCTTTACGGGCGCGGCACGACCGACATGAAAGGCTTTGTCGCCTCTGCCGTGGCCCTAGCCCAGACGATTGATGTCAAAAGCCTGGCTGCGCCCCTGTGGATTGCCATCTCCTATGACGAAGAGATCGGCTGCGTCGGTGTCAGGCCGATGCTGGAAGAAATTGCCGGGCGCGACATTCTCCCCGACCTGATCGTCGTCGGCGAGCCGACATCGATGCAGCTTGGGGTCGGCCACAAGGGCAAGATGGCGTTTCACGTCAAGGCCCGGGGCGTTCCGCGTCATTCCGCCGAAGCGCCGCTGGCGCTCAATGCGCTGCATATCGCCACCGACTTCATATCGGGCCTGCGGAAATTGCAGGACGAGATAGAGGCCCGGGGTCCGCGTGAACCCGGCTATTCCGTGCCCTATGCCACGGTCCATGTCGGCAAGCTGTCGGGTGGAACCGCCGTCAACCTCGTGCCAGATCAGGCGGAGCTGCTGATGGAATGCCGCATGCTGGCCGCCGACGATCCTCTTGCTCTGGCCGAACAGATCCGCAAGGCCGGCGCGGCTGCCGTCGCTCCTCACAAGGATCGTTTCAAGGAAGCGTCGATCGAGATCGAGATCACCGGACATTATCCCGGCCATTCCATCGATGGCAGCCATCCGGTCGTGCAGGCATTTGCGTCGTGCCTGCCGAAGGGCGCCAGGGAGTGCCGTGTCAGCTTCGGCACGGAGGCGGGGCTGTTTGCGCAGGCGCTGGACGTGCCCGTTGTCATCTGCGGCCCGGGCAGCATGGATCAGGGCCATCGCCCCGACGAATTCATCGAGGAAACGCAGCTTGCCTTGTGCGATACGGCGCTTGGCGCGGCCGTCATTCGCTTTTGCGCAAGCCGTCGGCCGTTTGGTTCGCATGTCCCAAAGCAGATGCACGGAAAAATATAATTTACCGAAGCCGCTGAGATGAGAAAAGTACAGCGGACGAAGGTCAACCAAACGCCGGAGGGTAAAAAATGAAGAACAATGTAACACGCCGTGATTTTATGAAGACGACCACGGGGCTTGCCGCCGTTGCGCTGGCAGCTCCGGTCATTCTGAAGGGCAACCGCGTATTTGCCGGCGAAACGCTGGTGGTGCGCGACATGGGCGGCGCCTTCTATGAAGGTTTCAAGGTCGCCTTCTATGACACGTTTGCCGCCGAGACGGGTGTCACGATCCAGACCAACACCAACGAGCCGGATCCGATCCCGCAGTTTAAGATGGCGATCGATACCGACACCAAGCTGTTCGACGTCGCCCTGATGACGCCGGAACACGTGCTGCGCATCCGCAAGCTCGGCGACAACTACATGTTGCCGCTCAACATCGAAGTCCCCAACAAGGCCGACTTCGCGCCGCATACGTTCGAAAAGGATTTCGCCGGCGTCGCCATCTTCGCGCTCGCCATGGCGTATCGCAAGGACACCGTGAAGACGGTTCCGACCAGCTGGGCCGACTTCTGGAACGTCGACGCTTTCAAGGGCCGCCGCGGCATGTGGCGCAGCCCGGTGACGACGCTGGAAATGGCATTGCTGGCGGACGGCGTTCCGCTCGACAAGCTTTATCCGCTCGACGTCGATCGCGCCTTCAAGAGCCTCGACAAGGTCAAGTCCAGCATCGATATCTGGTGGACGTCGGGTGCGCACGCGACCCAGCTTCTTCAGAACGGCGAACTGGACATGATGTCGACCTGGTCGACCCGCGCCCAGGCAGCCATCAATGCCGGCGCGCCGGCTGGCATCGTTTGGAACGGCGGCCTGTTCAACATCGACGGCTGGACCATCGCCGGCAACACGCAGAAGGCCGATCTGGGCCGCAAGTTCATCGAATGGTGCCTGGATGCCAAGCGTCAGGCGGCCTATACCGACATCCTGGCATGCGGCCCGACGAACATGAAGGCTTACGAATACCTGAGCGCTGAAAAGGCACAGCTGCTGCCGACGGCTCCGGCCAACATCAAGGGTCTGACGGTTCTGAACGCTGCCTACTGGGCCGAAAACCAGGATGCGCTGACCCAGCGCTTCGAGCAGTGGATTTTGAGCTGATTTTCAGCGGCCACACCCATCTGAGCTTCAAGTCCCGCCTTTCGGCGGGACTGCATATCTGACAATGGATGGCCGGTTCTGCACGATGCCGAACGGGCCATTTCAACAAACGGGACATCATGGCTGAACTTTCCGCCAAAGACACTTTTTCACGGAAGCGCCTGCGGGCGGATAGCCTCTGGCTCACCATGCCGGGGCTCATCTACATGGCTCTGTTGCTGATCCTGCCGGCTGGCGCGCTGATCTGGCAATCCTTCGTCGATCCGAAGTCCGGCGCTTTCGATCTGAGCGTCTACCGGCAGATGTTTTCCGCCGGCGTTTACGTGAAGGTGCTTGCCAATACCTTTGCCATCTCGGCGCAGGTGACCCTTGTCTGCCTTCTGGTCGGCTACCCGATCGCCGTCTGGCTCGCAGGCATGGAAGAGCGTCGTCGGCGCATGGCCATGTGGCTAGTGCTGCTGCCGTTCTGGGTCAGTCCGCTGCTGAAGAACTTTGCTTGGATCGTGCTACTTGCCCGCAAGGGCATCGTGGCCCAGATGCTGACCGGCATGGGCTTTGATACCCAACTCGACCTGCTCTACGGCCGCGGAGCCGTGATCTTCGGCATGGCCCATGCCATGCTGCCTATCGCGATCCTGACCATGCTCCCCACCATGCTCTCCATCGACGGTCGCCTGATTCCCGCCGCCATGACCATGGGCGCAAGCCGCAGCCAGTCCTTCTGGCGCATCTTCGTGCCGCTTTCCATGCCGGGCGTGGCTGCAGCCGGCCTGCTGATCTTCGTGATGGGTCTCGGCTTCTTCATCACCCCGGCTCTTCTGGGCTCGCCGCGGGAAACCGTCATCGGCCAGATGATGATCACCCAGGTTCAGCAACTGTTCAACCTGCGGCTTGGTGGCGCCCTTGCGGCACTTCTGCTCGGCGTCACATTGATCACCATCGCCGTCTACGATCGCTTCTTCGGCATGTCGGCCGTCTCCGGCAATGGTGCGGCAACCCGGCGCGGCGGCGTTATCGGCGCCATTGGCGGCGCGGTCATCGAGATCGGTGCGGCCGTCAGTGATTTCATCGCTAACCTGTTTCCCACGCGCCTTGGAAGTGGCGTCTTCACCGCCTTCGTCTGGATCGTGATCGCCATCCTGATCGTGCCGGTCCTGGCATTCCCGCCGATGGCATTCTCAGGCTCGAGTTTCCTGGAATTTCCGCCGAAGAGTTTTTCGCTGCGCTGGTTCCAGACCTATCTGAGCTCCGACCAGTGGATGGGCGCCACCGCCCGTTCGGCCGTGATCGCGATCGTCACAGGTGTCGTCGCCACCATCCTGTCGGGCATGGCCGCCTACGGGCTGGCACGCACGCAGCGCAAGGCCGGCGGCCTGATCTTCCTGTCCTTCATGCTGCCGATGATCGTCCCCAATATCGTCATCGGCGTGTCGCTGTTCTACGTGCTCGCCAAGGTCGGCCTGATTGCCACCAATACCGGCATCATTCTCGGCCACACGCTTTCGGCCATGCCGATCGTCTTCGTCATCCTGCTGACCACGTTCCGCAGCTTCGACTGGCGTCTTCTGCAGGCGGCGGCGACACTCGGCGCGAACGGCTGGCAGCAGATCCGGCTCGTCCTTCTTCCGCTGATCAAGGGTGGCGCGATTGCGGCTTTCCTGTTCGGCCTGCTGCACTCGTTCGAAGAGCTGACCATCGCGCTGTTCGTTGGTGCGGGCGTCAAGCAGACGCTGCCCAAACAGATGTGGGACGATATCATTCTCAGCATTTCCCCGACCCTGGCCGCGGCCTCGGTCTTCATCGTGGCGGTGGTGACAGTGCTCTTCGTCATCGCCGAAAAGGCAAGGCCGCGCTGACATGCGCAACGCCTCCGATCCCATCACGACCAAAGGAACCCCATTCGACATGTCAGCTGCCCTCGCCAACACGCCGGACATCAAGCTTCAGGTCAACGGCCTCGCCAAGCTCTACGGCCAGACTATCGCACTCGACCATGTCGATCTCGAGGTCCGCAAGGGTGAGCTCCTCACCCTGCTCGGCCCATCCGGCTCCGGCAAGACCACGCTTCTGCAGCTGATCTGCGGCCTGCAGGAGCCGACATCGGGGACCGTCATCATCGACGGCAAGGACCAGACCCAGGCACCGGTCAACAAGCGCGACATCGGCGTCGTGTTCCAGAATTATGCGCTCTTCCCTCATATGACGGTGGCTGAAAATGTCGGCTTTGCCCTGAAAATGCGCAGCCTGCCGAAAGCCGAGATCGAGGCCAAGGTGGCCAAGGCGCTGGAAACCGTCGGCCTCGTGCATGCCGCCAGCCGTTCCCCCTCGCAGCTCTCCGGCGGCCAGCAGCAGCGCGTCGCACTCGCCCGCTGCCTCGTCTACGATCCCGCGATCATCCTGATGGACGAGCCGCTCGGCGCGCTCGATGCCAAGTTGCGCGAGGTGATGCAGATCGAGATCAAGCGCATTCACCGCGAGACGGGTGCAACCATCATCTTCGTCACCCACGACCAGCAGGAAGCGCTGGCGCTGTCGGACCGCATCTGCCTGATGAACGATGGCAAGATCGCCCAGCTTGGCACGCCGCGCCAGATGTATGACGAGCCGCAGAACCTGTTCGTCGCCGATTTCATCGGCGTCTCGTCGATCATCCGCGGCACGGTGAAGGCCGGTGCGCTGGAGACCGCCATCGGTATCCTGCCGATTGCCGGCGAGGTGTCTGTTGACGGCACGAAGGGCGCGCTTGTCGTTCGGCCGGAAGTCATCACGCTGGGCGAAGGTTTTTGTGAAGGCCTTGTGCGTGAAACCGTCTATGGCGGTTCGGAACTGCGGGTCATCATCAATGCCGGCGAACAGGAGATCATTGCCCGCGCACCGGCAACGGCCGGCGATGTGGCGGTCGGTTCGACGGTACGCTTCGGCTGGGCGCCGGACGCTGCCCGTTTCCTCGTCGACAACAACTGAGGAGGACACCCGCGATGACGGCCTTGCGTTTCCTTTATGACTGCGACCCTGGCGCTGACGATGCGCTGGCCATGTTGCTGGCCCTCAGCCGGCCGGACGCGCTGGACATGATCGCCGTGACCTGCGTGGCCGGCAATGCCGGCCTGGATCCTGTCGTCAACAATGCAAGGCGCATCCTCGAACTGTGTGGGCGCCAGGATATCCCGGTCTATTCCGGCGCGGCCCGACCGATCATGGCGTCGCGCGGCCGTCTCTCCATCATGCATGGCTCGGATGGGCTTGCCGGCAGCACCCTGCCGGCTCCGACCATGCCGGTGGCGCATGGGCATGCGGCAACCGAGATTTCACGGATCGCCCGCGCCGAAGGCCGATTGCATGTCTGCGCCACCGGCCCGCTGACCAATCTGGCGCTGGCGCTGCTTCTCGACCCTGATCTGCCCGAATTCATCAGCGCCATCACCATCATGGGCGGGGCCGCTTTCTGCCCCGGCAATACGACGCCACTGGCCGAGTTCAATTTTGCCGTCGATCCGCAAGCGGCCGCCATCGTCTTCGACAGCGGTATTCAGATCACAATGCTCGGTCTCGACGTGACCCGTCAGGCCACGGTCACGGACGATCTGATCCGTCAGGTCCGGGCGATCGATACGGCGGTCGCCCGGGAAGCGGCGCATCTGCTGATCAACTATGGCTCCAAGGACCCTTGCCTGCATGATCCTGCGGCAATCGCCTGGATGCTGGCGCCGGAGATCTTCGAGACAGTGCAGGCACATGTCTCCATCTGCACCGACTCAGGGCCGGCCGCCGGACAGGTGGTCGCAGCCGTCAGCGAAAGGCATCTTGCGGGACGGGAGCCGAACTGCACCGTTGTCACGGGTGTCGACGCGAAAGAATTCAGGCAGATGTTTGTAAGCGCACTGGCCTGAGCGCCATCTCACTGAAACGACGTGATTCGTGCACTGAATGGATGCGTGAGATTCAGGCAAGTACCTAAAAATATTTCGAAATTGTTGTGCTCCCGCATGTCTCCAAATAAGAATGGCGCGCCGACGGTTCGCACCCCATTAAGGCGAAGGTGACTGGTTGCAGCGCTGATCACTTTTTCGTCCCACTTCATCGTGTATATCCCGTTGACATATCCCAGCTTGGACGCTAAGTTGTTATCGATGCAATTCGGAGTGATGCACATGGAGCAGGGCGCAGTATTCCAGAGCAATCGTAGCCAAGCAATCCGTTTGCCAAAGGCGGTTGCTTGGCCTGATGATGTAAAGCGAGTCGACATCGTTGCGCTGGGACGCACTCGCATCATTGCGCCAGCTGGAGAGATTTGGGACAGCTGGTTCGAAGGAGCGGACGCGACATCCGACTTCATGAAAGAGCGCGATCAAGCTGCTTCGCAGGAGCGCGAGGCATTTTAATGCTGAAATATATGCTGGACACCAACATCTGCATTTTTACGATCAAGAACCGACCGCAGCAGGTGAGAGACGCGTTCAATCGCTCCCATGATCAGCTGTGCATTAGCTCGGTTTGCCTAATGGAATTAATTTACGGAGCGGAGAAATCAGCCAGTCCTGAAAAAAACCTTTCCGTCGTGGAGGGCTTCGTGGCACGTCTCGAGATCTTGCCATACGACGAACTGGCAGCAACCCATACCGGTCAATTGCGAGCCGAATTGGCGCGTAGCGGAACTTCGATAGGTCCATACGATCAATTGATTGCGGGACACGCACGCTCGCGTGGACTGATTATGGTTACCAACAATCGCCGGGAATTTGATCGCGTTCCCGGCTTAAGAGTGGAAGATTGGACTGCTTAGTTTCAGATATTGAATCGCGTCGTCCCGAGCTCGGCAGTTTTGTAAGTATTTAACCACAGGGTCGTCAGACCGTATCCCTTCAAGGCGTGCGGTAGTTTCGATATCATATCGGACGGTCAGGAATCAGTTGGCCTACGGCGGCCGCTTTTAAGAGGCTTAAGTTCCGTAGCTCCCTCCGGACGTGGCGCCACCAATTCTCCGATCTCGCAGCCCAACGCCAACGCTAGTTTCTCAAGCGTGAGCACCGTCGGATTTTTTCGCCCGCGTTCGAGATGTCCCGCATAAGACCTCTCTATCCCCGCGGACAACGCCAGATCGTCTTGAGAAATGCCCTTGGCGACTCTTATCCGGCGGATATTCCATGCCACTATTTGCCGTGCGTCCATGCGCGAACCACAGCATTTGACATTGATAGAAAACACGTACTATAGAACTACCAATGGATTTGAATTATCTACTACTCAAAGTAGCTGCAGGGTCCAAACCTAATGCTGACGTTCTGTAGAGGGGTCCGCATGGAAATTCGCCAACTCAACTACTTCGTCGCAGTCGCCGAGGAGCTGCATTTTGCCCGGGCCGCTCTGCGGGTGCATATCGCTCAGCCGGCGATGTCGGCGCAAATCCAGTCGCTCGAGCGCGAGCTCGGCGTCCAGCTGCTGATTCGGAACTCCAAGGGTGCGGAACTGACGAGGGCAGGGGCAACCTTCTACGAGCGCGCCGTGCGGATCTTAAGTGATATTGATCTCAGCAAAGAGATCACCCGATCGGTCGCTGGCAAGACCATGACCCGGATCCGGATCGGCACCATCTATCCGGCGACAGTCGGCGTGCTGCCGGCGTTTCTCGCGCGCATCGCCAGAAAATTTCCCGATATCCAGCTGCAGGTTTCAAGCGGCAGCACCGATGACATCATCCGAAGCCTGGAAAGCGGACGGCTGAATATTGGCTTCATCCGCCCGGTCGAAAACATCGGCGGCTTGCGGTTTCTTTCGATGGCGCATGAGGGCTATCTGCTCGCGGTCGAAAAGGGAAATCCGCTGGCGTGTCGAAAGGAGATTTGGGTCGAAGATCTTAGGGACCAGAAAATCATCTCGTTTTCGCGCCAAAACCTGTCCTACACGGAGCGGTATTTTGCCGAGTTCTTTGCCGAGCACGATTTGACCCGCAATATTGCCTATACCTGCGACGACACGTTCTCACTCGTGTCGCTGGTATCTGCTGGCCTGGGCGTGGGCTTCGCGCCCGAATGGACGGCAGATCTGCCCAGCCAAAACGTCGAGCTTCGGCAGGTCAGGGGAATTGATTTCAAGATCGGCCTGGGCGTCGCCTGGAATATCGACGATCCGACAACCGCACGGGATGACATCATCGACATTGCGCGATCGCTCGTTCGCGGTGAAGGCAAGCCGCGGCAAGTAGACACAGCTACGGCTACATGAACTGTCGCTCGCGATTTGGTACGGAGCGTTGCAACAGCCGCCATCCGACAACGAGTCCCGCCGACCAAAGGTTTGTTCCTTTCACCGCCATGATTGGGATCACCAAGTCTGCGCGCTCAGGCCATACGCCTCTTCTTGAAAGCAAACGGCTGTCGTGTGTTCAGTCGCATCACATCCGGTCCGAAGGCGCAGCACAGGTGTTTTGCCCCACCTCCCATCTTGTGCTGAGTTCGAAGCACATTATGTCTGTTGCACTTCCATGATGGAGCGCTGCTATGGACCGAAACATGGATAATTTTTTCTCGGAATGCCTTGTCGAGATTCTCCCGCCTGAACGCGATGCCGCCTCGTTGCCGGGTATGGTGGCGTGCCCTTGCTGTCAAAAGATACGCTCGGCGTCATGCATGGACGAAGATGGTTGCGGGGTCTGTGACGAGTGCCTGGCGCCATGACCGATCGAGCCGCCTATATCGCTCCATCAATGCTCCTCGAATTTGAGCAAGCCCTCGCTACTCTGCCTGATGGTTATCTTGAAGGGCGCTTCCGCGCTCGCACCTGGAGCGTGACCATCAGGCGATCGGTCGACGGCAAGCGGATCTGGCTCTACGGAAGTGAGCTCGGTGGAAAAGACTTCGTCAGCTTTAATCTTTATAGACTGTCGACGAAAAGGCTGACTTTGAAGCCCTGTGAAATGTCATCTACGAAGGTGATCGATTTTTTACTCGGATTCAAACCGGTAGTTCTCGCCGAGACCCATAGCGGCTCTGCGCCGAATGACGAATAAATGAGCTGCCCATTCCAACACTGCGATTGACAGCATGGCTGTTCCGCGATCTGAACGTTGGCGACAGGCGTCTGTGTGTCGGCGGGGCTTTCGACCCCGCCTTGGGCGCCGAACGGTAACCCCGCCTGGACGGAAGAAAATTCAAGAATAATGGCCTGATAGTTTGAGCGCCAGGCCAGTGTCTCGCTCCGATAGGGGTCATACTTTGAAGCTGGACCACTTGTGACCGTAAGATCAACTGTGCGCCGATAGTCTAAAAACCTGTGGTGTTACGCTCGATTTTTCAGTGAAAATTTCAGTAAAGTGCCTCAAGCTTGCAAAGCCGCTGGCGCGTGCGACTTCTCCGTAAGCGCTCTTTTCTATGCACGTTGACGTTTTGTGATGACCGTGCCGCTCTGCATCGTAGGCGTTGGAGCGTTCAGGCCGCTATGGCTTGAGCAAAGTTGAAGGGCAATAGGTCGCCAAGATCTACGTCTGCGGGGCGCTGAGGCAGCTCAATGAGGACGTGACGCAGCCACGCTAGGGGCTCGACGCCACAGGCCCGGCAGGTCAGCATCAGACTGTAGATCACGGCGCTTGCCTTAGCTCCGTTCACGGTATCGCTGAAGAGCCAGCTCTTTCTGCCTGTTGCAAAAATTCTGATATCGCGCTCCAGAAGGTTGTTATCTATCGGCATCCTGCCGTCCTCGGTATAGCGAGTCAGATAGTCCCATTGATTGAGGGTGTAGGATATCGCGTCGCCAAGCTTGCTGTCGGGCAAGACCTTCGGCTTTATCTCGTCGAGCCATTTCTTGAGGGCGTTGAGGATGGGGACACTGTGTTGCTGGCGGAAGCGGCGAATGCGGTCGGCTATGGTCTCGCCGTTCTGCGCCTCTGCATCTCGCGCCTGCCTTTCAACCCTGTAGAGCTGCTCGAAGAACAGGAGGGCCTGTTCCGGCAGTCCGCCTCCCGTCTTTCTGGTCTTAAAGGCTTCGACAAAGCGCCGTCTGGAATGAGCCATGCAGCCAACATGCGTTGCACCAACCAACGTGCGCCAGGCGGTGTAGCCGTCGCTCATCAATATGCCGCGGTAATCACCCAGGAAGGCTTGCGGGTAAATTTGGCCGCGGCCTGGCTGATAATCGAGCAGCACGATCGGCTCGACACTGTCCTCGCCGCTCCGGTATGCCCACATATACGATGCGTCGGTGGCCGCCCTGTTCTGTTCCTTCAGCACCTGGACCGTCGTTTCGTCGCCGTGGATGACGGGCTGCGATCTGAGCCGCAGTTTCAGAGCGTCATAGATGCGATGCAGGTGCTTCTCGCTCGATCCGATAACCCAGTGGCCCAAAGTGCCTCTGCTGACAGGAACGCCAGCGCGCTCAAAGGCCTGCGCCAAGCGATAGAGCGGTGTGCCGTCGACGTATTTGTGAACCAGCGCGAAAGCCAGCGTCGAGGCGGTAGCGATGCTGCCTGGCAAGGGCTGCTGGGGCATAGGCGCGACGACGATGGGCGTTTTGATCCCGGTGCGGTCGCAATTGCGGCAAGCATACTTGAGCCGAGCATTCTGCAAGACCTTTGCCTTCACCTCGATATGAAGTTGCTCGGTAACGATCTCGCCCATGCGATGCATCTGCTCCCGACAGCAAGGACAGGCCTTTTGATCGTCGGGAAGGTCATGTTCGACGCGCTCGCGTGGCAGGTTTGCTGGCAGCGGCCTGCGGCCACGCTTCTTGCCCGTGGCAGTTTCGCCGAGTGGCAAGCCTGTGTCTGGCAGGTCGACGACATCGTTGTCTTCGCAGTCGGCATCATCCTTACCGCCACCCTGTTCCGCTTCATTAAAGAGGCGATCAACATGCTTTTCGCTGCGCGGCGCAAAACGATGAAGCCGTGCAAGCGCCAGCTCCTCCTCAAGTCTGACGACGTGCTGAGAAAGCGCTTCCTTCTCGGCCTTCAACGCGGCGATTTCGGCAGCGTGTGCTGCCAACTGCGCCATCAAATCGGCAACGGTGGGACTGCCAGTTCGTACCATAGTCGTTTTGAATCTGAACCGTCGCTCCGCGTCAACCGACTAAGCTGCCTCAGCCGGCGACTTGGTATTGCCGCACCGGATGGCGGACCATTGCGTCGATATCGATGCCGTCAAGGATCCAATGGAGCTGCTCGGTCGAAAGCGTCAACACCGCAGTCTCTCTGCGTGGCCACCTGAACTTATCTTCCGTCAATTTCTTCAGGAGCATCACGAAACCGGACCGATCAAAAAACAGGAGCTTCATCCGGTCGTGACGGCGATTGCAAAAGGCAAAGACCGCAGGAGCAAAGGGATCGAGCTCCATCACCTCCTGGACCAAAACCGCAAGGCTATTGATGCCCGCGCGGAAGTCGATCGGTTCACGATGCAGGTAGACCTTGAGATCAGCGTCCAGTCTGAACATGACCCAACGCTCCTATAATCGCCGCCAGTCCATCCACATCGTTGCATTCCACCGTCAAGCTGACTCCGTTCGGCAGCAACGCACTCACCTTGGACGCATGAGAGCGCTTGCCCTCCGTCTTCGTCAGTGGATCGCCCGCAGACGAGTGCATGTCCGGAGAAATTCGAACCGGAACGAACGCCGAGACCAAAGGCGAAGGACGCTCCTCTCTTGCCTTCTTCATCCACTTCCGTACGAGATTAGCGTTCACGCCATACTCCAGCGCCAGCCGAGAGACCGAAACGCCGGGCTCTAAACACGCGGCAATAAGCTGGTCTCTTGAAGCAGGGTCATACCGACGGCGGCCGTCGCGACCAACAAGCCGCACCTGCAGTTTAGGAGCATCTTCATCCATGATTTGGTGTCCACCTATCTTTTGGTGGACACTTCATGCCTCAGAGCGCTGCGCTTCAGAAGGTGCGTCGAAATTCGCGCTTACGGT
>Ga0247808_10000841_pt1 | contig 14821 bp, 11 predicted proteins | sample UWRJL089202R1_FD_179914 | JGI IMG/M metagenome (GOLD analysis project Ga0247808, IMG submission 179914) | Plant litter microbial communities from Arlington Agricultural Research Station in Wisconsin, United States - UWRJ-L089-202R-1 | ecosystem: Environmental > Terrestrial > Plant litter >... | reverse complement strand
TATTAATCATGTTTATATTCATTAAAACAGAATTCGATCTAAAGAAGAAATTTGGAAAAACTTTGTAACAATTTTTTTATAACACCGACTTAATATTAAATTTACTCTATGAAAAATATAAAACTATACGGATTTTTTGTCGGTTTTGCACTTTTACAAAGCTGCTCAACTGCGAAAAATTTTACTTACGAAGGCAAAGCTTTCAAAGATGCTTATAACGGCATTACTGCGGCTGAGCTCAAAACCAATCTTTATGTAATTGCTGCCGACGATATGGAAGGACGCGATACCGGAAGCGCAGGTCAGAAAAAAGCCGGCGTTTATATGATAGAGCAGTACAAGAAAAACGGAATCGGTTTTCCGGCAGCTTTGGGTTCTTATTACCAGAAAGTTCCTTCTGAAGCGATGAAAAAATATGGTGAAACGTTGCCAGATTCCGAAAACATTATGGCCTACATCGAAGGAAGTGAAAAATCAAATGAAGTTATTGTTGTTTCTGCGCATTACGACCATGTGGGAACTAAAAATGGTGTGGTTTATAATGGTGCTGATGACGACGGGAGCGGAACGGTGGCGGTAATGGAGATTGCACAAGCCTTCCAGGAAGCTAAGAAAAAAGGTTATGGTCCGAAAAGATCAATTCTTTTTCTTCACGTAACAGGAGAGGAACACGGACTTTTCGGCTCCGAATATTATTCTGATCATCCCGTTTTTCCTTTAGCAAACACAGTTGCAGATCTTAATATCGATATGATTGGACGCGATGACCCGGAAAACAGAGGCAAGCAATATGTCTATGTCATCGGTTCCGAAATGTTAAGTTCTGAACTTAAGAAAATTAATGTTGCAGCGAACGATAAAACAGTGAAGCTGGCACTTAATTATAAATATGACGATCCGAAAGATACAGAAAGATTGTATTACAGATCAGACCATTACAACTTTGCAAAGCACAATATTCCTGTTGCATTTTTCTTTGACGGCATCCACGAAGATTATCACAAATCTACGGATGATGCTGATAAAATAGATTATCCACTGCTTCAGAAAAGGACTCAATTGGTTTTTGCAACCGCTTGGGAATTGGCAAACAGACCGGAAAGAATCAAGGTTGATGGCAAGAATAACAGATAGAAATTATCTGGAAGTTAGATTTTCAACATATTTCTAATAAAAAAGACGACAGCATTTTGTCGTCTTTTTTATGTTTGGATTTGTAATTAATCAAAATCAGATTTTGTAATGCTTCCGGATCCTTCCAAAAATCGGTACAGATAAGGCGCTTTGTTGGCAGAACCGCTATAATGTTTTTCCAACCTTTCCAAGATATTCATACTTAATATTTTCCTTTGAAAATTGTTGCGTCTCAGTGGTTCTCCAAGAATAGATTCGTAAAGATTCTGCAGTTCTTTCATTGTAAATTTATCCGGAAGAAGATTGCTGCCCATCACTTGATAATCAATATTTTTTCTGAGATACAAAAGCCCTTTTTCGATCATTTCCTGGTGGTCAAAAGCCATGTTTGGTAATTCATTCACATTAAACCACTGGCAAACTTCATTGAAAGAATCCGGGAAAGTGTAAGTCAAAGTATAATCTATCAACGCGCAGTAACCTACAGATATGAAACGCTGATAGATCCAGTGATTTTTGTCCACATCTATATTTTTGTTTTCCAGAAGTTTCTGGTGGACGTTATTTTCGGTACGTTTGATGTCACCAAATGTGTAAAATTGTTCCAAAAATACGTCAGAAAGGTGTGTTCGCTCGTGTAGAGTTCTTGCAGCTGCGTCATTCAGATTCTCATCATTGAAGATAAAACCACCTGGCACAGACCAAAGATCCAGATCATGATATTTGAGTAAAAGTACTTTGAGCGTATCCTTGTGAAAGCCAAATATCACGCAATCTACCGAGACGTGTTCTACAAAATCATTGGTGTCTATGAGTTCTTTTAGATTCTGTTTATTCTTGTGGTTTTCGGTCATAGTTTATTGGTGTTTTGTTGAGGAAAAATGTGAGACCAAATATAATTAATAATGGCAATAAAATAAATAAAGGATAAAAATTACTCACATCTTTATGAAAAATAACCGCCATGTAGAGAGATCCGACAGAACTTCCCAGAGAAGAGCAAATAACAACTATCGATACCAGAAGATGTGTTTTTTCTTTCGGAACTTTATTCAGTATCTCCGAATTATAAAGTGGAAAAAGTGGTGCTAAAAATAATCCAATCATCGGCATTATAAAGATCAATAAGAATTTATAGTCAGTATAAAAATAAGAGATCAGGATTTGGCAAATGATCAAGATTGAAAATACAATTCCCAAGCAGATCAATACAAATGGAAACCAATGAAATCTCAATATCAGTCGGCTTGTTGCTAATCTTCCAAAAAATGAAAATAAGGCTAAAAATGCTGAAGCCTGAAGCGCAAAATAGGAATTGATCTTCAAATTATTTTTAAAAAAACTGGGAAGCCAAGAGTTAAAACTTTGCTCCACAGAAACCATAAAAAACACGATAACAAAGAAATAAATGATCTTCGGAGTCAGAAAAAATTTCCATTCTCCTTTTTTTTTCTCGGTTTCTGAATTGGGTTCTTCGTCAATTTGTGCCGATCTCAGCATTAGTAAAGTTATTATGCTTAATAATGCAATGATCCAAAATCCAAACTTCCAGTATTCTTCATAGTTACTTGTCAGCAAAGTACCGAACCCAATATTAACGAAAAAAATACCGATCATAAAAGAGGCATCCACACTGCTGATGGCACTGGATAGATGCTCATCTTTAAAATTGTTTTTGATAATACTGAAAACCGAAATCTTTGCCAGAGCGAAACTGACGCCTACAATGCTGAGCCAGATTTTGAAAAACCAAAAAGTATCTACAAGAGGCAAAGCAATGCAGCTTGTGAGAATAAAAACCAGTGAAAATATGAGTGCATTCTTGTTGCCTGTTTTAGCAATGAGATTCACGCAAATCAGAGATACAATCGCCATCGGAATATCTTTAAAAGACTCCAAAACACCTAATCCCTTATATGACACTTTCTCTGACAATTGAAGGATGATGACGCCCATACTATTCAATAGCATAGAGAAGATCAAAAAACTGAACATGAGAGGCAGTTTGATCTTGTTTTTATTAACATTCATTTAATGATGCCTTAACTTTTTTTAACATTGACTGGTATTTTCAGTGATTCCAAAAGTACAAAAAATAATGGAAATGATGATAAGGTACAATCGGAAATAACCATCAATAAAGGAAAAATAAAAAAAATGAAAATTTATTTTGTTGTGTGAAAAAAAAAATTACTTTTATTGTCTCAGTTTGAGATTAACAAAAAATTAATTAAAATATGAACTTAAAGTATTCAAAATGTCTCGGATTAGCAGCTGTTCTCTACTTTACGGCCAACTACTCCGCGCAGCAGGTAAAAGACACGGCTTCTAAAGAAAATGCAATCGAAGAAGTTGTTGTCATTGGTTACGGAACTCAGAAGAAGAGTAATGTGACGGGTGCAATTGCAAGTATCAAAGCTTCTGACATCGAAAACATTCCTGCCGGGAAACCAGAACAGGTTTTACAAGGTAGAGCAGCGGGTGTTTCTGTTGTGACCAATTCTGGACAACCAGGTGCGGCAGCTACAGTCCGTGTAAGAGGTATAACCAGCTTTGGGGCTGGAAGTAACAGTCCTCTATGGGTAGTAGATGGTATTGTGGTAGATAATATAGGATGGCTTAATCAATCTGACATAGAAAGTATAGAAGTTCTAAAAGATGGGGCTTCATCAGCAATCTATGGGGTTTCTGCTGCTAAAGGGGTTATCCTAGTAACAACTAAAAAGGGGAAAAAAGGTAAACTCGGTCTTTCTTATAATGGTTTTTATGGATTTGGAAATGCTTCTAAAAAATTAGATCTTCTAAATGCAACTCAATATGCAACTATTATTAATGAAGCTTTTTCAAATGATGGAAAACCTATTCGTTTTGAAGATCCTGCTAAATTAGGAAAAGGGACGGATTGGCAAGATACCATTTTTGGGACTGGTGAAAAATCTAATCATGAAGTAAGTCTCACTGGCGGAAATGAAAAATCTACTTACTATGCTTCATTTGGATATTTCGATCAGACAGGTATAGTGATGAGTGATATTTCTTATTATAAAAGACTTAATGCTAGACTAAACTCAACACATAAGGTTACTGATTTTTTAACTATTGGACAAACATTTGCCTACACTCATACAAAATCACAAGGGATTAGTGCAAACGAAGAATTCGGTGGTCCACTGGCTTCTGCCGTTAATCTAGATCCTACAACTCCAGTTGTAGTTACAGACTGGTCTATGGTAGATCCTAGTGGTTATACCAACCCATATATTGTACGTGATCCAAATGGTAATCCTTATGGAATCTCACGTTATGTAAATCAAGAAATGACTAATCCACGAGCTTTCCGATACATTCAGCAGGGAAACTATGGTTGGTCAGATGATCTAGTCGCAAATATTTTTGCTGAATTAAAACTTCATAAAACGCTTACTTTCAAAACAAGTCTAAATGGTAAAAAATCATATTGGGGAAGTCGATCTTTTAGCCCGAAATATTATTTAAGTCCAAATTACAGTAATACCACCTTCAATAGTTTGAATAAGGTAGAAGAAAACAAATTTGAATGGAGTATGGAAAATACTTTAAATTATCAAAATAGATTTGGGGATCATAACTTAAATATATTAGTAGGGCAAGGTGTTTATCGTTACAACATCTCTGGGGGTACAAGTTTAACATATACTAATCTGCCTATAGATAATTGGTACGATGCTTCTTTTAATTTCAATATTCCACAGGATGATATTACAGCAACGGGATGGGATGGGATTCAAACTCGTAAAGCATCTTATTTTGGAAGAATTATATATGATTATGCAGACAAATATTTATTTACAGGAACGATTCGTAGAGATGGATCATCAAAATTTGCTACAAAAGAGCATTGGGGAACTTTTCCATCCATGTCCCTTGGATGGAATGTAAATAAAGAAAATTTCTGGCCAGAAAATAAAGTTGTCAATAATTTGAAATTTAGAGGAGGTTATGGCGTTTTAGGAAATGACGAAATGGAAAATTTCAGATTTGCAAGTTTTATGGTTTCCGGAAGCAACTATACAAATGGAGGCAATAATATCATCATTGGTTATGCACCTAGTACATTGGAAAATCCCAACTTAAAATGGGAAGAAACCAGTCAGTTGAATATTGCCGCAGATTTAAAATTATTTAATAATTTCACTTTTACAGCAGATTGGTACAAGAAGAAAACAACGGATATTTTAAGACAAATTAATATCCCAGGTTATGTTGGGGTTCCTAATTTGCCATGGTCAAACGTCGGAGATATGGAAAATACAGGTTTAGAACTTGAACTTGGATATAAAAAGAACTGGAATGATTTCGGAATCTCTGTAAACGGAAACTTTGCTACCATAAAAAATAAAGTTTTGAGATTAGAAGATGATATTGATTATTTCAATCTTGCCTCTTTCCAGACAATGGGGGCTGTATCTAGAGTAGAAGTTGGACAACCTTATGGTTCTTTTTATGGATATACATATAGTGGTGTTTTCCAAAACCAAGGACAAATCGATTCGTATGTAAATGCAAATGGGGACAAATTATTGGGTAATGCAAAACCAGGAGATTTCATTTGGCAAGACAATAACGGAGATGGGAAAATCGATGACAACGACAAAGTGAACTTAGGGAGTTCTATTCCTAAATATACTTTTGGAATGACTGTAAATTTGAATTATAAAAATTGGGATTTTATGGCATTTGCACAAGGACAAGCAGGTAACAAAATTTTTCAAGGACTTAGAAGATTGGATATGCTAGATGCAAACTATCAGACAAAAATATTAGATAGATGGACTGGGGAAGGCTCTACAAATGATAATCCAAGAGTTACACGAGATGACCCTAATCATAATTATTCTTGGATGTCCAACTATTATCTTCAAAAAGGAGATTATCTCCGTTTAAAAATTATTCAATTAGGATACACAATTCCTCAAGACGTGACCTCTCGTTTTGGTATGAATAAAGTGAGACTGTACATAACCGGAGAAAATATTTTTACTTTCACAAAATACACAGGCTATGATCCAGAAATTGCTGGAAGAAATAATTCCGAACAAGACATCATTGGTGTTGATAGGGCTTATTACCCGCAGGCCAGAACATTCTTAATAGGTACAAATATTCAATTTTAATACTTTAACAAAATGAAAAATAAAAAATTTTTATACAAGGGACTTGCCATTACATTTTTAACAGGCTTAAGTTTTGGTAGTATTGCCTGTAGTGATGGATATTTAGATGATGTACAGAATTTAGGTTCATTCAATACGGATTTGTATTTCCAAAATGAGCAACAGTCTTTCAGCGCACTAGTTTCTGTATATGATGTTTTAAGAAAATATTCAGGTGGATTTGAAAATTCTGTTACTTTTTTCAATGCTGGATCAGATGATTTTTATTCTGGGGGTGGAAACTCTAATGATGGAGCTGGTATCCAAGGAATGAATAATTATACAATCAATCCCAACACAATGCCAGCAAGCTATTGGAAAGATTATTATCAAGGAATTGCACGTGCTAACCTATTAATAGAAAGAGTTCCTGGAGCTGCAATGAGTGATGATCTTAAAAAAAGATTTTCTGCCGAAGCAAAAGTTCTTCGATCATTGTACTACTTTGAATTGGTAAGAATGTTTGGTAATATTCCTTTAATACTAAAGTCCATTAAATTCGACGATGATTATTGGAATGTTCCTCAGGCGAAACCAACTGAAGTTTATGCCCAAATAGAAAGCGATATTGTTTCTGCAATTCCTGATCTTATGATGACGGCTACTGGCAACGATAGAGGTAGAATTACCCAAGGTACAGCAAGAGCAATACTTGGCAAAATTTATCTTTACGATAAAAAAATGTCGGAAGCTGCAGCTCAATTCGCAGAAGTAAATGGAGTTCCCGGAGGAACAAGTCAATATGGATATAAACTTGTTGACAATTATGCTGATCTATTCAAAGTGGGTCCGGAAACTGTAGATCCATATAAATTTTCAACAGAATCAATTTTAGAAGTTATGCATACTAATAAAGGAAATTCTGATTGGGGATTCTGGGGACAAGGTAAAGATGAAGGTAATTCAATTAATATTATGGTAGGACCCCGTTCATATACTTTAAAAGATGTAGCTGGCAATAATGCTCCAGATATATATTCAGGTTGGGCGTTTAATACTGTTACAGAAGATCTGTACAATTTCATGCAAAATGATCCTAGACTCAATACTACTATATTCAATGCAAAACAATTATTGGCGGAAGGTAAAATTTCTTATAGCCCAGCTTTTGCAGATACAGGTTATTTCTTAAACAAATATTTGCCTACACAAGATTTAAAAAGTTCTTTGCCCGGTCCAACCGAACTTAATTTCCGTCAAAACTACATTGCAATAAGATTAGCAGATACTTATTTAATGGAAGCCGAAGCTTTAGGTGGTGTCGGGTCAAGAGCTCAGGCGTTATTAGACGCAGTGAGAGGTAGAGTAGGATTAGCTTCAGTCCCTGTTTCAATCCAGGCAATTAAAGATGAGAGAAGAAAGGAACTAGCTGGAGAAGGTCACCGTTGGTTTGATTTAGTAAGATGGGGTGATGCTCCTGCCAAATTAGGATCAAAAGGCTTTGTAGCAGGTAAAAATGAAATTTTGCCAATACCATTTAATGAATTGCCTAATACAATTATGAATCAAAATCCTCGCTATTAAACAAATTTTTAATTATGAACAAATATTTAAAACTTACAGTATATTTAAGTTTATCGGCATTAGCGTTTTCCTGCGTTCCCGATACAGTTGACGGCGATGGCAACGGTCTTACACCAACCAATTCAGATGCCTCATTCACAGTTACAAAAACATCAGAAAATCATTATAGATTGGCTTCATCCAACAACAACTATCTTTCTTCCAACTGGGATTTAGGCGATGGTGGAGGTTTCGGAAGAGGTGCAAATGTCTATGATATTTTTCTTCCAGATGAAGGAACTTACAATATCCAACATCAGATCGTAGGTCAAGGAGGAATTGTTGCTGGAACAGCCAGCCAAACTGTGAAAGTTGATAAATCCGATCCTGCTGCAGGTAATATGATTCAGGGCGGCAAATTTATGGATGCTGCCGATGTAGCAAAATGGAGTCTTGCTTTTCCTAATCCTTCAGGAACGGCTCTTTGGACTTTCGCAGATGGAAAAGCCACCTTTGTTGCAAAAGGTTGGGAAAGAAATGTAATGTACCAAGCAGTAAATGTAGTAGCAGGGCGTAAGTACAAAGCTGATGCTGTTGTGAGCTCAAAAGGTGTTGCAGATTCCTGGTTTGAAATCTACGTCGGATATACAAAACCAACTGCAAATACTGATTACACAGGAGACGGAAATGATTCTACATGGCTGAGAGGTATTAATACCTGGGCTGGCAGTGGTACTTCTGCATTCAACGGAAAAATATCTAGTGTTGGTTCTACCAATTCTAATAATCCTACCGGAACTTTCGTAGCAACTCAGACTGGTGTAGCTTATTTTGCTATCAGATCCGGTGGTAATGACATGAAAGACGGTATTTCTATTACCAATATAGAATTCCGCGGAATTAACTAATTTTTTCTTATCATATTTTCTTAGGTGAAAGAGGTTCTCAACAACCTCTTTCATTTTTATTAATATTAACAAAGATCTTCACACAATTTTTCAAAAAAGGAAAAGCTGTAATGGAAATACAATTTCAGGACAATTTTTCTTAAAACGAATAGTAAGGATGATCACAAATTTTATGAAAATGTTTACAAAATCAAAAGCATTCCCAAACAAAATGTTTTTCTTCGGGATCACAATTTTTTCTCTTCTGTTCTGTCAAAGCAGTACAGTTGATGAGCAGACAACTACCAATCCACCAACAGACGGAGGTAACAATGGTAATTATGCATCGGCGAGTTTTTGGCTCACCAAAGCAGACGAATCCACAAAGCTTCAAAAGCAAAATGATATTTTTTTTAATAATGTAGCTAATAATTATCAAACTCTGGATGTAGATGCAACTCAAAAATATCAAATGATTGATGGCTTCGGTTACACGTTAACTGGTGGAAGTGTTCAAGTAATCAATCAATTATCAGCAACCAAGAAAGAGGAACTTTTGCAAGACCTTTTTTCTGATAAAGAGAATGCTATCGCAGTAAATTACATTAGATTAAGCATTGGCGCATCGGATCTTAACAGTACCGTTTTTTCTTATGACGATATGCCTGCAGGACAAATGGATGTTGCACTTGCTAATTTTTCTTTAGCAAAAGATCAGGCTTTGATTGATATGCTGAAGAAGATTTTGACCATCAATCCAAATATCAAAATTATGGCAACACCTTGGTCGCCACCAGTTTGGATGAAGGACAACGGAAGTTCAATAGGCGGAAGTCTTCAGCCGCAGTATTATAATGTTTATGCTCAATATTTCGTAAAATATATTCAGGCAATGAAAGCGCAGGGAATTACGGTTGACGCCATTACACCTCAGAATGAGCCTTTGCATCCTGGTAACAATCCAAGTTTGCTAATGACAGCTTCTCAACAGGCAACTTTTATTAAAAATAGTCTTGGACCAGCTTTTAAGGCGGCAAATATCGCAACGAAGATTGTTCTTTACGATCACAACTGCGACAAACCGGAATATCCAATGGAAATCTTGGCAGATGCAGACGCTGCAAAATATGTAGATGGTTCAGCATTCCATCTTTACGCCGGAAATATTTCTGTTTTGAGTAATGTTCATCTGGCTTATCCTGCTAAGAATCTCTATTTTACAGAACAGTGGACAGGTTCTACATCGTCTTTTTCCGATGATTTGATGTGGCATTCCAAAAATGTAATCATTGGTTCTATGAGAAACTGGAGCAAGGTAGCTTTGGAATGGAATCTTGCTAATGATGCGGGATTCAATCCTCATACAGATGGCGGCTGTACACAGTGTAAAGGTGCGGTTACAGTCAACACGAGTGAGGCTTTTACAAAAAATGTGGCTTATTACATCATCGCACACGCTTCCAAATTTGTTCCTCAGAATTCTCAGAGAATTGCTTCCACACAACCGGGAAATCTTAGTTCAGTTGCTTTTATAAGACCTGACGGAAAAACAACATTGATTGTTCTGAATGAAGGAAATGCAACAGAGAATTTCAATATCAAAATGAATGGGAAATCCGCTGCAACATCTCTACCTGCAAGAGCCGTCGCTACTTTTGTTTTTTAATGATAGATTTAAAATTAATCTAAAATGAATTTCAATAAAATTATAATCATATCGGTTTTATCATTGATTTCAGTGATGAATATCTCTTGTTCCAGTCATAAAAATTCCGGCAAAGGTAAACTCGTATTTCAGGATGAATTCAGTGATAAAGGTTTGCCGGACTCAACCAAATGGGAATTTGAAGTGGGTGGCGACGGTTTCGGAAATAATGAGCTTCAGTTTTATACGAAAGACAGAACTGAAAATGCCAGAGTAGAAAATGGCCATCTCATCATAGAAGCTAAAAAGGAAAAGTGGGAGAAGAACGATTATACTTCAGCTAAATTAATTACTAAAAATACTTTTCCTTTTCAATACGGAACGATTGAAGTCAGAGCAAAATTACCTAAAGGAAAAGGAACCTGGCCTGCTATCTGGATGCTGAGTCAAAATCTGAAAGAATGGCCGGATGACGGCGAGATAGATATAATGGAGCATGTTGGCTACAACGAAGGTTTCGTTCACGGCTCCGTTCATACCAAAAAATATAATCACATTATTAATACTCAAAAGACAGATACAATTGTCATCAAAGATGCAACCGAAAACTTCCATGTTTACAGGGCTGACTGGACACCTGAGAAAATCGAAATGTATGTAGATGACAAAAAATATTTTACTTACATCAAAACTGAAAAAGAATACGAAGCCTGGCCTTTTGATCAGCCATTTTATTTAATTCTGAATCAGGCAGTAGGAGGGAACTGGGGCGGAAAGGAAGGTGTGGATGAAAAAATATATCCGCAAATGTTTCTGATAGATTATGTCAGAATTTACAAGAAATAACGAAATAAAATGATGTAGGAAATTTGATGTCAAATATTAAAAAAACAAAATGAAAAAGACAATTATTTTATTTGCTGCTTTGTCACTTTCAGCAAATATAAATGCGCAGAATTACTGGAAAAAAGGAATGAAGCAGGGAAAAGTGATCATGACTTCACAAAAACATAATGAGAAATTTGCTAAAAAAGCCAACGCTATTTTTACAGATTTTCCTCAGCCAAAAGAAACAGATGTTTGTGTTTTCGTAGATCCGGATTTCAAATATCAAAAACTGATCGGAATTGGTGGCGCAATTACAGACGCTTCCGCAGAGGTTTTTGCAAAGATTCCGAAAGAAAAACAGAAGGACTTTATCGAAGCTTATTACGGAAAATCGGGGATTGGGTATAATATTGTGAGAACAAATATGAACTCCTGCGATTTCTCCAGCGATTCTTACACTTATGTAAAAGACAATGACGAATCTCTGAATTCATTTGATGTAAAGCACGATGAACGGTACAAAATTCCATTAATAAAACTCGCACAAAAAGCCATTGATCCGAAAGATTTCAGATTTTATTTCAGTCCGTGGAGTCCGCCAGCCTGGATGAAATCAAATAATAATATGCTGAAAGGCGGAAAATTATTAGACAAATATTATCAGGTTTGGGCAAATTATTATGTTAAGTTCATTCAGGAATATGAAAAGAGAAACATTCCGGTTTGGGGACTGACAATTCAAAATGAACCAATGGCAGTTCAGACTTGGGAATCTTGTCTATATACAGCTGATGACGAGGCAAAATTCCTGAAAGAAAACCTGGGTCCAACACTTTGGAAAAACAATTATAAGGACAAAAAAGTCATTATTTGGGATCACAACAGAGATCTGATGTACCAGAGAGCTACGACTACTTTGCAAGATCAGGAAACTTCAAAATATGCTTCCGGAATAGGTTACCACTGGTATGAAACCTGGAATAACAAGTCTCAACTATTTGATAATCTGGCAGAAACGCACAGAGCTTTTCCAGATAAATTCCTGATTTTCACAGAAGGATGCAAAGAACAATTTGATTTTTCAAAGATTTATGATGTCAGTTTAGGAGAATTATATGGCCGGAATATGATCAACGATTTCAACAAAGGAACATCTGCATGGACAGACTGGAACATCCTTTTGGACGAAAAAGGTGGCCCAAACCACGTTGAAAATTTCTGTTTTGCACCAATTATTTATGATACAAAAACAAAGGAATTGCATTACACTTACGAATATTATTACATCGGACATATTTCAAAATATGTAAAACCAAATGCACAGCGCGTTGGAACTTCTACGAACAAAGATTTCTTATTATCTACAAGTTTCCTGAACGAGAGTGGGGAACTTATAGTGGTGGTGATGAACGAAGGCGATGCGGACACAGATTTCAATCTTTGGATTGAAGGAAAATCTTCAAAACTTTCTGCGCCGGCGCATTCTATTCAGACTATAGTTTTATAGTTATATATTATTTTCAAAGGAACAGCAGCTAAATTTTTTAGCTGCTGTTTTATTTTGTGTCTGTAAGAGTGAAGAAATTTTATTTTAATTTGGCAGCGACCATTTTGCAATCTGCTGGTGACAATCTCTGTCCTTTAGAATAATTGAGGGCATTTGAAGAAGAATAAACCAATTTTGAAGCACTTGGATCTGCGTACTCGCCGATACCTTCCAGTAAAACGCCGCTGTCCTGTAAGAAATAAATTTCCCTTTCGCTTATAGAGCCTTCAGATGCAAACTTATAATTGACTCTCAAAGTATCGCCTGCAACTTTTCCTGTAATATCGCCGGAATTGGAATCTTTTTCAAAGTTTTTATATTTTAATTTTCCGGAAACATTTCCATTCATAATCTTATAAGATAAAAACATAGAATCTTTCCCAACGACATTCATGTAGCAATAATCAACATTTTCATTTTCAGCAATTTGATTTGGATCTTCGGAAACTGCCAGTGTATCAGGTTTTCTGTGTTCGACATTCATTTGTTTACCGTCGTTTTTTTCGCACGAGCAGATCACAAGTAATGTTGCGGAAAGAATTAAAAAAATGTTTTTCATAATTATTAAAAATTGATATAAAGAATGGTTAGAAAATATTATACCATATTGATTTTGAATAGTATAAGAACTATGTAAATACAAAGATAAAACATAATTACAAAAAGTCCTATAATTTATATTATGTTAAATAGGATATTTAAAACACTAATTTTCAGTTAGTTAAAAATACAGAAAAAGACTATTTTTGGTTACTGTGCCGAAATTATTCAATTTTAAAATCTACCAAAGAATCCAGTTTTGGAAATTTCTTGATAGAAATGAATTTTCTTCCTGTACAATCGATTTCTTTCCAGCCTTTCTTGTGATTCAGATCGCCAACTTCAATGACGTACGGCTGATAAGTCAGATTTTTATTTTCATCCAGCATTTCCCTGTACTGTACGGCGATGTCCATAATGCACTCAAATTCTGTATTGAGTTTTACATTTCTGTAAATAAGATCAAAATGAGTTTCTTTATTTTGAGGAATATCAAAATAAGTTTCATAGCTCAACGTATCGCCTTTTAGGACAGATATTGCTTTCAGAGCAAAATACAAAGCTTGTGTGTAATATTCTCTGGTTTTTTTCCTATCAAGATCATCTTCGTAAAATCCACCTTCAAATAAAATAGACGGGATCCCAGATTTCATAAAGTTGTCACCACTGGATGTCGGATAGAATTCGTCTGTATATTTGGCAATCCTGTTTGGCAAAATATGTTTCATCTGCATATAGATTGCCGCAATTACCGCCATACTTTTTTTTCGGTTTTCAGTCAGGTCTCTTTCAATATTTTCCGATGGTGATAAAAATGACAAGGTTGCCGGATGAATTCCGTCAGTCGTAAAGATTGTCCGCTGATCGTGGAGATTTAGCAAGTAACTATAATTACCATTCAGAATGACAGATTTCAGAACACGCATTTCATTGCTTGAATCTCGGATAAAATCTCTGTTGATATCTATATCATAAGCATTTCTTCTGGTCCAGGATTCGGAACCATCAGGATTCAGCATAAAGATAAAATCCAGTTGAATCAGTCCTAATAGCTTTTCACTGAGTTCCGGTTGTTTATCAAATATTGAAAGCAAATCAAGCATCGCCAGCGTAGCAGTCGATTCATTTCCATGCATCTGGGACCAGGCTGCAACTTTGATATTCCCATTTCCTAAGGTCAACATATAAATAGGTTTACCCAAACTAGACTTTCCTATCTCTTTGATGAGATTTCTGTATTTATCCTGTAAGTAAGAAAATAATTTTTCAGGGGAAATATAGCGATTAGGGAAATCAGCATTTTGAGAATAAGGAAAACTATTAGTCATTTCTATTTGGTTTGATTTGTCACAAAAATAACATTTAATCCTAATTAACAACTGTTACATTTGTAAAATATTTAAACAATCTCAAATGTCAATTTGTCTGTTGATTTTTTTGTGGATTGTATTATCGCTATTTTTATATTATAAAGTATTTAATATCAGTATTTTATATAATTTAATTGAAGCTAATTTTTAAATTTACTTTAATAGCTAATTTTAGG
>Ga0247808_10000839_pt1 | contig 14844 bp, 16 predicted proteins | sample UWRJL089202R1_FD_179914 | JGI IMG/M metagenome (GOLD analysis project Ga0247808, IMG submission 179914) | Plant litter microbial communities from Arlington Agricultural Research Station in Wisconsin, United States - UWRJ-L089-202R-1 | ecosystem: Environmental > Terrestrial > Plant litter >... | reverse complement strand
TAGGCATACCTATGCCTCACAACTTAAAATCATCCTTAAGCAGCTCGCCGCACCCGATGCAACCCAGCCTAAGCTTCCGCCGAAGCCTTCGTCTGAGGCTCGCTCACGTGCGCCCCGACGCCCACTAATACGGTAGGTGTTCAAGTATGCCGACAATAACCGATGAAGAGTTTGGCGCAATCGTTGTTCGCCGAAGCACTCGTGCTACTCAGGTTCGTCTTAGGGCGGCTCCTGACGGTACGTTACGGGCCTCTATGCCCTTATATGCACCCCTTTTTCTCTTGAGGCGACTAGTCAAATCATCACGTCCTCAACTGCGTAAGATGCTTGAACAGGCGAGCCCAGTGTCTGAATACACGGAAGGTCAGCAGATAGGTAAAAGCCACACTCTCGTTGTGCGCCGTGACGCCGCGCGTCTTGAAGTTAAACGTGCAAAGCAGCAAATTGTCGTCAGCCTCCCAGCCGGCAAGGCACTTGTTGATACTGAGGTTGTGCGAATGATACGCGATGAAAGCATCGCAGCCCTTCGACTTGAATCTAAGAGTTATCTTCCAAAACGACTCAGTTACTTAGCAAAACAACATGGCTATACCTATGAAAGGGTGCGTTTTTCGCACGCCAGTAGTCGGTGGGGAAGCTGTAGTAGTACCGGCACAATTAGTCTTAATATCGCCCTCATGAAGCTTCCGTTTGAGCTTATCGACTACGTTATTATTCACGAACTTGCCCACACCGTCGAAATGAATCACAGCACTGCGTTTTGGGCCCGTGTCGCAGAAGGTGATAGTGGCTATATCCTTCATCGTCGACAGCTCAAGAAGGAAGTACCATCAATCTAGCTTGTATTTAGGCCATAGTAACAACGCGGCATATAGGCTATAATCATAAGCAATTATGCATATGGGTGGGGCCGAATATAATCAAGAAGCGACGCGGGTAGTACGCACGCTTAGCGTACTTATTGCGCCTATTTTAGCCTTATATTCTCTTCTTATTATGCAAGGCGTTATGCCAAGCACGCACTACGTTAGTCCTGTTATCACCATAGGCATCTCTGTGCTTTGGGTAGTAGTAAGCCTCTATTACTTTGTACGTCCCGCACCTTCAAGGGGTGACCAGATAGCTCGGCTCATTCTTATTCACTACTTCGCGCTGATGCTTTGTCTGTTCATTACTGGGTTTGCCATGCCGTTTGCGCCGTTCTTTGTATTACTCCTTGTCGCAAGTCATCTATTTGCCGGTCGTAGCGGTCTCTTCTTGAGCACGCTGGCGCTCACCCTAACTGCGGGAGCGGACATTCTTATCCGATATGCAGCTGACCCGAGTATTATTATGCAAAATGGGCTCACGGTATCGTCGCTCATTCTCCTCGCGTATGCTGTCGTCGGCATTATTAATGCTCAAGAAACAAAGCGTCAACAGCTTGTGCATAGCCAAAGTCGCGAGCGACTTCAGTACGATCGTATTTTGACAATCATGAATAACCTTACCGATGCCGCGTTTACCACTGATGAAAAAGGGGCCATCCTTATGTACAACGCTGCGGCACTCGACCTACTCGATACGAACGATAGCCTGAAGGGTCGTAATGTCGGGAAACTGTTTAAGCTAACAGACACAGACGGCAAGCCAGCGGAACTACTCGAAGCACTTAAAGAGGCTAAAATTAAAACACGACGCGACGATTTAAGTCACACGTATGACGACGGAGAATCGGCTCGTCTAGAAATTACCTATGCGCCAATCCGTAGTAGCTATAGCCTCGATAAAAAGGGCGATGAGCTTGGCGGATACATTGTTATTGTCCGCGACGTGACAAAGCAAAAAAGCCTGGAAGATGAGCGCGATGAATTTATCAGCGTGGTGAGCCATGAGCTTCGTACACCTATTACTATCGTTGAAGGGACGCTGTCGAATCTCGACATTTTAATGAATCGCCCTAAAGCCCCCGACCTTACGGTACTTTCCGGCACGGTGACTACCGCGCATAACCAAGTTATGTATTTGGCCAAAATGGTTAATGACCTCAGTACCTTGTCTCGTGCAGAGCGCGGCGTAGCGGACACTCCTGAAGAAATTGACGTTGCCGAGTTACTGCATACGCTTCATCGCCAATACGAAAAGGACGCCGAAGCAAGTAAGCTACACCTTAATCTCGACCTTGGCCATAAGCTAGGAAAGGTCAATGTAAGCCGACTCTATCTTGAAGAGCTCTTGCAGAATTTTATTACTAATGCCATTAAATATACCAAAGAGGGAAGTGTAACAGTTACTGCTGTGCGTGAAGACGACATGGTCACGTTTTCCGTAAAAGATACCGGTATTGGTATTAGCCGTAGCGACCAAATTAACGTCTTTAATAAGTTCTATCGCAGCGAAGATTATCGCATCCGCGAGACTAATGGTACTGGCCTGGGACTATACGTATCAACGAAGCTTGCTCACAAGCTCCACACACGCATACAGCTTAAGAGTCGACTCAACTATGGATCGACCTTCAGCTTTACGCTTCCGGTTGAATAGAGCGGCCTCGCCATTTCAGTGAGCCTCGGGTATGACGGATAGCACTGACCAGGATTAGTACAACCTCTTGAATAAGTAGCAGCGGCCATGCAGCAGCACCAATCCACCAGCCGTGTCGCCACATTCGACGCGTGTAAAGGCCGTAGATGACACAAAAGCTCAATGCGACAGCAGCAGTTGCCGCTACTAATACAGGTGGTAGGCTGATAAACGGCAACGCGGCAAGGGCAATAAAAGGAATGAGCAACATAAGTACATCGAGCGCTGCTAAAATCGATAGCGCCGTTTGCTTTCCGAGTAACGGATAATACAGGCGAGTCGCCGTCGTTAACTGTGAGCGCCATTTCTTTTCATAGGCAACACCGAAGGCCTCTGTACCCATAAGAAATCGATACTCACGAGTACGAGATAGCTCTAGCGCAAGCTTTCCTTCGGGCTGTGCGGTATTTTTAAGCGGCTCAAACCCCCCTAATCGTGTCTGTAAAACATCACGACGAATGAGCCAGGCACTACTTGATACAGCTGGGCGGACGCGCGAGTGAAGCATAATCTCCCAAAAATAACGAAGCGGAGAAGCTACGATACTTGCACGCCAACCATCTTCGCGTCGAGGCATAACAGAAAGCATAGCCGCGTGATTGCTCATAGCATCGCGCACCATATTACTAATCGCACTCGGCGACAAGGCCGTGTCGACATCCATAAACAGAACGTATGAGCCGCTAGCTTCTTTTAAAAGCCCTTGTAGCGCATGGTTTTTACCCAGCCAGCCCGTAGGAAGCGGTGAACCTTCAACAAAACGCACACCCTCACTCGCAAACGACTTAATAAGTGCCGATGTATTGTCGCCAGATGCGTCGTCGAGCACGATAATCTCAAGCTTTGCGTAGTCCGAGTCAAGAACGCGGTGGAGGCAATCTGTAAGGGCGTGCTGCTCGTTACGAGCAGGTATACAAACGCTAACGCTTGGTATATCGGTTTCGTTGGCCGTTTTAGAAGTATAGACTGGCGGGGTAAGTTTTTTATTGACGCGCATAAGCTGCCGTGACAGTGTCGTCACTACCAACACGAGTACAATATCAGCAACTGAGAGTAAAACCGCAAGCATCTTTAATACCATCATACACTACCAAACCAACAGATGTTATATTGACCATCCGCCCCTAGTACGGTATAGTAGTATTGACAGTCTGCAAGAGCAGACTATTTTATTTGGGAGGATAAAGTGGCCACAGCAAAAAAAGTCACTCGCATCACTGCAACGGATGATGCACCGAAGTCAGCGCAAAAGGCCGACAAGAAGGTTCAGAAAGCTGAAAAAGTTTCAAAAGCTCCAAAAAAAGTCAGTACGACACCAGAGCCTAAGCAAAACATCTTTGCTCGCCTGGCAGCGTATTTCAAGGGTGCATGGATCGAACTTCGACAAGTCCGATGGCCAAGTCGCGGCGCAACGTGGGGTCTCACCCTCGCTGTGATTGTATTTAGCCTATTCTTTGTCTTGCTCGTTGTCCTCCTTGATACAGGCTTTAAATATTTATTCGAATTGATTATTACGTAGGTAAAGGAAAATATGTCACAAAACCGATATGACTCATCACGACAATGGTACGCTATCCACACGTATAGCGGCTATGAAGAAAAGGTAGCAGACAGCATCCGTCAGCGTATTAACGCGGTCGACATGGCTGACAAAATCTTTGACGTTATGGTGCCAAAAGAAAAGCAAATTCAAATCAAGAACGGCAAGCGTAAAGTTATCGAAGCGAAAATCTTCCAAGGTTACGCACTTGTTGAAATGAAGCTTACCGACGAAACATGGTACATCGTTCGTAATACCCCTGGTGTTACTGGATTTGTTGGAACCAGCACACAGCCAACACCTGTCTTCGAGCAGGAAATCGCTAAGATCAAAAAGCGCATGGGCGTTGAAGATCCTAAGCACCACATCGACTTCCAAGAAGGTGAAGTGGTTAACATTACCGATGGTCCATTTAAGGGCTTCGATGGTGCAATTTCTGAAATCGACACCCAAAAGGGTAAGGTTAAGGTTATGGTGAGCATGTTCGGTCGTGATACCTCTGTTGAGCTTGATGCGCTTCAGGTTAATAAAGTTTCATAATTAAGCGAGTGCCGCACCCGTCGCGTAGACAAAACAGTGTAAAGCTGCTATAATACATGGGTTACGCACTAAATATGCTTCAACAATATTTAGTTCAAGATTTAGACTTAGAGTCTAATACATAAGGAATATATTCACATGGCAAAAAAAGTTATCGGTAATCTGAAACTTCGTATCCCTGCAGGCCGCGCAACCGCTGGTCCTCCAGTTGGTTCAACACTCGGTCAATGGGGTCTTAATATGATGGACTTCATCAACCCATTCAACGACGCAACTAAAGAACTTATGGGTAAAGACGTTATCGTTCACATTCAAGTGTACGAAGACCGCAGCTTTACGTGGAAGTCACTTGGTCAGCCAGTTGACGACCTCATCCGTGAAAAGGTAGGCATCCAAAAAGGAAGCGCCAAGCCTCACACCGACAAGGTTGGAACAATCACTCGTGCTCAGCTTGAAGAAATCGCTGAAATCAAGAAAGAACACCTCAACGCTATCGATGTTGACGGTGCGGTAAAGGTTATCGCCGGAACTGCTCGTTCAATGGGCGTCGAAATCGCTGAATAATATACTTTTCTGCATAAAAAATACCAGTCATTATCGGCTGGTATTTTTTGTATTAGGCTGTCGCTGCTTAAAAATGTTCACGTACGTGTGAAAAACTATACTCCCAGGTTGCGTTAGCCTTTTTGCGTGGGTTGAAGATGTGCTGGGGGTCAAAAATATCTTTTGTTTTTTTAAAGATATCGAGCATTTCATCACCATACATTTGCTGAAGCCACGGGCCGCGAACGAGTCCATCGTTATGCTCACCGCTTAGTGACCCCTTATATTCAAGCACCAGGTTATTAACTTCACGCATAGCAGGTTCAAGCTTTGCGCGGTCGCTAGGATCTTCAAGCTTCATGAGTGGGATGATATGGAAGTTACCATCACCCATGTGCCCCGCAATCGTTGCGAAGAGCTTATATTTCTTAATAATCGCACGGATTTTAGGCAGGAATTCAGGCAGATACTCAGGTTTAACAATAAAGTCATCAATAAAAGGTGCAGTGTGCTTATCCTTCACTTTATTTCGTAGTAACTGAAAGCTACGGCGACGAAGAATCCAAAACTTCTCACTTGACCCTTCGGTCGGGTCTTCCTCGAAGCCATTGATCTCATAACGAGCTTTGAAAGGCTTGAGTTCGCTGTGAAGTGCCTTGATTTTATGACGCACCTCCTCTTCGGTCTCGCCAGTAAACTCAACCATCAACACAAGCTTTGGAATACCCTTAAGCATCTGAAGCCCTTCTGGTATAAGTATCAAAAGGAGGTGGATAAACTTCACAGGGCCTAAGAAGCTGAGGAAGCTTGGCATAAACTTGATAGCAAGGATTAATGTCTGATCGTCAAATCCTTCAAATGTCGCTGGTTTATGACTAACGACGGTCTTAATAAGCTCACCTAGTCCGTTGATATCACGGAGGAAGAGTACAAGAAGCCCGGAATGAGGCGGGCGCGGCACGAGGCTGAACGTGGACTCGGTGACGAAGCCGAGCGTCCCCTGGGCGCCAATGATAGCTTTACCTAAATCAAATAGTTCCGTTTCTCGGTTCCAGACATTCCAAAGATGGTACCCTGTTGAATCTTTACTAACATCGGGCTTTGCAGCTTGAATCTTGTCGTAGTTTGCTTCGAGCAGCTCATACAGCTCCCTGTAGACACGGCCCTCAAAATCATCCTGACCCATTTTTGCTGCAAGCTGAGCTTTATTGAGCGGCTTAACGACCCGCTCGACACCATCCGCAAAGACAAACTTGAATTCAGAGACGTACGTATCGGTCTTGCCGAACTCAAGCGACTTTTCTCCACCTGAGTTATTATTGACCATCCCGCCAAGCGTACAGAGGTCACGACTCGCTGGGTACGAAGGGAGGAGCGCGTCAAACTTAAGAGTTTCAACGTCAAAGTCGCGGAAATACATACCTGGCTGAACGGTTGCCGTCTTACCGTCTATAGCAATGAGTTGATTTAAATGATTATGAAAATCGACAATGATTGAATCGTTAATAGCCGCACCCGACATATCGGTTCCGGCACTACGCGCGGTTAGTGATAACTCTGGGTTCGCCGCTTTATTGTCGGCAACAAACGTTACTAATTGCTCAACATCGTGAGTCGTTTTCGGTGACGCAATCAGCTCAGGAATAATTTCGAACATTGATGCATCGTGAGAGTAAAACTCTTTTGATTCGTTGGTGTCGTCTAATTCTCCGCTAAACCCTGTTTGCTGTAGTTTTTCTTTCAACTGGTTCATACCTGTAATCATAAGCTGAATAGTAGGTGAACGCAAGGGGTTACGTGGGTATGAAAGAATGGTGTTTTTTCGGTAAATATGCTATAATAAAAGTATACAAATCAATGTTGGGAGGCGATAGGTAGTTCCGCAAGGGATACCGAGCCGTTTGCACCACAGAAAGGGTTATTAACCTACATGGCAAAAAAAGCCGATTTACTCGCCGAAGCTGCAAAGCTAAAGCTTGAAGTAACAGAAAAGAACACTATTGCAGAAATCGAAGCTGCAATCGCTAGCGCTACTCCTGCTGAAGCAGAAGTTACTGAAGTAGCTGAAGTCGAAGCAACAGAAGACGCACCAAAAGCAAAGGCTGGAAAGCGTTCAGCTAAGGCTATCGCCGAAACAGAAGCAAAGCTTGAAAAAGAAGCTCGCAAAGAGTCTGGTGACACCTCACCAGCTGATGGTTCTGAAGAAGTTGTTAAAAAAGGTCCAAAGCCTGTTACTCGTACACTTCTTGAACGTCGTGGCAAGGGCTACCGTAAGGTTGCTGAAAAGGTTGAAGTTAACAAGCTTTACACCCTCGACGACGCTATCAAGCTCGCAGCAGAAACAAGCCCAAGCAAGTTTGACGCTAGTGTAGAGGTTCACGTTCGTCTTAACGTTGACCCACGCCAAGCTGACCAAAACATTCGTGCAACGGTAAGCCTTCCTCACGGAACTGGTAAGAAAATCCGCGTTGCTGTATTTGCCCCTGAAGCTGACCACAAAGCGGCTAAAGAAGCTGGTGCAGACATCGTTGGTGACGAAACATTCATCGCGCAGCTCGACAAAGAAACTATCGACTTCGATATCCTTATCGCAACGCCACAGTACATGCCTAAGCTTGGTAAGTACGCACGTCAACTTGGTCCACGTGGCCTCATGCCTAACCCTAAGAGCGGTACTGTTGCAACTGATGTTGCTAAGGCAGTTACTGAAGCTAAGGCTGGTAAAGTTGAATACCGTGTCGACAAGCAAGCTATCGTACACCTCAGTGTCGGTAAAGTAAGCTTCGGTGGTGACAAGCTCGTTGAAAACGCAAAAGCATTCTTCGACAGCCTCCAGTCACAAAAGCCATCAAGCATTAAGGGTGGATACGTTAAATCTATCACCGTTGGTTCAACAATGGGCCCTGGTGTTAAGGTTGAGAACTTCGTTAACTAATAACGATCGTTTCACAAAAAAATCGCCTCGGTATGAGGCGATTTTTTTATAGACACAGCTACTCTATAGATATATAGTGAATGGCAGTGGGCGCGTCAACAAGACGTGCCCTTGTTCTTAGGAGTAGTATGTCCGCGACAACTTACGAAGACGTCCTTCGTGATGTCTTCGAGAACGGCGCTCAAAAGGGCGACCGTACGGGTACCGGCACGCGTAGCGTGTTTGGCAGACAGGTCCGTTACGATCTGTCAGAGGGGTTTCCTCTCGTTACAAGCAAGCGCGTACCCCTTCGACTTATTGCAGAGGAGCTGTTTTGGTTCCTTCGCGGTGAGTCCAACATCGGGTCGTTGCTCGAGAAGGATGTTCACATCTGGGACGCGTGGGCCGACGAAAACGGCGACCTCGGTCCGGTCTACGGCGTGCAGTGGCGCTCCTGGAGTGGCAAGGACGGCGAGTCCATCGACCAGATCAGCAAGGTGGTAGAGCAGATCAAGACAAACCCCGACTCGAGACGAATCATCGTTTCGGCGTGGAATGTCGCCGAGCTGCCCAACATGAAGCTCGAGCCCTGCCACGCGTTCTTCCAGTTCTACGTGGCAAACGGCAAGCTCTCGTGCCAGCTGTACCAGCGGAGTTCTGACATGTTTCTGGGCGTGCCCTTCAACATCGCCAGCTACTCACTGCTGACCCACATGCTTGCACAACAGTGCGAGCTGGAAGTCGGAGAGTTCGTTTGGGTGAGTGGCGACACGCACATCTACAACAACCACGTCACGCAGGTTGAGGAGCAGCTTTCTCGCGAACCCCGTCCGTTGCCACGACTACTCCTCAAGAACAAGCCGGCAAGCATCTTCGATTACACCTTCGAAGACCTCGAGCTCGTCGGCTACACCCCGCATCCCGCCATTAAGGCGCCGGTTGCGGTTTGAGGGTACTCTCAAAAAAACCGCCCGTGAGTCGGCTCGATGAACCAGAAACGGTTTATCGCCGGCTCATTGGGCCGACTCACGTTGAATTTATATAAGTTTGTCTCGCATCGGCTTCTAGGATACTATATGTAGTACACAGGAGCGTGAAACAACAAAACGGGGAAGAATGCATATGCCAAATTCAGACGCGACAGGCGTTTACAGTAATGTACAGATTATAAAAGCAATCGAAGACGGTCATATCGTTCAGTACCCTTCAGCTCCAGAGCTTATTAATGCGAGTAGTGTTGACGTCCGCCTTGGCTACCATTTCTTTCGCACTGACGTACAAAAAGGCGAAAGCGTCTATAATCCGTTTGACGCAGACGATATCAAGCGATACTTCGGTGAACCACTCGAAGCCCAGCCACTAAAAAATCTCGGCAAACTAAAAGAACTTATTGACGATCAAATCCTTGCCAACATCGACCCCGACCAGCCTGTAATCCTCATGCGTCCTCATGAACGCATCCTTGCACACACGCATGAATTCATCGGCATTAAAGCGCCAGGCACGAGTAGCATGCAAGCGAAGAGCACGACCGGTCGCAATGGTATTGTTGTCTGTAAGGATGCCGGATGGGGTGACCCAGGCTACATCAACCGCTGGACGATGGAAATCCAAAACGATAATGACGAGTACGTCCCCCTCCAAGTAGGGATGCCGATTGCGCAGATTGCGTTTTACCACACCGGGCCAGTTACCGGCGACTACACGCAGCTATCGGGAAACTACCAAAGTTCAACCGACCTTAACGACATTATTAGCAACTGGACACCGCACTCTATGTTGCCGCGATCTGACCGAATGGTCGTTACTGTTCCGCCAACCATCACAGGGCTCAAAGAAGGCCTGAAGTAATGTCCGAGCTGGGTCGGTATATTGTCATTGAAGGTGGCGATGGAACCGGAAAGACCTCGCAACTTAACCGGCTCAATACAGCGCTCCATACTCTAGGCATTGAAACTCTCGTAACCGTCAGTCCCGACAACGGACAACTCGAACCGATTCAGGAGCCTGGAGGAACGGCACGAGCTAATGAACTTCGACGCCGTATTAAAGATGGTTCAATTCCACGCACCCCATGGGAGAACGTTGAATGGCTGACCGAAGCGCGTCAGTCTAACTGGAATGAGCTGATCGAGCCGGCACTCGCCCAAGGTATCTGGGTACCAACCGCGCGTAATTATTATTCAACGATCGCCTATCAAGGGTACGGCGAAGGTATTTCAATAGAAAAAATTGAGGCCTACACGCGAGAACAGGTCGGCAAACGGTATATGACGCCTGATTTAGTCTGTATTTTGGCACTACAAAATGAAGAGGTGCGCCAAATGCGCATCACTGGGCGATCCGAGGACTCACATAAAGATAGGTTCGAGTCTAAGCCGCCCGAATTTCAGTCAGCTATGCAAGACGGCTATGTTCGCTACGCACACGAAACTGGTGCGCCTATTATCGACGCTGGTCAAAGCGAGGATGCGGTCTTTAAGGATATTTGGCGTCACGTCGAACACCTTTTGTAGACTACTTGGTATCGTCGAGGTGCTCAGGTGGTACAAAGAGCATATCGCCAATGTTTTCACCACGAGGTACTTCACGGGCTACTCGTGCTTCTTGCATGTGAGCAAAAAGGGCAGGGAAGCGCGCTTGGATATCGTGCTGTAGTGCAACGCGTCGCTGCTCGCGCTTTTCTTGCTGTACTGTTTCAATTTCGGATGCAGTTTCAGGGTTAAAAGCGTAAATTGTTGTTGAGACAGGAATTACTAGTGAGAACTCATCGGCTTCAAGGAGTCCAGCTGCTATTTGGTCGAGGTGGCCAATTCGTACAGCATCATCCTGCCACGTTTTATCCTTTATATCAAGTGATCGGATTGCCTCGAGATTCGAAGACGGCAATGCGCCATTTTCGTCGCTACGTAAGATAAATGATGTGCGCTCACGTATCACAGTACCGTCAGGCATCAGCCCAAGGTCACGCTTACGGGTCATGAAGAAGCCTTCTGAGTAATTAGCTTCCCAGTAGCGTTCATTCACGGCGCCCTTTATGCGGTATCGAGTCTCAGGATCTTCGTAGTACGAACCACCAAGTAGTTCAACGCTCTGGCGCACGGAGTCACGCATAACGTCAATATATTCAATACGCTTACCGTAGGGATGCGTCAGACAGGCTAGTTCGGCGCTACGGATACCAAGCGTTTCACGAACAAGTAGTAGTTCGGCAGGGGAGGCATGGCCGAGCTTTGCTCGTTCTATCATTTCCATAGTAACGGGTGTCGATTGAAATTCATCTTCAGCGTGCAATGCAGTAAGGTAGTTTTCATGGTTAGCGGTTCCGCGACTGTGGAAGCGGGCGGAAAACGTGTCTTCCATGTATTTAACGATTTCTTCAGGGATATCGCTTGGAATATCTGTTTTTAGCAACTCACCCATAGCATCGAGTAGTACACATTGCTGGTCATAGGCAGATGCGTGGTCAAGAGGGGTCGCACCAAAGGTCTCCGGAGCACCGCGGGGAATATCGCGGGCTTGTTCAAGTATCTCTAATGAAGGCGACGCAAGCGCCTCGGGCTTAGTATCAAAGTTTAATTGTCGCTCTACTGACATAATGTATATATTATATCACGTTTTTTAGGATTAGTCCATAAGGAGCACCCGTTACTAGGTCTCCGTAATGCCTTGTCATTGACATTTTCACCTCCGTTCTGTATACTTAAGCCCGACATACCAAAGACAGCGGCCGTAATTGCCAGACAAGCTTGCTTGAACGTAATTACTTAATCAGCCGCCGAGGCATAACAACATACTCTGTATATTGTTCTACTGTGAGTCTTTGGCAATGCGAGGTCCAAAGACTCATTTTATTTATAAAAGAATCTTACACTCGGGTACATTGCCATGTGTCGCAACTTAACAATCTGGCCGGATATATTAAAACCAAGGAGATTTTTATGGCAATTAGTCGCGATAAAAAGAACGAATTGGTTGCTGAATTTACTGAGCTTCTAACTAACGCAAAAACAACTGCGTTTGCTACGTACCAAAACATTAGTGTTGCTCAAATCCAAGTTCTCCGTGCTCAGGCGCGTGAAAATGGCGTTGTTATCAAGATCGTAAAGAACCGTTTGGTTCGTGTCGTTCTTGCTGACATCCCAGCTTACAAGGATATTGATACTTCTTCATTGAACGGCATGTTGCTTTACGCAATTAGCTCTGAAGATGAAGTTGCACCTGCTAAGGTACTTAGCGATTTTGCAAAGACAAACGACGCATTGGCTATTGCCGGTGGTCTTAGTGCTGAAGGTGGACTTATGTCTGCTGACGACGTTAAGGCACTCGCTGCACTTCCAAGCAAGTCTCAGCTCATTGCAGAAGTTATTGCTCAATTGCTTTCACCTGTTCACGACGTTACCAACGCGCTTTCGGGCAACTTGCACGCGCTACTTGACGGTGTTGAAGCTAAAGCAACCAGTTAATTATTTTGAAAAACCGGGTATAAAACCCCACTTACCACATTAAAAGGAGGCTATAATGGCTGATTTAAAGAAATTCGCAGAGACCCTCGTTGGTCTTACCGTTCTTGAAGTAAACGAACTCAAGACAATCCTAAAAGATGAATACAACATCGAACCAGCTGCTGCTGCAGTAGCTGTTGCAGGCCCTGCTGCTGACGCTGCACCTGCAGAAGACGCTAAGTCTGACTACACTGTCGTCCTTAAGGACGCTGGTGCACAAAAAGTAGCTGTTATTAAGGCTGTTAAGGACATTACTGGTCTTGGTCTTGGTGAAGCAAAGGCTATCGTTGACGGCGCACCTTCAACAGTTAAGGAAAAAGTTCCTACTGAAGAAGCAGAAGCTGCAAAGAAGACACTCGAAGAAGCTGGCGCAAGCGTAGAGCTTCAGTAATTTCAACGAACTGCGCATTCGCGTAGTTCACCCATCCGGTCATGATTGCTAAGCAGATTACCCCTCTTTACTGAGGGGTATTTTTGTTGCCTCGTGTGAGCTGCAAATTGAGCAAAGGCATTATTTATGGTATAATATAATTAGTCATGGCGAACGATGGAGTTCACCGTGGCAGCACCCATCCATCCGGCTATACCGGCCACTGACTCTGTTATCAGGGAGCAAGGAAATGGCACCTCGCAAAGCATCAAAGAAGATGCACGTTGTCGTGGCGTGGACTCCACAAAGCCCAGCGTCACATCTCCTGCGAATCGATCGAGAGATTACACTCAGCAGCGAGTTGAACAACCAGATTGCCATCATCGGCAATGGCGGGCACTATGCCTGCAGGACAAACAGTTCCGAAGTCGGCTGCACTGACATCAGGGCAGGTATCACTAAGGGTCGCGACAAACGTCTTTGCATCAGCAAGCTGCGTGATATCGTGCTGGTACTTGCCGCGTCTGTTGACGTAGCACCGCACAACGTCACGATCGAGCTGCTGGGTCGCATGGACAGCATGTCCCTCAACGAGCTGTGTCGCATGATCACAGACACCGGTGGCGACTACGAGACAGAGCCTGAGACTCGCCAGCAGCGGCACAACCGTGCACTAGCTGAGAGCGCTGACGTCTCCACGCGCGGTCGAAAGACCGAGCTTCAGTCGGCTTGAGCAGGTCAACAGTAGGATGGGTATCGCCCCCGTAACGTAGGTTACGGGGGCTTTCCTTTTAACGCATTACGGCTACTAAACTTACATACAAAAATGACAACACTTTAGCCCCTTAACCTGTTAATCGTGTGGATAACGAAAAAATACTGGGCTTGCATTTATTTTAAATGAGCATACTATAGCTCATTATGACTCAATTCGAAGTACCCTACGCCCAGCCTGAATTTCCAAAAGAAGACTTGCACGAAAGCAACGCCGCCTATGTGGAATACTTACTTCGCCACGAGCAAAGTAATCGACCGTACGCCGACATGCTGCGCGGATCCCTCCGTACTATGCACAGTACCGGACACCAGGCGCTGCAGCTGTGTGGTATTGAATTAGATTATTCTCAAGCCGAGTACGAGGCCTTCTGTGAGGGGTTTGCAGCACTCGAGTACACGACAACGGTTATTGGCCAGTATCTCTACGACGGAGACCTCGCCGTCACTAAAACAAAGCTATTATTTATCGATGGAGCGGACATGGCCGAATTTGAACTGGCCGATAGATTTACCGCGTGGCAACAGAGCCACCCAAATACCTACGGAGTCATCGTCAATGATGGAGAAGGACAGGGCGAGACAATGAAGCAGCTTCAGGCGAGAGCTATCGGGGCAGAGATGGCTTGGGAGTTGCAGGTGTAAGACCTTCGATCGAAAACATACTTTGGCGACGCATCTCGCAAACATCGGCTACAATAGGTACAGAACCTATTCACAGAAAGACCTCTTATGAACGAAATCATCTGCCCACACTGTAAAAAAGCCTTCAAAATTGACGAGGCTGGCTTTGCTGATATCCTCAAGCAAGTGCGAGACCATGAGTTCGAAGAGGAGCTACGTGGTCGCATCTCTACACTAGAAAAAGAGAAGGAGAGTGCCGTTAAACTCGCCGAGGCAAACACGAAAAACGAGCTACAAGCGAGTGTTGCGCAAAAAGAAGCAGAGGTAGCTCAACTAAAGGCAGCTAAAGATGCCGAGCTCGCCGAACTGCGCGCTCAAAAAGAACTTGCGCTATCACAATTGCAATCGCAAAAAGATGGCGAATTGCTCGAGCTGAAAGCTAAGCTACAGTCTATTGAAACGGAGAAGCAAC
>Ga0247808_10000837_pt1 | contig 14855 bp, 13 predicted proteins | sample UWRJL089202R1_FD_179914 | JGI IMG/M metagenome (GOLD analysis project Ga0247808, IMG submission 179914) | Plant litter microbial communities from Arlington Agricultural Research Station in Wisconsin, United States - UWRJ-L089-202R-1 | ecosystem: Environmental > Terrestrial > Plant litter >... | reverse complement strand
CTTACAACCAATCCATTTAAGAAACCGGAGTTCACCATCGTGCCGGCTTTCGGATCGAAGTCTTCTTTGGTAATGTCTGTACGATCGCCTTCCTGCACCGCGATGATCGGCAGGTTGAAGTGTGTAGCGAAGGCATAATCACGGGTATCGGAAGAAGGTACCGCCATCACGACGCCTGTGCCGTAACCGGCCAATACGTAATCAGCGATCCACAAGGGAATTTGTTCGTTGGTAAACGGATTGGTCACATAGCTTCCTGTAAAGCATCCGCTCACCGTCTTTACATCACTCATGCGATCTCTTTCGCTGCGGTTCTTGGCTTTGTCCACGTAGGCTTCTACCGCTGCTTTTTGAGCCGGTGTGGTCAATTGCGGAATCAATTCATGTTCCGGTGCAATGGACACGTAGGTCACGCCAAACGTAGTGTCTACACGTGTTGTAAAAACAGTCAATGTAATATCTTGTCCTGTAACTTTGAAATCCAGTTCTGCGCCCAACGATTTTCCAATCCAGTTGCGTTGCATGTCTCTCATCGGCTCCGGCCAGTCGATGCTGTCGAGTCCTTGTAACAAACGATCTGCGTAAGCGGTGATACGCATGATCCATTGTTTCATTTTCATGCGCACCACGGGATAACCGCCGCGCTCGGACAATCCATCTTTCACTTCTTCGTTGGCCAACACCGTTCCCAATTCAGGACACCAGTTCACCATCGTTTCAGATAAATAGGTCAATCTGTATTTTTGAAGCAACGCTTCTTTTTGTTTCTCGTTTAACGCTTTCCACGCTGTGGCATCGAATAATTCGGTATGTTCGTCGCAAGCGGCATTAATACCGGCATTGCCTGATTTCTCAAACGCTGCAATCAAGGTATCAATCGATTCGGCTTTGTTGGTGTTTTTATTGAACCAGTGATTGAACAATTGTACAAAGATCCACTGTGTCCATTTGTAGTAATCAGGATTGGACGTACGTACTTCTCTTGACCAGTCGAAAGAGAATCCGATTTTATCCAATTGCTCTTTGTAACGCGCAATGTTCTTTTCCGTCGTGATGGCCGGATGCTGGCCGGTTTGCACGGCATATTGTTCTGCCGGTAAACCGAAAGAATCAAAGCCCATCGGATGCAGCACGTTAAAACCTTTGATGCGTTTGTAACGCGCAATGATGTCTGTAGCTATATAGCCCAGCGGATGCCCTACGTGCAAACCTGCTCCGGAAGGGTATGGGAACATATCGAGTACGTAGTACTTGGGTTTGGAAGTGTTTTCAGTGACCTGGAAAATGTTATTTTCTTTCCAGTAAGCTTGCCATTTTTTTTCGTTGGAGACGAAGTTGTATTCGGACATGGGGGCTAAGTATTGATAAGTTGAATTAGTTTTTATTAAGGAAATGTTTGGGCTTTACATTGCCAGGTAAAGTTAGTTTTTTTCTTGGGCGTTTCCCTGCGGGCCGGGCTTTCGCCACTCGTTTTTTTCTTTGGATCATCCTCATCACATGATCCATTCATGAAACCAAAGAAAAAGAACTCAGACAATGGCTCAATCCCTAACGCGGCGAATCTTAATAAACAATAAGCTGCGTTAGGGATCGAGTGGAAAGCCCGAAGAGCGTAGGCTTTTGCGCGCGAGGCGGACTTGGAAGGAGAACCCGGCCCCGCCATCAAGGTTTTATTCTCCTCGATGCTTTAGGCGGGGAAACGCCCAAATGATCATCCTGCTTATTTTACATTTTCATCTCTTTTCCTCTTCCTGCTTCTACAAAACCCACTTCACCGCTAAATTAAGCATTTTTACCTCCCCATGGGCACTCAAATCCACAATTTCCTGCACGAATCAAACTTTTTTTATAACTTAAGCGTTACTATAACCGAACCCCTAAACCAAAAACTATGAAAAATATTGCATTAGGTCTTGTTTTCGCCTTCTCTATGGCACTTTCTGCGAGCTCTTTCGCTGCTTTAAGCAATAACAATGAAGCCGCTACTTGCTGCGCCATCAGCGATAAAGACAAGGACAAGAAGAAAAAGAAATGTTGTGGCACAAAAGAAGGCAAAGATAAAAAATGTTGCGCTTCTAAAGAGGAAACTAAAACAGAAGAAACAAAGTAATTCAAGCATAGGAATATCCACCGTGTTGATAAGTTAAACCAGAAAGCCTTCCTCTACCGGGAAGGCTTTTTTATTTTAGTATCCACAAATCATCTCCCCTTTACCATGAAGCAATACCACGACCTGATGCGCCATATTTTAGAACAGGGTGTCACCAAAACAGACCGCACCGGAACGGGTACGATCAGTGTGTTTGGTTACCAGATGCGTTTTAATTTACAGGAAGGTTTTCCCATGTTGACTACGAAGAAAGTCCATGTGCGCTCTATCTTTCATGAGTTGTTGTGGTTTTTGAAAGGGGAAACAAACATTAAATATTTGAAAGAAAATGGTGTCAGTATCTGGGACGAATGGGCAGATGACAAAGGCGAACTGGGTCCTGTATACGGCTACCAGTGGCGCTCATGGCCCACACCGGACGGCGGACACATCGATCAGATTACGAATGTCATTGAACAAATCAAAAAGAATCCTGATTCCCGCCGCCTGATTGTGAGCGCCTGGAACGTAGCGGATGTCGATAAAATGAAATTGCCTCCTTGCCATGCATTCTTCCAGTTTTATGTAGCGGATGGAAAACTGTCTTGTCAGTTGTACCAACGCAGCGCGGATGTATTCCTTGGCGTACCTTTCAACATTGCTTCTTATGCGTTGCTGACCATGATGGTCGCACAAGTATGCGGCTTGCAGCCGGGCGACTTTGTGCATACGCTCGGTGATGCGCATTTGTATTCCAATCACATCGAACAAACCAAATTGCAATTGAGCCGTGACTTCCGTCCTTTGCCGCAGTTGGTGATCAACCCGGATGTGAAGAGCATCTTCGATTTTAAATACGAGGATTTTGAAATCAAAAATTACGATCCTCATCCGCATATAAAAGCAGATGTTGCTGTTTAGCATGGTGAAGAGTGAAAGGTAAAGAGTGAAGAGTTTATTCTTACTCACTCTTTACCTTTCACTCTTCACTCCTCACTTTTCACCCAAACAAACCATGGAAAAACTAGATTCCCTTCGCCAAGTGGCGGACTTTCATACGACCTTCGGTCATCCTATACTACCAGAACCCACGGTTCCCGCTGCAGAGCGCAGCGCTTTGCGTATTTCTTTGTTGCAGGAAGAACTGGACGAATTGAAAGAAGCGGTGGAAGCCAATGACATTGTCGGCATCGCGGATGCGTTGTGTGATTTGCAATATGTATTATCCGGTGCGGTATTGGAATTTGGTTTGGGACAAAAGTTCAAGACTCTGTTTGATGAAGTGCAACGCTCTAACATGAGTAAGGCTTGCAAGACGAAGGAAGAAGCAGAGGAAACCATTAAGCACTACCAAACAAAAGGTACCAATAGTTTTTACGAAGAGAAAGACGGCTTGTTCCTGGTGTACCGCGAAGGTGACCGTAAGACCTTGAAATCTGTTTATTATTCGGAAGCGGATTTGAAAGGATTGTTGTAAAACTAAAAGATGCTTTATAAAGCATTCTCATTGTTAAACACTTCATTATTTTTATTTCTATAATCCTTTTATCTCACAAGCTATTCGATGCTTATAGCATGTTACATAAAAAGTATGCGTTTGCCAAATAGGATAAACGCATACTTTTTTCGACTCGCATCTTCTATTTATTGTTTTACAATCTTAAAGACTCTTACCTGATGATCCGTTGAAAGATTCAAAAAATAAATACCACCTGGCAGTGTTGTAAAATCCAGTTCATTGTTTTTTTCTAACTTGTTCTTGTTCCATATAATTTTTCCATTTATATCTTTTAAGCTCAAGGTGCTTTTTTCAAACCCTTGATTTAAGTTCAGCATAAATATACCGGAAGAAGGATTGGGGTAAATACTCCAACTGACTTGTTCCTCAAATGAATGGTTGGATAAGGGGATATCCGTAACATATCCTGAAGATTTTTCCGAAGTACATCCCTGATTATCTATGGCAAGTACTTTAATTTCATGCCATTCATTAGTACTTATAATTAAAGAGTCTCCGTGTTTTATAAACGATTCATCACCGTACCAAGCGTAAGTATAATTTGAAAGAAGTCCATTTTGTAAAACAGGTTTCAGCACCTGCGCTGTCGCGTTCAATTTTACCGACACTATTGATGGTGGATCAATGAATGACTGTGCAAGGTAAATCGTAATTGAATCCGAATGGCAGGAACCGTCCTCGTTTTGCAAGACCAAGTATATACTGTCCTGTGCCTGATGAGTAGTATAGTCTAACGGTGTTCCTTTTCCTACTAATGCATTGTCTATGCCTGAATACCAATGAGCATAAAGAGATGTCGTATTTAATTGCACCTCATCTCCAATGCGGCAAAATGAATAATATTTCTCCTCGATTTCTGGAATGTTTTCTGTACCCTGAATGTCCAAAGATACAGGGGCACTATAACAATTGGTTGTACTATTGTATGAATTTATCCGGTATGCATTGTCTTTTCCATTTCTTAGGGTAAGCGTATCTCCACTAGCAATTGTTTTAACTAATTTATCCTGATTCCAAAGATAAAATCTTGTAGGGTTAATTAAATCAGGTGTTTTAGGTACAAGGTTGAAGGTATCTTCTGGACAAAGAAAAGGTATATCAGGAAGAATAGGTAAGGGCTCTTTCGTGATTTCAAATGTTCTTTTAATGATACAGCCTGTTTCTTGATTTTCTTTTATTTCAAACGTGTAGATCCCTGCATTTAGATTGGTTCGGGTAAATGTATTCAAGACGCCGATATCACTCCATACCATGCTAAAGTAGTTGGCTTGAAAATTACTCATCTGCAGACTTACACTCCCTTTTCCTGTAGCAGATCCACTACATCCTTCTCCTTTTACATTAAAGGAGGTTAGTTTTGTACTGCGAAACCATCTGGAAAATTGCTTACTGCATTGTCCCGGTAAAGCGATCACTTCAAACGTATAATACGCATTGTTAAGGATCTTTGCTGTAACATCAGGCCCTGTCCAGTTTTGTGTAGAAAGCGTGTTCCTGTTGATATCTTTAATAACAAGTTTAAATTGATTAATGTGGAATTTTTGATGGATACCATAACGATGACACTATCACAGTCGGCTGCACTGGCGTATGTAAATTCAGGTTTAAAGTCGGTCCCTTGTTGAGTGGTTGAAACAACAGGACAACCAGATTGATCTGATATCGTAAAATGATACGGTATGTTTTTGTCCAATATATATTTGGCAATAGTGAATACATTGGGTTGAGACGGATCTTGATAGTAAAGTGTTGTGTCACCCGCTGTCCCTGATGTCCAAGTAATTTTGTAAGGCGAATAACCATCCAGCAAACTGATATTGAATTGTTCTGTGCACACCGCTTTATCTGTCATATTAATCCTTAACGGTTTTTTGATGATGTGATTGATGTAAAAATCAGTCTGTATCATACAGCCATTCGCATCTTCTATAGCGATTTCATAATAACCTTTTTCAAGTTCTGCAAACTGTATACTATCAGAAGTGATATGATCTTGTTCGCCAAAGTGTATAGTGTAAGGTGTTTTTCCTCCTGACATGGAAAACGTAACGTCACCTTTTTTACAAATGGTTTTATCGCCGATGGTTTTTGTGAACGTTAAATTGGTGCATCCTATAGGATGAGGATCCTTGAATTTTTTCAATACATATACTCCCTCTGCTGTACCGATATAAAATGTTCCATCTGTCGTTTCTATGTAGTCGTTGATTGCAGGTGTTTCATTTACAGTGTTGAATTTTTCCCAGGTAGTACCGTTATTTTTAGATCGCAGTACTTCTTTGTATAAGTTCACCGAATAGAGATTACCTGAATCAAAACGTTTGAAATTCTCCCAACGTCCATTCTTCGGCTGATCTCCTCCCATGGCTATAGGTTGAAATACCTGGTCTTTCAATAGGAAAAAACGTGTTAAAAATTCATTGGTGACTTCGTCATTTTCAGCCATTGAAAGCAGAAGAAACCCTCTCTTATCTGATATGGTTTGGCGTTTGGGGTAGTACCAGGGATTATTCAGAACTGGAGCAGGAAAGTTTATCTCTTTCCAATTAATTAGGTCCTGTGTTACATAGCAACCTACATCGCCTAAGTTTATATCTGTGCGGATAACATACATATTATCTCCATCCGATAGGAGTTTGTTCAGGGAGTACTTGATGTTAGGATTAGCCGGAAGAGGCATCGGATCCCAGGTACAAGTAGAAGGATTGTATCTTCCCAAAGCGGGAGTCTGTACCCATTGGTTTCCTTCCTGAACAAAGACAGCACCTGTTGTGTAATACCTGTTTTTAAAGTATATAATATTGTCTTTATTAATACTTCCTAGTGCTACGTAATTAAAGGTGTTGCAAAAAGGTTTGACTTCACGCGTTGCTGCATCCAGCACATATACACTGGGGCTATAGGTATTCTGTTGATTTTCAAAGATCCATTTTCCCTGTGGACCTGTCCAGTAAAAATTGCCTGGTTGTGTGGGATCTTGATTGATTAAAGATTCTATGCGTTTGAAATCAATGGCATCATCGTAGGAATACCATTGTTTATTAAACCGGATGACTCCATCAGCGGACTGTAGATCTGTTACGTTTAGATTTACTCCCTGATCAGGAAAGCCCGTGGCTTTTTCCCAGTAATAATCTTGAGCTTGCGTATGTACAGATAGAGAGAGAAATAGAATGAGATACATTAAAAAAGTGTTCCCATTAGATTTTTTTTTGTACAAAAATTGAAAATTAAAAAGGCATCTTTTATTCATAACAGCGGATATTATGATACAACAAATAATATAATGTATTAGCCTTTCTAAGATAAAGTAACCATGAATACAATGAATTAATAGATGAATAATATTTAAAGTTGTATGAAAGAAATAAAAAGTCGAAATTATGTGCTGTTAAGCATCTGTAATCACTCATTATCCTATAATCATAAAATGAAAGCCGAAATCAAATACCTGCACAGTCCTGACGTTGACAACCTCAAGGAATACCAACCCCAAGAAAAAGATAATTTTGGTTTTCTGCTTCAGGTCATGATCGGACCGAAGGGAGAAAAAGGCGAAGAGAGTTTTGACATGATGGTCGTGACGCCGAAGTGGCTCATGGAGAAATACGGACCCGATGAAGTGGTTTTTGGAAAGCATTATGTCATCGTGTTTGAATACAATTACGACAACCTCTACAACAGACTTCAATATACGGTAGATGGTTTAGGGGAGAAGGACTGGAATGCCCTGGCCTTGAAGTTGGCGCGCTTAGGGCATTGGGAGTTTGACGATTATAAAGAGTAGTCATGACGGAAAAGCTCCACCCAAATTACAGATGGGCATCTAACCTTATTTTTATAACACTCGCTTTGAATGTGATAGAAATATGGCTGACAGCCTCCGCATTATTGACCACAGATGAACTGCTATACGGTGGGTTATGGCTGATGTTTGTAGTATGTACAGCTTATGTGATAAGAAGAGGAGTGAGTTGGATGAAGTATGTTTTATTGATTTTAACCTTATTGGCCATGCTCGGTCTGGGTTCCTGTTTTAATAATCCGGCACTTTCCCGGACTACTTTATGGATCACATCTTTAGAATCCATAGTATGGATAGCAGCTACGGTGTTATTGTTTAAAATTCCTGCAACTACTGATCAGGATGCGTTGGATAGCGACATCTAGAACATTCTTATTCCATTACTTACTACCATGAATTTTTTTACTACCATCAATCCTCCAAAATTCTTTGCTGTTTGCGCTACTGTATTCGGCTTGGTATTTTTGATTTTAACACCTCCGTTTCAAACGCCGGATGAGATCAATCATTTCTACAGGGCTTATCAAATCTCCGAAGGAACGTTGCTGGGGCAGAAGCAGGATAATAGAGTAGGCGGGGACTTGCCTAAAAGCCTGGTGGATTTTGCAGCTGGATTCAGATCGCTGACCTGGACGAAAGCTGCGCGGATTAAATCTGCAACGGTTCTGGATAAGTTTAGAACGCCACTGAATCCAGAAGACAGACAGTTTGTTGACTTCGCCAATACGGCCATGTATTCACCGGTGTCTTATGCTCCGCAAGCGATTGTTCTTTTTTACATCAAGCCTTTCGAATTGTCTCCGGTCGCTTTGTTTTATTGGGCGAGATTGGCATCGTTACTTTTTTGGATCGTTGCTATTTATTATGCCATACACCTCATGCCGTTTTACAAATGGCTATTGGCATTGATCGCTTTGCTGCCGATGTCGGTACTCATCAATATGTCTGTCAGTGCGGATGTCGTCACCAATGCCCTGGCTTTTTTATCCATTGCTTATGCATGTCATTTGGCTTACAAGGAATCCTATGTTTCTAAGGGACATTTTCTTGTTCTGTACTTGCTGATGTTGTTGCTTGCTTCGGCAAAGATTGTATATGCTCCTGTATTGATTACAATCCTCCTGATCCCTAGAGAAAAATTTGGAACAAAAAGACAATACATCAGCAGGTTACTTTCACTCGGTGCGTTAGGTGCAGTGACCGCTTTGTTCTGGTCAAGCATCATGAAGAGCTTGTACATTCCCTATAGTGAATACAATCCAGACTATAGAGGGGAGGCTTCACTGGTTGATTGTGCCAACATGTATGATCAGCTGAGTTATATTCTGACGCATGGAGTATACCTGATCGAAGTTTTTGTTCACTCGGTGATCAATAGTGCTGACATGTATTACCGCGGCTTCATTGGAACCTTTGGCTGGCTGGATACTCCTTTGCCTTCCTGGTTTATCGTGTTCGCCTACGCCGTCCTTGTTGTTGTGCTGTTATTGGATGGCAACAAAGCCATCAGGATTTCATTGTATCAAAAGGGCATTCTATGGAGTGGATTTCTTGTGATCGTATGTTTGATTTTACTCACGCAGCATTTAACATGGGATTGTGTGGGTAGTGATTTGATTGTCACCATACAGGGAAGGTATTTTATTCCTGCTGCTCCTTTATTCTTTTTTGCTTTTTATTCACCACGTTTTCAATTTAAATGGATAGCCTGGCTGGTCATTGGTTTCTCGGCATTTAGTTTAGGCTTGTCTGTTAAAGTATTATATGACAGGTATTACAAACAACAGGTGGTAAGAGAAACGAAGGTCATTACCTGTGGCGCTGAAAAAAAGCTAGACGAGCATTCATTTGCCAGTAACTTACCGGGCATAGTTTTTGAAAATGCCAATACACAAAGTAAAGACCAGGCGAGATCCGGTATGTATTCGGCTAAAGTAAATGCCGAAAGATCCTTTACTTATACCTACCGTTTGTACGATTGTGAAAGCGGAGATCAATTGTCTGTTGAAGTATGGCGATTAGGTAAAGCGGGTCGAATAGCGTTGGTCAATGATGCGAACCATTTTTATGTAGAAGTATTGGAGCCTGTGGAAAAGGATAGTAGCGGCTGGGGACGTATGACGTTAAATTATACCGTTCCGAAAGACCTGACAGGAGACGTGGTCACTATATACCTCTTCAGCAATGAAAAGGAAGCGACGTATTTTGATGACATAAAAATTACGCACCGGAAATTTGAATAATTAGCGTTGGTAAAAGTATTAGTTTCCTTAAATTAGAGATAGAATAACATCCTATGTATCCCGAACGATTCGATAGTTCTACTTTAACAACGGAAGACAACAACATTCTTGCGGAGTTTAATACCCGCCGTGCCATAGTGGGCAGGTATATTCGACAGCATAAAATACAATTGTTTACCTGTCCTTCCTGCGCTTTTCCAACGATGCATCAGCAAGGAGTATTTGAAGTGTGTGCGGTATGTGATTGGGAAGACGATGGACAGGACGACGAGGAGGCAGACGAAATCCTGGGAGGTCCTAACGGAAAACTATCGTTGACCGAATACCGTGTGGCTACCGGCTATATGCTGCGTACCTTATGTCATCAGTATAAAGGATCCATCGTCGAAGATCCGGTTCAGATTCTGGACATCATCAAACAGCATGAAATCAATATGGATGCTTTTCATGAAGAACATTCGATGAATGTAGACGATGACCATCCGGTATGGGAAGCCTGGAGAAAGGAAAAAATGAAGTTGCGTATAGAGTTGATCAAAAAGGCCGTTCATTTACTGTAACATCATGAAAGCTCTAAAACATTTTTTTGCTGACCTCAAGCCCGAACGCTTTTTCATAGTTTGTTCGGTTGTATTTGGGATCACCTTTTTATTGGTAACACCTCCTTTTCAAACTCCGGATGAGTTCAATCATTTTTATAGGGCCTATCAAATCTCCGAAGGGAATTTGACAGCTATAAAAAAGGACAACCGGGTAGGAGGAGATTTGCCTATAAGTCTTGTAAAGATTTCAGAGCCATTCAGAGCATTGCCCAGAAGGGGATTTCTGACTACGCGATGGTCGACGATAGCAGAGCAATCCAACGTTGCCCTTCGTGCAGAAGAAAGAATATTTATTGACTTCCCCAATACAGGTATGTATTCACCTGTGTCTTATTTCCCTCAGGCATTGTCCATCGCCGTGTTACGTAGTTGCAATATTTCTCCTATTTATATCTTTTATGGTGCGAGATTATTCACTTTGTTTTTCTGGATTTTTTGCATGACGTTTATCATCCGGCGTTTAACGATTTACCAATGGCTGTTTACATTATTGGCTTTATTGCCCATGTCTATTTCCACGAACATGTCGTTGAGCGCAGATGTCATGACCAATCTATTGGCTTTTGCAGTCATTGCCTATAGTTTTGATCTGGCTTACCGGCAACACCTTTTCTCCACTCGGCAAATCATTGTATTTACCGCGCTGGCAGTATCGTTAGCTTTGGCTAAAGTCGTTTACTTGCCGCTCATATTGTTCTTCTTTTTAATTCCCCGTGAGAAATTTTTAAGCAAATTCTATTATTACAAGTATTTGTTGGTGCTGTTTGGCTTTTCCTTCGCCACGGCATTGACCTGGTCTGTGTTAATGAAAAGTTTATACGTGCCCTACAACTTGTATAATGCTGCATTTAAAAACACTCCGATCATGCATACCTGTATTTCTTCCTGTGCAAATATGCAGGAACAGTTGCAGTATATATTGAGCCATGGATGGTATGTAGTAAAAGTGTTTTTTTATTCCTTTTACTATGCCTTTGATATGTATTCAAGAGGCTTCATTGGAACCTTCGGTTGGCTGGATACCTACATGGCTACCTGGACCGTCGTATTGGCTTATGGTGTAATCTTTTTGGCAGCGATCGGTAGCGGCAGCAAACGTGTCATCCCCGGATGGCGGTTTAAGTTTTTATCAGTGCTTGTATTTTTCGCCACGATGGCTCTTATTTTACTTTCACAATTGTTGACCTGGTCATGTATAGGAGATGAATATGTTTACCTGATACAGGGACGTTACCTGATTCCTGTGCTGCCCTTATTGTTCATGTTGTTTTATGTTCCACAGTGGCATATTCCTTCATGGATAATGGGTTTAGTCATTTCAGTAGTTACATGTTTTGTTTTGATATACAGTAGTGTCTTAGTTTGGGACAGGTACTTTAATGAAGATGAAGTGATAATTACCAGTTTGTCGTGTGATGCAGAACAAGTGATCGATCAAAATTATAGTGCGACAGGCACATTGGCTTCTACCCTGGAAAACGGCAAAACGCGGAGTTCAAAAAAAGCGCATTCAGGAAAATATTCGGCGAAGATCAGTTTTAAAGACCCCTATACTTATACGCATCGTATCAGTCAATGCAGCTCTGGTGACAGTATTTTAGTAGATGTGATGCGGTGGGGTACTGCAGGAGGAATCATGATTTCTGCGGATGATAACAGTTTTTTCTATAACTATACCGATGAAGCCATTGAAAAGGACAGTGCCGGATGGGATCACCTGCAAGCGAAGTTCTGCGTTCCTCATGCGATGAACGAGGAAAAAGTTTCCATTTTTATGTATTACAAAGAAGGCAATGATTCTTCTTATTTCGATGACCTCAACATTGTCTATCGAAAGTTGAAATAGAAATTACCGCTTCTTCTTTTTCTTTTTTGGTTCGGCGTCGTGCTTTTGAATTTCTTTCATCAGCGTTTTCCAATCCGTATGTTTCTCGTTGGTCAAATCAATGGTTTGCGAATAGTCACCTTTATGGATTTCCAATACTTTGATGGTTTGATCCAAAAAGCTTTCTATTTCATGCAGCATGTCTTTCTCTTCTTCGCTGCAAAAAGAAATGGCCTGTCCTTTCTGTACGCCTCTTCCTGTGCGGCCTACGCGGTGTACATAATTTTCAGATACATCCGGCAAGTCGTAATTGACTACGTAGTCTACGTTTGCAATATCAATGCCTCTTGCACTGATATCGGTAGCGATCAATATTTTTACTTCTCCGCTTCTGAACCGTCTCATGACATCCAGGCGGTCTTGTTGTTCTTTGTCGCTGTGAATGGTCATGCTATGGATTCCCATTCTTTCCAGAGCCTGCATGACACGTTCTGCACGTACTTTGGTTCGGACAAATACCAAAATCTTCTTATCGGCATTTTCATTGATCACACGTTCCAAAAAGAAACGCTTGTCATCCATTTCTACAAAAGCTACCGAGTGGTGGATATTTTTAGAGACCGGATCTTTAGGAGAAATCTGTATACGAATGGCATTGCGAACTAAGGAGTAGGCAATCTTTTTAATCTTATCGTTGATGGTAGCAGAGAAGAACAGCGTTTGTCTGTTCTTGGGTAAACGCTTGATCACATCCTGTATGTCTTTGATGAAGCCCAGGTCCATCATATGATCGGCTTCATCGAGCACCAATACTTCCACACGATCCAGTTTGATGTGTCCCTGGCTCATTAAATCAAACATACGGCCCGGTGTGGTCACAAGTATGTCAACCCCTTCTTCAAACTGCTTGATCTGCGGTGCCTGATCAACACCTCCGAATAAAGAGAAAGTCTTTACGCCGGTATATTGTCCAATGGTATTGAAAACTTCTGTAATCTGAATAGCAAGTTCATGAGTGGGCACCATCACCACCGCTTTTATGCCGTCGTGGGTACGTCCTTTTTGCTCGTGAACGATATGAATGATGGGGATAGCGAAGGCTGCAGTTTTTCCTGTACCTGTTTGCGCAATGGCCAATACGTCTTCACCCTTAAGGATAGGAGGAATGGATTTGAATTGAATGTCTGTTGGTTTTTTGAACCCTAGTTCTTCTAAACTTTTTTTGATTTCAGGGGTAATGTCAAACTCTTCAAACTTCATAAATAATGCGTTGCTATAGTGCAAAGATACATAAGCCTGGGCTTATTATAGGCGTTTCTTTTCAATACTTGGTAAAAAGACCGTCAGTATGCCGATCAAAGGGAGAAAAGAGCAGATTTGATACACGAAGGAAATGCTGTATTCATCGGCTACTTTGCCCAAAACGGCGGAACCCATGCCAGCCACTCCAAAGGCGAATCCGAAGAATAATCCGGCTATTGTTCCTACTTTTCCAGGGATCAATTCCTGCGCGTAAACCAATATGGCAGAGAAGGCCGAAGCCAATATGACACCGATAGGTACAATCAATAGACCGGTCCAAAACAGATTGGCATAAGGAAGTAAAATAGTAAAAGGAGCAGCGCCAAGGATAGAAATCCAGATGACATACTTACGTCCGAAACGATCTCCAATAGGGCCACCCAGGAAAGTACCTGCTGCTATAGAGAATAGAAAGGCAAACAAATAATATTGTGACGTTTGTATGGAAATGTCAAACTTGTCCATCAGGTAAAATGTAAAGTAGCTCGTCATACTGGCGATGTAAACGTTCTTAGAGAAAATAAGTACCAGGAGTATGCCGATAGAAAAGACAATTTTTTTACGGGAATGAGCAGGTATATTCTCTGTCGTTGATTTCTTTTTTTGAATGGAACGCAGCATTTGTTGGGCATACCAGGAGCCTACCCACCGCAGGATGACGATCGCCAATAAGGCTACCAGTGTAAACCAAATGATACTGGGTTTACCGAAAGGAACAATGATCAGCGCAGCCAATAAAGGTCCTAATGAGCTGCCTGTATTGCCGCCGAGTTGAAAGATAGATTGTGCCAATCCTCGTTTGCCGCCTGAGGCCAAATGAGCAATGCGCGAGGCTTCGGGATGGAATATAGAGGAGCCGACTCCAATAAGAGCGACAGAGAGCAGCAACATGGCAAATGATTCTGTCTGAGAAATGAGCACCAGACCCATGAATGAAAAGCCCATGCCAATAGCCAAAGAATAGGGCTGAGGTTTTCTATCGGTGTACAGTCCAACTACCGGTTGTAAAATGGAAGCAGAGAGTTGAAAGGTAAGTGTAATCAAACCTATTTGCGCAAAATTTAAGTTCAGCGATTCTTTCACAATCGGATAAATAGCCGGTATGATGGATTGAATGGTATCGTTGAGCAAGTGAGAAAAACTGATGGCAAACAGTATGGAAAAGATGGTCTTTTCTGCTCCCGAAGTAATGGTGGTTTCCGAAGTATTCATTATCGTTTTGTATGCGGTAAAGATACTTCGAATAGTTGACAGGAAACAGGAAATGGAATTCAAAATCCATGGAATAAAAGCTTAAAACTTACAGCCTGATGTCGGCCAGGTGACAGTAAAGAATGAAATTTAATGCCTACTTGTACTCATAAACCCAACACTATGAAAACGTTCTTAATTGGTATGATGAGTTTATTTCTCACGGTTTCTTTGATGGCACAATCCCGTGAAGTTCGTGTCAGGCAATTCAATAGTGAA
>Ga0247808_10000835_pt1 | contig 14870 bp, 13 predicted proteins | sample UWRJL089202R1_FD_179914 | JGI IMG/M metagenome (GOLD analysis project Ga0247808, IMG submission 179914) | Plant litter microbial communities from Arlington Agricultural Research Station in Wisconsin, United States - UWRJ-L089-202R-1 | ecosystem: Environmental > Terrestrial > Plant litter >... | reverse complement strand
GATAAAGCTGTAAAAAGTAAAAATTGAAAGAGAAGGTATGAGTAAAAAGAGAGCACTTATCAGCGTATCTGATAAAAGCGGTTTGGTGGATTTCGCAAGATTTCTCGAAGAACAGAACTACGAATTGATTTCCACTGGCGGAACATTCAAACATTTGAAAGACGCTGGATTGAACCCAATTCAAATCGATGAAGTCACAGATTTCCCGGAAATGCTGGACGGCAGAGTGAAAACCCTGCACCCGAAAGTTCACGGCGGATTGCTGGCGGTTCGTTCCAATGAGGAACATATGAAAACTGTTCAAGAGTACGAAATCGGACTGATTGATATGGTCATCGTGAATCTCTATCCGTTTTTCGAGAATGTGAACAAAGAAATTTCTCTTGACGAAAAAGTAGAATTCATCGACATTGGCGGACCTTCTATGTTGCGTTCTGCAGCTAAAAATTTCAATTCGGTTGTGGTTTTGACGGATGTTAATGACTACGAAATCATCAAAAATGAAATGTCAGAAAATGGCGATTCGACCATCGAAACCAGAAAGAAATTGGCTGGAAAAGTATTCAATCTGACTTCTGCCTACGACGCTGCGATTTCCAGAATGCTTTTGGATGAAGAATATCCAACTTATCTGAACGCCTCTTACAAAAAGGTTTCCGACCTTCGTTACGGCGAAAATCCGCATCAATCGGCCGCTTATTACACTTCGACTTTCGAAAATGGCGCAATGAAAGATTTTGAAATTTTGGGAGGCAAAGAATTGTCTTTCAATAATTTGAGAGATATGGATTTGTGTTGGAAAGTGGTAAACGAGTTCAAAGATGAATTGGCTTGTTGTGCCGTAAAACACTCAACGCCTTGTGGTGTTGCGGTTGGAACTACAGCTTTGGAGACTTACACTAAGACATTCGAATGCGACCCGGTTTCCATCTTCGGCGGTATCATTGGAATGAATTATAAAGTAGATGCGGCAACGGCTGAGGAACTCAACAAAACTTTTCTAGAAATCGTGATGGCAACGGACTTTGACGAAGATGCTTTGGAAATCCTCAGAAAAAAGAAAAACCTGAGAATTATCAAAATCAAAAACCAAGTGACAGACAAACAAGCTTGGGTAAAAATTGATGGCGGAATGTTGGTTCAAAGTGCCGATGACCAATTCTCAGAAGATATTAAATTGGTGACAGAAACCGCTCCAACAGACGAACAAAGAAAAGCATTGTTGTTTTCGCAAAGAGTGGTGAAATATGTAAAATCCAACGCAATCGTGGTTTCAAACGGTGTTCAAGCTATCGGAATTGGTGGTGGACAAGTGAACAGAATCTGGGCAACGCAACAAGCGATTGAAAGAGCCAAAGAGAAATTTGATGGCGAGTTGGTTTTGGCTTCGGATGCGTTTTTTCCTTTCCGAGATGTGGTGGATTTCTGCGCGCAGGAAGGCATTAAGGCGATTATTCAGCCAGGTGGAAGTATGAGAGACAATGATTCTATCGAAGCGGCGAATGAGCATCAAATCCCGATGTTGTTCACGGGAATGAGACATTTTCTGCATTGATAAATTGCTTTTATTTTAATCATAAAAAATAACCCCCGACTGATATTCAATCGGGGGTATTTATTGTAATTATTTGAGTCTTCTTACTTCTTTATCACTTTGAATGATTTCACATTGGAGGATGTTCTCACATTCACGATATAGACGCCGGAAGATAAATTTCTCATATCAATGTTTGCCATTTTAGCTTTGGTATTTTCAGATTTTACCACGCTTCCTGCAAAATTGTAGATGGTAATATTATCAATCGTGTCGCCATTCATCTTTATTGTCAGGTTATCGACCACTGGATTCGGATAATATTGAAGTCCATTATCTTTCGTATTATCTGCGGTTCCAAGTTTCTCTTCTACTTTTACCACAAAACTGCAAGTATCAATAACCTCTCCGTTGAAAATAAGGTTGTGCTTCACCGTTGTTTCTCCTACAGGGAAAATTGCGCCTGAAGGTAAACCTTCTGTCAATACTGAAAATACGCCTGTGGAAGATAATTCGCATGCAAAGCTTAAAGTATAGTTAACTACTGCGCCAATATTACCAGGATTTGTATAAACAGTCTTATTTTCCGGGCAAGTGTATTCACATTCCGGTGCATCTGGCAAGCCTACCGTGTATACCTGAATGTCATCTATAAGCGCCGTTGTTCCCTTAGTTGCCAATGAATTGAATCCTAAGTAATAAACACCCGATGTTGGTGGCGTGAAAGATAAAATAGCTTCCTCGTACCTGTCGTTGCTTACGTTTTTGCTCCAGATAATGTTGTCTTTCTGAACAAACGCATAAGCTTTATTGGCAATACTTAAACTCAATGGAACGTTGCTTCCTATAGATCTGTATTTGAATTTGATCAGAATTTCTTTTCCACCCTGCAGATTTAGTCCTCTGGAGAAATACCAGGAATTTGCATCAAAATAATAATTAAAATTTTGAGTGCCGGCAAATTCCCCAGTAGCAGGATATGATTGGCCTATCATCCACTGATTGTTTCTTGATATGGATTGTGTGATCCACTGGTCTTCGGTTTCAAATCCGTAGTTATAAGGTAAATTAACGGCTGATCCCGGATTTGGCAACGTCGTGAAATAAACCGGACCTGACCAGGAACTGAAAGTGTTCTCTCCACAATTGGATCTTACATAAACTTCGTAAGCTGTTTCCGGAGACAAACCTTCTACGTGAGTCAAATTGTTGCTAACAGCTATTCCTGATGATGGTGTTCCGGTGCCGACAGGTTGTACGACATACTCGTATCCACTTGCCGGTTGTGTCAGGAATTCCCAAGTCAAATCTACCGTAGTCTGTCCGTAGTTTGCTACTACCTTAGATGGTTTTGCGCAGTTCGGGCACGAAGCAATGATCGCTGTACTGATGTTTTGCTGGCTTTCACTTCCCACCACTTGACCATTTGAATCCAAAATTTCGTAACTGGTTTGATACCCGCTGTGGCTTCCGCCGTTCCAGACAGTCGTAATAGCGTCACCGGAATTTATTTTGAAAGGAAAATCCAATACGTCACCAATAGGTAATGTAAGGTCTGTAAAAACAGCATCACCGTTCACGTAAAGATTCATTGTATTGTTGTTCCAGCCGTCGCCCTCAGAATCTTTTAGACGAAGAATATATTCGCAAGGAGAAGACTCTTTGTCTGAAACTTTGACATTGTCAAACATCAGATAACCGTAGTTTGCATCCGAATAGGCCTGAAAACCCAAGTAATAAACACCATTTTCCGGAACGGTAAATGTTACAGTAGCAGTCGTGTAATTTGAATTCTGGATAAAATTGTTATCCCAAATCTCCACCGCGTTTCCGGATGGGAAAGCATCCTTGCTTACCACCACTTTCATTTTTTGAGGATAATAGTCATCCTGACTCGATTTGTAATCAAACTGCAACGTAATTTCTTTCCCAGCCGGAAGATTGATTCCTCGGGAGATCACCCAGGAATTTGAATTATTATCGATATCATCATGTCTCAGGTAGTAATCGCCGTCTGATGGTCCATAAAGACCGCCAGCATCGGAATCACTTCTTACCCATTGATTTCCAACCACCGGTTCTAGAAGTGTCCACCGGCTTTCCCCTTCAAAGCTTTCATTGTAAGGTAAATTTGCGGGAATGGATGTTGTTGCCGGATAGGTTTTAAATGTCACAGGACCGGACCAATTTCCGTATACTGAACCTGCACAAACAGATCTCATGTAAAGTTCATATTGTGTTTGCGGCTGCAAATTCTGAGCAACTGCAGATGTACCTTGAACCGGAGTTCCAGATCCTGTAGGAAGGCCTGCTCCGGGACTTTGTATTACATATTCAAATCCGGCATCAGGCACAGAAGCGGATTCCCAGGAGATGTTTGCGCTGGTCTGGCCGGGAAGTGATTTGATATTAATTGGCTTTGGACACAATTCTTCATACAAATTGATATTGTCCAGACTTAAATAGCCCAGATTCGGATCAGGATAAAAGTAAAAAGCCAAATAATAAGTACCTGTCTGAGGAACTTCAAAAGTTTTGTGTACGTTTTGATACGTATTGATCTGGATCTCTTCATTCACCCATAATTCGGTAGAATTTTCCAAAGTAGGAATGGGTTGCTGTTTCAATACTACCTTTAATTTTACAGGAAAAGTAGTACTCAAACTGGAGCGGTAATCAAAATCAAGCGCAATATTGTGCCCTGCTTCGATCTTGATACCTTTGGAAATCAGCCATGCCGATCCTCCGTTTTCATAATCACTTTGTGCCCGGGCATAGTATTGACCCTGAGAAGGCTGGTAAATGGTACTCGTTTCATCGGTGATCACCCAGGGAGTGCCTGCGCCTGTGTTGATGTTGTACCAGTAATTTTGTTCAGCTGTTGTTTCAAAACCATTGGAGTACGGAAGAGATACCGGATCTGTCTGTCCAAAGGTGAATAGAAAGCTGAGCAAAGAGAAAAAAGTTAATGCTTTGTTCATATAATTCATTTTGCAACAAACATAGAACGGAAGCCCTGTAATTCCTATTTTTATACTTTAAAAATGAAGAAATATTCACTGTTTTTGAAAGAACTTTGCGATTCTATTATCCTGTAGAGCTGTCTTCGTCTTCGGAAATCTGTTTTTTCAGTTTTCGGATTTTGCTTCTGGTTTGGAATATCTGATAAAGAACCAAAGCTATCAAAATACAAAGAATGATGATGATCCAATATTTGCCGCTGTTGCCATTTATAGAATTTTCCTCAGCTGTTTTTTTTACAATAATTTGGTTGACGGATTTTTTTTTGGCGCTGATATCGGTATTCGTTTTTTGCTTATAAAGATTCAGATAGAAGGTGTGATTATCGATATCATTCAGGGCGTAATAATTTTCGGAAATATATTTGTAGACATCCGGGTTGGCATTTTCTACTTTGTTGGACTTTAAGATCAGGATGGCTTTATCAAATTCTTGTTTTGCTTTCGCATAATTTTTTTGCAGATAAAGAATTCTGCCCAGTCCCGCCAGACTCTCTGCGTTCAGAAGTGCAAAATCTCCGTTCACAGCATATTTCAGCGAATTTTCAAACGATTCTTTCGCATTTTCAAACTTGTTCTCTTCCAAATAACAGCCTCCAATTTCGTTATAGATGTCAGCTATTGAAAATCGCAGCATTTCCCGGTCTTTCATCGCCGGTATGTAAACTTCAAGTGCTTTGTTGTAATAGGTTTTGGCAAAATCGCATCCCAGTTCGTCGCGATAAATTAGCGCTTTTAAAAAAAGAATGTTGCCTTTATAAAACTTCAGGGATTTGGGCAGAGGATGTTTTTCTATCAGTTCATAAGCCTCATCAGCGTAGTATTTTGCTTTGCTGTAGATGTTGAGATTGTGGTATTTTTCCCCAATGAATCCTGCTACCTGTATCTGCGTGGGATAATCATTAATTTTCTGGGAGATCTCTCTTGTTTTAAAGGCATATTCTATCGCTTTTTCATAATCCTTTTTCACAGAATAGCTGCTGCCGATAATTGTGAGGATAGAGATTTCCATTTTTGGATTTCCCTTATATTTTTTATAAAGCTCTTTCCCAAGAATGATCACCTTGTCAGGATTCGAGTTCATCATCAGAAACAGGGAGTCCAAATGTGGTTCTTTCGTCTTTTGTGCTGAGAGCGGCTGTGAATTAATGATCAAAAGAACACCTACGGCTATTAATACATTTTTTATTTTATGAATAAAGATTTTCATGATCAATGGGCTGTGGAAAGTTCTTTTTTGATAAAGCTGATGAATTCTTTAGGAGGAATTCCTGTTACGGTTTTAAAAACGGTGGAAAACGAAGTATGGGAAGAAAATCCGCTTTCCTCTGCAAGATAACTTATTTTATAGTTCAGAAAAGAAGGTTCATAACGGAGCTTATTGATAATATAATTGATTCTCAATTCATTGATATACAAATTGAAGTTTTTCTGTTTGTGTTTATTTACAATTTCCGAAAGATATCTTGTATTGGTATCCAGTTCTTTTGCCATAGATTGTAAGGTAAGATTTTTTTTGGTAAAATCTTTTCCTTTCTCGAAGGCGAGCAGTTTTTCCAAGATAATCTGCTCGGTTTTTTCAGGAATAAACTGTGGGACTTTGGAGATTTCCTCTGCAGGTTCGTCACTTGGAATCATTATTTCCGCTTCTTTCTGCGTTTTTTTCAGCTTGCTGATATACTCTTTGTAGTAATTATAGTTTTGCCGCGTTCTGAGCCTAAACCAAAATACCAGACCAAGTATAACTACAGCTAGGCCGATCACCCAGATTAAAATATGATTGGTTTTGTACTGCTTATCGTCCTTTGTCTTCAGGTCGCTCTCCGTAAGCGAAAGTATCAGGTCACTGGCTTTTTGCTGAGCCGAATTGATGGATTCATTAAGTGAAAGATATTTCAAGTTATGTAACTGATAATTGGTATTATTACCTTCAGATAAGTAAACATCTGCCAAAAACTGGTGAATGTTTTTCTTCAAAACGATGTCATTCACTTTTTCAGACAAAATGAGAAGTTTTGGAATCTCAGCCAGATATTGCTGTCTGTTTTTTTTAATAAAATTTGCTTTTGCAACATCTAACTTGGCATAAGCGATAAAGTTTTCTTCCAAACCGGATTTTTCAGAAAGTTGCAAGGCTTTTTCGGCAAAATGTAAAGACTTGTCCCACTGCCGATTCATCCCATAAGCCTTCGCCAGTTGACTGTAAGATTGGGAAACCTGATAGGGAAATTGGTTTGCAAACTTTTTCAGCAGATCAATATCCAGGATTTTTACAGCGTCACTATACTTTTTTTGTTCACAAAGCAATATCGATTTTGTCGTAAGAAAATCAATGTAAAATCTGATTTTTTCAGGAATGTCATTCAGATTATAATTAATTTTTTTTTCAACCAGATTCAGTCGTTCTTCCGCTTTTGGGATAATTCCTAATTTTCTGTAAAGGTCACTGAGAATCAGATTGGTTCGCAAAAGCTCTATAGAATCTTCATTTAAGGTATTTAAATGAAGGGATTCCAAAAGTGCGTTTAGTGCGACAATGTAATATCCCTGCAAGATCTGGGCTTCAGCTTTCAGATTCAAAGCCTTGGATCGCTCTTCGTCAGAATCTGCATTGATTGAAAGATATTCGGAAACTGTGATCGTCTTTTCCGGCTGAGTGTACAGATTTTCCAGCGCATTTTTATAAATATCTTCCGTTTCCGACTGTTTTTGAGAAAACATAAGACTTCCACAAGTCAGCATCAGCAGAAAAATAAACTTGTTGGCAAATAGAATCCTTTGTTTCAAAAACGCATTCCTCAATCTCATCTCAGCAAAGATATAATTTACAAAGATAAGATCAGAAATAATAATTTTTCACAGGATCAAAGTGATATTTTTGTTAATTCTCATAGATTGGATTTTATAAATCAAATTTTATGTAATTTTCAAGAATAGAGTCGGACGTTTAAAGATTAAATGATGACAAAATTTAGCTTTAAAATTCATTTTCAAAACGAAATAATATTTACTTTTGGGACAAATTCTAAGAATGAGTATTTTCAACGATACAAAGCTCGCATTTGCCGATAAAACGGATGCTCAGCTGAGAAAAGCGTATTGGATGTTCAAGGCCATCGAACAACCTGCATTGACGAATATTGGCGTTTCACTGCTTAATTTCACAGTTAAGAACAACTTCCCGTTCGTGGACGGCATCGTGAAGCAAACTTTGTTCGAGCAGTTTTGCGGTGGCGAAACCCGTGAGGAAAGTATGTCTGTCGTAAAACAGATGTTCAAACGTGGCGTCGGCAGTATTTTCGATTACTCGATAGAAGGAAAAGAAGAAGAGGAAGTTTTTGATGCGGTTTGCAAGGAAATCAAAGATATCATCAGATTTTCAGTTGGAAATCCAGCGATTCCGTTTATCGTTTTCAAACCGACAGCTTTTGGAAGAATTGATATTTATGAAGAGGTAGGAAAAGGCAAAGAACTCACCACCAGCCAAAAAGAAGAATGGAATAGAGTAGTGACGCGTTTCGACGAAGTCTGCAAACTCTGTTTCGAAAACAACAAAAAAGTCATGGTTGACGCCGAAGAATCCTGGATGCAGGACGCAGCTGACCAACTTTGTGAAGAAATGATGGAAAAGTACAATCAGGAGAAACCCATCGTTTGGAACACTATTCAAATGTACAGAACCGGCCGTTTGGAATATATGAACGCGCATCTTGAAAGAGCTAAAGAAAAAGGCTATTTCATTGGTTATAAGATTGTTCGTGGCGCTTATATGGAGAAGGAAAGAAAACGCGCCGAGGAACAAAATTACCCAGACCCAATCCAACCAACCAAACAAGCTTCCGATGATAATTACAACACAGGAATTGATTTTGTGATGGCGAATCTCGATAAAGTTTCAGCATTTTTCGGAACACACAACGAGAAATCCTCCGAATTGGTGATGGATAAAATGCAGGTCAATAATCTGGAGCACAACAATCCGCACATCTATTTTGGCCAGCTTTACGGGATGAGTGACAACATTACTTATTACTTAGCGGACAAGCATTATAACGTTGCCAAATATCTGCCTTACGGCCCTGTAAAAGATGTTGTTCCATACCTTACAAGACGAGCGCAGGAAAATACTTCAGTTGCCGGACAAACCGGACGAGAATTGGGATTGATTGATAAAGAATTGAAAAGAAGAAAATCGAAATAGAAAAATCCGCTGTGAGGCGGATTTTTTTGAATGGTTATAATCATTTATAAGTTATTTGATTGCATCAGAAAAATTTGGTCTTTTTTCTTTTTTTAAAATTACATTTTCAATTTTCTGTTTAATGCTTTTATTGATTTTATCTTCTGGATTTAATAATAGAGCTTTTTTTATTATCTCTTTAGCTTCATCATCAAATTCAGCAACTAGTAAATTCATCGCATGATTTCCAAGTAATGCAAAATTTTCAGGATTTATTTTAATTGACAATTTTGAATATTCGATAGCCTTTTCTATTTGATGCAAATGCATACAAACTAGTGACGCTTCTTGAGGAAGTACGTAATTTTCAGTCTCATATAACATCGCTTTTTCAAGAAATAGTAAAGATTTTTCATAATCTTTCAATCTCTGATAAATTTTGCCAATAAAAAATAATGATTGCCAACTTATTGGATAAATTTCTAGGGCTTTTTCAAAATTATTAATTGCTTTTTTGGCTCTTAATTTCGAAAAAAAACCAAGACTTTTTGGTCTGTAACCATCAAGTAAAATTATTCCTTTTTGTAATGAACAACCCTTACTATAAAAATTATTAAATTCTGAAATCTGCTTTTCTGTTAAATCCATTTTATTTAAATCATGACGATAAATTACTTCTTCTCATTCTTCACAGCCTGCCTCGCCAACAATTTCCACCCACTTTTAGTCTTGTACCAAACATATAAAATATCCAGACTCACTTCGCTGGGTTCTTTTCCAAGGTCTGCCGTTTTTCCGTACAGATGATTGCGGACAATCGCTGTTTTATCAACAATCTGGATGGATTGATTTGTGTTTTCGATAGTTAGGAAATTGGATTGTTTGCTGACCAGTTTTTCTACGAATTCTTTCGCATCATCAATATGTCCGCTGGAATGTCCGTAAGTGAGTTCGGGAAGAATTAGAGATTCTAAAACGGTTTTGTCGCCACTGATCATTGCTAGTCTCAATTTTTCTGAAGCGTCGGCAACAGCTTGTTGGTCATCGTTTTTCTGCGAAAACATAAGTGATACGGTTAAAAAACTTAATACTACTAATAATTTCTTGATCATAATGATGTAATATATTTCTAACTCAAAGATAATGAAGTTTCCTGTGAATTCTTATCGAAGTTATTTTCTATCTTTAATTAATAAATTTTAAACTTTGAATCCAATCCTTGATATCGTTATCCGTTCGCTTGCTGTCTACTTTTTTATGGTCATTGCCGTAAGAGTTTTTGGTAAAAATCAATTATCACAGCTTAATGCGGGCGATGTCATTCTTTTATTATTGATAAGCAATGCGGTCCAAAATGCGATGGTTGGTTCTAACAGCAGTCTTCAAGGCGGAATTGTTGCGGCTTTGGTTTTGTTTGTTGCAAATTTTATCGTGAAAAAATTTATCTTTAAAAGTAAGTTTGTCAAGGAATTGATAGAAGACCAGCCTTATATTTTGGTTAAAGATGGTAAAGTTTTTCAGGATGTTTTGAAGAAAGTCCAGATCTCGGAAGATGAACTGGAAGAATCAATTCATGAACACGGAATGGAAAATATTGCAGATGTAAAACTTGCAATTCTGGAAGTTGATGGTAATATCAGTGTGATTTCAATAGATAAGGACAGCCATCAGACGCATTATTCCAGGCACAAGACAAGAATTAAACGGAAATTTAATCCATAAAAAAAGACTGGAAATTTCCAGTCTTATCATTAAAATATTTTCCTGAAGAAAGCCAAAATCATTTCTATTGATAGTTGTAAAAAATTATTATCACCCACACTTTTCAAATCTTTATAACCTTTTCTTCTATTCTTAAATTTTTTGCTTTTCAAATTTCGTTCTATATTGCAGAGTTCAAACATAGAAAAGCCAAATCCAATTATTAAAATTATAATTAATAAGAAAGTTTGTAATGTCTCATTCATAATATTTCATCCAGATTCCAGGCTCGCAAATGTTCAATTTTAAAATTTAAGCTAAAATCGTAATTCCTTTCTCAACCAAATCATAAATTGTATTCTTCGCACTATCCGGTTTTACATTCACCGCTTTTGTCCCATTAAAATGTAAACAAGTGATAAATCCAGCATTGAAAGCATCAATCGCAGTAAATTTAACGCAATAATCCAAAGCCAGACCAACAATCTCAACCAACTGAATATCGTGGTATTTCAGATAATCCTCCAGTCCGGTTTTCATAAAATGATTGTTATCCTGAAAACCGCTGTAGCTATCTATCTCGACATTTTTCCCTTTTTGGATAATGTGTGTTACCTTTTTACGATTAAGATCTTTATGAAATTCTGCTCCGAACGTTCCCTGAACACAATGATCTGGCCACATAAATTGAGAAATACCGTTTAAATTAATGGTTTCGCCAACGTTTTTTCCGTTGTTGGATGCAAAACTTTTATGATTTGCGGGATGCCAGTCCTGCGTCAGGATGATTTCATCGTATTGATTGTCCTCCGTCAGGCCATTGATATATGGAATGATGTTATTGGCTTCCGGAACGGCTAAAGCACCACCTTCGCAAAAATCATTTTGAACGTCAACTATTATTAATGCCTTTTTCATTTGTTATTAATTTTGTTTATAAATACAAATTGCCATTCTGAAAGAATCTTGCCAATTAGAAAATTAACGTTTAGATTCCTGCGGAATGACAATTTGATTTGATTTATTTTAAAATTACCCTAAATATGGATATTTATAATCTTTTGGAGAAACAAAAGTTTCTTTGATACTTCTTACAGAAACCCAACGTGTAAGATTCATTTTAGAACCAGCTTTGTCATTGGTTCCTGATGCTCTAGAACCTCCAAATGGCTGCTGACCAACAACTGCTCCAGTAGGTTTGTCATTGATATAGAAATTACCGGAAGCATTTTCCAAAGCTTTGTAAGCTTCATCAATTGCATATCTGTCCTGAGCGAAAATTGAACCTGTCAAGGAATATTGTGTAGAAGTATCAACCAGTTTCAAAGTATCTTCCCAGTTTTCGTCTTCGTAAACAAAAACGGTAAGAATTGGTCCGAAGATCTCCTCAACAATGCTTTCGTAGTAAGGATTAATAGTTTCGATAACTGTTGGATGCACGAACCAGCCTTTTTTATCGTCGTATTTTCCACCAATCACAACTGTTGCGTCATTTGAAGCTTCAGCTCTGTCGATGTAGCCTTTGCATTTTTCGAAAGAATTTTTGTCGATCACAGCATTCACGAAGTTGGAAGGATCTTCAGGAGAACCGATTTTGATCGTTTTCATTTGAGCTTCCATCACCGCTTTTACTTCATTCCAAAGAGATTTTGGAACGTAAGCTCTGGATGCTGCGGAACATTTTTGACCTTGATATTCGAAAGCACCTCTTACCAAACCAGTTGCAACCGCTTCAACATTCGCAGAAGGATGAACCATTACGAAGTCTTTTCCGCCGGTTTCGCCAACAATTCTTGGGTAAGATTTGTAGTTATGAATATTGTCGCCAATCATTTTCCACATTCCCTGGAACACTTTTGTAGAACCTGTAAAATGCAAACCTGCAAATTCCGGATGAGCCAAAACTTTCTCGGCAGTTTCTTTCCCATCTGTGAAGATCATATTAATAACGCCGTCAGGAAGTCCGGCTTCCTTCAAAACGTCCATAATTACTTTTGCAGAATAAACCTGTTTATCAGACGGTTTCCAAACTACAACATTTCCCATCATTGCCATACAAGCTGGCAAGTTTCCGGAGATTGCCGTAAAGTTGAAAGGTGTTACTGCAAAACAGAAACCTTCCAAAGGTCTGTACTCAACTCGATTCCAGATTCCTGCGTCAGAAACTGGCTGCTCGGAATATAGATCCGTCATAAACTCTACATTGAAACGCAAGAAATCTATGAATTCACAAGCTGCATCAATCTCTGCCTGATGTACATTTTTGGATTGCCCGATCATTGTCGCCGCGTTGATAACATCTCGGTAAGGTCCGGCAAGAAGATCAGCTGCTTTAAGGAAAATTGCTGCTCTGTGTTCCCAGCCTAAAGCGTTCCATTTTGATTTTGCTGCCAAAGCAGATTCAATTGCCTGATCTACGTGAGACATATCGCCTTCGTAATAGAATCCGAAATCGTGCTGATGATCCTGAGGCGAGCTCAGTTGTATTTTTTTGTCTGTTTTGATATCTTTTCCACCGATTACCATTGGGATTTCGGTTTTTTCTTTCCACATCTTTTTATAAGTAGAAATCAGGCTTTTTACCTCGTCAGAACCTGGTACATAAGAATTTACGGGTTCGTTTTGTGCAAAAGGCACTTGAGAAATGGCTTTAGACATAAATTTTAATTTTTAATTTCCCCCAAATTTACAACCTAAAAAATTAATACTAAAATTAATAAGATTCTTATTTTGGATTTGCGAGAGTGTTAAAGTTTCGCCATCAATAAATAATTATCCCTATTTTTGACGCAATAAAATAAAATTATTATGATTAAAAAATTACTTTTTGCTGGTGCTTTAGCATTGGCTTTTAATTCAATGAACGCACAAACTGTTATTTTCGAAGATAGTTTTGAGACTTACACAGATTTTGCGTACACAAATGGTACTATTGGAAACTGGACGGTAAGAGATATAGATTTGAAAAATTCTTATACAATTAACGGATCTCAATTTCCTAATCAGGCTGTTCCAAAAGCATTTATTGTTTTTAATAAGCAAGGAATTACGCCTACCGTACCAACAAGTGAGCAATTTGATGCTTATTCTGGAAATAAAGTGATGGCATGTTTCAACGCAACTTCGGCGCCTTGGAATAATGACTGGCTAATTAGTCCACAAGTTAAATTAGGAACTTCAGCTAATGTCGTATCGTTCTGGGCAAAACCAATTAATGAATTATATGGTGAGGAAAAATTCAATGTATTAGTTTCTACAACAGATACTAATATTGCAAGTTTTACTAAAGTAAATACAGCATTAGTCGTGACTGAGCCTTTGGTTGAATATGTACAATATAGCTTTAACTTGGATGCATACGCAGGAAAAGATGTTTATATCGCTATTCAATGTGTTTCTGATGACCAGTTTGCATTACTTGTAGATGATTTCAAAGTTGTAGGTATTGTTCCAACTCAATCGGTTTCTGATGTAACTAAAAAAGCAGTTTCAATCTATCCAAACCCAACTGCGGAGGTGTTGAATATCGATGTTAATGCTACAATCAATTCTGCTGATATCTACGATCTTTCAGGTAAATTGGTAAGAAACGTAGCTGTATCTTCTGATAACAAAGTAAACGTTCAGGATCTTCAAAAAGGAACTTATGTGTTGAAAGTGAGTACCGAAACAGGTTCCACCACTCACAAATTCATTAAAAAATAGTATTCATAAAATATTTATTTTAAAACCTTTCATATATATGAAAGGTTTTTTTTATCAAAATAAATTCAAGAACAATTCAATCCTCTGCAAACTCAAAAGATTATTTAAATGATACATTTCAATATTGGCAAATAAGATAGTTTTAAAATAAATATATTATTATATATTTTAATACCTATATTTCTTTATAGTTGTACAGAACCAACAGACATGGGAGAAATTTCTTATGGCACTATGATTTATCAAAATGACACTTCATTGCCAATAAAAATAATTAATTACAAACGCGGAAATAGATTTGAAAGAATCATTCGAACTTCTAAATCTTTGAATCAAAAAGTTTCAACACTTGAAGTGCCTGCTGACAGTGTAATTTATATAGCAGATTCCGTAAAAGTGATCTTTGGAAATGAGAAATATAACATTTTTGATCGATCAATCAATTCAAAATATAATTTTTTGGACGATAAAAATCTGATGACTACATTTCCTAAAAAAAATTATTCTGAAAAAAAATACATCTTCACATCCCAAGATCTGAATGACGCCATTCTTTGCAAGGGTAATTGTAATTAAATCTAAGGAAGAATAAAAAAGAATATCGCACAAAAATGCATAATACTGCCGCCTAAAACGAACAAGTGCCAAATGGGATGGTAAAATGGCTTCCTGTCTTTAGCATAAAAATAAATCCCGAAAGTGTAGCACAATCCACCAAGAATAATGAATG
>Ga0247808_10000834_pt1 | contig 14873 bp, 17 predicted proteins | sample UWRJL089202R1_FD_179914 | JGI IMG/M metagenome (GOLD analysis project Ga0247808, IMG submission 179914) | Plant litter microbial communities from Arlington Agricultural Research Station in Wisconsin, United States - UWRJ-L089-202R-1 | ecosystem: Environmental > Terrestrial > Plant litter >... | reverse complement strand
TTGTCCACTAAGAATTCAATGGTTCCAGCTCCTTCGTATTTAATGGATTTTGCGCCTTTCACAGCCGCTTCTCCCATCTTGTTACGAAGTCTTTCCGTTAAGATTGGTGAAGGCGTTTCTTCAATCAATTTTTGGTGACGGCGTTGGATCGAGCAATCTCTTTCTGAAAAGTGAACGGCTTTACCTGTTTTATCACCCATCAATTGAATTTCAATATGACGAGGTTCTTCAATGAATTTTTCCAGGTAAAGACCATCGTTACCAAAGGCTGCACCTGATTCTTGTTTGGCATCGTTCCATGCCTTTTCAAATTCAGCGTCTCCTTTAACAATTCTCATCCCTCTGCCGCCGCCGCCGGCTGTAGCTTTTAGAATGACAGGATATTTTACTTTATTGGCTATTTTTATTCCTTCTTCTATCGTTGACAATAATCCATCTGAACCGGGGATTGTAGGAACACCGGCTTTCTTCATGGTGTCTTTCGCCGAAGCTTTATCACCCATGGAGTTGATCATGTCAGCCGAAGCACCGATGAATTTGATACCATAGTCCTGACAAACTTTCGAGAAATTTGCATTTTCAGAAAGGAAACCATAACCTGGATGTATCGCATCTGCATTGGTAATTTCTGCAGCAGAAATGATGTTTTGAATGCTGAGGTAAGATTGAGCACTGGGAGCAGGACCAATACAAACTGCTTCATCCGCAAAGCGTACATGGAGACTGTCTTTATCGGCTACAGAATATACAGCAACCGTTTTTATATTCATCTCTTTGCAGGCGCGGATTACCCTAAGGGCAATCTCACCTCTGTTGGCAATGAGTATTTTTTTAAACATATGATCTGAATGGAGAAATGTGACAGCCCTTATTTAGGCTCTACCAAGAATAAGGGTTGATCGTATTCTACTGGAGTTGCGTTATCAACTAAAATTTTAACGATAGTACCAGAAATTTCAGATTCGATTTCGTTGAATAACTTCATCGCTTCAATGATACATACTGTTTTACCAACAGATACTTCGTCACCGACATTTACAAACAAAGGTTTGTCTGGACCAGCAGAACGGTAGAAGGTACCGATCATAGGTGATTTGATGGTGATAAGATTACTTTTTGCTTCAACAGCAGGAGTTTCTGCTTTTGCAACAGGTGCAGAGGTTGCTGCTGTTGTCGTTGCTGCCGGAGCGATAGCTTGTTGTGCCACCTGTGGGAGACTGTACACGGGAGCTTGGCTCGCCACTACATCAGGATATTTCTTGATGTTCAGTTTGAATTGTTCCGTTTCGATGTTTACTTCTGCTAAACCTGAGTTAGCAACGAAATCAATTAGTTCTTGTATCTCTTTTGGTTTCATAAATTTCTCTTTTACGAGCAGCTGGTAGCTATTGGTTTAAACGAATATATTGTAAAGCATTCAATTAAATAAAACTATTTAGGATCGTAGGCCCATTTCAAATAAATAGAACCCCATGTAAATCCTCCTCCGAAAGCAGCCAATACTAAGTTGTCGCCTTTCTTCAATTGTTTTTCATAATCCCATATCACCAACGGAATAGTGGCATTGGTTGTATTCCCGTATTTATGAATATTGATCATGACTTTATCTTCTGCTACGCCCATTCTGGCTGCTGTGGCATCGATGATGCGTTTGTTGGCTTGGTGTGGTACTAGCCAAGTCACATCATCGGATGTTAGCTTGTTGCGTTCCATTATTTCTGCGGCTACTCCAGACATGCTGGTAACAGCAGATTTAAATACTGTAGCACCTTCCTGAAAAGCGTAATGTTCTTTGTTCGTTACACTTTCTATAGAAGGAGGTCTGCGACTTCCGCCTGCTTTTTGACATAAGAAATCAGCACCTGAACCGTCTGTTTTCAATACACTGTCAATAACACCGTAACCGTCTGTGCTTGGTTCTAATAATACAGCACCGGCGCCATCTCCAAATAAGATGCAGGTAGCGCGGTCTTCGTAATTGACAATGGCTGACATTTTATCAGCGCCTACTACCAATACTTTTTTGTATTTACCTGTTTCTATAAACTGGCTTCCTGTTACTAATCCAAAAAGAAATCCGGAACAAGCAGCATTCAAGTCGTAACTGAATGCATTTTTCAATCCGCACATGTCGCACAATAAATTGCCTGTAGCGGGAAAAATAAAATCAGGAGTAGTCGTACAACAAACTAACAGGTCGATGTCGAGAGGATTGGTGTTGGTCTTTTTTAACAATTCAGCCACCGCTTTTTCAGCCATGTGAGAAGTACCTAAACCTTCACCTTTTAATATTCTTCTTTCTTTAATTCCAGTACGAGAAGTGATCCACTCGTCATTGGTTTCAACTTTCGATTCTAATTCTTTATTGGTAAGTATATATTCGGGCACATATCCGCCCACGCCTGTAATAGCTGCTGTAATCTTACTCATCTAATTAATGGATTAGCTGTACGCTTTTTTAATCTTTTCTGTGATCTCTGATTTTACTAAGCCTTGGCCTTGCAAGATCATGTTTTTAATAGCTTTAGGAGAAGAAGATCCATGACCAATGATCACGTTACCGTTCACTCCCAGAATTGGACTTCCGCCCACTTCTTCATAATTAAACATGTCGTAAAAGGAATGCTTAAAACCTCGGTCGTTGGTAAGGTTATAAAAAGTTTCAGCCATTTTAAGAATGACATTACCCGTGTATCCATCGCAAATAATGACATCTGCTTTGTCATTGAATACGTCACGTCCTTCTATGTTGCCTACAAAATTGATATTCGGCGTTGCTTTGATTAATCCGTGTGCAGCCTGAAGCAGGGTAGTCCCTTTTTCTTCTTCTTCACCAAGATTCATCAAACCTATCTTAGGATTTTCAATGCCAAAATAATGTTGGGAATACAAGGATCCGATGGTCGCAAATTGCGCCAGCACTTCTGCTTTACATTCTGCATTAGCACCAACATCGAGGATAATACCAAAACGACCTGACTCTTTGGGAATCCATCCCGCGATACCAGGTCTTAGTACACCTTCAATGGCTTTAACGCTAAATAAAGAACCAACCAGCATAGCACCGGTATTACCGGCACCACAGAAGGCATCCACTTCTTTTGTCTTCAACAAGTGAAATCCTGTATTGATACTGGACTTGGGTTTTTGAGAAATAGCTTTAGTGGGGTGTTCTCCCATGCCCACCACTTCGGGGGCATGCACAATATGAAAGGCAGAGGCATCTGCTCCCAGCGTGGATAGCTGCGATTGGATTTCCTCTTCTATTCCTATCAATACAATGTGTGTACCACTATCTACTTCTTTTTGTGCTAAAATAGCACCTTCGATAGTAGCACGAGGAGCGAAATCGCCCCCCATTACGTCTAGGGCGACCTTCATCATTAAACGGCTACAGCAGTTTCGATAGCCAGTTTACCTCTGTAGTGTCCGCACTCACCACAAACTCTGTGAGATAATACTGCAGCACCGCAGTTAGAGCACTCAGAAAATTGAGATGCTACTGCTACGTAGTGAGTTCTTCTTTTGTCTCTTCTGGTTTTCGAAATTTTACGCTTAGGATGTGCCATTTTATATTCAGTTTAGATTATTCTTTAAATTTTTAAGTAAAGCCCAACGAGGATCTTCACTGTCTTTATTTTCTTCTTCGTCTTCCGCCGGGGCAGTAGAGCTTTGGTATATTAATTTTACTTCTTCTTCGTCATTCTCTTCTTCTTGAAAACGCGGGTGACGTTTTACAAAAGGAATCGCGATCGTAATGAATTCATAGATGTACTGCGCTACATTGATTCGATGCGTGTCGCGCGTGATGCTTATGATTTCTTCACTGATCTCGGTATTCTCATCACCAAATTTAAACAACAACCTTTCGTTGCTGTTGATGGCCTGATCGTATTCTTCAAGCGATCTGTCGCAGGTAATCACCACGGTACCTTGTATGTCAAAATCCATTTCAATTACACCGGGATGTAAACTCATATGGACCTTAGCCACTAAACTTCCTTTGTCAACAATGCTGTCTTCAAATGGAGCAAAGAAACTATTGTCTATATCGAATTGATAGTCATATTCTTTCAGAGAAAGGTTGTGAATATCAATGTCAAATAACTTTAAACTAGCCATTACTTTCCAGACAAGTGGACGCAAATTTATAACTAAAAACTAATAAATAAAACAGATTTAGCTGTTTTCCTTCAAGATCAGTCTTTTTGAGGCCTAAGCCTTAGTTTCCTGACGATTTTTGAGAATGTCTAATCCTCTGTATAAAGCTTCTCTGAAAGACGATTCATCGGCTAAGCTTTTGCCTGCCAGGTCATAAGCTGTTCCGTGATCTGGAGAAGTTCTAACGATGGGTAATCCTGCCGTATAATTAACACCCGATTGGAAATCGATGGTTTTGAAACCAATCAATCCCTGATCATGGTACATGGCTACTATTCCGTCGAAATTTTTATAGGTTCCTGCCGCAAAAAAGCCATCGGCTGCAAAAGGTCCCTGAACCAAAGAGCCTTTTTCTTTGAACTCAGCAATAAGGGGAGCAATGATCTTTTCTTCTTCGTCTCCCAGTAGTCCTTTTTCACCGGCATGAGGATTTAGCCCCAGAACAGCTATTTTGGGCTTTTTGATGGCAAAATCGCTTTGTAAACTTTGTTGCAGGAGCTTGATCTTCGTTTTGATCAATTCCGGAGTCAGCATCTCCGCTACTTTACGGAGGGGTACATGCGCCGTTACCATGCATATACGCATAGAATTTCCTGTCATCAGCATCAGTGGTTCTTTGTTGCCACATTGTGCCGCTAAATATTCGGTATGACCAGGAAAACGAAAACTGTCGTTTTGAATATTTTTCTTGTCTAAAGGTGCTGTCAAAAGAAGATGTGTCTTCCCCGCAATAGTATCCTTTGTCGCTTGTTCTAACGACAGGAAGGCACACTTGCCAGAATCGGCTGTAGGAGTGCCTGGACTGATCTCGTAATCATTGTCCCAGCAGGTTCTGATGTTTACCTTTTTAGCATGAACCTCTTCAATGGATTTAATAGAATGGAAACTCACTTCTTCGTGAGCAATCAATTTCTTATAGCGTGCAAAAATTTTGAAGTTACCGTAGATAACAGGCGTGCAGATTTTCAAAATTCTAGGATCTGAAAAGGTTTTCAAGATCAGTTCAGGACCTATACCGTTAAAATCTCCAATGCTTACTGCTACAATTGGTTTATCAGGAATCAATGCACTCATTTTGTTCGATGATTTTAAAATGTCACCAAAGGTAGTAAAAAAGAGATCAGAAATCTGAAATCAGAGATCTGATAAAATATAGGATCTGATCTCTGATTTCAGATCTCAGGTTTCTAAAAAAAGAAACTCCCTTCAGAGCGGGAAGGGAGTTTTTACCTGCAAAAGATGAATTTGCGCAAGATAAGACTTAACTTACCTCGCTTATCTTAATACCGGTTAATACCTTCTATCTTACAAAAGTAACCACGTGAAAATCAATAAATTTGACAAAGTAACACCCAAAAAAGCGTTGGGACAGCATTTTTTGCACGATCAGCAAATAGCTCAGCGAATTGTGGATAGTTTAATTCTGATTCCAGAAGGAAAAAAAGTATTAGAAATAGGTCCTGGTATGGGTGTTTTAACCCAGTATTTATTGCAAAAGGACATAGACTTATCAGTTGTTGAAATTGATCGGGAATCGGTGGATTACCTGACTGCACATTTTCCTCAATTGAATGGCAGGGAAAAAATCTGGAACAGGGATTTTCTTCGCATGAATAACGAACAGTTTTACGACGGCAAGGAACCCTTTGTACTCATCGGTAATCTGCCTTATAATATTTCTTCGCCTATTTTCTTTAAACTCATGGAAATGCGCGACCGCATTCCTCAGATGGTTTGCATGATACAGAAAGAAGTAGCGGAACGGATTGCAGCACCACATGGCAATAAGACTTACGGTATCTTAAGTGTATTGATGCAGGCGTTTTATAAAGTAGAGTATTTATTTACGGTCAATGAAGGGGTGTTCACCCCTCCGCCTAAAGTGAAATCGGGCGTGATTCGTTATACTCGTTTAGAACAAAAAGATATAGGTTGTGATGTGCCGAGTTTTTTCAAAGTGGTAAAAGCCGGATTCGGTACACGACGCAAAATGTTGCGGAATGCCTTGAAAAGCTTTAATTTGTCGCCTGAATTGCACGCACATCATTATATGGATAAAAGAGCGGAACAATTATCTGTTCAGGATTTTATCATACTGACCAATTTAGTATTCCCCCGCCAATAAAAAATTATGGCTTTTGAAATGTCAGAGAAGTTATTGGAAGAATTGATCGCCTTGATCAATTCTGAAAAGTCCGTGGAAATTCTGGAGATATTGCAGGATTTTCCGGAGCAGGACATCTCTGTGCTTTTATTGGAATTGGAATATGCACAAGCCGCCTATGTTTTGCGCTTGCAGGATAAAAAAACATCGGCGCAAGTCGTACGCGAACTGGATCCTGATTACAGAAAACGTTTATTGAAAGAATTCTCTTCTCAGGATATCGCAGCTTTTATTGATTTTTTGGAATCGGATGATGCCGTAGATATTATCAATGAACAACCGGTAAAAACAGGTGAGGAAGTGATTGCTCTTCTAACCCATACTGAAAAGGCTGCTTACATACGGGATCTGTTGCATTACGACGACGATTGTGCCGGAGGTTTGATGGCGAAAGAATTGGTAAAGGCCAACATCAACTGGACTATTCGACAAACCATTGAAGAGATCAGAAAGCAAACAAGGGCGGTAGAAAAAATGTATTCCGTGTATGTTGTGGATGATATCGGAAGACTCATCGGCAGAGTATCCTTAAAGAAAATAATATTGGCAGACGATCATACGCTCATTTCTGATATTTACGATGAAGAAGTGGTAGCGGTAGAATCTTATCTATCCGATGTAGAAGTAGCTGAGTTGATGAGTAAATACGATTTGGAGGCGGTACCTGTAGTCAATATACAAGGTCAGCTATTGGGACGTATTACGATTGATGATATTGTAGACGTAATCACCGAGCAAGCCGATCAGGAACGTCAGGCGATGGCCGGTATTTCTGATGACGTGGAGGAAGACGATAACGTCTGGTTGCTTTCCAAAAGCCGTTTACCCTGGTTGATCATCGGCATGTCCGGTGGCGTAGCGGGTGCCCGTTTTTTAGGTTTGTTTGAGCATATGATTGCACTGGTTCCGACCATGGCTTTCTTTATTCCATTGATTACAGCAACAGGTGGTAACGTAGGGATTCAATCGTCTTCCTTGGTGGTGCAATCCTTAGCAGGAGGTGGTGATGATAGTTTTAGTTTTGCCCGTTTCTTTAAAAGCTTTGTCGTGTCATTGATCAATGGATTAGTGTTGGCCATTTTGGTTTTTGGAATGAATTATATTTTTGGTGAGGAAATCAGAATGGTCATTGTGGTCTCTGCCGCTTTGATGAGTGTAGTGGTTGTCGCTTCTTTTTTGGGAACGATCACTCCTTTGATTCTGGATCGCTTTGGTATTAATCCTGCCATCGCTTCCGGTCCTTTTATCACAACAGCCAATGACCTGATCGGGCTGGCGATTTACTTTAGTTTGGCGTATTTATTATATTGATGAATATAGAATAGTGGTTGGTATATGAAGTTTTTGATTGTAGATGATTTGCATCCCTGCATTTTTGATGACTTGAAAAAAGCAGGAGTGGAGTGGGATTACAAGCCGGAGATTGAAGCGGCCGAAGTGAAAAAGATATTGCCCGATTATCAGGGAATGATTGTTCGAAGCAAAGTGTTTGTAGACGATGCCTTGTTAGGAAGTTCTCAATTGAAAGTCATAGCACGCGCAGGGGCAGGAGTAGATAATATAGATGAATCTGTATTGGCCAAGCGAGGTATTGCATTGATCAATGCGCCGGAAGGTAATTGTGATGCAGTAGGAGAGCATACCATCGGAATGATTCTTTCTCTATTGAATAATTTTCGCAAATCAAAACACGAATTGCTGGATCACCAATGGATCAGAGAAGGTAATAGAGGATATGAATTGAGTAGCCTGACTGTTGGCGTAATCGGCTATGGTTATATGGGAAAGGCGGTCTGTAAAAGATTAGTAGCCTTTGGTTGCAAAGTGGTCGTATACGATAAACAACCGTTAAAATCTGTGCACGAAGGAGTGGAAATAGTGAGTCTGCAAGAACTCAAAAAGCGGGCGGATATACTTACGTTGCATGTACCATTGATTGAAGGCAACGGACATTGGATAAATAAAGCATTTTTAGAGGAGTTCGAGAAAAATATATGGCTCATTAATACCAGCAGGGGCAAGGTGGTTGTGGGGAAAGATTTACCTCCTTTATTAGACAAGGGTAAGTTACGCGGAGCGGCTTTGGACGTATGGGAAAATGAACGTCCGGAAACCTTTTCTGTGCAGGAAAAAGAATTATTTGACAAACTATTAAGTTATCCCCAGGTCATCATGACGCCACATGTTGCGGGATGGACTTTTGAGTCCTACCGGAAGATTTCGGAAGTCATGGGTCGTAAAATTCTGCAATGGGCCAATAAATCTTAGGGTGCTTGAAATTCATTAGTTTTTTATTAACTTTGTTATACAAGGAAAACGGTTTTTCAAAAAGCCGTTTTTTTTATTTAAACGAATATCAATTATGAGTAACATTTCATACTATACCGCCGAAGGATTACAAAGGCTAAAAGACGAGTTGGCGTTTTTGAAAACTAAGGGGAGAGCAGATATGGCCAAGCAAATTGCTGAAGCCCGTGATAAAGGAGATTTGAGCGAGAATGCCGAGTATGATGCAGCAAAGGATGCACAAGGCCTGTTGGAAATGAAAATTTCCAAATTGGGAGATATCGTAGCTAATGCTCGTTTATTGGAAGAAGCAAACGTTGATACGTCAAAGGTTTCTATCCTTTGTACCGTGAAGATCAAGAATAAAAAGAACGGAGCAACAGTTGTTTATACGTTGGTTTCGGAAGAAGAAGCAGATTTGAAAGCGGGCAAGATTTCAGTGAAATCTCCGATCGGTAGTGGTATCCTGGGAAAGAAAATAGGAGAATTAGCTACTGTCGATGCGCCTGCCGGTAAAATGGAGTTTGAAATTGTAGACATCAGTCGTTAAGCATTGATCAGCAATGGCTAGCATTTTTACTAAAATCATCAATGGAGAAATCCCTTGTTACAAAATAGCGGAAGACAGTCGCTATTTTGCATTTCTGGACATTCAGCCTTTAGTAGAAGGACATACCCTGGTGGTGCCTAAACAGGAAGTGGATTATATTTATGACCTGGACGATGAAACTTTGGCCGGCTTGCATGTATTTGCTAAAAAAGTAGCCCAAGGAATTGAAAAGGTAGTGCCTTGCAAACGCATCGCTGTTTCTGTCATAGGATTAGAAGTTCCTCACGCGCATGTGCATCTTATTCCCTTGAATGCCATGAGGGACGTTAATTTTTCCAATGCTAAACTACAGCTCTCAAAAGAGCGTATGCAGGAATTGGCCGCAAAAATTGCTGAGGCTGTAAAACTATAGGGAAATGAGAGATGTGAAATGAGAAGGGGTTAACATCTCTCATTTCATATCTCTCATCTCTTTTTACAAAGCTTCGCTTAGACTTTCCAACAAGATCAAACAAGCTTTTTCTATTTCTTCTGCTGTAATAGTCAACGGAGGAGCTAGTCTTAATGCGGTATCTTTAAAGAGAAACCAATCCGTGAGCAATCCTTTTTCCAAGGCACGCGCAATAGTTCGTTGAACGAGACCTGCATCACCCAATTCAATGGCCATCATTAAACCAGTACCTCTTATTTCAAGAATAGCAGGATGAATTAATCGCTTTCGGAAAGCATTTCCTTTTGCCATTGCTTTTACATGAAGTTCATCCGCTAAAATGGTCTTCAAAGTAGCCAATGAAGCGGCGCAACTTACAGGATGTCCTCCAAACGTCGTAATATGTCCCAGGAAAGGATCGTGTGTCAAGGTACGCATGATCTCGTTGCTGGAGATGAATGCACCTATCGGCATTCCTCCTCCCATGCCTTTGGCACAGACTAATATATCCGGTGTAATACCGAGTTGTTCCAAATACCAGAAACTTCCTGTTCTGCCAAAGCCGGATTGAATTTCATCGAAGATGAGCAGGCATCCTGTTTCCTTGCATCGTTTCGATAAAGCGCTAAAGTATGCAGGATCTGTGCTTACAACTCCTGCCTCTCCTTGTATAGGTTCTATAATGATCGCTGCTGTCTGCTCGTTGATCAGGTGAAGATCTTCTGCTGCTCCAAAACGGATGTGGGATACGCCGGGTAATAGAGGACGAAAGGCTTGTTTGAAAAATTCGTTGCCCATTACAGAAAGCGAACCGTGACTGGAGCCATGGTAGGCATTGTAGCAAGAGATCAAATTTCGTCTGCCTGTAAAACGTTTGGCTAGTTTTAAAGCCCCTTCTACTGCTTCACTTCCTGAGTTGACAAAATACACCCGGTCCATAGCAGAGGGAAGTGTTTGGCAAAGCGCTTCGGCCAATAAAACCTGAGGGGATTGGATGAGCTCACCATATACCATCAGGTGCATATACATCTCGCTTTGTTGCTGTACGGCTTTCACTACTGCAGGATGACAATGTCCCACGTTGCTTACTGCAATACCGGAGATCAGGTCAAGGATCGCTTTTCCTTCCGTAGTATAGAGGTATACACCGGATGCTTTTTTAATTTCGATGGCAAGAGGAGCATCTGATGTTTGGGCCAGATGACGAAGGAATAAGGAGCGATGACTAATCATAACCTAAAGGTAATAAGAGAGAACTGAAATCTGAGATCTGAGATCAGATTTCAAGATGAAATTTGTGGCAATAAAAAAGGGTTCGTTTTAGCGAACCCTTTTTTATTTTAGGAATGAGAATAACTATCTGTCAGGTGAATGGTGCTTTTGAGAAGGAGCAACAATCAAGGAGTCCTTCTTTTTTGCTTTTGTTGTCAATTTGTCTCCCATATCGGTTACGTCCGATTGAATGATGGCGCCTTCTTTAGATAGGATATCATTGATTTCTTTGGTGCCAAAATAAGAGTAGGAGATAATGATCAGCAATACCGTCATTACACCGGCACTTACCCAGGCGAATGTTCTTTTGGCTGTAAAGGCAGGAAATAGATCGTGTTCCTGACTTTTCTTTTTATTCAGAATCTGAAGGTATTGTTCGTCAAAGAAGTTTTCAGGAACGCTGTAGATATTTTTTTTGCCGTACTGATCCAATAAATGCCCTGGAGTTTGAGCAAGAATATTTTCTTTGAGGTCTTCAAAGTAGGTATCGGAAGTAGTAAACGGATGTTTTATTTTTTTATCCATGACCCCAGGGTGTTGATGTTCTTTTGACAGCAGCTTTTATTATTGGTTTAAACCGATCTTTAAATGCTGTTCTATTTTTTTCACTGCATGGTGGTAGGATGCTTTCAATGCTCCGACTGAAGTTCCGAGCACATCTGACATCTCTTCATAGGTCAGGTCGTCAAAGTATTTCATGTTAAAAACCAGCCTTTGCTTATCAGGAAGGGTGATTATAGCCTTCTGAAGACGGATGCTGATGTCGTCTCCATCGATCAAAGAACCTGAATCCAGCTTGGCATGGAGGTCTTTTGTAAGATCGTATATAGGGATAAACAGTACATTCTTTTTCTTCTTGATAAAGTTCAAACATTCGTTGCTGGCGATGCGGTAAATCCACGTATACAGGCTGGCATCTTCACGAAAGCGATCCAGATTTTTCCAAACTTTTATGAATACATTCTGGGTTAAATCATTGGCATCGTCATGATCGACGACCATTTTTCGGGTGAGCCAGTATACCTTTTTCTGGTACTTGGTCACCAATAGATTAAAACCGTAATGTTTGGTTTTATCGTCCTTAAACAAAGATATGATCTCGCTGTCTTCCAAAATCTCGCTGATAAAAAAAAGCCGGATTCTTAGAATCCGGCTCGAATATAATAAAATCTTATTAATTTCCTTACTTCCTCTTTCTTTCTATCACTTTCAAGGCAGCAGCAACGATATGATTTGCCGTCAAGCCATATTTTTCCATCAATTGATCAGGTGTACCGCTTTCTCCGAAAGTGTCTTGCGTTCCGATCATTTCCAAAGGAGTAGGAAGGTTAATTCCTAAAGTGCGCGCTATGCTTTCTCCTAAACCACCCAATACGTTATGCTCTTCGGCAGTTACCGCACAACCTGTTTTCTTAACAGAATCAAGGATGGCTTTTTCGTCTAAGGGCTTAATGGTATGAATGTTTATGATTTCAGCATCGATGCCTTTTTCAGCTAAGATTTCACCCGCTTTAATGGCTTCCCATACCATGTGTCCGGTAGCGAAAATGCTGACGTCTTTGCCTTCATTGACCATCCATGCTTTTCCGATTTCGAATTTCTGGTCCGCATCTGTAAATACAGGAAGAGCAGGACGGCCAAAACGTAAGTAAACAGGACCTACATAATCTGCGATGGCTTTGGTAGCGGCTTTGGTTTGGTTATAATCACAAGGGTTGATGACAACCATGCCCGGAAGCATTTTCATCAATCCAAGATCTTCTAATATCTGGTGCGTTGCTCCGTCTTCTCCCAATGTCAAACCGGCATGTGAAGCACAGATCTTCACGTTCTTTTCAGAGTAGGCCACAGACTGTCTGATCTGATCGTAGACTCTTCCTGTAGAGAAGTTAGCGAAAGTTGAAGTGAAAGGAATTTTACCGCCAATGGTCAAACCCGCTGCAATGCTGATCATGTTCGCTTCGGCAATACCTACCTGAAAGAAACGCTCAGGATATAATTGTTGGAATTTCTCAAGTTTTAAAGAACCGGTAAGATCGGCGCACAAAGCGACAACGTTAGGATTTGTTTTTCCCAACTCAGTCATGGCATCTCCAAATCCTGAACGGGTATCTTTCTTTTCTGTGAACGTATATTTTTTCATGTTTTCTAAGGCTGTGGATGGATTAATAGTCTCCCAATGTTTCTTCCAATTGTCCGAGTGCGTTTTTCAATTCGTCGTCGTTAGGAGCTACACCGTGCCATTTGTGTGTGCCTGCCATGAAATCAACTCCGTGACCCATGTTGGTTTTCATCAAGACGACTGTTGGCTTTCCTTTTACTTTTTGTGCTTCCAGGATAGCATCGTCAAGGACGTTGAATTCATGGCCGATGACTTCAATCACTTCCCATCCGAAAGCTTTGTATTTTAAACCAAGGTCTCCAAGGTCCATTACTTCTTTCAATGGTCCGTCAATTTGCTGACCGTTGTAATCGATAAAGGCAATCAGGTTGTCTACTTTGTGGTGTGCCGCGTACATAACCGCTTCCCATACCTGACCTTCTTGTTGTTCTCCGTCCCCCATCAACACATATACATTCGTATCGTCGTTGTTTAATTTTTTGGCTTGAGCAGCGCCAATACCAACAGACAATCCTTGTCCCAATGAACCACTTGCAATTCTTACGCCTTCTAAGTGAGCGTGAGGAGTAGGGTGTCCCTGAAGTCTGGAATTGATTTTACGGTGTGTGGCTAATTCTTTTACCGGAAAATATCCTGCACGTGCTAGTGTACTGTATAAGCCAGCGCTGATGTGTCCGTTGGAAAGAATGAAAATATCTTCTCCTATACCATCCATGCTAAATTGAGCCGGATTGTGTTTCATGATTTTGAAATAAAGGAGTACAAATAATTCTGCACAACCTAATGCACCACCCGGATGTCCGCCTTTGGCTCCATGAACCATGCGGAGTACGTCTCTTCTGACTTGCGATGCGATGCGTTCTAATTCTTTGTGTTCAGGCATGGGTGTTATTTTATAATTTGTGAGGTATGGTCTTTGGTATTTACTTTTTCTATGATATCGCTTATTTTTCCTTTTTCATCTATGATGAATGTCGTTCTTGCTGTACCCATGTATGTTCTTCCGTACATGGATTTTTCCACCCATACGCCATAGGCATCGTGAATGGTTTTCTCTGTATCTGCAATCAAGTCAAAAGGCAGTTCAAATTTTGTAATGAATTTGGTGTGCGATTTTTCGTCGTCAGAACTGATACCCAATATTTCAAATCCGGCTTTGCGTAGTGCTCCAAAATTATCTTTCAGGTTACAAGCTTGCGCGGTGCAGCCAGGCGTATTGTCTTTCGGATAAAAGTACAGGACCAGTTTTTTTCCTTTGTAATCGGAAAGCTGAACCGTTTTACCGTCCTGATTTTTCCCTTTAAAGTTTGGCGCTTTATCGCCGATGCTTAATGTCATGGAAGTGTTACGGTTATAGTCGAACTATTCAATGACTTATCGATGACTTCAAGCTTCAGTGTCCCTTGAAGTTTTTCTCCGGCTACTCTTGATTCGGACCAAAGTCTGGCGGTCTTATGATCGTAATTCATCAACAGCCATTTGCCGTTGAGTTCTGCCCGGAATGATTTAATTCCTGACTGTGGATCAGAGACTGAAAATTCTACCTTGGTTGGAAGGAGCTTCTTTGTCTTGATTACAGGAGGAATCGTGTCTCGCCGAATGGCAAATTTACCTAAATATTTGATATCGTATAAGATATTATTTTCATTCCATTCTCCCCCCTCAAACCGGTGACTGGTATTGCTGCTATTTGCGGTATAGATGTAGCATTTTCCTACTTCAGTGGCTTTATCCTCAGGGCAATAGCGGACGTTTATTTTTCCAAAAATAGGAGTGGCCGGGGAGCTGATTTCAAACGTTTCATGGTTCTGTGCAATGACGTCCGTTTTGGCTTGCAGGTAGAGCGTATCAAACAACGTAGTATCGGCAAAAGACAAAGAAAGTGTTT
>Ga0247808_10000833_pt1 | contig 14888 bp, 15 predicted proteins | sample UWRJL089202R1_FD_179914 | JGI IMG/M metagenome (GOLD analysis project Ga0247808, IMG submission 179914) | Plant litter microbial communities from Arlington Agricultural Research Station in Wisconsin, United States - UWRJ-L089-202R-1 | ecosystem: Environmental > Terrestrial > Plant litter >... | reverse complement strand
AAAGGCAGGCGACGGCCGTCCCCGGGAGGAGGATGCTGGCTCTACTGCACCAGCCGGCAGACAACGGCTTGCTCAGCCGTTATTTCGTTGCCCCTAACACCGTCACATAGATCGTCTCACCCGGCCGGACCAAATGCGTCTCTGGAGGAACGTGACCAGATCGCTGTCCGGGCAACTTCTAGTGTTCAGCCAGTCCGAATTCCGAAGATAGCCTGCCAAGGCCGGTGCACTGACCCGGTTTGCAGAGGAGAATTGCTGTCAACTTGCTCGAATAACTTGGCGACGCCGCAGGCAAAGTTGAAGGGTTGGGGATCGGCTGCGGTCTTCCATTCCACCGAGTGACGAAGGCCGAGCTCCTCGGCGATTACTGCCGCGGCGCACACGTCCCAAATTCGTTCACCCAAGCCGATATAGAGCTCAGCTTTACCCAATAACACCTGGAGAAGGCTTGCCGTACCGCAACCGAGCCGTCGCTCGATTCCATTCAAATCAGAGCGAATGAGCGCGCTCAGTTTTTCCGCATCGCCTTTAGCGGCGCTAGCGGGCGATGAACCGGTCATAATAACAGGGGCTGGTGGGTCCTGTCTGAGCGTGTCAGGTTCGACAGGCTGGCCGTTCAGAACGACTCCCTCGCCTTTAACGGCGACAATGGTGATGTCCATGGCGGGCGCATGTATAATTCCAGCCTTCGGTTGACCGTCTTCGATCAAACCAATTGAGATGCTCCACCAGGGAAGGCCCCGCATATAGTTAGCCGTGCCGTCAATAGGATCGATCACCCATAGCCGGGTTCCGTTTCCCTGATACGCGCTGCCCTCTTCACCAAGCACCGAGTCGTCAGGAAAAGCTTTTCTGATCGCTTCGACTATTCCTTGCTCAACCGCTTTATCTGCCGCAGTGACAAAATCCAGAGGACCTTTAGCTTCTACCATCAAATCAGCAGGTCGTTGCTGATGATGGGTCGCAAGCTGCCCCGCCAGGCGTGCGGTTTTGTCCAGCAGACGAATTAAATCGTTCATATGGGCTCCTCACAGGTTACTTCAGGAAAAACTGCCGGCGAAATTCGAACATGTCGTCGAAGAAACAGAACTCCGGTGCGGCAAGCTCAAACTCAGTTGGCATGTCCTGAAGGTGGTTGAACAACATCGTGTCCAGCGCCGAGCGTTCGTCATCTGTTGGAAAGCGTATGAAATAGGCGATGCTCAGGTGGAAACCGTATGTTTCATGGGATGGATGTCGGATCTGAAGTTCTTTCGACAGGCGATCCCTCAACTTCCTAATCCTAGCCTCCTCAGCAGGATCGCTTGTCTCAAGGTGGAGGCCGATGCCATCCACCCGTGGCGTGTATCCGGAGATGCGCATCCGAAAAGGCGGCGTGATATTCATATCGAAAGCCGAGAGCTTTTGGGAGAAAGCTGCGTTGCATTCTGCCAAAGACGCATCGGTTGGCAGATCCGCAGGCCAAAAACCACGAGTTCTTACCTGATCACAGACACCCTCGAAGACAGTCATATGCCAGCTTGATGGTGGCAGGAGAGTGTAGAGTGCGCCTTTGTTGCTTCGGTCGAGATCAAGAGCAAGTCGCGCCAACAGCGTGTGCAGTTCGCTGCCTTGCGATAAGTGGCAGATGATCGTGTTTCCGGGGAATGGGCGTACGGCACCGTCTACCGTAAACTTGCTGGGCACGCCGGACGGGCGAGCATCCAGAGCGCCAGTCAACAACTGGCGCTCGTTGAGTTCGGAGTTCTTCATGACGGGAATATTGCCTTCTTCTTATTTACCGAGGACGATCTTTTCAAGAAACTGGTTCTTGACCGCATCTGCGTCTTTGATTGCGAGGAAATCGACAGAGTAAGCCCTTTGCTCGGCGGGAACTCCTCCCTGAACGCCTTGCGCATCGCTGTTGACCGGAGAAGCACCCATTTCCTTGGCGAAAAGGTTTTGCGTCTCAGCTGAGGTCAGCCAATCGACGAAGAGAAGTGCGGCAGCTTTATGCTTTGCGTTCGCCGCTACACCGACGGCATTACCGCCCCCTGGCATGCCAAATTTGGGGATGTAGAACTTCATTCGCTTATCGACCTCACCTGACTTTTGCAGACTTGCCAGATGATCCTCCCATGCCGCTACAAGCTGGAATTCGCCGCCGTTGAGTCGAGTGAGACTATCCGCATTCGAAGATGTGAAACCGTAGCTTTCCTTGCTCGATTTAAACCAATCCCAGGCTGCCTGATAGTTGCCAGCCTTTAGATTGTCCTGTGAAATGGTCAGGCGGACGGCGGTCTGGACGAAGGCGTTACCGGCGCCGCCACCACGTGGATCGTTAAAGGCAAAGCCTTGGGGATTGGCCTTGATCCAGGCAGTCAGCTCTTCGAAACTCTGCGGCAGCTTTTTCTCATCGACCTGGGTTGGATCGTAGGCGAGACCAGTCTGGTTGCCCCACCATGCGACGGCGTAACCCTTGCCATCACCGCCATTGATTTTGGTTCGCAGTTTGGAATAGCTCGGAAGAATATCGAGCGGACCAAGGAGGGATGCAGTCACATCAACCTGAGGAAGGCGATCGCCTGGAACTGACATCACATCGATGTCGCCCTCGGCTCTGCTCCGTTCCGCCACAAATTTGCTGATGTTGGCATCGACGGTACCGTCCGGGATTGTGACCTTGATACCGTACTTCTCGGTGAAGCCCTTTGTGAGCTCGCGGAAACGGGGCTGTAGCGCCCAATAAAACCAGACGACCTCGCCCTCTTTTTTCGCCTGAGCGACAATGTCGTTCCATGGCTTTTTGACGATATCGTCCGCAGCCAATGCGGGACTGGCGAAGATGGAGGCAACGAGTGTGGCAGACATGATGGTTTTCAGCATTTCGTACTCCTCAGGTTGGTTCTTGTGATGAGACGTCATCCCTTGCCACCCATCGTAACGGCGCCGTCGCTTTTCAGCAGCCGCTCAAACAGGAGCATCAGGATGACATTGGGGACGACCAGGATGAGCGACACCACGGCCGCGTTGGGTCTGACGAAATTGTATCCGAGATACGAATAGAGGATCGTCGGAACAGTAGTGAAATCAGGAGAGCCGAGCGTGAACGAGATGGCAAACTCTTCGATACTCAGAATGAAAACAATCACGAGTGCCGCGAAGATACCGGGCTTCAGCACCGGCAGATATGCCGCTGAGAAGCGAGCCCAAGGGCTTGCCCCAAGATCTCGGGCAGCATGAACCAAGTCCTCTCGAACCTGCGAAAACGATACCGTGAGGATGCGTATGGCATAGGGCAGAAACAACACGACATGCCCGAGAACGATGCCGCCAAATTTGTTGTAGACGCCGATCTTGTAAAGGAGCGCGGTAAAGAACAGCGCGATCACGAAGCTTGGGACGACCAAAGGCAAAAGCGCCAGCATCTGAGCCGATGCCTTACCACGAAACTCTAAGCGCCCGAATGCGTATGCGGTCGGAGTGGCCAGCAAAAGTGTGATGACAGCAACGATGGGCGCCAGTGTGTAGCTGTTTCGCATTGCGATCGGCAGACTTGTCGTTTCCCACATCTCGGCCCAACGCCGGAAGGACAGTTGCTTCGGAAACAGATCGGGATAGCTCCATGATGTTCCCGGATCGACGACCGACCAAAGCAGTGCCATACCGAATGGAACAGCCAGCCAGAGGACAAGCACCAGGGCCAGTGCAGAGGACATCAGGAAACGAACGGATGATTTCTGCATTATCGCCTCCCCCACGCGATCAGCACTTGCGTTACGCCGGCAAGCAGCAATGATCCGAAGAGTGCGACAGCCATCAGCACGATGGCGACAACAGCAGCCTCATTCCACTGGCCGAACTCCCTTTGTACAGTGTACATGTGCTGGGCAAGCGAACTGGTATTCGATGGCCCGGCGACGACCTGGAAAGAATAGTCGCCTGCAGCGCCGATGAAGATGATGATCAGGGCGGCCTGCATGGCCTTCAGGGTCAAAGGCAAAATTATTTTGCGAAAGCGGGCCAACGAGCCGGCGCCAAGATCACGCGCAGCGTCGAGCAAATCGTTGTGAATAGACTGAACTGCAGCTGTCAGAAGTAGCAATGCAAACGGGAGCTGTTTCCAGACCTGCAGGAACATAACCATTAGCCCGTAGCGGTCGTTCTGCATCCTCATCGGTTTGTCGATGATGCCAAGCGCCAGCAGTGATTCATTCAGGAAACCGTGGAAGGCGATGACATTCACGAACAGGAAAGCCGCAACGAGGCCTGGCACCATCATCGGCGCTTTCAGCAGCCCGCTTATAATGCTCGCGCCGATAAACGGTTTGCGCAGCCACAACGCCAAGGGATAGGCGAGGGAAATAGAGAGCACTGACGACACGAGTGCAATTTTCAACGAGTAGAGAACAGCACCTTGCAAAATCGGCGAGGTCAGCTGTCTGCGCCAGAAATCCAGTGAAAATCCGCTCTCTCCGGAAAAATTGAAGTAACCGACAGACTGTGCCGCCGCCATGCCGATGACCGTACCAATCAGGATCAGTATCAGGCCTAACCCGGGCAGCAGGAGAAGCGTCAATCCGATGACTCGTCGCCACTGCGTTTCGCCGACCGATGTCATTGCGCCGCCTCCAGCACCGAGATCTTCTCAGGTGCAATCGAAATCGTCACATTGGAATTGACGGGCAGTGGCTTGCGGGTCTGGATCCGATAGGTTTGCGCAGACTTCTCGGAGCGCAGAAGCACATCGGTCACGTTCCCCTGAAAGGCCTGCGCCTCGACCGACGCAACAAGTGTGTTCACTCCTGCGCCGGAGTCGGAAACGATGACCGCATCCTCCGGACGCCAGCAGATATAATAGCTCCGGTCCGTCAGATCCTTATCGGTCTCGACTTTAAAATCGGCGACGTCAGTGCGCAGTTGCCAGGTTGTGGGCGCCACCCTTCCAATGACCTCGGCTCTATGGATATTCGCTGCGCCGATAAAATCGGCGACGAACCGTGTAGCCGGCCGGTCATAAATGTCGGTTGGCGTTCCGATCTGGGCGACGTGGCCCGCGTTCATGACGACAATCCGGTCGGACATAGCAAGAGCCTCCGCCTGGTCGTGCGTGACATAGACGGCGGTGAAGCCATGCTCAGCCTGCAGCGCGCGCAATTCGAAACGCACCTGCTCGCGCAGCTTTGCATCCAGGTTGGACAGAGGTTCGTCGAACAGAATGATGCCGGGTCTCATAGCAATCGCGCGGGCAAGCGCCACACGCTGCTGTTGTCCTCCCGAAAGGGCCGATGGTAATTTGTCTGCGTGAGCGTCGAGATCCACCTGCCGAAGACTTGTCTTGAGACGCTCGTTGCATTCTTCCTTGGGGATGCGGTTCTGCTTGGGTCCGAACAGGATATTTTCCGAAACCGTCAGATGCGGAAACAAGGCATAAGACTGAAAACACATCGAGGTATCGCGTTTTTCAGGCGGACGGTCAGTGACGTCTGTGCCGTCGATCAGAAAGCGTCCGGTGGAGATCGAGTGGAAGCCAGCTATTGCCTTTAAAAGGGTTGTCTTGCCACAACCCGACGGACCGAGGAGGGTTAAGAACTCTCCAGATCGTACGTCGATGGTAATATCGCGGAGAACCTCAAATCCATTGGGAAAGGTCTTCGATACGCGATCGATTTCGAGTCTTGCCATATTTTATCCTCCCTAGCCGGTCGCATTTCCCTATTATGTTCACGACATGAACTTACGTTATATTCATGACATGAACATGACAAGCCGCTATCGTAAATTTCGTGAGAAATGGCGAAATATGTAGGAGATCTGAGTTTGGAAGAAGTAGCCGAGGCTCTGGGAGTTCAGTTGGGGCTGACTGATGTCGAGTATCAGGTGCTTCGTTATATCAGGCTCAATCCTGGCCGCAGTCGGACGGAGATTGCGGCTTCACTAAATTTGTCCAAGTCGATGCTAACGAAAGCCGTTTCAAAGTTCGCCGAGATCGAGCTTGTGATCGAGCAACAGGTGACCCTTGAACACGGCGAACGAGGGAAGCCGCCTGTCCTGCTGTCTTTGAGAAATGACAGGTTTCATAGCATCGGCGTTTACGTGAACCGGCAAATCTGCGCTGTTGTTCGAGCCGACCTCAGCGGCAATGTCCTCTATAAATTTCAAAAAACACTTACATCCGAGGTGGCCATCGAGGACATAATACGCGAGGTGGAAAACGCTGCCAGTTCTAGCGACGTACCGCTCATTGGCATCGGTTATGCGGTGCCAGCGATTATCGCTGACGATGGCAGATTATTTGAAGTGACGCCGACACAGGCAACATTGCCTCTATCTGAAATCGTGTCTGCTATTCGCTCTCGTTTCGAGCTGCCGGTCTTTTGGGAAAACGACGCTTTCTGCTCGGCTACATATGAGGCAAACGGTGCGTTTGCGAACCGGCGATGCGTTTTCTACACGGCGCTTGGTTTTGGCGTTGGGGGCGGCCTAACGTTCAATGGCTCTGTGTTTCGAGGCGCCTACAATCAGGCGGCAAATATTGGCGGCCTTATTCCGGAAACCGGGCCGCGACCAAGTTTGACCGACTTGGCAAAACATCTCGACTGCAAACTCGAAGACCTTTCGCATGAGCGCTTGTCAGAACTATTTGACGCAAAGGACGCGAAGCTTTCCGCGTGGATAAAAGATCGAGGTACTCGTATGTCCGAGCCGCTTTCCGCGTCGGTTCAATTTTTCAATCCAGACGCTATTCTTATCGGCGGATTTTTCCCACGCGCGATTTTGGAAGCTGTTTGCGCCAACATCAGGCTCGATGTTTACGATGTAGCTGGTCGGCGTCCTCTCACTAGGCCAACTGTTGAAGTTTCGCGAACACTTGGGCCACAAGGAACCGCAGAGGCAGCTTCATATCTCCCGATTGCCGCATTGATTTTAGGGCAGAAGGCATTTCCAGCTACCGGTAAGTAGATCTGGCTGGTTAACTCGATGCAATTGAGTTCGTCCATGAGTTTCTGATCGGCAATAGCTTCGCACCACATCTGCGTATCCAACCGTGGAAAGGTGGTGCGCGGGCGAACCTTACCCTCCTCGTGATACCGAGACATATTTCACCCTTTTACACTCCCCGCCGCCATCCCTCTCACCACAGTCCCCTGGACGAGTGTCCCCAGGATGATCATTGGAAGCATGATCAGCGTCGCTGCGGCGGTGAGCGTGCCCCATTCAATGCCTTGAAAGGTCAGGAAAGACGTGATGGTTACAGGTAGCGTCTGGGTGTTGCGTCCACTTAGTACCAGAGCGATGAAAAACTCGTTCCAGGTGAACAGCATACACAATATAAACGTAGCAACCAAACCGCCGCGTACAACGGGAAGGACAAGATGCCAGAACACTCGCAGTTCGCTTGCTCCGTCCATCAAACCTGCCTCGCGCATCTCGCTAGGAACTTCCTCGAAGAAGGTAACGAGAAGAGATATTGCAAAGGGAATGTTGATAAAGGCGTAAATCGCAATAAGCAGGCCGTGGGAATTGAGAAGCCCGAGACGCATGGAGAGATAATAGGTAGGGATGACGAAGAGGATGGCTGGTGCGATACGAAGAGACAGCACGAAACCTTCAATCGATTTCCTTCGAGCCGGCGTCTGCTGAACAATCCCGTAGGCAGCGAAGGAGGCAACTGCGATCGCCAGCACGCTGGCGCTGATCGAGATGATCATGCTGTTGGCAAAACCCTTTATAAAGACTGGATTGGTCAGCACTTTGCCATAGTTTTCCAAGGTGGGCGAAAACAGCCAAACCGGCGGCATGGCGAAAGCGTCACGCAACGTCTTCAAAGAAGTTGTCACCACCCAATAGAGGGGGAACAACGTTATAAACAAGATCAGGGCAAGTACGACGTAGAAAACGATCTTTTTGAACATCAACCTGTTCCTTTGGGCATGGCAAAGCGCGTGAGTGCTAGAAGCGCGACATTGGTTACTATCGTCAGGAACAGTGCGATCGTCATGGCATATGAAATGTCGAAGTTGGTGAAGGCGACCGTATAGCCGTAAAGGTTCTGCGTTTCAGTCGATAGCGCCGGGCCGCCTTTCGTCATGATGTAAAAAAGGTCGAAGGCTTTGACGCTGTCAATCGCGCGAATTAAGGCTGCCACGCCAAGTGTTCGCCGCAGCATCGGTAAGATGACATGCCAAATGACACGAACTTCGCTGGCGCCATCCATTCTCGCGGCCTCTACAAGATCCTTGGGGATTGTCTCGAGTGTTGCCATTGCGAGCAGGACGACAAAAGGCGTCCATTGCCAAACATCGGCGATAAGCACCGCGTAGATTGCAATATTCGGGTTGCCCAGCCAGTCGACCGGCGAAATGCCGGCCAGAGAAAGCCAGTAGTTGATCATCCCCGACTGCGCGTTGAATAGGAACCGCCACGTCAGGCCGGCAATAACGGGGGTCATGATCATTGGCACGAGAATAACGGCGCGGACGACCTTCTTTCCAAAAAAATCCTGGTCTAGAAACATCGCAATCGCAATGCCAAGAGCCACTTCAATTGATGTTGCGAGAAGGACGAACAAAGCTGTCCTGCCGAGCGCCTGAATGCCGCGCCAATCGGTCGCAAGACGAGCAAAGTTCGAAAGACCGACGAACTGCGTTCCCTTCGTGCTCATTAGCGAAATATTGTGCAGGCAAAGCCAGATCGCGTACAGTAGGAGGGCGCCCGAGGCGACGGCGAGAAAGCCGATGATTGGTCGATAGAAGTTGCGTGTAGGGTTACGAGAGATATTCATTCCATGCCTCATTTCATCTGAAGTCCCCGTCGCGCCTGGGAGGGTGCGCGACGGGGTGCGCAGGCCCCTATCGGGTCAGGGCCGCGTTATTCAGATCGTTAGCTTCTTTCAGCGCGTCAGTAGCACTCGTCGTGCCTGCAAGTACTTTGGAGACGGCAATGCCAGCATTATTAACAAGCTCGTTGGCTTGCGGCACAGTCGGGATATATTGCGGATTGCCATTCGAGAGAGAAGCAAGCATCGCTGTTTTGAAAGCGCCATAGCGTTTATTGAACGCTTTGCTGTCCATTGCAGCAAGGGAAGTCACACCTGAGTTCGGATCTGTCTCAAGAGAGTGGATCTGCTGCTGTTTGGAGGTTGCCCACGATGTAAACAGCCAAGCCGCCTCCTTTTGCTGGGAGTCTGAGGCAACATGGAGATTAAAGACCGCTAGAGAAGACGAGCCGCCCTTGGGCTTTGTCGTCTGCACGGGGATAGGCGCATAGCCGACCTTCCCGACGATTGTTGAAACAGCCGGATCTTCGTTGAAGGCTCCGTTGACCGTCGCATCAATAGTCATTGCCGCCTTGCCCTGTTGAAACAGCAGGCGGTTCTCTTCCCATCCCATGTTCGCGACGCCAACGGGACCGTATTCGCGTAGCACATGGGCAAAAGTCTCCAGCGACTTTGTTGCCTCCGGCGTGTCAAGCGCCGACTTGCCGTCCTCGGTCAGGAACGAGCCCCCCATGCCCCAGAGATAGGACGCCCATATGTAGACGCCCTGAATGCCCTGTTGTCCACGCATGGTGATGCCAACAACTTCTCCGTTCGACTTTTCCTTGACCGTTTTTGCCGCCTTTTCAATTTCGTCGAACGTCTTGGGCACGGCGATACCATACTGCTCGAACAAGTCCTTGCGGTACATCAAGAACGAGCTCTCGCCGAACAGCGGCAGCCCATATAGATTGCCTTCCACGATATTCGGTTTCAGGTAGGTGGGTACGAAGTCATTCTTGTCGAAAAACTCGCCGTATTTCGTTGAAAACCCCTCTAGTGGGGCGATATATTTTGCACCTACGAAGCCCTGGATGTGGATGGAGCTTGCCTCGACTACGTCGTAGCGCCCGGATCCAGCTGAAAATTCCAGCATCATCTTTGGTACAGAGTCGGCTTCGGGAACGACTTCCAGATCGACATCGATACCGGTCTTGGCGGTAAAATCAGGCAGGGCTTTGCGAACAGCATCTGTGGTGGGGTGCCCCACCATAAGAACTGACAGCCGCTGGCCTGTAAAAGGTTTTTCCTGCGCGAAGACAGCGCTGGTCGTGGCTGCGATCGCAGTAAACACGGCCACGCTAGCGAAAACGGTTCTCGAAATTGAGCATGTTTTAAACATCTACTTCCTCCTCCATTGATCGAGCCGCGGCCGAACAAGTGCCGCATCCAAGCGGACTTGCATTCCTCCGACCATCCTCAACACCTACTTCTCCCGACCGCACGCAAAATGTCAATAAGTAAGTCACTCTGAATTAATGAAGTGGGCGTATTTTTGCTGTACGGTGTCGGGCGCGTCAGATCAGAACCAATGGGTTGCTAAGCCTCGGGATAGTACCGCTCAAGCAGTGGAAGGCAGGCGGCGCCCATCGCAATCGACTTGCGCACCATAGATCCCTCGCGCGCGGCAATCTCGGCGGTGCCAACGAAGTCCAGTTGAGCAAGGGCGGAGCGAAGTTTAGCCATAACCAACCGAAGCGTGTGGGCGGGCACGGGGCCATCGACAATCACCGTCTGGCACGGAATAAGCGCGGCGCAGTTTGCCACGGCGTAGGCGATCCCTTCAGCGAGCTCACCAATTGCGTTCGCGTTGGAATTGTCGCCAATAGCAAGTCTGGTCAGCGGCCTGGGTTTGGATTTGCCGTTGGGTACGAGTAGCTTCCCGAGGTTTGGGCCTGCGTTATCTCTGGAGAACCGTATGCGTCTATCCTGAACGAGTCCGCCGCCAACCGCGTCGTCCAAAAAAACATAGAGGAAATCCGGAGCGGTGGGCCCAAGGCCATAAATCAATTCGGCACTGCATGCGGCCAGCGCGTCGCTTGATACTTTCACGGAGAGGTTCAAAGATCGGCCGACCTCATAAAATGACTGCTCGATTTCACTCCATCGACGCGCTGACCGGCTATCAAAAAAAAAACGACTGGCTATAGACACGCCGATTGCTTGGAAACGGTTTCGATGGTCAATATCCGACTCTGCTTGGATTTGCTTCGCCCTGTCAGAGACATGCTCTAAGACCTGTTCAAGATCCTGATCGACGAGCTGCACAACGGTTTCCGAGATGACTTCGCCGACAAAATTGACATGCGCTGTCCGGATATCGTTTTTGCCGACATGTACGCCAAGAAAGGACGCACCGGTCGGATCTAGGCTAAGCGGGACAAATGGTTGTCCCACTTTACCTTTCACGGGAGATCCCGCCAGGAGTAAGCCGGCTTCAATCAAGCTCCGGGTTATCACCGAAGCTGTTTGCGCAGTGAGTCCCGAAAGATCAGCGAGCTGCGCCTTAGACAGAGACCCATGTGCGCGAATGAGCGACAAGACCGTTCGTTCGTTGACGGCCCGCAGGGCAACGTGATTGGTACCAGGTCGACTGCTTTCGGTAGGCTGATTGCTACGGAGAACTGTTGCTCCTGGAATATGTCCGGTCAAAGCTGCCGTATCCTTTTCGACTGCAGGAATTCATAACTCACACTGTTTTAGTTATTGACGCGGCAAAACGTCAAGCTTACCCATAGGCACATTCATGATATTTGGGGAGAAAATTCGTGGGCAAACGCTGGATCGCATCGTGGAGCGCTGCGCCGATGAACGTCTGGGGGCCGGATGCGCCTTTGTCAGGCTTCTATGGACAAACTGTCCGCGAGGTTGCTCGTGTAAGTGTTGGCGGGACCGGCATCATCGTACGCCTGACAAATGAGTACGGCAGCACTCCCATCCGGCTCGACGCCGTTGATATTGCCTATGCTGCTGAACATGGAGGTATCGAGCCGCTGACCAGCAGGCCGCTGTCCTTTGGAGGCGCCCGTACAACGGTTATCCCTCCTGGGGCCTCGGTGATCAGTGATCCCCTCGACATGGAATTGCGATCCTTCGCCCGGTTATCGGTCAGCTATTATGGGGAAGGTTTCATTCCGGTCGAAACCCATCACTTCGAGGCACAGCAGACCGCCTATGTTTCCGTTCCCGGTAACTTTTGCTCAGCCGGGGAAATGATCGTTCAACAAACCACGACCAGTCACTATTTGCTTTCAGACATCTACGTGCAGGCGCCAGCAGATTTGCGCGCCGTCGTTTGTTTTGGGGACTCAATCACCGACGGTTATGGCTCTTCGGTCGATGCAGATCGACGCTGGCCCGATGTCTTTGCCGAACGTCTCTCTGGAGACGGCAATTCAGGAGAGTTTGCTGTCATCAACCAGGGCATAGGGGGCAACCGTCTGCTACACAGCTGCCGCGGTAGTCGGGCGGTGCAGCGGTTCGACCGCGATGTCCTGTGCTACACCGGCGTCAGCCATCTGATCATCCTTATTGGCATCAACGACATCTTATGGCCAAATACCGTTCTAGCGGGGCCGCAGGAAGTTGTCAGCGCCGCCGAGATGATCGCTGCGTACCAGCAAATCCTCGCACGCGCTCGGCTTTCGGGCCTTAAGACGATGCTGTGTACGCTTCTCCCCTTTGAGGGGATAAACCCTGACTTTCCAAAGGGCGGCTATTACACGGCCGGAAAAGAACGCATCCGCCAGACGGTCAATAACTATATTCGCAATCACAGCGAAGCTAACACGATCATGGATTTCGACGTCTTGATGCGCGACCCCACCCGCCCGAGCCGGATGCGGCCGGACTACGACTGCGGCGATCATATCCATCCGAACGACGCCGGCTACCGTGCCATGGCAGAAGCGATTGATCTCTCGTTTTTGGAGTAGGCGCGATTTGAGCTGACGTTTAGAATTAACTCAAATTGGTTCCGCTGTCCGTCTTCGTGACTGAGGTAGCTCGTTCTACAATGGTCTTTCGGGGGCTGCTCGGATAGGCCGGCCGATCCTTGTTATAGGGTAATCCCCCCGGTAATTAACGGGCTTCAAAAGTAGAATTTTCTCGGCAATATGATCGAGGAGAATTCGATGAAGATGAGCAGATTTAGCGAACCACAAATCCTTGCAATCGTTCGCCAAGCGGAGGGAGGTGTCCCTGTACCCTAGCTTTGCCGGGAACATGGAATGAGCACAGCGTCCTTTTACAAATGGCGATCTAAATACGGCGGCATGGACGCGTCGATGATCAGCCAGATGAGGGCTCTCGAGGATGAGAACCGTCGGCTAAAGAAGATGTATGCCGAGATGAGCATGCAGGCCGACCTTCTGAAGGAGGCTCTTGGAAAAAATGACGCGGCCGTCTCAACGCCGGAAGCCTTACGGCAAATGCAAGCATTTGCCTATCGGCCAGGGGATGGCTGCGAAAGCAGTGGCGCTACGTGGGGTCAGCATTGCGTTGGCCTGCCGTACCTTCGATGTTAGCGAGACCTGTCATCGTTACAGCGCCAAGCTGAACGACGAGAACGAGCAGATTGCCGATCTCCTGATCGGGCGGACGAGGGCGAAGAAGACCTGGGGCTTCGGCCTGTGCTTTCTTTACGTGCGCAATGTCCAGGGACATCGCTGGAACCACAAGCGCGCGTACCGAATCTACCGCGAGCTGGAATTGAACCTCAGAACCAGCCACGCAAGCGTTTGAAGCGGGACAAGCCCGATGCGTTGACCGTGCCGGAAGCTCCGAACCTGTTTTGGTCCATGGATCATGGCGGATCGTTTGGACGACGGTAGACAATTCCGGCTGTTGAATGTCTTGGACGACTTCAACCGCGAGGGGTTGGGCATTGAGGTCGGGCGCACGAACCTAGCGACCGGGCGGGATCAGGTTGCGCTTTGCGAGTTCCTGGGTAAAGCGACGCGTTATGGGCTCTAATTCATGGGCCTCCCATTGCTTGGGTCGATGCAAAGCGCGCCTTTGGAACCACCGAAGGGCACGTCAACGAGCGCGCATTTTAAGCTCATCAAAGCGGCCAGCGCCTCGACTTCCTCCGCGTTGGCCGCGGATCGTGCCGGATCCCACCCTTGACAGGTTCAACGTGTCCACTATTGACCGAGCGCCTACCCGTGAAGCTGGCAGATGCGCCCACGCAACCGAACACTGAACCTAGCATTGTCAGTCGAATTGCAAGCCCGTATCCGCTCGGCTAGTCCTTCCGGTAGGTCGAGATGATGGCATGCCCGATCGATATAAGTTTCGACAGACTCCAGAAAACGACCGGTATCGGAAGACGCATTTGCTACCACGTTCAAGTTCATTTCAGATCCTCTGGACAACGATTTTGTTAGGAAGCATCAAATTCCGCCAAGGCAGATGTACTTCATTTCCAGATAGTCATCTGCGCCATGGCGGGATCCTTCACGGCCAAGGCCGGATTGTTTGACGCCGCCGAAGGGTGCTGTCTCGGTGGAAATCAGCCCGGTATTGACGCCGACCATCCCGTATTCCAGTGCTTCTGCAACGCGCCAGACTTTTTGCAGGTCGCCGGCGAAGAAATAGGCAGCAAGACCGAACTCCGTATCGTTTGCCTGGTTGATAACGTCTTCCACGGTATCGAAGCGGAAGAGTGGTGCGACGGGTCCGAAAGTTTCTTCGCGCGCGACCTTCATCGCTCGGGTGACCTCAGTCAGGACGGTCGGTGTGAAGAATGTGCCGGCCCCTTGGACACGTGTTCCGCCGGTCAGTATCCTGGCGCCCTTGCCGACCGCGTCTCTGACATGGTCCTCTACCTTGGCCAGCCCCTGCTCGTCGATCAGCGGACCGATCAACACGCCCGGCACAAAACCATCGCCGACCGACATGGATTCGACTCTGGCCGCAAGCTGTGTCGCGAATGCATCATAGATGCCCGACTGGACATAGAGCCGGTTGGCGCACACACAGGTCTGGCCCGCATTGCGGTATTTGGACATCATCGCCCCTTCGACCGCCGCGTTGAGATCGGCGTCATCAAAGACTATAAAGGGCGCATTGCCGCCGAGCTCCAGGCTGA
>Ga0247808_10000832_pt1 | contig 14891 bp, 13 predicted proteins | sample UWRJL089202R1_FD_179914 | JGI IMG/M metagenome (GOLD analysis project Ga0247808, IMG submission 179914) | Plant litter microbial communities from Arlington Agricultural Research Station in Wisconsin, United States - UWRJ-L089-202R-1 | ecosystem: Environmental > Terrestrial > Plant litter >... | reverse complement strand
GCCGATCCGGCCGACCATCAGGCCCGTTATGATCTTTCGCTGGCCCAGGCGGCGTCCAGCGATCTGAAGGGGGCGGTGGACTCGCTGCTGGAGATCGTCCGCGCCGATCGCGAATGGAACGACCAGGAGGCGCGCAAGCAGTTGCTGGTGGTGTTCGAGGCGGCGGGCGCGACCAGCGAGATCGCGCGCGACGGCCGCCGCCGTCTGTCCTCGATTCTGTTCGCCTAGGACCGATGCCGATGGCCCAGAGTTATGTGAAGGCCGCCGACCTGCCGCAGGTGATCCCGGCGTTTCCGCTGCCCGGATCAATCCTGCTGCCCCGCGGCCAGCTTCCATTGAACATTTTCGAGCCGCGCTATCTGAACATGATCGACGACGCCATGGCTGGCGACCGGGTGATCGGCCTTATCCAGCCGGCGGGCGGGCCGGCCAGCCTGCCAAGTCTGACGGCGGTGGGGTGCGCGGGACGGATCACCAGTTTCGCCGAGACCTCGGACGGCCGCTATCTGATCACCCTGACGGGCATCTGCCGGTTCCGGGTGGCGTCGGAACTGCCCAGCCAGACTCCCTATCGTCAGATCCGCGCCGCCTTCGCCAGTTTCGAGAGCGATCTGACCGTCCCGTCGGGCGAGGGCTTTGACCGCGAGTCCTTCCTTGATGCGCTGAAGGCCTATCTGGATCGCCGTCAGCTTGAGATCGACTGGGACACCGCCGGAGCGGCGCCGCAGGAAGCCTTGATCAACAGTCTGGCGATGGCCCTGCCGTTCGAGGCGGCGGAGAAACAGGCCTTGCTTGAATCACCGACCCTGCAGGATCGCTGCGAAACCCTGACCGCCCTGATGCAGATCGACGCCGCCGAGACCGGGGATGGGGACACGCCTGCGTCGATGCAATGATTGGAGCAGGCGGGGTTAGGGCGTAGGGTCGCGGCCCTGCCCGATCTGCAACGCCGAGACCCCATGAGCGACGCTTTCAACACCCCGACCTCCGTCGATCCCCGCCTGCTCGAGGTGCTGGTCTGTCCGGTGACACGCGGGCCGCTGACGTATGATCGTGCGGCCAACGAGCTGATCTCGAAGGGGGCCAAACTGGCCTTTCCGATCCGCGACGGCGTGCCGATCATGCTGGCCGAGGACGCGCGGCCGCTGGACTAGAAGCGGTTAGTCGATGCCGGCGAGGAATTCGAAGATGGCCGCCTTGGCCTCGGGTTCGTCCAGCATCGGCGCGTGACCAATGCCGGGCACCTCGGCGTATTCCATTTCGGGCGCGGCCTTGCGCATCTTCTCGACGATGTCGGCGCCGAGCAGGTCCGAGGTTCCGCCGCGGATCAGCAGGGTCGGCTTCTTCTTGGCCAGTCGCCGGAAGAAGGGCCACAGGTTTGGAACCAGGGCCTTGGCGCCGGCCGCCCGGATAGGGACGGCGATGTCCGGATCATAGTCCAGCACCGGCGACCCTTCGGTCCCATCCCGGAAAATGCGGCGGGCGAAGGCTTCCCAGTCGGCGTCACTGTGATTCGGGAAGGCGATCTCATTGATGCGGCGGGCGTAGGCCGCGGCGTCGGCCCATGTCGGGGTCTCGACCGGCTGCCCGGAATAGCTGGCGATACGGGCCAGACCCTCCGGAGACACGGAGGGGCCGATGTCGTTGAGGATGGCGGCGGTGACGGCCTTGGGCTTGATCGCGCCCAGGGCCATGGTGATCAGCCCGCCCATGGAGGTGCCGATGAAGACGGCGCGGTCGATCCCGGCCTGCTCCATCAGGGCGACCACGTCGCGGGCATAGACCTCGGGCGTATAGGTCATGGGATCCGGCGCCCGGTCCGAGCGGCCGCGCCCACGCACGTCGATGGCCAGGACGCGGCGGCCGCTCTGGGCGATCAGGGGCGCGACGCCCTCGAAATCGGCGCTATTGCGCGTCAGGCCGTGGATGGCGATGACAGGCAGACGCGCCGGGCCCGGGCCGGGCGCATAGTCTCGGGCGAACAGGCTGAGGCCGTCCGGCGAGGTCCAGCGGCGGTCAGCGAATCCAGCGGTCGGTACAGCCATGGCGCGCTCCTGAAAAAGCCCCCCGGCTTCGCGCCAATCTATTTCATGGGCGGGCGAAATGCGAACCCGTCGGCCATCTTTTCATCGCCCGTTCGTCGGTGGTGATGGTGAATCGGCCCGCAGGCTTCGTTGCAAGGCGCAACGCGAAGTGACCCTGTCGTGTTTGGCTTGTGGGCCCGGCCTTTGGTAGGAGCCAAACACATCGTCGCATCCGTACGCCAGCGGATGCATCCCGGGCTGGTCGCCACGCGCCGCCCCCAGCCGGCCTGAACGCCCATAAAGACGAGCGATCCATGACCATTCCCTTCATCGACCTTCAGGCCCAGCGCCTTCGCCTCGGCGGCAAGATCGAAGCGGCCGTCCAGGACGCCGTCGTCGGCGGCGCCTGGGTCATGGGGCCGCAGGTGCGCCAGTTCGAGGCCGATCTGGCCGCCTTCGGCGAGGCGAAGTTCGCGCTTGGCTGCGCCAACGGCACCGACGCCCTGGCCCTGCCGCTGATGGCCTGGGGCGTGGGCCGCGGCGACGCCGTCTTCGTGCCCAGCTTCACCTTCGCCGCCACGGCCGAGATCGTGCCCTGGTTCGACGCCGAGCCGGTCTTCGTCGACATCGACGCCCGCACCTACAACATGGACCCCGGCCATCTGGAGGCGTCGATCGAGGCGACGATCAAGGAAGGCCGTCTGACGCCCAAGGTCGTCATCGCCGTCGACCTGTTCGGCCAGCCCGCCGACTATGCCGCCATCAAGGCGATCTGCGACAGGCATGGCCTGAAGCTGATCTCGGATTCGGCCCAGGGTTTCGGCTGCACCATCGGCGGGGAGCATCCGCTAAAATGGGCGGACATCACCACCACCAGCTTCTTTCCGGCCAAGCCGCTGGGTTGCTATGGCGACGGGGGGGCGGTGCTGACCAATGACGAGGACCTGGCCCAGCTGATCGATTCGATCCGCGTCCACGGCAAGGCGATCGCCAGCGACCTGAAGGGCCGCACCTTCGACCACGATCCCAAATATCTGAACATGCGGGTGGGGCTGAACAGCCGGCTCGACACCATCCAGGCCGCCGTCCTGATCGAGAAGCTGAAGGTGTTCGGCCAGGAGATCGAATGGCGCAACCGGATCGCCAAACGCTACAACGACCTGCTGGCGTCGCACGTTTCGGCCGTGCCCCATGTGCCGCAAGGCAATATCTCGAACTGGGCCCAGTTTACGATCGAGCACGAAAACCGCGACGGCCTAGCCGCGCATCTGAAGGAACAGGGCGTCCCGACGGCGGTCTATTATCCGATCCCGCTGCACCTGCAGCCTGCCTATGACATGTATCCGCGGGGTCCTCAGGGACTGCCGGTGACCGAGGCCAAGTCGGCGGTGGTCATCAGCCTGCCGATGCACGCCGATCTCGACGAGGCGACCCAGGACCGCGTCATCGCCGCCGTCGCAAGCTTCAAAGGCTAAAGAGCATGAACCCCACCCTGCTTCATAACCCGCTCCGCGCCGGCGTCGCCGGGGCCGGCGTCATGGGCCGCAACCACGCCCGCGTCATGGCCGGGATGCGCGAGTTCGATCTGGCCCTGATCTTCGATCCCGACGCCGTTGTCGCCGAGGGCGTCGCCGCCGCCTACGCCGCGAGCCCGGTGATGACCGCGGCCGATTTCGTCGAGGGCGGGCTGGAAGCCGCCGTGGTCGCGACGCCGAACCGGCACCACGCGGACCTCGGCGTCGCCCTGCTGGAGGCCGGCGTCCATGTGCTGGTCGAAAAGCCAATCGCCGCGACCGTCGCCGACGCCCAGCGGATGATCGACGCCGCGAAGGCCAACGACCGCGTCCTGATGGTCGGTCAGGTCGAGCGCTTCAACCCGGCGGTCGAGGCGGTTAAGCGGGCCATCGCCGGCGAGGAAGTCATCTCGATCCAGATCACCCGCGTCGGTCCCTTCCCGCCGCGCATGGGCGAGGTGGGGGTGGTCATCGATCTGGCCGTCCACGACATCGACATCATCCGCCACCTGACCGGCTCCGAGATCGTCGAGGTCCAGCCGCAACTGGCCCGCACCCGCGCCGAGCGTGAGGACACGGCCCTGCTTCAGTTCCGGCTGGCCAACGGGGTGATCGCCCATATCACCACCAACTGGGTCACCCCTTACAAGACCCGCACCCTGCAGGTCGCCACACAGTCGAAATTCGTCGTCGCCGATCTGATGACCCGTCAGGTGACCGAGTATTTCGGCCAGCAGCCGGACGGTTCCTATTCCACGCGCGGTGTGATGAGCTGGCCCAACGAGCCGCTGAAGATGGAGCTGGAAGCCTTCGCCCACGCCATCCGCACCGGCGAGACGCCCGCGGTGACTGGTGAGGACGGCCTGCGCAATCTGGAAGTCGCCCTGAGGTGTCTGGGCGAGAGCTAGGAGAAAGGCGCGACGACGTCGAGCCATGACCTGATCAGACTTGATGGCGGTTTGGTCAGGCGGCGGACGTCGAACAGTGAAGCGACGCCCAGTTGAACCTTGCAGACGGTGAATGCTTGGCCAGGATCGCGACTGTTGTCCGTCAATATGGCCGCGTCGGCAACGCTCATCGCCTCGCTGATCGCCTTCTGCGTCTTAGGAAACCGACGACGCAGAGTAGGTTCGTCGACGCCGTGGCCGCCCGTCTCGACACGCGTCATAACGCGCAGCACCGATAGGTCCGCGCTGGCTAGTCCGACGAAGAACAGCAGGACGAAGTAACCGGCCGCCTGCATCTCACGGATCAGATCGATCTTCGATAGGGTACGACCGTCCGGTTGTGGTTCCCAGTAAGAGAAGACGGTCTCCATCGCGAACGGGACCGTGGCTCCCATTGCGTGGCCGACGAAAGCGTTGACCCCCTGTTGGGCCACGCCCATCCAGCCACGATCCTGATCGCGCAGTGTCCGGGCCCATGGGGTGAGATGACCGTCCTCCCCGGGCTCGGGCAGGATCGACAACATCATGCGATCGGCGTTGATCAGGTGATCCGGAATTGATCCGCGAGCGACCCTCGCCACATCGTGGACTTGCCGGACCCGTTGTGGCCGGCGACGACAATGGCAATGGGCTTCTTCGTCGCCTGCTGCGCCGCCAGAACCTGATCGACGGCCTGTAAAAGGCTTATCAACCGGTGACCTTGAAGACGCCATCCTCAAGGACGCCGTGATCGATCTGTCCGTTCAGTTTACGGACGTAGACGCCGGGCCGGTCAGGGTCCGCCGAGTACAAGGGAACGTCCTTACGGGAGTATATCCGAACCCCTGGACGCATCAGCTTCGCCCGTAACCTCTTGAGAGCTTCCGTGCTTTGATCGACGTTACGGCGCACTTCGGCGGCGGTCGGTTCATGCACGGCCACGGTGACATTGCCGACCGTCACACGAGTCCGGCGGCGTTTGGACCGCGCTTCCGCTGTCGGGATGTCCGCCTTGGAGGATGGGGGCGCCACAAAGGTCATGATGCGACGATAACCCCACCGGCCAGTGACGCAAGTCGTGATACCTCAATGGTCGTTGACCACTGGCGGCGCATTGGCGGCGGGCGGCTTGCAGAACGGCACCATGATCAGGGCCAGGACGAAGATCCAGGCCATGACGCGAAACACGTCGTTAAAGGCCAGTGTCAATGATTGACGCGCGACCACCTTCGCCAGTTCACCCTGCGCCATCAGCAGGGCCTGGGCTGAATCGGTCGTGACGCGGCTCAGCTCGGCGGCTAGACCGGCGGTGAACTCGGCCGCCCTCCCGCCGGGCTGGCCCAGGGCCTCGCCGAACCGCTGGGCGTGGTACCGGGTGTTGTCGGCCAGCCAGGTGTTGACCACGGCGATGCCGATCGCCCCGCCCAGATTGCGCATCAGGTTGAACAGGCCTGACGCATACCGCAGATCGGGGCCTGTGAACCCGGCCAGAGCAAAGGTCACGCTGGGCACGATGCACAGCATGATCGCAAAGCCGCGCAGGGCCTGGGGCCAGAGGAAGTTTGAAAACCCCCAGTCCGGCGTCAGGTGCGAGGTCAGGAACAGGCTGAAGGCGAACAGGCTGAGGCCGATGGCGACGATGATCCTCTGGTCCACCGACTGTGACGCGCGGGCGGCGACGACAACGCTGAGCAGCTGGGCGCAGCCGGTGACGACCACGGTCGTACCGATCTCCAGCGAGTTGTAGCCCCGCACCCGACCGAGGAAGACGGGGATCAGATAGGTTGAGGCGTAGACACCGAAGCCGATCACCAGATTAAAGACGCAGGCGAAGACAAAGGTCGGCTTTTTGAACGGCGTCAGCCGCACGATCGGACCACCGGATCGGAATGACCTCTCGAGAAACAGGACGAAGGCCACCAGCGAGGCCCAGCCAGCGATGGCGATGTGTGTGTCCTGAAACCAGTCGTTGCGGGGACCTTCCTCCAGCACGAACTCCAGCCCGCCGAGGAAGACGGCCATGGCGGCAAGGTGGGAATAGTCGATCTTCTTCAGCATCGACAGATTGGGCAGATCGACCCGGATGAACCTCAGCGCCAGCAGGGTGACGAGGGCGCCTGGTAAGATGTTGATGTAGAAGATCCAGCGCCAGCCGGCCGCGTCGGTGATCCAGCCCCCGACCGTCGGCCCCAGCGTCGGCGCCAGCACCGACACCATGCCCAGAATCGCCGGGATCAGGGCCCGTTGCTTGCCCTCGAACATGGCGAACCCGGTGGCGAAGACGGTCGGGATCATGGCCCCGCCGGTGAACCCCTGGAGCACCCTGAAGACGATCATCGACTCGATGTCCCAGGCCATGCCGCACAGGGCGCTGGACAGGGTGAACAGGCCCGCCGACAGGGCGAACAGGACCCGCGTCGACAAGGCCTGGGCCAGGAAGGCGGCGAAGGGGATCATGATCAGTTCGGCGATCAGATAGCCGGTCTGTATCCAGCTGATCTCGTCGGGCCCCGCCGAAAGGCCGGCCTGCACATCGTTCAGCGAGGCGGCGACGATCTGGATGTCGATCAGGGCCATGAACTGACCGAAGGCCATGACCGCGAAAATCAAGAATTTCGTCGCCGTCGGCAGGGCCATGGGGTTGGGCGGGGCGACGGGGCTGGCAGCGCTGGAGATGGCGGGGGCGTCGGCCGTAACGTCGGTCATCGAGAGGTCCTGTCGCCGTCGCCCTTGTCAGGACCACGATGTTTATATTACATGCATCATATAAAGGAGCCCGGCAAGCCATGCGCTATGACGCCGACCATAAGGCGAAGACCCGGGAGCGGGTTCTGACCGTCGCCAAACAGGCCATCCGCCGGGACGGCGTCGCCAATCTGGGCGTCGCCGCCGTGATGAAGGAGGCCGGCCTGACCCACGGCGGCTTCTACGCCCACTTCCCGTCGCGCGACGCCCTGATCAACGCGGCGGTCGAGGCCCTGCTTCAGGGGGCGCCAGCGCGCTTCCTGCGTGTCACCGAGGGGCTGGCCCCGGCCGAGGCTCTGGCGGTCTACATCGATCGCTATCTGTCCACGGCGCATCGGGACTCCGCGACCTGGTCCTGTCCCCTGCCGACCCTGTCCGCCGACATGAGCCGGCTGGAGCCGTCGATGCGCGACGCCTTCGCCCGGACCGCGGATTATCTGGCGAGCCTGCTGGCGCCGATGCTGGCCAGCATGGGTCACACCGACGCATTGCTGGCGAGGTCGGTCGTGGCCGAACTTGTCGGGGCCCTCGCCCTGGCCCGCGCCATAGGGCCCACCGAACAGTCCGACGCCATTCTGGAGGCCTCGCGCCTCTCTATCCGCCGTCGCATCGGCCTTGCCGCCGATCCGGCTTCCTCCCTACCCGGAACCGTCCAATGACCGCCATCACTCCCGATGCCGCGCCCGCCGCGACGAAGCGCTCCGGCCTGCCCTTTTCAAATCGGACCCTGTTGATGGTCGGCATAGCCGTCGTCGCCATTGCCGGTGGCGCGGCCCTGATCCTCATGCCCCGCAATACGGTCTCGACCGAAGCGGCCTATGTCCAGGCGGACTCCTCGTCGGTCGCGCCCCGGGTCCGGGGGCTGATCGCCGAGGTGCTGGTCGCGCATAACCAAACGGTCAGTAAGGGCGATCCGCTGGTGCGGATCGACGCCGAGGAGTTCGACGCCCGGGTCGCCGGGGCCGAGGCCGATCTGCAGGACGCGGAGGCGGCGCTACTGGCCGCCCGCGCGGCCCTGACGTCGCTTTCGGCGGACGAGGCTCTGGCCGCGGCTAATGTGCGCTCGGCCCGGACCTCGATCGCTTCGGCCGACGCCCAGAACGTCCGCGCCCAGGCCGACCGCGCCCGGTTCGAGGACCTGCTGGCCTCGGGCACCGTCGCGCGCCGTGACGCCGAGGAACGCCGCGCCGCCGCAGTCAGCGCCCAGTCTGACGCCGACAAGACGCGCGCCGAACTCGATGTCAGCCGCAACCAGGCGACGGTGGTCAGCGCCCGACGAGAGGTGCTGACCGCCAATGTCGCCAGCGCAGAGGCCTCGGTGGGCCGGGCCCGGGCGGCGCTGGATCTGGCGCTGCAGGATCAGGCCAATGCGATCGTCCGCGCGCCTATCGACGGGGTTGTCGGGGACCGGCAAGCCGAGCCCGGCGACTATGTCCAGGCCGGGACCCGGCTGATGACCATCGTCCCGGCCACGGGTCTGTATGTCACCGCCAATTTTAAGGAGACCCAGACCGGCCGGATGCGGGCGGGGCAGGCGGCCGATATCGAGATCGACGCCCTGCCTGGCGTTCGTCTGCATGGCGTGGTCGACAGTTTCGCGCCGGGGTCCGGCTCGTCTTTCGCCCTGCTGCCGTTCGAGCCGGGCACGGGGAACTTCACCAAGGTGGTCCAGCGGGTTCCGGTCCGCATCAGGCTCGATCCGGGTCAGGCCGACGCCGCGCGGCTGCGGGCCGGCCTGTCGACGACGGTGAAGGTCGATCTCCGACCCTGATCTGACGGCGCTGGCTGGGTGTTCACCCACAGCCCCGCAAGACAACGGCGCGGAGGGCTTGCCCCCCGCGCCGCGTCATTCCGTTACGACACGTCGATCGTCAAAGACCGCCGCCGCCGCAGTCGCTCGCCAGATAGTTGCTGATCTCCGTCAGGGTCTGTTCCTGCCAGGACGGCCACCAGGGCAGGCTGTGGGGCATGTCCTTGACCTCGAAATAGCGGATCGGGGCTCGCGCGCTTTGAAGGGCGGCGACCCACTGGCGGGACTGCACGATCGGCACCGTCTGGTCGCGGTCGCCGGAGTAGACCAGCATCGGCACATTGATCTGGGAGACGTTGCGCAGCGGATTCATGCCGCCCACCGTGTCGCCCTGCATCTGACGCTGGATACGGCTTTCACCCCAGGTGCGTTTCGCCCAGTCCAGATCGGAAACGCCCGCGCCAGCGATTGCGCACTTGTACGGGCTGTCCGGACGCACCGCTGCGGCCATCGCGGCGAATCCACCGTAGGAGTAGCCGAACATGGCCATGCGATTGGGGTCGGCAATACCCTGGTCGACCAACCATTTGGCTCCGTCGTCCTTGTCATCCTGCATCTTCTGACCCCACTCGCGGTCGCCGGCCTTCCACAGGGCGGCGCCCCAGCCGTCGGATCCGCGATACTGAGGCTGAAGCACGGCGTAGCCTCTCGAGGCCAGGAACTGCACCCAGCCGGACTGATCCCAGTCGTTGCTGTCGCGCGCCCATGGACCGCCGTGAGGCAGGATCACCGTCGGGATGCGCGAGGACCCCCGCTGGTAGCCGCCGGGCAGGGTCAGGAAGGCCGGAATCCTCAGGCCGTCGCGAGCGGTGTAGTAAACGAGTTCGGACGGAGCGAGCGTCGACGCATTAATCAAGGGATTGGAATCGCCGACCTTGATCAGCTCGCTGTCATTCTTGAACAGATAGTAGACAGGCGGCTGGGTGGAGGAGGACACCTCGACGAGTTTCAGGCCGCCGTCCCGGCTGTTGCCGATGAAGCGAACATATTGGCCCGGGAACTGCGCTTGCAGCGCGTCGTGCCGGGCTTTCCACGCGGCGTCTGTCCAGTAGACATCGGTTGCGGCGCCCGAATAGGCGAAGCCCAGGATCCCGGTCGCCACACCCTTTTCGTTCTGACGGTCGAACACCACGCCGGCTGCGTCGAACCGGGGGTGGCTGAACAGGGTCTCGACGAAGGCCTTCCGGCTCAGGTCATATCCCTTGATCGTGGTCAGGTCCGAGTCGTGGTTGTCATTGACCAGAAGCAGGTTGGGGTTCTCTGGGTCGAAATCCAGAACCTGGATCGAGCGGCGATCCCGGATCGGATAGGAGAGCGCCGGCTGGTCTTCCCATTGGTTGGTCGTGCGGTTCAGGACACGGTAGCCCACCGTCCAGGCGCCGCCCGTGTTGGTGATATACTGTTTGACGCGGGGGACGCCGTCCTTGTCGACCACGGAGACGAAGCTCTCGTCGCTGCCGGCGCGCGCGACACGTTCTCCGGCGCCGGTCCGGACGTCGACCTTGTAGATGTCCGTCGAGCCACGTCGGAAGTCGTTGTACTCGAGCAGGATGTGCTCTTCGTCCTCGGGCAGGGTGTCGAAGAGGCTGACATTGAGGAATTTGTCAGCGAAGGCCTCGATCTCGCTGCGCGTGCCGCCGCGGCGCAACGGCTCGATCCAGTCCTGGCCCTGCAGGTCGACGAGCCGCGCCAGATAGGTGAAGCCCCGGCCTTCGGCGGACGGACCGGTGGTCAGGGGCTGGTTGGCCAGCACCAGCAGTCGATCGTTGGCGACCCAGTTCAGACCCAGGAAGTGCACATCCGCCCGCTCGGCGCCTGAGCCGAGGCCGAACAGCACGGGCGGTTTGCCCAGATCCGCCGTCTCCCAGATGGAGACGCGGACCGCCTGACCGTCGCTGCTGGTCAAGGCGGCGAGATGGCGTCCGTCGGGCGAAAGTGTCGCGGACTGGATCGCGCTTTCACGGGCCAGAGCGCTGACGGGAATGGGGGTTTGCGCCGCCGCGGGAGACGTAAGCCCGACAGTTGAAGCAAGCAGGGCAAGGGAAAAGGCTATAGTTTTCATAAAACAGCCAAGCTGGTCAGAGGTTTAAAGCAGCCTACAGCCAGCTTGAGACCAAATTCAACAGGTGGAGTATCGTTGTTGTGGCCCCGGCACATCGATGGCGACAACGAAGCGGATGTGCGGTGGAATTGTGTTTGACAACCGCTGGTGTTCGGGCGTCGATTGCAGCGTCGTGTCGGCGATGCGGCTCTTATCTCTATCAATCCTTAGAAGAACATTGTTATGAATCTTCAGTCGCGGCGGGCTTCGTTGCTCCGGACCAGTTTCCTCACTGGCGTCCTCTCATTCATGATCGCCGCGCCCGCCTTGGCGCAGGATGCACAGGTCCAGGATGAAACGCCGGCTCCTGCCGACACTGAGGTCGTTCAGGACTCGCAGACCACTTCAGCCAGCGAGCTGGATGAGATTGTCGTCACGGGTTCACGGATTCGCCGCAACGAGTTCAACTCGGCCTCGCCGATCCAGGTGATCACCAAAGAGGTTTCGACCCAGGCCGGTCTGGTCTCGACCGCCTCGATCATTCAGGGCTCGACCGTCGCTGCAGGCTCCCAGCAACTCAACGGCCTGTTCTCCGGCTTCGTGACCGACGGCGGTCCCGGCATCCAGTCGGTTTCGCTGCGCGGCCTTGGCGCCAACCGCACCCTGGTCCTGTTGAACGGTCGTCGTCTAGCTCCCGCTGGTGCTGGCGGAACCGTCGGCGCTGGCGCCGACCTGAACGTCCTGCCCAGCGGCGTGCTTCAACGCATCGAGATCCTCAAGGACGGCGCCTCGTCGGTCTATGGTTCGGACGCTGTCGCGGGCGTGGTCAATGCGATCACCACCACCAACTTCAATGGTCTTGAGATCGGCGCCTTCCAGTCGGTCCCGGAGCATGGCGGCGGCGAGAGCACCTCGGTTGACCTGACCTGGGGCAAGCAGTTCGATCGTGGCAACTTCCTAATCGGTCTGGAGTACCAGGAGCAGTTCAAGCTTCTGTACAAGGACCGTGACTGGGCCGACTGCGGCTACGACCTTTTCGTGGATCCGAGCCAGGATTCAACCAACGCTGACGGCAGCCGCAAATGCGTGAGCGGCACCTGGCACGGGTTCCTGCAGACCCCCTTCGGTTATCTCCAGCCTTCGCCAGGCGACGTCGCCTTCGGCGTCGTCCCCGACTATCGCGAACTGAGGGTCGACGACTATCGCACTGGAGGTATCGACGAGACCTCCTATGACGGCCCGTTCGATGACGAGCGCACCCTGGTCTTCCCGACCCGCCGGTTCACCGCGACGGCCTTCTTCAACTACGATCTGAACGCCCTCGGCGGAGCCGAGCTCTATTCGGAGTTCCTGTACAACAACCGTACGTCCAAACAGGTCACGGCGGGGCAGTTCTTCCCCAACATCGAGTATGACGACCCCCGCAACCCGGGCAGCATCATCGTTGACGCATATGGCTTCCCGACGGAGTTCGCCACGGTCACGCCGGTGGCGCCCATTCGCTACGAAGACTCTCAGGAGGTGAACTATGTTCGCGCCGTCGCAGGCCTGCGCGGCGACCTGAACTCGGGCTTCCTGAGCGGCTGGAACTGGGACCTGTCCTATATGTTCAGCGGCAGCTACGCCGATTACTCCGGGACCCGTCTGCTGGCGGACCGGGTGGCCAACGCTCTGGACGTCGTCGCCAGCGGCTCTGGCTTCATCTGCGCCGACCCAGCCGCCGTGGCCGCCGGCTGCGTGCCTATCCCGATCTTCGAATCCCGCTTCCTGATGGATGGCCAGCTCACCGACGCCGAGCGCGCCTACATCTACTCGCAGGAAGACGGCACGACCGAGTTCACCTCTCATCTGATCAACGGCAGCATTACGGGCGACCTGTTCGAGCTGCCGGCCGGCCCGCTGGCGGCGGCGTTCGGCTTCGAACTCCGTCGTGACTCGATCGACGACCAGCCGAGCGCTAACTCGCAGATCGGAAATATCTACAGCTACAGCTCGGCCAGCGCCACGGTCGGGACCGAGAAGGTCTATGAGGTGTTCGGCGAGATTGAAGCCCCGCTGCTCAGCAACCTGCCGTTCATCGAGGCCCTGACCCTGTCGAGCTCGGCGCGCTACACCAAGTATGAGGAGACCGGCTACGAGGACACGACCTATAAGGCCGGTCTGAACTGGACGATCGATCCGACCTTCCGTCTGCGCACGACCTACGGCACCTCGTTCCGCGCCCCGGCGCTTTACGAACTGTTCCTGGCCGGCCAGACCGGTTTTTACAGCGGCGCCGACCCTTGTGCGAACTACCAGGACCGGGACCCGACGACGAACCTGTACCAGAACTGCGTCGCCGAACTGGGCGAGCCCGGGGCGCTGGACTTCACGGGCTACAGCTCGACGCCCCAGACCATCACCTACGGCGCGCGTAACCGTCCCACGACGGGGCTGTTCGCTGGGGATCTGGAAGCTGAAACCTCGGACGCCTTCACTGTCGGTGCGATCTGGACCCCCAGTTTCATGCCGTTCAGCCTGGCGATCGATTATTTTGACATCACCGTCGATGGCGAGATCGCGGCCCTCGGCGCAGCGAACATCCTCAGCTCCTGCTACAACGAAGAGCCTGACGAGTTCCGCACCGCCGGCACGCTCTGCGACCTGATCTCGGAACGGACGCCCTACGACCAGGCTTCGGGCGTGGGTGGCGACATCGAACAAATCGAGAGCAGCTACTTCAACATCAACTCGCAGCGCACCGCCGGCTTCGACGTCACGACCCGCTGGACGCACGAGTTCTCCTTCGGCGACCTGGCGATCGACACCAAGACCACGATCACCACCATCGACGAAATCCAGGTGTTCGGCAGCAGCGGCAAAGACGATTTCAACAAGACCTTCAGCGATCCTGAGGTCGTGTCGGAAATCGACTTCCGCCTGGAGCGCGGCGACTGGACCTACTTCTGGCGCGCTAACTACGTCAGCACACAGTCGAACTATCAGTTCTACGCACCGCCGAACAACATTCCCGAAACCTCGCCTTTCGACATCCAGATCGACGCCCAGTGGCTGCACACGGCTTCGGTGAGCTACGAAGGCAACCAGTGGGAAGCCACTGTCGGGGTGAACAACCTGTTCGACGAAGAGCCCGACACCATCTCCTCGGCGTTTACGCGGCTCGGCGGCGCGGGCTTCAACTCGCAACTCGACCCCTTCGGCCGGACCTTCTTCGTCTCGCTGAGGAAATCCTTCCAGTAGGCTTCGGCTCGCTGAAACATTGAAGGGCGGCAGGTGTGAACCTGCCGCCCTTTTTGCTGCCCGGACCGCGACGCTGCCTAGTGTAGCCCGTGCCTGTGTCGTCAGTCCTTCACCATCTGCATGCCCAGCCATTCGGCGATCAGGGCGGGCTTTTCGGCGCCGTCGATCTCGACAGTGACCTCGTGCTTGATCAGCCAGCGGGTGACGCCGTCGGCGGAGCCCTTGTTCTCGGCCGACAGCAGTTTGAAGCGGCCACGCACCTTCGAGCCCGCTCGCACCGGGGCGATGAAGCGCAGTTTGTCGAAGCCGTAGTTGACCCCCATCACCACCCCGTCCAGCGGCGGGTTGGCGTCATAGGTCATGGCCGACATCAGGCTGAGGGTCAGGAAGCCGTGGGCGATCGTGCCGCCAAACGGGGTCTGGGCGGCGGCCTCGGGGTTCACGTGGATGAACTGCCAGTCCTCAGTGGCGTCGGCGAAGGCGTCGATACGCTTCTGGTCGATCTCGATCCATTTCGAGACGCCGACTTCGGTCCCGATCAGGGCCTGCAGGTCCGTGGCCTTGGTCATGTTTCACTCCCTTGGTTTTGAC
>Ga0247808_10000831_pt1 | contig 14899 bp, 15 predicted proteins | sample UWRJL089202R1_FD_179914 | JGI IMG/M metagenome (GOLD analysis project Ga0247808, IMG submission 179914) | Plant litter microbial communities from Arlington Agricultural Research Station in Wisconsin, United States - UWRJ-L089-202R-1 | ecosystem: Environmental > Terrestrial > Plant litter >... | reverse complement strand
CACGCCCGACGGCGCCTGCCCCTTCTGGGAACATGTCGCGCACAAATTCTTTCCCATGCCGTTCGACCAGGCGGACATGATGACAGGCTCGACCGACAAGCAGTTCATCCTCGATCTGGCCCCCCGCCACCCGATCTACGTCGAGCTGCTGCCCGAACCCGCCCGCGCCGTGATCGGCAAGGTCCACCCGCAGGGGGTGCCCGCCATGGCCCTGCTGGAAAGCGAGGGCTTCCGCCCCAACGGCCTGATCGACATCTTCGACGCCGGCCCCACCGTGGCCTGCGCCCGCGACCACATCCGCACCGTCCGCGACACCCGCGTCCTGACCGTCGCCATCGCGGCCGAGGTCGAGGCCGAACTGCCGTCGCTGATCTCGACCGACACCGTCGGCGCCTTCCGCGCCGTCCGCCAGCGGGTGGAACTGCGCGGCGATGTCGCTGCCCTGTCCGCAGAAACCGCCGACGCCCTGAAGGTGCGGCCGGGCGAAACCGTGCGGGTGAAGGCGTGAGCGTATCCTCTTTCCGCTCATCCCGGCGAAAGCCGGGACCCAGTGCTTTGGGCGCTCCAGCGGCTCAGGTGCGTACAGAACGGCAACCCCATACGCCCTGCCTCACAAAAGAACTGGGTCCCGGCTTTCGCCGGGATGAGCGGTGATCTTATGAACTTCCAATCCACCAACCCCGCCACCGGCGAGACCGTCTGGTCCGGCGAGGCCGCCTCTCCAACCCAGGCCGCCGCCGCCGTCGAGGCCGCCCGCGCCGCCTTCCCCGACTGGGCCGACCGCCCGCGTCAGGACCGGATCGACGCAGTCAAACGCTACCAGGCCGTACTCAAGGATCGCGCGCCCGCCATGGCCGAGGCGATCAGCCGCGAGACCGGCAAACCTCTGTGGGAGACGAAGACCGAACTCGCCTCCATGGCCGGCAAGGTCGACATTTCGATCCGCGCCTATGACGAACGGACCGGCGAGCGAAAGGCCGAGACCGCCTTCGGCTCAGCGACCCTGCGCCACCGTCCGCACGGGGTCGCCGCCGTCCTCGGCCCGTTCAACTTCCCCGGTCACCTGCCCAACGGCCACATCGTTCCCGCCCTGCTGGCCGGCGACACCGTCGTCTTCAAGCCGTCGGAAGAGACGCCCCTGACCGGCCAGTTGATGGCCGAGGCCTTCGCCGAGGCCGATCTCCCGGCCGGCGTCTTCAACCTGATCCAGGGCGGCCGCGAGACCGGCGCCGCCCTGTTGGATCAGCCGATCGACGCCCTTATGTTCACCGGCTCCGGCGCGGCCGGCGCCCATTTCCGGCGCAAGTTCGCCGACGATCCCCACGTCATCCTCGCCCTCGAACTGGGGGGCAACAATCCGCTGGTGGTCTGGGACGCAGGCGACGCCCAGGCCGTGGCCGGCATCGTCGTCCAGTCCGCCTTCGTCACCACGGGCCAGCGCTGCTCGTGCGCGCGCCGCCTGATCCTGCCCGAAGGTCCGGCCGGCGACGCCATCGTCGAAGCGGTCGCGGCGCTGTCGGACCGGCTGATCTTCGCTCCTTGGGACTCCTCGCCCGAGCCCTACGCCGGGCCCCTGATTTCGGAGAAGGCCGCGCAGGCCGCGCTTCAGGCCCTGCAGCAACGCATCGATCTCGGCGCCAAGGTCATCCGCGCGAGCGGCCCCGTCGGCAACCTGCCGGGCGCCTTCGTCAAACCCGCCATCATCGACGTCACCGGCCTGAACGTGCTGGACGAAGAGATGTTCGCCCCCTTCCTGCAGGTCATTCGCGTCCCGACCTTCGACGCGGCGATCGAGGCCGCCAACGCCACCCGCTATGGCCTGTCCGCCGGCCTCGTCAGCGACGACCCCGCCCACTGGGACCGCTTCATCCGCCGCATCCGCGCCGGCGTCGTCAACTTCAACCGCCCGACCACCGGCGCCGCCGGCGACATGCCCTTCGGCGGCTTGGGCGCAAGCGGCAACCACCGCCCCTCGGCCTACTACGCCGCCGACTATTGCGCCTATCCGGTGGCCAGCTTCGAGGCGGAGGCGGTCAAAAACATCGAAGGCGAGATCAAGGGGTTTAGGTGACAAGACGCCTGATCGGCCCTCCGCCACTCCATGAGCGGCTTGAAATCTATTGGCGGCCTTTTCTAATCGCGTTCGGGGCGGCCTGTGCTGCCACGCTTTTGATCCTGTGGATCAGGTTCGGGTGGCCTCCCAAGATATCCTTTAACGGCGGCGTTTGGATTTGGTGCTGGATGTTCGGGATCATGATGGTCTCGGTTACCCAGCATTTCTGGCCTGCCCGCTTTTGGCTGGAGTTGGCCGTGATGTTGGCGTTGGCTGTAGCGGTCATAACCTTGGTGACCATCTTCGCGCTGCCGGTCGCCGTTTGGGCTGGGATCATTCCTCCACCACTTCCGATCACGCCGGTGCAATCATGACCGCCATCGAAGCCAACGCCGACGGCCTGATCGGTCCGACCCATTCCTACGCCGGTCTCAGCCCCGGCAACCTGGCCGCCATGGGCAATGCGGGGAACGCCTCCAACCCCCGCGCCGCCGTCCTTCAGGGGCTCGACAAGATGAAGCGGCTGGCCGACCTCGGCCTGCCGCAGTTCGTCCTGCCGCCGCACGAACGGCCCGACATCCCCTTCCTGCGCAACCTCGGCTTCACCGGCTCCGATGCCGCCGTCATGGAACAGGCGTGGAAGACCGCCCCCGCTTTCGCCGCCGCCGCCTGTTCCGCCTCGGCCATGTGGGCCGCCAACGCCGCGACGGTCACGCCCTCCGCCGACTCAGGCGACGGCCGCGTCCACTTCACCCCCGCAAACCTGCACACCAACCTGCATCGGTCTCTGGAGCATCGGCAGACGAAGCGGGCGCTGGACGCCCTCTTCCCGGACCCAAGCCGGTTCGCCGTCCACGACGCCCTGCCCACCGTCGCCCATCTGGCCGACGAGGGCGCCGCCAACCATGTCAGGCTGTGCGCCGATCATGGCGCCCCCGGGGTCAACCTGCTGGTCTGGGGTCGTGACGCCTATGAGCCGTGGGCCGGCGCGTATCCGGCCCGCCAGACCCGCGAGGCCTCCGAAGCCATCGCCCGTCGACATCAGGCCGGCCGCCCGGTCTTCCCGCGCCAGTCTCGCGCCGCCATCGCCGGCGGGACCTTCCACAATGACGTCGTCTGCGTCGGCGCGCTCGAGACCCTGCTGTTCCACCAACTGGCCTTCGAGGACACGGCGGCGACAAAGGCCGACATCCGCGCCGCCGCCGCCGGCCTGTTCGACCCGATCTTCGTCGAGATCGCCGAGGCCGACCTGCCGCTGGCCGACGCCATCTCCAGCTATCTGTTCAACTCCATGCTGGTTCAAATCCCGGGCGACGACCGCCTGACGCTGATCTGCCCGACCGAGACCCGCGACAATCCACGCGCCCACGCGGTCGCCCAGGGGCTCGCCGCCTCCAACGGCCCCATTGGCCGTGTCGAATACGTCGACGTGCGCCAGTCGATGCGCAACGGCGGCGGCCCCGCCTGCCTGCGCCTGCGAGTCGTCCTGACCGAAGCCGAACTGGCCGCGACCAACCCCGCCATGCGACTGACCGACGAGCTCCACGCCCGGCTGTCGATCTGGGCCGCGACCTGGTACCGCGACACCCTCGCCCCCGCCGACCTCGCCGATCCCGCCCTGCTGGACGAAACCCGCGGCGCGCTGGACGAACTGACCGACATCCTCGAACTGGGCGAGGGCTTCTATCCGTTTCAGAGGACCGGCGGATGAGCCAGAACTCCATCACCCCCGCCCGTCGTCTGCGCAACATCATCGGCGGATCAGCCGGCAATCTGGTCGAGTGGTTCGACTGGTACGCCTACGCCGCCTTCACCCTGTATTTCGCGCCGGTCTTCTTCCCGAGCGACAATCCGACGACCGAGTATCTTCAGGCCGCCGCCGTGTTCGCCGTCGGCTTCCTGATGCGGCCCATCGGCGCCTGGATCATGGGGGTCTATGCGGACCGCAAGGGGCGCAAGGCGGGCCTGACCCTGTCGGTCAGCCTGATGTGCGCCGGCTCCCTGATCATCGGCTGCACGCCCGGCTATGCGACCATCGGCATCGCCGCGCCCCTGTTGCTGTTGTTCGCCCGCCTGCTTCAGGGTCTCAGCGTCGGGGGCGAGTACGGCTCGTCCGCCACCTATCTGTCCGAAATGGCGACCGCGAAACACCGCGGCTTCTGGTCCAGCTTTCAGTACGTCACCCTGATCTCGGGCCAGCTTCTGGCCCTGATGCTGCTGATCCTGCTGCAGAACACCCTCAGTGAAACGGCCCTGGCCTCATGGGGCTGGCGCATTCCTTTCTTCGTAGGGGCGGGCCTCGCCGTCGTGGTCTTCTGGCTGCGTCGCCGGCTGGACGAGACGGGCGCCTTCAAGGCCGAAGACGAGAAGTCAGCCCCTAAATCCAGCGCCCTGCTGCTGGTCCTCAAGCACCCGAAGGAGGCCCTGCTGGTTCTGGGCCTGACGGCCGGCGGCACCCTGGCCTTCTACACCTACACCACCTACCTGCAGAAATTCCTGACCAATACCGCCGGCTTCTCCAAAGCCACGGCGACGGAGATCAGCGCCGCCGCCCTGCTGGTCTTCATGCTGCTGCAACCTGCCGTCGGCGCCCTGTCGGACCGGATCGGGCGCAAGCCGGTGATGATCGCCTTCGGGGTTCTGGGGGTATTGTGCACCGTGCCGATCATGTCGACCCTGGCGACCACGACCAGCGCGCTGGCCGCCTTCGCCCTGTCGCTGGCGGCGCTTGTCATCGTCTCGGGCTATACGGCCATCAACGCCGTGGTGAAGGCCGAGCTGTTTCCCGCCCACATCCGGGCTCTGGGCGTCGCCCTGCCCTATGCGATCGCCAACGCCCTGTTCGGCGGCACGGCCGAATACGTGGCGCTGAAGTTCAAGCTGGAGGGCCACGAGAGCCTGTATTTCTGGTACGTCACCGGGATGATCGGCGTGTCCCTGCTGACCTTCATCTTCATGCGCGATACGAAGCACCGCAGCGCGATCGTCCATGACGACTGAGGCGTCTCGTCAGACTAATCTTCACCGGGATGAGTGGAGTTGTAGCGGACGACGAAAGACGTCCTAGGCGGCGAACCGGCCGCCCCGCGCGGCATAGGTCTGGGTCCCCCGTGTCCGAACGTCGTCGCCCGTCAGAACGGCCTCGACCGGAATGTCCGACGCCCCCTGCAGTCGATCGTAGATCGGACCGAAATCCTTCAGCGTCTCGGCCTTCAGGGCCTCGATCGACGGGATGACGAAATAGACCTGCTGGAAGTCGTCGATCCGGTACAGGGTCCGCATCACCCGCTCCAGATCGAAACCGATCCGGTTCGGCGACGGATCCTCCAGGGCGAACACGCTCTCGGTCGCCGAGGACACGATCCCCGCGCCATAGATCCGCATTCCTTGCGGCGATTCCATCAGCCCGAATTCGACCGTGTACCAGTACAGCCGCGCCAGTTGCGGCAGCACGCCAAGCTCCTGGGCCCGTTGACCGCCCTTGCCATAGGCCTCCATATAATCGGCGAAGTCCGGATCGGTCAGCATCGGCACATGGCCGAAGACGTCGTGGAAGATGTCCGGCTCCTGCAGATAGTCCAGCTGGTCCGGCTTGCGAATGAACTGGCCAGACGGAAAGCGCCGGTTGGCCAGATGGTCGAAGAAGACGGCATCCGGCACCAGACCGGGCACGCACACCACGGTCCAGCCGGTCAGGGCCTGAAGCTTCGGATTGATCACCGCGAAATCGGGAATGCCGCCCGCGTTCAGATCCAGCGCCTTCAGGCCGTTCAGGAAGGCGTCCGACGCCCGCCCCGGCAGGATCTGAATCTGCCGCGCATACAGGGTGTCCCACGTCTGGTGCTCGACCGGCGTATAGGACTCCCAGTCCTGACCGATGGTCCAGTCGGCGGCGGCCCCTTCGGGCGGGGCGTCGAAGACGTGTTCGAAATCGGACATCTGACCATACTCCTGCTGGGGCCAATCTAGAGGCCGCGGCCCGTCCTCGCTAGGGCCCCTCCTTGCTAGTGGATGGCGCAGCTAGTGGATCGGCTGCCGCCGCGGCGCGTGATGGCCGGCGGCGTCGATCGTAAACCAGCGCGCCTGCTCGGCAGCCGACAGCGGCTCGATCTCGGGATCCTGCTCCAGCACGCCCTCGGCGGCATAGACCAGAAAGCCGGTGTCCTCGCCCATGGCCAGGACGCGATAGAAAGGCTGGTCGCGGTGATCGGGACCGGGCTGGTTCTCCGGCCCGGCATAGACCGCATCGACGTCGACGATCAGGCCGCGAAAGGCCTGCTCGCGGTGGCGGACGATCTGGCCGAGGCCGAATTTGGCTTTCAGGGACTGGGGCATGATCGGCAAGCTATGCCTTCGCGTCTGACCGGGATGGCGCCCGTCCCGTTCATCTTCGCGTCATATTGACTTGGCCCGGACGATGTCGCGGGTCTAGGTTGTACGGGACGGGCGCCTCTTCGGCGCGCCCATATGAAAGTTCGGCCATGCCGGAACCCGACGGCGCGCCCAGGCGGCGCGACGAACGGTCCCAGAGCCAGCGGCCTTCGCGCGACCCTCGCCCATCGGGCGTCGGTGGCGGAGGTCAGGCGACATCGGCTCGGGATGCGCCCCTGTACGGCGCGCTCGATCTGGGGACCAACAACTGTCGTCTGCTGATCGCCCGCCCGGCGCGGGACGGCTTCCGCGTGGTCGACAGCTTCAGCCGCATCGTCCGGCTGGGCGAGGGCCTGTCCCACACCGGACGTCTCGACGCCGCCGCCATGGACCGCGCCTATGACGCCCTGGCCTTGTGCGCCGAGCGAGTGGTGCGAAAGGGGCTGGACGCCGACCGTCTGACCGCCGTCGCCACCCAGGCCTGCCGTCAGGCCGAGAACGGCGCCGCCTTCGTCGAACGCGTCCGCCTTGGCACCGGCCTGCGCCTGCGCATCATCGACCCTGCCGAAGAGGCCCGACTGTCCGTCGAGGGCTGCCTGAACCTGTTCGACCCCCGGGCCGAGGCCGTCCTGGTCATCGACGTCGGCGGCGGATCGACCGAACTGTCATGGCTGAAGAAGCGCGGCCGCGAGATGGAGACGGTCGCCTGGATGTCCGCCCCCGTGGGCGTCGTCACCCTGGCCGAACGCCACCCCGAACCCGCCGATCTGGCCAATGGCGCCGGCGAGGCCTGGTACGAGGCCATGGTGGGCGACATGCGTGACGCCCTCGCCGCCGGCGGCGTCGAGGACGGCGGGATGCGCGACCTGTTCGCCGGCGGCCGGGGCCATATGGTCGGCACCTCGGGCGCCATCACCAGCCTGGCCGGCGTCCACCTGAACCTGCGCCGCTATCAGCGTGACAAGGTCGATGGCCTGTGGATGACGCGCGGTCAGTGCGAGGCCGCCGCCGAGCGGCTGAAAGCGTTGGGTCCCAAAGGCCGCGCGGCGGAATCCTGCATCGGCCCGGACCGCGCCGATCTGGTTCTGGCCGGCGCGGCCATCCTCGAGGCCGTCCAGCGTGCCTGGCCGTGCGAACGCGTCCGCGTCGCCGACCGGGGCCTGCGCGAGGGGCTGCTGCTGCAGAAGATGCGCGAGGACCGCAAGCCGAAACGGCGTCGTCGCCGCCACGGTCGGGGCGGATCTCAGGCCGCCGGCGCGCCCGAGACCTGAGCGGGCAGGACGATGTCGCAGACCGAGAAGTCCGCGCCCCTCGCTTCACGCTCCTGCGCCAGCATGGCCCGGAACCGGTCAGACCCGGTGGCCAGCATCTGAACCACCGGCCGTTCGGCTTCCGGCAGGTCCGAGGCCACCCGCACCCGCACCATCCGGTCGGGGTCGGAGGTGACGATGCCGTTGTCGCCGTCGCCGACCTTCAGCGCCCGGACCACGTCCAGCCCGACCACCACATTGCCCCAGACGGTGTATCGCTTGTCCAGCGACGGATAGGGCTGGCGCATCAGGAAGAACTGGCTGTTGGCCGTGTCATTGCCCTCGTCGCGCGCCATCCCGGCCACGCCCGGGCAATAGACACCCCAGCCGTGCACCTTGCCATCGGCCGTCGTCGCCATGGCCGAATCCGGCTGGGTCTGGACAGGCAGGGATTTGATGAAGCCCAGCGCCGCCCCGGCGGGCACGGCTACCGGGGTGAAGGCCATGTCGGGGCCTCGCCGGAAGGTGAATTCGGCCTTCAGGTCGGGATAGGGACTCTGGCCTTCGCCAGTGCCCAGCGGATCCCCCGTCTGGGCCATGAAGCGGTCGATGACCCGGTGCCAGACCAGGTTGTCATAGAAGCCGGTCTTCGCCAGCAACCGGATGCGCTCGACGTGCAGGGGCGCGATGACCGGGGCCAGTTCGACCATGACCCGGCCCTTGGTGGTATCGATGACCAGCAGGTCTTCGGCCGCCACCGTGCGCCACTCGGCTGCGACGGGCGGGACCTCGGCGGCGGGCGGCGCGGGCGGAGGCGGCGGCGCGGGCTCGGCCGTCTGGGCCCAGCCGATTCTTGGCATGGACAGGACCGCGATCGCGGCCAGTGTGATCAGAGCCTTCGCCATCGTCTTCCCCCGTTCAGAACGCGATCAGCCGCCGACGACCTCGGCCGGCGCGGTCACGTCGCAGATGTTGAAACCCACGCCCTTCGTCGTCCGGGCCTTGTCGACCTCGGCCGCGAAGATGGCGCCGCGCGGATCGGCGACGCGCACGGTCGGACGCTCGCCCTCCGGCAGGGCCGAGGCGATCCGCACGCGCGTCATCAGGTCCGGATCCTCGACGGCCCCGTTACTGGTTTCAGACCCGACCTTCAGCGACTTGACCACGTCCTGCCCCACGACGACGTGGCCGAAGGCGGTGTAGGTGCCGTTCAACCCGACATTCGTTCCGGTCATCAGGAAGAACTGGCTGTTGGCGCTGTTCGGATCGCCGGCCCGCGCCATACCCAGAACGCCCGGGCAGAACAGGCCGCTGGCGTCGACCTTCATGTCGGCGGTGACGAACATCTGGGCGTCAGGCTGGGTCTGGACGGGCAGGGAGCCGAGGAAGCCCCGCGTCCCGGCGCCGGATCCCGCCACCAGACCAAAATCCGCACTGCGTCCCCGGCGGAAGCTGAACTCGGCCGCCAGATCCGGCAGGTCGCTGCCGCCCTCGCCCGTGCCCAGCGGATCGCCGGTCTGGGCCATGAAGTTGCGCATCACCCGGTGGAACTTCAGGCCGTCGTAGAAGCCGCGGTTGGTCAGGGTGCGGATCCGCTCGACATGGGCGGGCGCCGCGCGCGGTTCCAGCTCGACCAGAATCCGGCCCTTGTTGGTGTCGATGACCAGCAGGTTCTCCGGCGCGATCGTGCGCCAGTCCGTGCTGGGCGCAGCCTGGGCGACCGGAGCGACGGACGCGCCGGTAGTGGGGGCCGTGGTGGCGGCGCCCGTCAGGACGACGGCGCCGGCCGCGAGCAGAAGGCGGAGGCCGGTTTGGCGGTAGCTGGACGTCATGCGTGTTTCTTGACCTTTTCCCGCACGCGCGCGGCGATGGCGGGGCTGACAAAACTCTCGATATTCCCGTCCAGCCGCGCGATCTCCTTGACCAGTCGGGAGGCGATCGCCTGATGGCGCGGGTCGGCCATCAGGAACACGGTCTCGATGTCGTCATTGAGGCGCTGGTTCATCGCCGTCATCTGGAATTCGTATTCGAAGTCGGCCACGGCCCTCAGGCCGCGTACGATGATCTGGGCGTTCAGATGCTCGGCGAAATGCATCAGCAGGCTGGAAAAGGGCTGAACGACGATGTCCGCGTCGAACCGCGCGACCTCGGCCTTGACCATCTCGACCCGCTCGGCCGTGGCGAACAGGGGACCCTTGTCGTCGTTCTGGGCCACGCCCACGACCAGGCGGTCCACCAGCTTGGTGGCCCGGCCGATGATATCCATGTGACCGTTGGTCACCGGATCGAATGTGCCCGGATAGAGCCCGATACGCATGGCGCTGCCTCCCCGCCTTTCGGCCCGTTTAGCAGGTGCGAAACGAGGGGCCTAGGCCTTCTCTCCGCGTCTTTTCCGTCGCTTACTTGCTGGGCAGGAAGGGCGAGAAGGTGATGACGGTGAAGGTGTCGCGGATGTGCGGCCGCGTCTGCACCGATTTGGTCACGAACGAGCCGATGTCGGCGTCTCGCGGCAGCTGGAACTTGGCCAGCAGGTCGTGCTGACCCGAGGTCGAATAGACCTCCGAGACATTCTCGACATTGTCGACGATGTCGGCAGCCACCTCATTGGCGTAACCCAGCTCGCATTTGATGAAGACGAAGATGGCGGTCAACATGGCCGTGAACTCCCGTGCGTTGCGGGTCTCCTAGCGGATGCACGCGTGACCGGTAAGCCTCTCGATCTCGAAGCCCAATACAACAACCGTGCGGCCGTGCCCGATCACCCCGTCGTCATGGCCCGCTGGAAGGCCGACGCCGAGGCCGCCCGCGCCGCCCGTCCGCCCACCGCCCTGCCCTACGGGCCCGGGGCGCGCGAGGTAATGGACCTGTTCGAGGCCGGGCCGGACGCCCCCGTCGCCCTGTTCATCCACGGCGGCTACTGGCAGGCGCTGGATCCCTCCTGGTTCAGCTGGGTCGCGCCGCCGCTTCTGGCCCATGGCGTCAGTGTGGCCGTCGCTGGCTACGATCTCGCGCCCCAGGTCGGCCTCGGCACCATCATCGGCCAGATGCGTCGGGCCAGCGATCTCCTGCGCGCCCGGTCAGGCCGTCGCCGCCCCCTCGTCTTCGGCCATTCCGCCGGCGGCCACCTGTCGGCCTGTATGCTCAGCGAGGGCCGCGCTTCCGCCGCCGTAGCCATCTCCGGCGTCTTCGATCTCCAGCCCCTGATCCCCACCTCGCTCAATGTCGCCCTGGGCCTGGAGCCGCGCGAGGCTGCTGCCCTGTCGCCGATCCACTGGCCCGCCCCCAATGGCGGCGCGCCCGGCGGAACCGAACTGGACTGTATCGTCGGCGGCGCCGAGACCGACGAGTTCCTCCGTCAGAGCCGCGCGATGGCGGATGTCTGGGCCGCCAAGGGGGCGGATGCGCGTTTCGAGGCCCTGCCCGGTCTCAACCACTTCACCGTCCTCGACCCCCTCGCCGACCCGGACAGCGCCCTGGTGAAGCGGATCGCGGCGCTGGCCTATTCCAATTTCGCCGCTCATCCCGGCGAATGCCGGGATCCAGATCACAAACATCTCGCCGGGATCAGCGGACCATGCCCCTCATAACGCAAACCAGGTCTGTATCTGGATCCCGGCATTCGCCGGGATGAGCGGTGAAGGAGGCGATGTTTACGCGGTTTGATCCCACGTTGACTTGACGTGAACACGCTGGCGTCGGACTTCACGCGGCAGATAACGGAGAACTCCATGCGCCACGACCGCCTCAGCGTCCTGAACGCCCTCGAAGCCCAAGGCGTCGCCCCCGTCTTCTATCATTCGGACCCCGAGGTCTGCCTGAACGTCATCCGCGCCTGCTCCCGCGGCGGCGCCAAGGCTGTCGAGTTCACCAACCGCGGCGACTTCGCCTGCGACCTGTTCGGTGATCTGGCGCGCGAGCTTCAGCGCACCGACCCGGACATCATCATGGGCATCGGCAGCGTCGTGGACGCCGGCACCGCCGCCCTGTTCCTGAACCGGGGCGCCCGCTTCGTTGTCAGCCCCTGCCTCGTCCCCGACGTGGCGCGCGTCTGCAACCGTCGCATGACCGCCTACTTCCCCGGCTGCGGTTCGGTGCGCGACATCGGCGAGGCGCATGAGCTGGGCTGCGAGATCATCAAACTGTTCCCCGGAGCCAGCGTCGGCGGCCCGGACTTCGTCAAGGCGGTCATGGGCCCTATGCCCTGGACCAAGATCATGCCGACGGGCGGGGTCGATCCCGACGAGGCCTCCATCGCCAAATGGTTCGGCGCCGGCATCGTCGCCGCGGGCATGGGCTCCAAACTGATCACCGACGCCGCCGTCAAGTCGCAGGACTGGGCCGGCATCGAGGCCCAGGTGCGCCAGACGGTCGACGCCATCGCCGCCTTCCGCGCCCGCTAGGATGCGTCGTCTCGCGGACCTGCCCGGCGTCGACGACCTCGAGCTGAAGGCGCTGATGAAGCCGCGCTTCGCCGATCCCGACATGCCCGAAGGCCGCGACGAGATCGACGTCCTGTCGAAGGCCGTCTTCGGCCTGACGCTCGACGAGGCCGAGGAGGTCGATCTGCCGGCCGACTGGGACGGCGTCCACCGCTGGCCCGCCGCCGATCAGGCCGAGGCCTTCGAGGCCGAAGGCTGGGACGTCACCGACAAGCGTCGCAAGCCGCTGCGCCTGCTTCCCATCCTGTCCCTGCCCCTGTGGCTGGCCGTGCGCGGCGTCGCCGGACAGCTGCCCTTCCACGCCGAGCCGGACCAGAAGGAAAGCGACTGGGGCTCCAGCATGGCCGCTGAGGCCGCCCGCTTCCGCAAGCGCTGAACCCGCCGGTCAGAACCGCGTCGCCACCCCGACCGACAGCCGCCAGCTGTCTTCCTGACCCGGTCGGGGATCGTCCAGCGACCGCGCCCCCTCGATCTCGACCACCGTGCGGTCCCGGATCGCCACCCGCGCCCCGCCGCCGGCCGAGGCCAGTCTCAGGTTCTGCGCCGGCAGTCCGGGCCGGTCGTTGATCCGCACCTCGCCGCCGTCGGCGAAGGCGTAGAGCTCGCTGCCCCGCACCGGCGCCGGCAGGGCCGCCGGCCGCCACGCCGCCTCGACCTTGGCGCCATAACCGCTGTCCCCGGACACCAGGGCCGAGGTGAAGCCGCGTCCGAAATCCGCCCCGCCCAGGGTGAACCGCTCGGTCACCGGCGCCCGGTCGTCCGTCTGTTGTCCGGCCGCAGAGCCCGAGAATCGCCAGCTGCGTCCCACGGCCCGGCTGATGTCCGCCCGCGCATTGACCTTGGTGAACGCGATATCGGTCAGCCCGGGCGCCGCGCTTCTGGCGCCCAGTCCTTCCAGTCCCCGGCTGACCGAGCCGCTGACCGTCACCACCTGACGCGGCGTCGCCCGGCTCCACGCCGCCGATGCCCGCAGCACCCGTGTCCGCTCGCTGGCGATCTGCTCGCCGAACGCCGCATTGGCGCTGTCCAGCCCGTCCAGCCCGCCACTGAGCACCAGATTGGTCTGATAGCTGCGGATCGCCGGCCAGCTGAACAGCAGGGCCGCCGTCTTGGCCTCACCTTTCAGCGGCGACCCTCGCGGCCGGGTGCGCAGATAGCCCAGGCTGCCGGTCACCGAGGCCCCGTCATGCCCCAGCGCGGACCGGTGGCTGGCGCTGACATACTGGAACCGCTCCAGATCGGTAGGGACCAGCAGCTGGAACGTCGTCTGGTCGCCCATCCGGAAGGCCCCGTTGAGGGTCGCCGTCGCCTGCAGCTGTGTCCGCCCGAGGGTCCGCGACCCACGCGTATTCAGCCCGAACGCGTAGTCCCAGCGCGTCCGCTCGACCTCCAGCCCCAGATCGATCGCGCCCGGCGTCGCCGACGGCACGGTCTTCAGCGTTGTCTTCGTCCCCGGAATGTCGGCGATAAGCGAGAAATAGCGTTCGGCCGTCTTGCGGCTCAGCGGCGCCTCGCCCGCCAGCCGGGCCGCATAGTGGCGCATCAGGTCGACGCCGCCGTCCACGTCGCCATAGATGGCCACCCGTCCGACCCGCGCCTCCAGCGCCGTGAACCGCACCACGCCCTGGCGGAAGTCGCCATCGGTGAAGGTCACGATCGGCAGGGCCGCCGTCCCCTGCGCCACCGCCGCCGACATCGCCTGCTGCAGCCGGGCCAGTCCCTGCACGTCCAGCGTCTGGCCCACGAAGGGCGCAGCGACCGCGTCGATCCGCTCCTGCGGCAGGGAGGATCCCTCCAGCACCACCGACTGGACCACGAAAGGCTCAACCGTCGGCGGGGTCGCCGGTATCGTCGCAGGCGGCGTGGCCTCGGCCACCGTCGGCGCCCGCCGGTCTGCCCGGTTGCGGTCCACGATCAGCCCGTCCTGCATGTCCGCCGCCAGCACCGAGCCGCCGGCCGCGACCGCCATGGCGGCCAGATATCCCCATCGTCCCGTCATCATCATTCCCTGTCCGCGCGCGAAGCGGGAGCGGCGGATCGCGCCGCTCCCGCAGCCGCCCTCACTTCGGCGAGCCCAGAACGCCGCCCAGCGCTCCACCCAGACCACCGGTCACCCCGGCGCCGTTCGGGCCCGCGCCGACGCCCAGCGAACCGCCGATGCCGCCGGCCAGTCCTCCTGTCAGACCGCCCGTCACGGTGTTCACCACCGGGGCGACCACCGCATCGACCACGCCGGTCGGCTGGCTGGCCACGCCGCCGAGAGCGCCCGTCACCGTATCCAGCACCGGCGTCAGCGGCGCCGTCACCGGAGCCAGGACACCGGTCGCCGGGGCCAGGGCGGAACCCAGGGCGTTCTGCGCGCCGGCGGCGCCGAGGGCCACGCCGAGAGGCTGGCCGTTCGACAGCAGGTTGACGCTGCCCGCCGTACCCTGCGCCGCCCCGGGCGACAGGACGCCAACATCGAGCGCCGGATTGCCGGAGCCGGTCCCCAGCACGGGCCTGCCCGCCACCGTCAGTCCCAGCAGCGAGGTCGGATCGCCGCCGGTCGGGGTGGTCGAGGCCGTTCCCTGACCTGCATTGACGTTCAGCACCTGACCGCCGCTCAGCACGCCGACCGTGGCCACGCTGCCGGGCGTCAGATCGGGCGACAGGACATTGACGCCCAGCGGACCCGCCGTCGTCGCACCCTGACCCAGAACCGACTGGTCGCCCACGGTCACCTGACCCAGGGGGTCCAGCAGGCCGTTCAATCCGGTCGCCGCGACGACGCCGCCGAGCCCGCCGGC
>Ga0247808_10000830_pt1 | contig 14914 bp, 13 predicted proteins | sample UWRJL089202R1_FD_179914 | JGI IMG/M metagenome (GOLD analysis project Ga0247808, IMG submission 179914) | Plant litter microbial communities from Arlington Agricultural Research Station in Wisconsin, United States - UWRJ-L089-202R-1 | ecosystem: Environmental > Terrestrial > Plant litter >... | reverse complement strand
TACCACCGACAGGTGTACTTGGGTAACGAGTCTGAAAGAACTTAATAGATTTCGTAAGTTCAGATGCGAAGTTCTCAAGTGTACCTTCGACCGCGCGGAACACTTGTCCCTCAAGGCGATCAGGTGCAAGGCCGAACTTCAAGATAAACTGGCGAGCTTGGTCTTCTTGAACGTTAAGGTTCTGGACCGCTGCTTTAATCAGTGATTTTACTCCCATTGGAATCGTGCGCACAAGTCGCGGACTGTCACCATAGGTAATCGCAAGGTCAGTTGAGTATTCACCGACATCGATAATAAGACGCCCGTCAGGAACACCCGCTGGTAATAATGAACGGACCATCGCGAGTGGGTCTGGTTCTGAAGCAATCACGTCGAGGCCAAGGCTTTCGATAAATTCAAGGCGTTCTTCTGCATACGCATTAGCTGTACTCGCAAGAAGCACTTCTTGCTGCTTTGGATCGTGCAATGAAGGACCAAGCAATGCCCAGTCAACCTTCGCTTCATTCGCTGCCATTGGAATGTACTGATCAATCTGATATTTCAGCGTGCTTTTAAGTTCGGCTTCTGGCATAACCGGAAGTTCAATGACTGTTGTGAATGTTTTGCTCGAAGGCAGTCCAATCACAACGCTTTTTGACTTAATGCCACTCTGCCCTACTGCGGTCATAATGATTTCACCTAGTTTTCGAAGACTTTCAGGTGAATTGCTTGAAGCAGTCTGCTCGTCAATTGGCGCATACCCGAAGTGATCAAGTGACCAACTGTCAGGTCCCGTCGAAGATAATTGCAGTACTCGAACCGCATTAGATCCAATGTCTAGTGCAAAGAAGTCGCCCACGCCTTTTAGTAATGCCATATTGTCCCTCATTATACCGAAAGCATAAGCGTAAAAGCAAGCTGTTTTACTCTAGAAACGTGGAGGTAGCTCTTGTTCATACACAGATTCAAGTCGACCACTCTTTGTAGTCTGGGAAAGTCCCCATAAATATGTGTCAGGACGGAAGTTAAATATCTCTGCCGGATTCCCCGCGTCAGCCCCGTTACCTGCTCCACCTGTACGCCATAATTCAAGCTTACCAGCCTGTACTGGACCATTTACGGTCAAGACTGTTTGACAGACACCACTCTGAAGACTTGTCATTGCTGCAACATCACTACATGTATTAAGTGTTCCCTTTGTGACGAGCCATGCGTCGACAGTGCTTACGCCACCTGTAATATTTATGTCTTTTGCGATAATCACCACTTGCGGAGCAAGCGACGGTGAGGAGATGTCACCGGTCGTATAAGTAATATTGCTACTGATAGTAACCGTGCTATTTGGTGCATTAATCACAATCGATCGGCCTGCAGGAATCGAACCGCCGGTAATTTCAAAATTATTTGGTGCTTTATAGGTACCACTAACAAGATTTGTGAGCGACCTACTCGCTGCAAGTGTCGTTGTTGAAGATGATGTCGGGAAGTATCCAGCGATATCAGGAATCGTTTTGCCTGTCTTGTAAGATCCAAGTGTCGAAGAGTTCGTGCATGGATTTGTCGTCGTTGTATTTGCAAATGTCAGCAATGCACGCCCACAGTACGAAAGCGTCGGAACACCGCCTGCAAATGCTGACGCTGAACCAGTCCCAGTCACCGTACCTGTTGGAAGGATTGCGTACTCTACCCATGAGCCAAAGTTTGTTGCAACAGGAACCTGCGCTGTCGCCTCGATTCGTAATTCATCAATCAAAAGACCAGTATGTGAACCTGTTGAACGCACCCATATCTCAAGTGAATTATTTCCGTTATTGAATACGCCCGGCTTACTTGTTGATGTCGCCGAAGATCCAGCCGACCACCCAGGTGTTTGCCAACCTCCAGGTAGTTCTTGTCCATTTACGAAGAATTTAACCTGGTTATCAACACCGCCCGAAATTTTAATCTTTGCGCTATCAAGATCAACGCGTGCGGCTGGATCAATCGTAAATCCATCCTTCAATTTAAATACATAAACATTAGCGTTATCCATGTCGCTTGGGGTGTTGAACGTCGGATCATAACAAGATGCTTTGCTATAGTTTTGACCATACACGTTCTGCCCAATCCATTTAGCGTTATTGCTTGTACGTGACCAGACGAACTGTCCATTGTAGTTGACGACTGTACTGTTCGGGATACCTGTCACATTTTGATTATCAGAAGTGTAGAGTCCGGCCATTGAGCCTGCGGGATTTTGCATAACCGTTCGAGCAGGAATCGCAGGATTCGCACTCGTTGTTGGATACTTAATAAGTGCCGTTCCAGCAGCATTTGTACCTTCTTGACAGGTGTCACCACCCTTCCCTGGTGTACGAATGACACGATCAATCACCCAGTGTGGATCGGGTGTGCCGGCGGCAAGCTGCTGCTTACTCGCGTTAACACCAGTATTAAACAGCCCACCAAATGCCGATTGAGGTGCAGTAACAGTGACTGATTTACTCGCCTGTTTTGTGATTGAAGTCTGTACTCTTGAAGTTGGCGCCGGTGTTGAGACACCGATAAAGTTACGACCTGTTATCAAGTCGTTACCAAGGATCTGAACTTTTGGCGATTTACCAATACGAACACAGAAAGGTGTACTATGTCGCCATCCATCATTCGACTGCGTGATTGGCTGGACGGACAACGCGTAACAGACCTGTGTACCAAATGGATGATCTCCGATCACTTGATCGGCAATACTAAGATTTGTAACATTCCTTTGAAGAGTCTGTCCAGTTGCCTGTCCAATAATCGTAGCCCCATTTCCAAAATACGAGACTGGCGGTGTTGCAAGTGACGTATCTGTCCCAGGAGGGACTGTTCCACCTGGAGGAATCACAAAGTTTACTATTTGCCACTGAACATTCGGTGAAGTCTGTGTTGTTCCCTTGTTGTCAATCGATGGCAGAAGTGACGCGTCAACAGCCCCGTCAGTATCACCGCTAGTAGATGCTGGAGTCCCCGTGATTGTTGGTATCAACGTGAAGTTATAGTTTGCTGCCCGGAAAACGTTCACGATCACAGGTGTCGCATAACAACTACCGGTTGCGCTACTGCCATTAGTACTAAAGCAGCGGTAAATATCGATTGTAATTGATTGCGAGTCAGTCTTACCAAGGTTATTAGCTGCAAGTCCTGTGACGTTCAAGGTAGCATTCACACCACTTCCTTGTGATGACCACCTGTAGTACGAACCCGGCATTGTTCCGCGGAAAAGTGTCGTTGATGAAAGACCCGTTAGCCTCCATCCTTCTCCACCAGTTGGTGCTATCCCTACCGCATACACGTTGTATGACCCTGCGTCGTCACACGAGTTCACAGATCCACGTAAATTTACTCCAACTGAATTCGCTGTGGCATTCACATTAACGGTTGCAGCATAATATCCGTCGTCAGTTGCCGCACCAGAAGTTGTGTTAAACCACATGGCCCCACTCGCGCCGCCTTCATAGCAAATATTTCTTGCACCCGTTTCAGGTCCGTTACATGAATAGCGTCCCGGGTCACAATACGCAGCAAATGAATCTTGTGCGTTAAAAACCGAGTTAAATGAAACAGCCGAAAAGACAACAAAAAAGGCCATCAATAACTTGATGCGCCATGTCCACCGAGTTGTGAGTTTAGCCTCGCCCACCACTATCCGCCTCACCAGTTGGCGTTTGACCTTCAGGTAATTTCAAAATATCAATCGTTCGTTGCATTGATTCGATTGGCTGCACAAGCGTCAGCTCGCTTGTTGCGTAAAGATTCTTCTTCGCAAGTGAGTTGAGTGTATCAACTTCTTTTTGTGCATTTGCAGTATCTTTTTGCTCAATATAATACGTGTAACGGATATACACACAGTTAGGATCGCCTGCGTATCCTGCGGTCTTGTTCACTGCTTCAAAAGCATTTTTTAAGGCAGCGGCACGCGTGTCACCTGCTTCTGAACTGTTTGCGTCATTGTACGTCTTGATCGTCGCCTTCGTGCAAGCACGAGATACTACTGCAACAACGTCTTTATCAGTTGCACCGAGCGCAAGAACAAGCTGCTTGGTTGCAAAAAGATATCCGAGTACCGCTGCAAGCAGCACAAATAACACCGTAATCACCCAAAAGATTTTCGGAGTTTTTAATTTTTTAGAACTACTTCCGACTGTAGTATCCTTTTGTGATGATTCTGGCTCTGTGAATGGCGCTGAAGACTGTGGATTCATAAGAGAAATTATAGCATAACCGAGAAGCGACAGACACTACTTAACTATCGGGCTACGCGAAATCCGAAACTTGCGTTCGTAAAGCTCGGTGGGTTATTAAGAGCTATAGAAAGTACACCTGCATACACCGTGCTAAGCCAATTTCCACCACGCGCGACTGCCATCGTCGATGTTTCGTTGTAATGGGACATAATTTGACCAATTCCTTGTGTAGAATTCCATGCACCCGCATTTGCATTTATATACCCTGCTTGAGAACTTTTAAACCCTCTCCAAAGAAATGAAGCTGCGTCATGTTGTCTGTACCCATATCCCACGTCACCAATGAAACCCGGTTGCGCTGCACTCAAGGCAGTACCTGATGTCCACTCGATCATATTCCCTGCAAGGTCCCAGATAACTTCACCATTTGTGAGGGTTAGTGTTCGCCTTTGATTACTTCCAATCGTATTGCCTGTACCGTTATACCCATCAGTGTCATTCGTTGGGGCAGCGAGCGAGGTGCCCGGCGCATTATCATTATTTCCAGAGTAAATAAACCCGCTTCCAACCGTTCCCCCGCTCCAGTTGCCTGGGACGCTGAGTACATTTTGAATCAACGTGAGCCATTCATTTTCGGACATAAGATGACATCCTGTACATCCGGCAACGTTGGCGCTGTAAGCAATTGCGTTGGTCTGAGAGATATTCCCCCATGGACCACCCGCAGCTTGACTCACCGGAACTGTCGCAGATGCCGCTTTCGCTTCATACTTCATCACACAAAATGCCTGTGTGCTATATAGCGATGATCCCGGAATAACAATAAATCCAGATGGACATGCCCCTCCACTTGCGGCCACTGCCGGAGGAGTGCCAGTATGCCCTGGGCATGGTCCGTCTGTAACTGGCCCATTGGTTGCAATATGAGATGATATACCATTACTTGTTGTGGTAATGCAATAAAGATTTGGTGATACATTTGTATTGCGGGTATATTGATACGTCGTATCGGCCGTATTCACAAGCCCAGCCGTTGCAAGATCTGCTGGTAGTTGCTCTGAGTTAGTCGCAGCGTATACCATAATCTTTTTTGAAGCTTGCGAAACTGCCGACTTAGAAGCTGAGGTTTTTGCATAGTTTTGAATGCCGTTATAGGCAACGATAGTTATTACCGCCAGAATCGCTATAACAACAATGACAATAAGTAGCTCGACAATCGTAAAACCCTTAGATGCCTTTGGGACTATTGATACTGCGAGCTTATGCATATCCATAAAGTTATTTTAGCACGAGCAGTATAAAGTCAATTATAAATAGAAAGTCTCCTATTTAGAACGATCTTCACCCCTGTTATGCTACAATAGCTACATATGAGTTTATCCATCGCTATCGTCGGACTTCCAAACGTTGGTAAGTCCACCTTATTCAACGCACTAACCGACAACAATATTCTGGCGGCTAATTATCCGTTTGCAACAATCGAGCCTAATACGGGCATCATCGCTGTTCCTGACGAACGTTTATCTATCCTTGAAAAAATGTATGCAGCCCAAAAAGTAATTCCAGCGACTGTTACCTTTGTCGATATCGCAGGTCTTGTTGCCGGTGCATCAAAAGGTGAAGGTCTTGGAAATAAATTTCTCGCTAATATTCGTGAGTGTGACGCAATCGTTCACGTTGTGCGTGCCTTCGATAACCCAGACGTTATTCATGTTGACGATACTGTGAATCCTCGTAAGGACATCGAAACAATTAATACCGAACTTATTCTTGCCGATCTACAAAGTATCGAAAAGCAACTCCCTCGCCTTGAGAAAGAGGCGAAAACAAGCGCCACCGCCAAGGTTGAGATTGAACAACTTTCAAAATTACGCGCCGGCCTACTCGAAGGAAAGCTCGCAAATGAAATCGATGGATTGAATACAGAAGTTATTCAAGGGCTTCAGCTCCTCTCAACCAAACCGGTCATTTACGTCTTTAACGTTGATGAGCTCACTCTCGGTGACGAGGTAAAAAAGAAAGAATTAACAGATATTGTTGCACCCGCAGCGAGCACCTTTATTTGTGCCAAGATAGAAGAAGAACTTCGTGGACTTGCAGAGACAGACGTACTTGAACTGCTCGATGCATACGACATCAAAGAGTCTGGGCTTTCTCAGCTTGCACGCACAGCCTACCAAACACTTGGTTTGCAGAGTTACCTTACGGCTGGACCAAAAGAAGTCCGCGCCTGGACAATCCACCAAGGCTACACTGCTCCGCAAGCGGCCGGTGTCATTCACACTGATTTCGAACGTGGATTCATTGCTGCATCAATCGTTGATTTCGATGACCTTGTTGCAGCTGGTGGCGAAGTTGCCGCTAAAGCTGCCGGAAAAGTACGAACCGAAGGCCGCGACTACGTGATGCGCGCTGGCGACGTTGTTGAATTCCGCTTTAACGTTAGTAAATAGAACCGCTCTTGATTGCCCTTTGCACCCGCGACGTCACTGTCGCGTTTTGCATGGATAAAGAATCGCTCCTGTGCCCAGATTTCAAAATCTTTTAAGATTTGACGACGAACTGCGTCGTTTTTAATAATACCTTTATTAGTTTGGTCTTTGCCCGCTTCGAACTGTGGCTTCACCATCGCAACAATCTGTGTATTTTCGTCAGCTAGTTCGCGCGCGATATGCGGCAAAATCTCGCGGAGACTAATAAACGAAACGTCAATCACGACGATATTTGGAACATCTTTACGGAGGTAAAAATCACGAATATCTGTTTTCTCGTGAAGGCTAATTTTTGGGTGACCCTGCAGACTCGGATGGAGCTGATCGGTTCCAACATCAACCGCAAAGACTATTTTCGCACCACGTCGAAGTGAGTAATCCGTAAAGCCACCAGTGCTACTACCCACATCGAGCACGATCTTGTCGCGGAAATCGAGCTTCAGAATCTGCGCGACACTGGCGAGTTTCAAGCCAGCGCGGCTGACATATTGTTCGTCGACATCGAGTTTAATTTGCGCCTGAGCGGTCACGAAAAACCCTGGTTTCAAGATTTTTTGACCATTAACCGTCACGTTGCCAAGTTTAATAAAGCTCTCGGCCTGAGACCTAGTCGTCACTAACCCGCGGCGGGTCATTTCTGCGTCGAGGCGTTTTTTCTTATCCATTATCTTTTTTACCTAACGTGAATGCGGCGAGTACGCGTCGTGCTGGCTTTTCAGAGTGTGCAGAAATAAGTGCGACTGTTGGGATCGCGAGTTGCTCTCGTCGCCTCACTTGACGATCAGGGGTATCAGTAACATGTGGAGCAAAGTGATGCGCGTATATATCATCCTCACGGAATTGACCAATTCCACTCACGAGTGAATGGAATGCATGCCACGGACCAATCTCTGCGCCGCGGATTTCACGAACCGGAAATTGTTTATCCTCACCGTATCGTTTCTTTTGTCCACCAACGAGCTTTTGGTATACGTCCTGGTCTGTTAAGACATTGTCCATTGCCCTTTCAAGGAATTGGTGACGATGACGCTCTCCCATTTGAAACCACCTCACAATTGTCATGTGAGGTGGAATACGTTCAAATTCTTGGTCCGCCTCTACCGCATCAAGTGTTCCAACAATGATAAATCGTTCACCCTCGATGTGTGAAGCCATGAGCTACTTCTTTCGTTCGCGGTATTCGCTAGTTGAAGTATCGACAGAAATAACGTCACCAGTCTTGATAAAGGCTGGAACCTTAATAACAAGGCCGGTTTCAAGAGTTGCGTCTTTGAGGACGCTACTTGTAGTATCACCCTTTACGACGTCTTCGCTGTACGTTACTTCAAGGAAGACGTTCTTTGGAAGCTCAACGTTGATTACACGGCCATCAAAGAATTGAAGGCTCAGTTCGTCGCCTTCTTTAAGGTAGCCCTTTGCTTCATCGACAGTTTCAGCAGGAAGCTGGAATTGTTCAAATGTTCCTGGGTCCATAAAGAAGTAATCAGCACCGTCATTGTATAAGTACTGAACAGTTTGACTGTTCACTTCAGCAGTCTCGATTTTATCTTGGCCTTTAAAGGTTTTTGGGATGACCGAACCATCGATCAAGTTCTTGATCTTTACGTTCACGATGCTTCCACCGCGTCCCATTACTTTTTGGTTGTAATCGATAACCCGAAAAGGCTTGCCGTCAATTTGAACGACAGCACCTTTTTTAAGGTCTGTAGGCTGAAAGTATCCCATGGCTATTTAACCCTGAGATACGAATGGTAGTAATGCAAGGTGACGAGCACGCTTGATAGCACCAGCAAGTTGACGCTGTTGCTTTGCACTGAGGCCAGTCTTACCGATTGGTTCGATCTGTCCGTAGATGTTGATGAAACGCTGCAAAGTTTTGACGTCTTTGTAGTCAAAATATACAGGTGTATCTTTCTTTAGTCGTTTTGGCATATTCTTGTTCTCCTAATAGTTATATTTCTAGTAGTTCTAGAAAGGAATTTCACTTAAATCAATTGGCTTGTCTTCGATGTCTTGGATAACGACATCTTCAGATTTGTTGTTTGCGCTTGAGCGAGGTGCAGCAGATTGGCCACCACCATTGTTTTGGCCACCCTGGCCGTCGCTTGGTCCATCAAGGAAAGTAACGTCAGTTGCGGTTACTTCAACGCGTGAGCGTTTTTTACCGGTTTCTTTGTCATCCCAACTGTCTTGGCGAAGTCGTCCTTGAACGAGTACGCGGCGTCCTTTACCTAGGTATTGGATAACCAGCTCACCGAGCTTTTCCCAAGCGGTAATCTCGAAAAAGTCAGCTGCATCACTATCACCACCGCGGTCAACAGCAATACTGAAGCTCGCGATTGTCTTTCCACCAGTAGTTGTACGTTGTTCAGGATCGCGTGTAAGGCGTCCCATCAGAATTACTTGGTTGATGCTCTTCGCCATGATGTTTTATACTCCCCTGTTTTATCTATTCTTTAGTCGTGTCTTGGCCAGCGTTGTTGTCAGCACGTTCTTGTTCTGCAGCGAGAGCCTTGCGAGCTTTTTCGTTGACAGTTACGAGAAGGTAACGCAATACTTCGTCAGTAATGTTGAAGATATTACTGATCTTAAGTGGTGCATCGGCTGGTAATGCTACGTCCATGTAGATGTAGACAGCAAATTCTTCGCGGCGAATTGGGTATGCAAGTTTTTTCTTACCCCAGTTGTCTTCGCGAACAATAGTACCACCAGCGGCTGTGATGATGTCACGCACTTTTTTAAGTGGTGTTTCGAGATCTGCTTCCAGATCAGGGTGAATGAGAACGGTTAGTTCGTATTCTTTCATTTAGTTCTCCTTTTGGAATCCTACCGGTTACCCGACGGATGCTTACACTCCCCATATAAAATATGATTTATTCACGTAAGCTTGAGTTATGTTAACCCTGTTATTATACCGTATCTCACCCCTATTGGCAAGCCGTGCACCGGTTCACAATATTCAGTGTAGATACTTCATTTTAAAAAGTTATTAACGGTAACTAGTTACCCGAGATCGTCGCCGTTCAAATCAGTCGAGCCATCAGGCGTACGAGATCCAAAGACATCATCAAAGCTACCTACAAGCACGTCTCGAGGCCGCGCACCGTCAGCAGGACCAATAATCCCCTGTTCTTCCATGTTCTCAATCAAACGGGCTGCACGAGCGTAGCCAACGCGGAGGCGTCGTTGCAATAAGCTGGCTGAAGCTTTGCCGCTATCAATCACAACACGAACCGCATCACGGTACATATCATCGTCGCCATCGCCGTTATTATCAAAGTCCATAACTACTCCACCTTTACCGTTTAAGGTGACAGGTTGGCTGACAACTTCATCATTGTACTGTGGAGGAGACTGGGCACGAAGGTGATCTGAGATCTTGATAACTTCTTCGTCGGTTACCCAAGCACCCTGGATACGCTTTGGCTTGCTCATTGAAGGCGTAAGCATCAACATGTCACCTTGGCCAAGCAGCTTCTCTGCTCCAACCTGGTCGAGAATTGTTCGAGAGTCAATTTGAGACGCAACCGTAAAGGCAATACGTGCTGGTACGTTGGCCTTAATCAGACCGGTGATAACGTCAACTGATGGACGCTGCGTCGCAAGCACCAGGTGAATACCAACGGCACGGGCTTTTTGTGCAAGGCGCACAATCAAGGCCTCAACGTCGCGAGACGCCACCATCATAAGGTCAGCCAGCTCGTCAATCACGATCACGATGTATGGCATCGCACCGTCTTGGTGTTCTTGAGGAATGCCGTCTTCGTCAGCAACAGTAATCTTTTTGCCGCCCTTTTGAATCATCGTGTTGTAAGTTGCGATATCACGAACCTTGTTTTCAGCAAGCAATTTGTAACGTCGCTCCATCTCGTTGACTGCCCACTTCAATGCACTAATTGTCTTCTCTGGTTCGTTAATAACCGGAGTAATAAGGTGAGGAATATCTTCGTAAGGCGCCATTTCAACTTGCTTTGGGTCAACAAGAATCAGCTTCATCTCTGAAGGACTGTTGTGGTACAAAAGACTCGTAAGGAGCGTGTTAATCATCACAGATTTACCTGACCCAGTTTGACCGGCGATCAAAAGGTGGGGCATCTTATTGAGGTCACCAAGCGTCGCTTGCCCTGAGATATCTTTACCGATAGCAAACTTCAATGGTTCGGTATCCGTCTTCCACTGAGGGCTCGTTAGGATTGAGTGCAAACGCACGTCAGCCGCTTTACGGTTTGGTACTTCGATACCAACGGCTTTTTGACCAGGAATCGGTGCTTCAATACGAAGACTTTGAGCCGCAAGGTTCAAGGCAATGTTAGTTTCAAGCTGCGTAATACGCGTAAGCTTTACACCTGAAGGTGGTTTCAAAGTATATTGAGTGACCTTTGGGCCAATGTTTGCGCCTTCCATATCGACATCAATATTGAATTCACTTAATGTGTCCTTAATAATCTGAGCGTTTTGTTGCACGTCACCGGCATCGGCAGGAGATTGTTTCTTTTCAAGCAGATCAACTGAAGGCGCTTCCCAGTTAGGGTCACTAATGGTGACGAGTGCGGCACGCTCTTCGGCTGCTTTATCGCGTGGTGTTGCGCCCTTGAAGCTTGAAAGTCGTGAACCCTTCTTTTCTTCTTCCTCACCGACAACAGAGACACCAGCGTTCATCTTGAAATCAGCAGCGAGCGTTGACTTACCCTTTGGTGCATCAAGTGCAGCGGCGTTACGCATAACTTTAACGTTTTCGTCTTGTTCACTTGTATCGCGGCGAGTCATTTGCCAGAGTTTCTTGATAATCGTAATCGGTGAGACGCGGATAATAAATAGAACTGTAATGAGGATGAGCAAGATATATACAAATGCCGCAACTCCCTTGTTCACAAGAAGCAAAATCGCATTGTCATTCACGAAGTCGCCAATGAATCCACCGGTTGTTTTGCCGTCAGCTGCTTTTAACAGACCGAAAAGACCTGCGAACCATACTAACGAAAGTCCGGTTGCAAACTTCATCATGAACGGAAGGCGATTTTCTTCGGCGCGGAAGATTTCGACTGCAACGTAAATAAACAGAAGTGGCACGACATAGACCGCGTACCCAACGAAGCTGAGTGATGTCTTGTAGAGCCAATCAAGGATCGGACCACCAAGGCCAAACCAGCTCAGGATAAGAAGCAAAGAGAACGCAATCAGGAACAACGCCCCTACTTGCGACCAAAAACCAGCCGGCAGCGTGTGTTGTGGACCCTGAGGTGCTTGCTTCCTTCTACTAGAACTGCGTTTTTTTCTTTTTGCCATAATCTTTTTTCATTATAGTTCATTTTTTAGCGTATTACCGCTGTTTCATAAAAGTTATTATAGCAAAATTTACTACATTTTGCAAGAGGCTTATGGTTGTACCAAATTTTGGACAGTCTATACTAAATAACAATTGTCCGCACACTAACTTAGGAAGGGGTACGGGCAATGACCCATGCACGTACTGACTACAATGTTTTCCTCGATGACGGCACCGAGCTCTGGGTAAACCGGAGCCCTACGCCGCCACGAACGAAACCACTCATCACCGAGATCACACCGACCGAATCGCTTGTTCTCAAGGCCCTCGAAAGCCTCAGGGAACTCAAGGGGGCACCACTCCTTAATCTGTCGAAGGTGACTCAGGACGATCTTGATCCAATTCACCTGTGCGCAGGTGGTGGAACATTCGATCGAATACCTCAGTTCCGCCCTGGTGAAATCGTCAGCCTGGTTTACATCAACCCCGAGAATGGCAAAAGAGCCGTCCTCTCCACCTTGTCGACTGTGTCAGCCATTCGCGCGTAGCCCTGTCGGGTGCGTTGAGCTTTCAAATAAAGAAGAGCTCCGCACTCGGCGGGGCTCTTCAATTTTAAGACGTAACGAATTAGTATCCGCGAGCGTCAGTACGAGTCTTTGGTTCAACTTCGTGCGTGTCAGGAACGACAGGCGCTGGGAAAGATTTAGTTTCAAGACCAAGTGCTTCAACAGCTTCTGGAACAGGAGCACTAACTGGTGCGTCATTTTGCGGTGCCTCTTGTGGACGTCGGTCATCACGACGTGGTCCTCCGTTACGACCTTGTTGCTGACGCTGTTGGCGCTGAGGCTGACCTTCGCCACCTTCGTTACCTTGTGACTTTTGGCCACCATTACCACCGCCACCGATTTCGTTAATCACAGGGATCACGATTGGAGTTCGGCGAGTTTGGTCGTACAGCACGTGCGTAAGTTCGTCCTTAATTTCTTTCTTAACCGTATCAAGATCGACGCGGCGTCCGTTAAATGTACGTGCAACTTTTTGCTTCAGGTACTGACGGATGATTCCCATAAGCTCTTCACTATCACGCAGGTAGATAAATCCACGAGAGATGATATCAGGGCTCGTAAGGAGGCGTCCGCTTCCCTTTGAAACAGTAAGAATTACGACAAACATACCTTCGCTGGCCATGTGAATACGGTCTTTGAGGACAACTTCTGATACGATCGCACCAGAGTCATCGTACATCACACCACCAACAGGGACACGTCCGGCTTTTTTCGCGCCTTCGGTCGTGATTTCAATCACGTCACCGCTGTCACAAACAAAGATGTTTTCGCGTTTGATACCCGCTTCTTTTTGTGCGAGCTCTGCGTTGTGAACCAACATGTGGAACTCACCGTGAATTGGCAGGTAGTATTTCGGGTTAAGGGCATTAATCAGTTTAACGTGGTCATCGTAGAATCCGTGACCTGAAAGGTGAAGTGGACCGATACCAGTAAGGTGTGTCTTACCGTTTTGGATCACGCTACTTCCCTCTCGCATCAAACCGTCGACTGTACGAGTCACAAACTTCTCGTTACCAGGGATGGCGTTTGAGCTAAAGACAATGATGTCAGTGTTCTTAATCTTGATAAACTTGTGTGAACCAGATGCCATACGGTTAAGAACGGCGCTAAACTCACCTTGTGAACCAGTACAAACGATGGTTACTTTTCCGTCAGGGAATTTCACGATGTCTTCCATCTTTACGATCACATCTTTAGGAACTTTAATTGTTCCCGTGCGGAGTGCAACTTCGACGTTTTGGATCATGCTGTATCCAGCGAAGGCAACCTTACGGTCGTGCTTCTTTGCTTCGTCGAGGATGACCTGCATACGGTGAATTTGTGAAGAGAAACAACTGAGGACGAGACGGTTGTTAGGATACTTGTCCATCACTTGTCCCATGCTTTCCTGAATGTCGAACTCACCGTGGGTGTGTCCACCTTCAGATTCACAGTTGGTTGATTCGTTCATAAGCATCAAGATGCCTTCTTTAGAAGCAATTTCAGTGAGTCGCTCGAGGTCAAACTTACGGCCGTCAACTGGAGCGTCTTCGAAACGCCAGTCACCTGTGTCGATCACGACGCCAAGTGGAGTTCGAATCACGACTGCGGTTGCATCTGGGATTGAGTGGTTAACTCGTACTAATTCAATCGAGAAGCTATCTCCAAGTTGCACGCGTTCGTGTGCTTCTGGATCCATAACGAAGTATTCAGGAGTGAATCCACTGGTTGCCTCTTCCATTGTCTTTTGGACCATGGCGAGGGTAAATTTAGATCCGTACACAGGTGCAGGAATCTTGTCGATAATGTGACGGAATGCGCCGATATGGTCAAGGTGACCGTGAGTAAAGACGATGCCGCGGATCTTGTGCTTGTTCTCTTCGAGGTAGGTTGTGTCAGGAATAATGTAGTTAATACCTGGGTAGTCGCCACCTGGGAATAGGAAGCCCATGTCGATCACAATAATGTCATTGTCGTATTCGATCGCCATCATGTTCTTGCCAATACCCATTTCACCAAGTCCACCAAGTGGAATGATGCGAAGCTTTGGACCGTTAGTCTTAGGCACCTTCTTTTGGTCAGCAAGGCTGTACTGGCGGCCATCATAGCCATTGAAGACTGATTTGTTTACCGGTACGTTGATGATGTGCTGTGAAGCACGGAGGTTAACACCTTCGCTGGTACGACGTTGCGCACGGAACACTTCACCTCGGCGGGTTTGTGTGCCCGCAAGCACAGTGTTGTTTTGCTTTGAGCGTTGGTTATTATTGTTGTTCCCACCGTTGTTATTATGGCGAGGCTGTTTTGAGGTGTCGTCAGCTTGTGGCGCACCGAGTCTTTGTTGACCCATATGTTTTTATTCTCCTTTTATGAAAATAATTGTTTTAATTTCTTAATTAATTGTTGTTACAAATTCAAGTTCGAGAG
>Ga0247808_10000828_pt1 | contig 14919 bp, 16 predicted proteins | sample UWRJL089202R1_FD_179914 | JGI IMG/M metagenome (GOLD analysis project Ga0247808, IMG submission 179914) | Plant litter microbial communities from Arlington Agricultural Research Station in Wisconsin, United States - UWRJ-L089-202R-1 | ecosystem: Environmental > Terrestrial > Plant litter >... | reverse complement strand
CGATGCGGCGGAGTGCCGGCAGGCGGCGTATGCGGTGGCGCATTCGCCACTCGTCAAGACGGCCTTCTTCGCCAGCGACCCGAACCTCGGCCGCATTCTGGCCGCGGTCGGCTATGCCGGCATCAACGACCTCGACCAGACGGGCATCGATCTCTACCTCGACGACGTGCATGTCGCCGTGAAGGGCGGCCGCAATCCGGCCTACCGCGAGGAAGACGGCCAGCGCGTCATGAAGCAGAGCGAGATCACCGTGCGCATCGCGCTCGGCCGCGGCAGTGCCACCGACACGGTATGGACCTGCGACCTGAGCCACGACTACGTGTCCATCAACGCCGACTATAGATCCTGAGCCGATGAACGAGAAGTTCGAGCACCTCATCGAGCGCGCCGAGCAGCTCATCGCACGCATCGAGTCGATCCTTCCGCAGCCGCTGCAGGCGCCGTCCGACTGGAACGCATCGATCGCCTGGCGCTACCGCCGCCGGAGCTCCGGCCACGGCACGCTGGAGCCGGTGCGGCACGTGGCGGAGATGCCGCTCGATGCCCTCAAGGAAATCGACGTCCAGAAGGAAAAGATCGAGCGCAACACGCGCCAATTCGTCGAGGGCAAGCCGGCGAACAACGTTCTGCTGACCGGCGCGCGCGGCACTGGCAAGTCGTCATTGATCCGCGCCTGCCTCCACGCGTATGCGCCGCAGGGTCTGCGCCTCATCGAGGTCGACAAGGCCGAGCTGACCGACCTGCCCGACATCGTCGAAGTGGTCGCGAACCGTCCCGAGAAGTTCATCGTCTTCAGCGACGATCTGAGTTTCGACGAGGGCGAACCGGGCTACAAGGCGCTCAAGTCCATCCTCGACGGGTCTGTGGCTGCGTCGACGCCCAATGTGCTGATCTACGCGACCAGCAATCGGCGCCATCTGTTGCCCGAGTACATGAAGGACAACCTCAGCTACACCCACACCGACGACGGCGAGGTCCATCCTGGCGAGGTGATCGAAGAGAAGATCTCGCTGTCGGAACGCTTCGGTCTGTGGGTCAGCTTCTATCCGTTCAGCCAACGCGAGTATTTGGCGATCGTCGCGCAATGGTTGTCGTCCTTCGGCATCGACGCTGGCGCCATCGAGGCCGCACGGCCCGACGCGTTGGTATGGGCGTTGGAGCGTGGTTCGCGCAGCGGCCGTGTGGCGTATCAGTTCGCCCGCGATTACGCGGGACGGGCATGACCGGCGTCGTGGCGCCGGCGCGCCTGCACACCGAGGTCGCAGTCGGCATCTTGATTCGCGCGGACGACGCGTTGCTGCTGTCAACGCGACCCGAAGGCAAACCCTATGCGGGCTACTGGGAGTTTCCCGGTGGCAAGATCGAAGCGGGTGAGAGTGTCGAACAGGCGCTGCGCCGAGAGCTCGAGGAAGAACTCGGCATCACCATCGCCGGAGCGGAGGTCTGGAAGGTGACGGAGCACGACTATCCGCATGCGCTCGTGCGCCTGCACTGGTGCAAGGTGCGCGACTGGACGGGCAACTTCGAGATGCGGGAAGGTCAGGCGATGTGCTGGCAGCAACTGCCGCTCGAGGTGACGCCGGTGTTGCCAGGGGCGCTGCCGGTGTTGCAGTGGCTCGCCGACGAGCGCGCGACACCACCGCCGTCCTGACTCGCGCGCCGACGCAAACTCACTGCAGCCGAGGGTCGCCGAAGGGTTCGTCGTCGGGCGGCGCGTCTGCAGGCATGCGGAAATCCTCGCTGGCCCAAGCGCCCAGGTCGACGCCCTTGCAGCGGGCGCTGCAAAAGGGTCGGTAGGCGTTGCTGGGGCCGTAGACGCTGTCTTGACCGCAGCCGGGGCAGCGGACGATGCGTTCGCCGGTAGGCGTGTGTCGGGTGCTCATCGTGCTTCTCCTGCGCTTCGTGCCCGTCGAGGACCACCAAGCCGGTCCGTCCCTGCACGCATCACGCGCAGAGGGTGAGTTCGAAAGGGGTGTCGTCCGGGCTGGCGTGCAGGCGGTCGTCGGATTCGTGCCGCATCAGCCGTACCGACACCATCAGCCGGTTGCCGCTGATCTCCGGAATCAGCCCCAGCCGCGGGTCGATGCGCAGCCGCAGCAACTGGAAGCTCCGGCCCTGCGGCAGGTTCTGCTGGAACTGCCCGCCGGCCGCCATGACCTTGTACGGCACGTCGGCATCGCGCAGCAGCTTGAGCAACAGGTAGATCGCTTCGGCCAGCGGCGACAGCGTGGCCGACCAGCGTTCAAGGTCTGCGCGGCGCGAGGCAGCGGGGCGGTTTTGCCAAGCGTGGTAGGCGGGCAGGTCGAACTCGCAGGTGCCACCCGGAATGCCGGCCCGACTGCGAATGCTCATCAGCCATTCGTTTTCGGTCAGCGTCTGGCCCGCCTTGCCCGAAATGGCATGGAGCGTGGCGAAGTTGCGCTCGAGTTGCGCGACGACCTTGTCGAGCACAGCCTCTGCGATCGCCGGATTCCCGCGATAGCTGTTGAAGACGCTCTTGTGCTTGTCCAGATCGCGCAGTACGTCGGCCTTGAGGTCCGCGCGGGCCGCCACGTCCATGATCTCGAAGATCGTGACGAGGGCGTAGTGATGGGAGAGGGCGGAGTCCGCAGGGACCAGCTCACCCAGGCGGCGGAACAGATGCTCCAACCGCAGGTAGGTCCGGATGCGCTCGTTGAAGGGGTACTCGTAAAGAATCACGCGGGTGTATCGATTTCCTGTCGAGCCATCATAGCCGCCGGGTGGCGCGTACGGTGTAGTCGTGAGGCTTCGTCAGCGCCCAATGGCACCGCATGGCGCCCGAGGCTGCCTTAGACGGGCGCCGACGGCCGGATCCATCGGCCCCAAAGTTGCTCCACCTCCTGCGCGAGCGCTTCCATCGAGAGGCCCTCGTTGACGATGACCGCGTCCGCCGCAGCGCGGCGTGCGGCGCGCGACGCCTGTTGACCGATCACGGCTTGAACCGCGTCCGCCGCCCACCCGGAGCGCGCGACCACACGCTTCAACTGCGTGGCTTCGCTGCTGTCGACCACCAGCACGCGGTCGACGGCGCGCCGCCAGCGCCCGGATTCCACCAGCAGCGGCACGTCGAAGACGATCGGCGTACCGCTGGCTTGGCTCGCGAGGCGCTCGGTTTCCAATCCGATCAGCGGGTGCAGGATCGCCTCGAGCCGCTGCTTGGCCTGTGCGTCGTTGAACACGATCTCGCGCATGCGCGCACGGTCCAGGCCACCATCGGCTGCGACGACGGCGGTGCCGAATGCCGCTTCGATCGCGGGCATGGCTGCACCTTGCGGCTGCGCGATCGACCGCGCAATGGCGTCGGTGTCGATCAGCGTCGCACCGCGCTCGACCAGCATGGCGGCCACGGTGCTCTTGCCGCTGCCGATGCCGCCGGTCAGTCCGATGCGCATGATGCTGTGCGCGTGGTGCTCAGAGGCCGACGACGCGCAGGATCGCGTCGGCGCCGAAGAACATCGCGGTGAAGCCGGCGCCGGCCAGAAAGGGGCCGAAGGGTACGTACCCGCCTTCGCGCAATCCGTTGTTGAACTTGAGCGCCAGGCCGACGACCACACCGATGACCGAGGCCATGAGCACGATCGGCACGAGGCCCTGCCAGCCGAACCAGGCGCCGAGCGCAGCAAACAGCTTGAAGTCGCCGTAGCCCATGCCTTCCTTGCCCGTCGCGAGTTTGAAGAGCCAGTAGATGCCCCACAACGAAAGGTATCCGGTCACGGCGCCCAGCACGGCGGCGGTCAAGGTCACGCTCGTGAAGCCGAAGATTGCCGCCAGCAGCCCGGCCCACAACAGCGGCAGCGTGATGTCGTCGGGCAACAGCGTGGTGTCCCAGTCGATCAGCGCGAGCGCGAGCAGCGCCGCGGAAAAGCCGCACCAGGCGAGCGCGCCCCACTGGCCGGGCATGTGCCAGACGCACCATGCGAACACCAAGCCGGTGATCAGCTCGACCATCGGATAGCGCAGGCCGATCGGCGTTTTGCAGGCGGAACAGCGGCCGCGCAGAAACACGTAGCTCAATACCGGCACATTCTCGTGCCAGCGGATCGCGTGCCCGCATCGCTGACAGCGCGAATGCGGGACCATGAGGTTGAAGGGTTCGGCGCCCGGCAACTCGGCACCGTCGAGCCCGGCGCAGTCGGCGGCCCACTGGCGCTCGAGCATCTTGGGGAGTCGGTAGATCACCACGTTGAGAAAGCTGCCGACCAGCAACCCCAGCACGCCGGCAAACGCGGCGTCCATCCCCTGCGACACCCACATCAGACGACCTGGCCAAGCTTGAAGATGGGCAGGTACATCGACACCACGATGCCACCGATGATCACACCGAGGAAGACGATGATGATCGGCTCCATCAGGCTCGACAGGCCGGCGACCATGTCGTCGACTTCCGATTCGTAGAAGTCGGCCGCCTTGCCCAGCATGTGATCGATCGAACCCGACTCTTCGCCGATGGCGGCCATCTGCAGCACCATCGACGGAAAGACGTTGGCATTGGTCATGGCCGAGGTCAGGCTGGTGCCGGTCGAGACTTCCTGCTGGATCTTGGCGGTGGCGTCGGCATACACCGAATTGCCGGAAGCGCCGCCCACGGAATCGAGCGCCTCGACCAGCGGAACACCGGCCGCGAACATGGTCGAGAGCGTGCGCGTCCAACGCGCGACGCAGGATTTGTCGACCAGGGTGCCGAAGATCGGAAGGCGCAACAGCAGCCGGTCCATCACGCGCTGGACCTTTTCGTTGCGTTTCCACGCTTGCAGGAAGAAGTAGATGCCGCCGCCCACCACGCCGAAGATCAGCCACCAGTAGGCGACGAAGACCTCGCTGATCGCCATCACGATGAGGGTGGGCGCGGGCAGGTCGGCGCCGAAGGAGGTGAACACCTCCTTGAAGGCCGGAATCACGAAGATCATGATGATCGCCACCACGACGAAGGCGACCACCACCACCGAGATCGGGTACATCAGGGCCGACTTGATCTTCGACTTGATCGCCTCGGTCTTTTCCATGTAGGTCGCCAGACGGTCGAGCAACTCTTCCAGAATACCGGCCGCCTCGCCGGCTTCCACCAGATTGCAATAGAGGCTGTCGAAGTACTTGGGAAACTTGCGGAAGGCGGCGGACAGCGAGGTGCCCGTTTCGACGTCGCTGCGGATGTCGTTGAGCAGCTTGGCGACGCTCGGATTGGCGTTGCCACGGCCGACGATGTCGAAGGCTTGCAGCAGCGGTACGCCGGCCTTCATCATGGTGGCGAGCTGTCGCGTGAAGATCGCGATGTCCTTGGGCTTGATCGACTTGCCCGAGCGCATGCGCCGCTTCTTGACCTTGGTCAGCAGGACCCCCTGGCGGCGCAGCGTGGCCTGGACCTGGTTGGCGCCGGCCGCACGCAGTTCGCCGCGCACCTGCTTGCCGTTGCGATCCTTGCCTTCCCACTCGTACACGAATTCCTTGTGTCCGCGAGGGGTGGATGTTGCCGTTGCCATGGGAGCTCCGCTTCTCGATGCTATACGTTCGTGACCGCCACCACTTCCTCGAGTGATGTCAGTCCTTGCATGACTTTCTTGAGGCCGGACTGGCGCAACGAGCGCACGCCCTCGGCCTCGGATTGCCTGGCGATCTCCATCGCGCTGCCGTCGCGCAGGATGATCTTCTGGATTTCCTCGGACACAGGCATCACTTGGTAGATGCCCACGCGGCCTTTGTAGCCGCCATTGCACGCCGAGCAGCCAACCGGTCGGTAGGGCTTCCAGGAGCCGTCGATGTCGTCTTCTTTGAAGCCGGCGTCAAGCAAGGCTTCGCGCGGTATGTCCAGCGCCTCGCGGCACACATTGCAAAGTCGCCGCGCCAGCCGCTGCGCGGTGATGAGAATCACGCTCGATGCGATATTGAACGGCGCGATGCCCATGTTGCGCATGCGCGTGAGCGTGGTGGGGGCGTCATTGGTGTGCAGCGTGGAAAGCACCAGGTGACCTGTCTGCGCGGCCTTGATCGAGATGTCTGCCGTTTCGAGGTCGCGAATTTCGCCGACCATGATGATGTCGGGATCCTGCCGCAGGAAGGCACGCAGCGCGGCTGCAAAGGTGAGGCCCGCCTTTTCGTTGACGTTGACCTGATTCACGCCGGGCAGGTTGATTTCCGACGGATCTTCCGCCGTTGCGATGTTCACGCCGGGCTTGTTCAGCAGGTTCAGGCAGGTGTAGAGCGACACCGTCTTGCCCGATCCGGTAGGGCCCGTGACGAGCACCATGCCGTACGGCCGGCCGATCGCGCTGAGCAGGCGCTCTTTTTCGACGGCGTCGTAGCCCAGTGCATCGATTCCCAGCTTGGCGCTGCTCGGGTCCAGGATCCGGATCACGATCTTTTCACCGAACAATGTCGGCAGCGTGCTTACCCGGAAATCGATCACGCGGTCGGCGCCGATCTTGAGCTTCATCTTGCCGTCCTGCGGCACGCGCTTTTCGGAGATGTCCAGCCGCGAAATGACCTTGATGCGCGACGCCAGCTTGTCCTTGATGACCGGCGGCGGGCTGGCGATTTCGCGCAATTCACCATCGATGCGGAAGCGCACGCGGTACTGGTGCTCGTAGGGCTCGAAATGGATGTCCGATGCGCGCATGGCAAAGGCGTCGAGCAGCATCTTGTGCAGGAAGCGCACCACGGGCGCGTCTTCGACCTCGGCGACGGCCTGGTCGGGGGCATCGTTGGAATCGACCGCGGCCTCGTCGAATTCGAATTCGGCGCCCACGATGCCGTCGATAGTCTCCGCTGCGCTAACGGCAGCGGCCTCGACCATTCGCGACAGCTTGTCGTACTCCGCGATCACCCAGTCGACGCCCATCTGCGAGGCGAACTTGATCTTCTCGACTGCCTGTTGGTCCGACGGGTCGGCGGTGGCGACGATCAGTCGATTGTTTCGCTTGCTGAGCACCACGATCCGGTAGGCTAGGCACAGCTTGGCGTCGAGCAGGTCCTTCGGCAACCGCTGAGGGTCGATGGCGTCAAGGTCCAGCAAAGGCGCGCCGAATGCGCTGGAAAGGGTATGCGCAAGGTCAGCGGCGGAAACTGCGCCGGTACCGGTCAGTTCGGCAATGAAACTGGAGCGACCCGACAGAGAACGCTGGTAGATTTCCTCGGCCGTCTTGGCCGGCAGCTTGCCCGCGGAGATGAGCGCGCGCGCCAAACCTGGAAGGGCCACGGACGAGCTATCTTTGACGAGGGGTTCGGCAGCGGCCATCAGCGAATGTAAAAGGCGTGAAAAAGTGCTTCACGATCATCGCTGATCGCCCAGGGACTGTAAACCGTCGCCCGCGACAGGTGCGCGCAGCATTTGGCATTACAGCCTCGAAAGGCTGGTCGGGGTGAGAGGATTCGAACCTCCGGCCTCTACGTCCCGAACGTAGCGCTCTACCAGGCTAAGCTACACCCCGATGGTGGTTGCAAGTAAGAGAAATCGTCCCGGAGGCACTGGTGAGTGTCTAGGCGCGTCGCTCAAGCAACTGAGCCGCCAATTGTAGCAAACCGGCAAGGTGCGAATTCGCAGAAAAACCACGCAGGGCATCGATCGCGCGCTGGGCCTCGGACGCCGCGGCTGCGCGCGTGGCCTCTAGCGCGCCGGTGGCGCGAACGATGGCAACGATGTGCGGCAGCTGCGTGGTGTCGCCCGTCTCGATCGCGTTGCGCACGAGAGCGCTTTGCGCCGGCTCGGCACGTTGCATGGCGAGGATCAACGGCAGCGTGGTCTTGCCTTCGCGCAGATCGTCGCCGACGTTCTTGCCGGTTTCGCTGGCATCGCCTTCGTAGTCCAGCACATCGTCGATCACCTGGAATGCCGTGCCGAGCGCCTGCCCATACGAGGCACAGGCCTCCTCGGTCGCGGTATCGACGCCGGCCAGCACCGCCGCCAGGCGCGTGCTGGCCTCGAACAGCTTGGCGGTCTTCGAGCGGATCACGCGCAAATAGGCGGCTTCGTCGAGCGTGGCGTCGTGCATGTTCATCAACTGGAGCACTTCGCCCTCGGCGATCACGTTGGTCGCCTCGGCCAGGATCTGCATGACGCGCATGTTGTTGGCGTCCAACATCATTTCGAATGCGCGCGAATAGAGGAAGTCGCCGACCAGGACGCTCGCAGGATTGCCGAACGACTCGTTGGCCGTCGGGCGACCGCGCCGCAGGGTGGATTCATCGACCACGTCGTCGTGCAACAGCGTTGCGGTGTGGATGAATTCCACCACGGCGGCCAAGTTGAAGCGCTGCGCTCCGCGAAAGTCGAGCGCGCCTGCCATCAGCAGCAGCAACGCCGGCCGCAGCCGCTTGCCGCCCGCAGAGATGATGTATTGCGACACATGACTGACCAGCGGCACTCCCGTATCGAGGCGGCGTGCGATCACGCGGTCGACTTCAACCATGTCGTCCGCGATCAGTGACAGGACGGAACGGGTCGGGGAGGCGTCGTCGGCAGGGGTGGGCAAAACGGTGGCGCGCTGAACGTGCGCTGCTTGGAGTGAGGGAGGGCGAGCGGCCCAAGGCCGCCGATGTGAAGGCAAATTATAGGGAGCCCGTCAGTGCCTTCTGAGGGACGCCACGCTCGAACAGGTCAGCATGACGACCCATGCTAGAATCTTGGGCTCTGCGGAATTCGCCGCGGAGCCATCTTTATTCAAGAGGTCATCATGTACGCGGTCATAAAAACCGGTGGCAAGCAGTATCGCGTTGCTTCCGGCGAAAAAATTAAAGTAGAACAGATTGCTGCGGACGTAGGCCAGGAAATCGTGTTCGATCAGGTTCTGGCAGTCGGCAACGGCGCTGAAATCAAGATCGGAACGCCCCTGGTGTCCGGCGCATCCGTCACGGTCACTGTGCTCTCGCACGGCAAGCACGACAAAGTGCACATCTTCAAGATGCGCCGTCGCAAGCATTATCAAAAACGTCAAGGCCATCGCCAGCAGTTCACCGAACTGCAAATCGGCGCGATCGCCGGTTAAGGAGAAGGCACCATGGCACAGAAAAAAGGCGGCGGCTCCACGCGAAACGGGCGCGATTCCAAGCCCAAGATGCTGGGCGTGAAAGCGTTCGGCGGCGAACTGATCACCGCAGGCTCGATCATCGTGCGCCAGCGCGGCACCCAGTTCCACCCCGGCGTCAACGTCGGCGTGGGCAAGGACCACACGCTCTTCGCACTGGTCGACGGCCATGTGTCGTTCGCCATCAAGGGCGCGCTGAACAAGCACACCATCAATGTGACGCCGGCTGCCTGAGCCTCGTTCCATCGATCCGCCCGAAGCCCCGCTTGTCGGGGCTTCTTCATTTTTCGCTCGCCTGCCGGAGCCCTTTCATTTGTAAACTGGACATCCCATGAAGTTCGTCGACGAAGCCTTCATCGACATCGCTGCCGGCGATGGCGGCAACGGCTGCGTGTCGTTCCGACATGAGAAGTACAAGGAATTCGGCGGACCCAACGGCGGCGATGGCGGTCGCGGTGGCCATGTGTTCGCTGTCGCCGACGTCAACCTCAACACGCTGGTCGACTTCCGCTATTCCCGTCGCCACGAAGCCAAGCGCGGCCAGCACGGCATGGGCTCCGACATGTTCGGCGCCGCGGGCGACGACATCGTTCTCAAGATGCCGGTCGGCACGATCGTCACCGACGCCGATACGGGCGAGGTGCTCTACGAGCTGCTCGTACCCGGCGAAATGGTGACGATCGCCAAGGGCGGCGACGGCGGCTTCGGGAACATGCGTTTCAAGAGCGCCATCAACCGCGCGCCGCGCCAAAAGACGCCGGGCTGGCCCGGCGACAAGAAGAGCCTCAAGCTCGAGCTCAAGGTGCTCGCGGACGTCGGCCTGCTGGGCATGCCCAATGCCGGCAAGTCGACGTTCATCACGGCCATCTCCAACGCCCGGCCCCGCATCGCCGACTACCCCTTCACCACACTGCACCCGAACCTCGGCGTTGTGCGCGTGGGGCCGGAGCAAAGCTTCGTGGTGGCCGACCTGCCCGGACTGATCGAAGGCGCATCCGAAGGCGCGGGGCTCGGCCACTTGTTCCTGCGTCATCTGCAGCGCACCCGCCTGCTGCTGCACGTCGTCGATCTGGCACCGTTCGACGACAGCGTCGATCCGGTGGCCCAGGCCAAGGCGATCGTCGGCGAACTCAAGAAGTACGACGCCGGCCTCTACGACAAGCCGCGATGGCTGGTGCTCAACAAGCTGGACATGGTTCCCTCCGAAGAGCGTGCGGCGCGGGTCAAGGATTTCGTCAAGCGCCTGCGGTTCAAGGGTCCCGTGTTCGAGATCTCGGCGCTCACGCGCGAGGGCTGCGAACCGCTTGTGAAGGCCATCTATCAGCACGTCAAGGCGCAGCAGGTGGCTGAGCAACCGCCGGTCGACGTCGATCCGCGCTTCGCCTGAGCGCATGTCCCGGCGGCTGCGACCGCCTTGTCTTCGATCCCTCGCCGAGCCTTTCATGAGTTCCAACTCCGCCTCCACCGCTTTGCGCGACGCTCGAAGGATCGTCGTCAAGGTGGGTTCCAGCCTCGTCACCAACGAGGGCCGTGGGCTCGACGATGCGGCGATCGGCGAATGGTGCCGCCAACTGGCGGGCCTGATGCGCGACGGGCGCGAGGTGGTCATGGTGTCGAGCGGCGCCATTGCCGAAGGCATGAAGCGGCTGGGTTGGAGAACGCGTCCCCGCGAGATCAACGAGCTGCAGGCCGCCGCCGCGGTGGGCCAGATGGGCCTGGCGCAGGTCTACGAGACCAACCTCCGGCTCAACGGCGTCGGCAGCGCGCAAGTGCTGCTCACGCACGCCGATCTGGCGGATCGCGAGCGCTACCTGAACGCGCGCTCCACCTTGCTCACGCTGCTCCGTCTGGGCGTCGTGCCGGTCATCAACGAGAACGACACGGTGGTCACGGACGAGATCAAGTTCGGCGACAACGACACCCTCGGGGCGCTGGTCGCCAACCTTGTCGAAGCCGATGCGCTGGTCATCCTCACCGACCAGAAGGGGCTCTTCACCGCGGACCCGCGCAAGAACCCCGACGCGGTTTTCGTGCACGAGGCTCGGGCCGGCGACGTGGCGCTCGAGGCCATGGCCGGCGGCGTGGGGTCGGCGATCGGCAGTGGCGGCATGATCACCAAGATCCTCGCTGCCAAGCGCGCGGCAGGCTCGGGCGCGTCCACGGTAATCGCCTGGGGTCGCGAGCCCGATGCGCTGCTGCGCCTGATCCGCGGCGAACCCATCGGCACCTTGCTGGTGGCGCAGACCGCGAAGCACCAGGCGCGCAAGCGTTGGATGGCCGACCATCTTCAGCTGCGCGGCGCCGTCGTGGTGGATGCCGGCGCGGCCCGCAAGTTGCGCGACGAAGGCAAGAGCTTGCTGCCGATCGGCATGACCGGCGTCGAGGGCGAGTTCTCGCGCGGCGACGTGATCGCGGTGCGAGACCCGGAAGGCGCGGAGCTCGCACGTGGCCTGGCGAACTATTCCAGTGCCGAGGCGCGCACGCTGTGCCGCAAGCCGTCGGCGGAATTCGAGCGTCTGCTGGGCTACGCCGCCGAGCCGGAGATGGTGCACCGCGACAACATGGTGCTCATGGGCCCGCGCTGAGCGCCTCGCGGCCGCGCCGCGGTTCGGTCTTACTCGAGTTCCGGCACCGGGTTCTTGAGCCTGCGCACCATCTCGCCGACGCTGGCGCGCGGCGCGCCGCTGCGGCACAGACCCTGGAGGGCCAGGGCATGCGTGTAGCCGGAGTTCATCAGCGCCATCGGTTTCCAATCGGGATTGGCCACCGTTTCCCAGCCTGCGCCGCTGGAGCGTGCATAACCTTTCATCTCCCCGGTCGCGCAGCGGACGCCTTCGTAGAAAGCGTTCGTGGCGCCGCCGGCCTTGTTGCTGGCGACAACCACATAGCGGACCAAGCCGTCGTCGGTGACGACGATGGTGGCCGGATCCACGCCGAAACGCAGCGTCATGTAGCGCGGCATCTCGATGGGCACGAGCCTGCTTTCGTCGAAGGCGGGCGGCGGCGGCGTGTCACTTTCCTTCCAGTCCGGGCCCTGGAAGATCTGACCGACGGCAGCGCCGCCGGCCGTGCCGAGCAGGCAGGCGGCGATCAGCGCGCGGCTAGCGCGGCGCATGAAAGGGGTCGATCGCGGGAGGGAGGTCGCTGGCAGAAGTGGCATTGGGGTCGGGGTCGAAGCTGGCGCCCGGAGGCAACTCGAAGTGGGGGTCTTGGCCTGCGGCAGCCGGGAAGCGCTCGAATTCACGGGCGCGCACGTTGCTGCGCAGGAAGCGGTTGCGAAAGTCCTGCCGTGGCAGATAGCGTGCGAGCTCGGTCAGCGCCATTTCATAGACGCCTCGCTTGAACTCCACCACCACGTCCAGGGGCACCCAGTAATCGTGCCAACGCCAGGCGTCGAATTCGGGATGGTCGGTCGCACGCAGGTTGAGATCCCAATCGTGGCCGACCAGCTGCAGCAGATACCAGATCTGCTTCTGGCCTTTGTAGTGACCGCGTGCGTCACGGCGGATGAACCGATCCGGCACCTCGTAGCGCAACCAGTCACGGGTACGGGCGACGATCCGCACATGCTCCGGCTGGAGACCCACTTCTTCGTGCAGTTCCCGGAACATGGCTTGCTCGGGACTCTCGCCGCGATCGATGCCGCCTTGCGGGAACTGCCAGGAGTGGGTGCGGATGCGTTTGCCCCAGAAAACCTGGTTTCTCTGGTTGAGCAGGATGATGCCGACGTTGGGCCTGAAGCCGTCCCGGTCGAGCATAATCAAACCCCAATTTTTGAACTGAGTCGATTATGCATGCCGGGTCGCACCCAGCAAGCCACCAGTTCCCCGGCCTTGCTGCCGAAACCCCATCCTGAGCCCGCGAAAGACCGATGAAAGCTTCCCGTTTCTTTGTCTCCACCTTGAAGGAAGCACCGGCCGATGCCGAGGTCGCGAGCCACCGGCTCATGATGCGTGCCGGCATGATCAAGAAGCTCGGCGCCGGGATCTACAGCTACATGCCGATGGGCCTGCGCGTGATCCGAAAGGTGGAGGCCATCGTGCGCGAGGAGATGGACCGGGCGGGCGCCGTCGAACTCAGCACGCCGGTGATCCAGCCGGCCGAATACTGGCAGGAGACCGGCCGCTTCGAGACCATGGGGCCCGAGCTGCTGCGCATCAAGGACCGCCACGAGCGTGACTACATCGTGCAGCCGACCAGCGAAGAGGTCGTGACCGACATCGCGCGCCAGGAGATCCGCAGCTACAAGCAGCTGCCGCGAAATTTCTACCAGATCCAGACCAAGTTCCGTGACGAGCGCCGTCCGCGCTTCGGCCTGATGCGCGGCCGCGAGTTCACGATGAAGGACGCGTACAGCTTCGACCGCGACCTCGAGGCCGCCAAAGCCAGCTACCAGAACATGGCGCAGGCCTACCGGCGCATCTTCGATCGCTTCGGCCTCACCTACCGCGCCGTGGCGGCCGACAGCGGCGCCATCGGCGGCGACCTGAGCGAGGAGTTCCAGGTCATCGCCGCCACCGGCGAGGACGCGATCGTCTACTGCCCCGACAGCGACTACGCCGCGAACATGGAAAAAGCCGAGGCGCTGGCCCCAGCCAGGCCCCGCGGCCCCGCGGCGACCACGCTCGCCAAAACGCCGACCCCCGGCAAGAGCACCTGCGCCGACGTGGCCGAGTTGCTCGGCGCGCCACTTTCGACCACCGTCAAGTCGCTGGTGCTGGCGACCGACGTGCTCGACGACGCCGGCAACGTCAAGGGCGCACAGATCTGGCTGCTGCTGCTGCGCGGCGACCACGACATGAACGAGATCAAGGTGAGCAAGCTGCCGGGCCTGGACCAGGGCTTCCGTTTCGCCACCATCGCCGAGATCGACGAACACTTCGGCTGCAAGCCCGGCTACCTGGGTCCGCTGAACCTGAAGAAGCCGGTGAAGTTGGTGGCCGACCGCGAGGTCGCCGTGATGTCCGACTGGACCACCGGCGCCAACGAGGTCGACTTCCACATGACCGGCGTGAACTGGGGCCGCGACCTGCCCGAACCCACCCTGGTCGCCGACATCCGCAACGTCGTCGCCGGCGACGCCTCGCCCGACGGCAAGGGCGTGCTGGCCATCGAGCGCGGCATCGAGGTCGGCCACGTCTTCGTGCTCGGCACCAAGTACAGCAAGAGCATGAACGCCACCTTCCTCGACGAAGGCGGCAAGCCGCAGTTCCTGGAAATGGGCTGCTACGGCATCGGCATCACGCGGCTGCCGGCGGCGGCGATCGAACAGAACCACGACGAGCGCGGCATCATCTGGCCGGACGCCATCGCACCCTTCACGGTGGTCGTCTGCCCGATCGGCATGGACCGCAGCGCCGAGGTCAAGACTGCGGCCGAAGCGCTCTACGAGCAGTTGCGTGCGGCCGGCGTGGACGTGCTGCTCGACGACCGCGGCGAGCGCCCCGGCGCGATGTTCGCCGATTGGGAACTCATCGGCGTGCCGCACCGCATCGTGATCTCCGACCGCGGGCTCAAGGAAGGCCAGCTCGAGTACCAGCACCGGCGCGAGACGACCGCGACCAAGGTGCCTGCGGCGGCGGCGCTGACTTTCCTGCAGTCGCGCCTGGCGGGATGAGCGCAGCGCCGGCCTCGTCGCGCCGGTGGCTCCTGGGCGGCGCGGCCGCGGGTGCCCTGGCGCTTTCGATGCCGCGTGCCGCACGCGCCGGTGCGCAGATCGAGGAGCCCTTGATCGACTCGGTGCGCAACGCGCTGAGCACCGCGATCCACAGCGGCGCGCCGCCGAAGCTGGAGTTCGCCGACACCGCCTCGCGCCTGGCCTACCTGCGCTGGCTCGGCGAGATGAGCCAGCGGCTAAAGCGCAAGGTCGCCGACCACCAGGAAC
>Ga0247808_10000826_pt1 | contig 14943 bp, 14 predicted proteins | sample UWRJL089202R1_FD_179914 | JGI IMG/M metagenome (GOLD analysis project Ga0247808, IMG submission 179914) | Plant litter microbial communities from Arlington Agricultural Research Station in Wisconsin, United States - UWRJ-L089-202R-1 | ecosystem: Environmental > Terrestrial > Plant litter >... | reverse complement strand
AGAAGTCCAGGTTCGGCTGGAAGGCCTCGGTCACGGTGTGGCTGGTCTATCGCGCGCCGCGCGACCTGAGGCCGGCGCCTGCGCCTCTCCGACGTCCGGCCCGATGGCGGCGTCGAGACGACCGGCCAGGGCGGCGTCGAGGCGGGCGCGGGCGTCGACGTGATCCAGCGGCTCGGGCGTATGGACGATCCGGGCCAGGGCGGCGACGGCGCGATGCTTCGCCCTGCCCTTCAGCTTGCCCACGCCTTTCGCCACCGCCTTCATTTCCGACAAGTCGCCGTTGCAGTGAAGCACGACGTCGCAGCCCGCTTTCAGCGAGGCCTCGGCACGCTCGGTGAGCGTCCCGGACAGGGCCTTCATCGACAGGTCGTCGGACATGATCAGGCCGCTGAAACCGAGATGGTCTCGCATCATCCGGATCGCCTTCTTCGAGGTCGTGGCCGGGCGTTTGGGATCGACGGCGTCGTAGACGACGTGGGCCGTCATCGCCATGGGCATATCGGACAGGCCCTTGAAGGGTGCGAAATCCCAGCCGTCCAGGGTCTCGAAGTCGGCATGGACGACCGGCAGGTCGTGGTGGCTGTCCGAGAAGGCGCGACCATGGCCGGGGATATGTTTGATGATCGGCAGGACGCCTCCCGCCAGAAGGCCCTCGGCCGCCGCCCGGCCCATCTGCGTCACCGTAGCGGGATCGTGGGCGTAGGCGCGGTCGCCGATGATGTCATGGGCGCCGGGCACGGGCACGTCGAGCACCGGCACGCAGTCGACGGTGATGCCCAAGGCCTTGAGGTCATGCGCCATCAACCGGGCGCCGAGGCGGACCAGTTCGCGCGCGGTGGAGGGATCGTTGACAGCCTTCAGATACGCCTCGCCCGGCGGATATTTTGGCCAGTGCGGCGGCCCCAGACGCTGGACCCGCCCCCCCTCTTGATCGATCAGGATCGGGGCGTCGGGGTTATCAATCGTCTCGCGCAAGGCGCCGACCAAGGTCTTCACCTGTTCGGGCGTGTCGACGTTGCGCCGGAACAGGATAAAGCCCCAGGGCCGGACGTCGGCGAAGAAGCGCCGCTCGTCCTCGGTCAGGACAGGGCCGGAGCAGCCGTATATGGCGGCGCTGGTCACCCCCTAGCGCACCAGACAGTCGTCGCCGGCCGCCTTGATCGCCTCACAGAAGGCGACGGCGCGTTCGCGGCTCAGGCCCGTGAAGGTGGTGCGATAGACGGTCGAACCGTTGGAGGCGGTGACCTCCTGAACACGTTTAGCGGCGCCGCGGGCGAACTGCGGGAAGCGCGAGGCGACAGCGGAGAACTCGCGGTCGGCAATGGCCGTCGTCGAGAAGGCGCCAATCTGGACGGCTGAAGCCCCAGTGGCGGCGCCGGGTGCGGGCCGTGGCGTCACGGCCGGGACGGCGGGCGTGGGCGTCGCCGGACGGGGCTGCGTCGGACGCGGCCGGGTCGGGGCCGGCGGTAGTTCGTCGGAGACGACGGGCGGCAGAGGCTTCGGCGCCGGGCGCGGCTGCACCGCTTCCGGTGGCGGGGTGAAAGTTGGTGCGACGTCGGCCGGCTCGGCCGTGTCGCGATAGACGTCGATGCCCGCCTCGGGATCCACCGGCTGGGCGTCGACCGGGGCCTGGACCTTCAGGTCGCCGACCGGAGCTCCGACCAGGGGCGGGGCGTCCGACGAGGGTTTGCCGCCGATGTTGTAGAAGACCACCACGGCCACGATCAGGAACAGCAGCACAAGAGCGCTGACGATCAGGGTCACGGGCGGCGCCTTGCCCGGAGGCGCGCGACGGGCGTCGAAACCGCCGCGATTAAACGGCAAATCGTCCTCGGCCGGCGGCGTATAAGCGCCCCGGTCACGGGATCCGTCGGGACGGTGATTGTCATCGTAGGACATGGCGTGCTCTCTCGGGCCCCGCGAATCGACGCGTGGCCGTCCAGTCTATCCTGCCCCTTCCCTCTTTCGAATCACAGATCGAGGGCGAGTTCCAGATTGAACAGCTTGTGATGTTCCTCAATGGCGTAACGATCGGTCATCCCGGCGATGTAGTCGCAGACCGCGCGGGACCGGCGATGCAGGTCGGTCGAGGCCGCCTTGGCCGACCATTCCGGCGGCATCACCTCGGGCTCGGCCATGAAAAGCTGGAACATCTCGGCCAGGATGCGCCGCGCCTGACTGCGGGTCCGGTTGACGCGATAGTGGCGGTACATCCGCTCGAACAGGAAGGACCGAAGGACACCCAGGTCGGCAAGCATCTCGTCGGAGAACTGGACGAGGGTGCGCCGAGCGGTGCGAACGTCTTCGGTGGAGACAATGTGGTCCTCGGCCAGTCTCCGGGTCGTCTCCACCAGCACGTCCTCGATCATGACGCCGATCATCCGACGCACCGCCTCGATACGAACCATCCGCTCGTCCAGCTCGGGCCAGTCCTGACGGACGCCCAGCAGGACAGGGCCGATCAACGGCACCTCGGCCAGATCGGTGAGGGTGAACAGACCCGCCTGCACCCCGTCATCGACGTCGTGGTTGTTGTAGGCGATGTCGTCGGCGATGGCGGCGGCCTGGGCCTCCAGCGAGGCGAAGGTGCCCAGACGCAGGTCCCAGCCGGGATTGGCGCTGGTCGCCGTATAGTCGGCGATCGCCTTCCACGCGGGTTCGTCCAGCTTGTGGCTGACGGGACCGTTGTGCTTGATCACCCCCTCGACCGTCTCCCACGATAGGTTCAGCCCGTCGAAGCCGGGATAGCGCTCCTCCAGCTTCGTCACCACGCGGAAAGTCTGGACGTTGTGGTCGAAGCCGCCCCAAGGCTCCATCTGGGCCTGAAGCTCGTCCTCTCCGGCATGGCCGAACGGCGGGTGACCCAGATCGTGGGCCAGGGCGACGGTCTCGGCCAGGTTCTGATCCAGGTTCAGGGCGTGGGCGATCGACCGGGCGATCTGGGCCACCTCCAAGCTGTGGGTCAGCCGCGTGCGGTAGTGATCGCCCTCGTGCGCCACGAATACCTGGGTCTTGCCCTTCAGGCGGCGGAAGGCGGTCGAATGGATGATCCGGTCGCGATCGCGGGCGAAGGCGTCGCGCGTGCGGCTGGCCGGCTCGGGGACCAGACGGCCGCGCGAACGGTCTGCCGCCTCGGCGAAATCGGCGTGGGCGCCGGGGACGAAAGTCGGGGTCTGGCTCAAACGGAACAGGTTCCTGGCGAGGAGGCCTTTGCGCTTGGCCTTGCGCGCCTCATATAGACAGCCATGACCAGCGTCCAACCTGCTCCGTTCGAACTGAAGGTGGCCCGACGCTCGCCCGAGGGCATCATCCTGGCCGACAGCGCCGCTCGGCGGCTGGCGAAACTTGCCCAGACCGAGGGTCACCCCGTCATGCTGCGCGTCGCCGTGGAGGGTGGCGGTTGCTCTGGCTTCCAATACCGCCTCGACCTGGTCGAGGCGGCCGAAGCCGACGACTTGCGCATCGAGACCGACGGACAGGCGGCGCTGGTCGACCCGGTGTCGGTTCCTTTTCTCAAGGGATCCGAGATCGCCTATGTCGACGAACTGGCCGGCGCGCAGTTCGTCGTGCGCAACCCCAATGCGGCGACCAGCTGTGGCTGCGGGGTCAGCTTCTCGATCTAGGGCGCGGGCAGCGGTCCGGGATCGGCCAATGGCGAGTCCGGCCGGGCCTGTTTCCACATCTGCCATGCCATGACGCGACGCAGGGCCTGACGCTCACCGCCGTCTGCATAGAGGTCGAAATGGCCCTTGCCGGGCGCATAGGTGAAATCGGCGCGGCCGCCGACCGCCGTCATCGCCGCCTGGAGATGGCGCGTCGAGCGATCGAGGCCGAACTCGTCGGCGGCGCCGACCCAGACGTGCAGCTTGCCGTTCAGATCATGCTCCAGCGTGGGCCAGCGGTTCCGGATGATCTGCGAGACGTCCCAGTTTTCGCGCCAGTGGCGAGCGACCAATGGATCGACGACGCCTGTAGCGCGGTCGTAGAGCGGCATGGGAAGTCCGTCGTCGCCGCGCGGAGAGAAGACCGCCTCGAACGACGACGCTTGACCGCCGTAAGCGCCCAGAACCGCCTCCATTCGCCCCATCTCCGAGACGATGCGAGCCTCGGGCCGTGTGATGTCGACGCCCTCGTATTCGGTGAAGTCGGTGATGTCTGGCGAACTGATCCAGGCTCCGCCGAACAGGGCGGGATAGTTGACCTGAAGCCACAGCATGGCCCAGCCACCGGATGAATGTCCCATCAGGAACCGGGCGGGTGGTGCGGCGTCCATCCGATAGCGGCGCTCGAGATCGGGGATCAGTTCGCGGGTCAGCGCCGTGGCCCATGGACCGTTGTTGGGGCTGTCGGCAAACTCATGGGTTCCGAACGGAGCGCTCTGATCCAGCAACACCCAGATCATCGGGGGCAAGCGGCCCGAATGCATGCCCTTCAGTATCCCGACGGCGCTGTCGCTCAGTGACTCCATCCCGGCCGTGAAGCCGTGGGTAAAATACACGACGGGATAGGACGTCGTCCCCGCATCATAGTCTTCCGGCGTCACCACGAGGCCGCGCATCGATACTGGGCGGCCCTGAAAACCGGTAAGCGCCGGGCTGACGAACTCGAAGGGCTTGACCCGCGCCTCGACAATGGCCCGGTCCGCGGCGCTGAACATCGGGCCTCGCACTGTCTCCCATAGCGGATATTCGGGCAGGACCTGCGACAGGGCCAGAACCGGCGCCTCGCCCTGAGACGGCAGGGTGACGCGCGTGACGGCCGAAACGATGTCTCCGCCATCCGGCCCGCCGCGATAAGCATAGTCATGGTCACGATCCAGAACGGCCTGCATCCAATAGTCGCCTGGCGGCAGATCTTTCATCGACGCCGGATAGGCTTGATCGTCCCCGTCCAGACCCACGCGTTCGCCCTGGATCAGACCCATGACCTCCCGGGCTGCGACGAAGTTGGTCTTGTTGAAGAACGGATCGGCGGAAACAGACCTGGGCGCCCCGGCGTCCGCGGGCTGAACCCTCTGGGCGAACAGCAACAGACGCCCCGAGCCGGCGCTGTCGGCCTTCATCTCGACCTCGATGCGCGGCACGGCAGGTTGGGCCAACGATGGCGAAGCCCCGCTTGTCACCGCGATAGCCAGCAGCGTGGCTGCGATAGAACTGCGATCCATGAGAACTCCCGTTTCGCAAAACGGTAGTCGCCGGCCACATCGTCATTCAAATGAACGATTGGCAAGAAAGCATCACTCTGTCGCTTTTTCGTCGTACGCTCGGTCGAATTCTCGTCGACGCGCCCTTAGTCGCGCACTAGGCCCCCGTCGACGACGAGATTCTGGCCCGTCACAGCCCGGCTCCAGGGCGAGGCGAAGAACAGGACGGCGTCGGCGAATTCCTCCGGCGTGGTGACGCTGCGCAAGGGCGTCATCCCAGCGATCAGGTCGAAGACGGCGTCGGGCGTCGCGGCGCTGGCGTCCGTGGTCCGCAACAGTCCCCCCGAGACCATGTTGACGGTGATGCCCGCCGGGCCGAGGTCGCCCGCCGCCGTGCGCGTAAGCGACAGCAGCGCGGCCTTGGCGGCGGTGTAGTCGTGATAGGGCACGACCGGATTCTGAAACAGGTTGGTGCCGATGTTGACCACTCGACCGCCCCCGGCCCGCGTCATGCCCGGCACGGTCGCCTGAATGACGTTCAGGGCGCCGCGGACGACGGTGGAGAACTGGCTCTCCATCTCGGCCCAGCCGATATCGGCCAGCAGCGAGCGGGCGTCGCCGTTGAAGCTGTAGTCGAGGGCGTTGTTGATCACCGTCGTGAGCGGTCCGCCGAAGGCCGCTTCGGCCTTCGCCACCATGGCCTCTACCGCTGACCGGTCGGCGACATCGGCCTGTAGGGCGATGACGCGTTCCCCGAGTTCGGCGGCCAACGCCTCGGCCCGGTCGCCGCTGGCGCGCCAGTTGATCACCACGCGGGCGCCCTGCCCGGCGAAGGCCCGCACCACGGCGGCGCCGACGCCGCGCGCGCCGCCGGTGACGAGAACGATCTGGTCGCTGAGAGTCATAGGCACGGTTCCATTCGAGAAAGATGACGCGCGATCAGCGGTCGAAGGCGCCGGTCTCGCTCACGCCGCCAGGGTTTCCTGGAAACGGACGGGACCGCCGTGCGCCGTGTCGATCAAGCCGCCATCCTGCATGACCAGACGACCACGCACGATGGTGCCAACGGCCTTGCCGGTCGCCTCGAAGCCATCGAATGGCGTCCAGCCGCAACGGCTGGCCATGTCGGCATGGCTGATGACGTGTTTCGCCTTCAGATCGACCAGCGTCAGGTCGGCGTCATAGCCCTCGGCCATCCGGCCCTTGCCGGCGATGCCGAAGACACGCTGGGCGCCGGCGGAGGTCAGGTCGACGAACCGTTCCAGCGACAGCCGGCCGTTGGCGACGTGCGTCAGCATGACCGGCACCAGCGTCTGTACCCCCGGCATGCCCGAAGGCGAGGCCGGATAGGGTCGCGACTTCTCCTCGATCGTGTGCGGGGCGTGATCCGAACCCAGAACGTCGAAGACGCCATGCTCTATTCCTGTCCACAATCCCGCGATGTGGTGGGCGTTGCGGATCGGCGGGTTCATCTGGGCGAAAGCCTTCAGCCGAACATAGGCCTCGTCGCCGTCCAGGGTCAGATGCTGGGGCGTGACCTCGGCGGTTGCGACGTCCTTATGGTCTGCGAGGAAGCGGACTTCCTCCGCGGTCGAGACGTGCAGGACGTGGATGCGTGCGCCGGTCTCGCGGGCCAGCTTGACCAGCCGACGCGTGGACATAATGGCGCTCTCGGCGTCGCGGACCTCGGGGTGGCTGGTCCAGTCGCCGGTGCGGGCCAGAGGGCGGCGGTCGGCCAGACGATACTCGTCCTCGGAGTGGAAAGTCGCGCGGCGGCGCACGTTCTGCAGCACCTTGCGGACGCCGTCGTCGTCGGCGACCAGAAGCGTGCCGGTCGAGGCGCCCATGAAGACCTTGATCCCGCAACAGCCGGGAAGACGCTCCAGATCGGACAGATAGGCCGCGTTCTCGTGCGTGCCGCCGACGTAGAAAGCGTGATCGGTCCACATGCGATCGCGGGCCCGGGACAGCTTGTCGGCCAGGGTGTCCGGATCCGTGGTGTTCGGCTCGGTGTTCGGCATCTCGAAGACTGCGGTCACCCCGCCAAGAGCCGCCGCGCGGGAACCGGTCTCGAGGTCTTCCTTCCACTCCAGTCCCGGTTCGCGGAAGTGGACCTGGGTGTCGATCACGCCTGGCAAGACCGCCAGACCGGTGGCGTCGATCGTCTGGCCGGCAAAGGCTTGGGACAGGTCGCCGACGAACTCGATACGGCCGTCGCGGACGCCGACGTCGGCGATGCCGCGCCCGGCGTGGTTCACGACCTCGCCGCCCCGGACAATCAGGTCATAGGTTTGGGCCATGGGTCGGTGCTCCGCTGTTCGCTGGACCGGTTAGGACGTCAGGCCGCGCACGACAAGTTTCCTTCTCGCCTTGGCGACAGACGATCAGCCCTTGGCCAGCAGCTTCTTGGCGGCCTTCAGCACCCTCTCGGCGGGTAGGTCCGTCATATGCTGCAGCGCCTGGTTCAGGCGGGGGTCCAGCAGCTTGTATTCCTCGAACGAGCGCGGGCCTCGGATGGAGACGCCGCACCACGGGCCGGACAGTGTCTCGTCCGAGGGGCCGAAGACCCCGACCGAGGGCACACCAGCGGCCACGGCCAACTGGGTCCATACGGAATCGCCGCCCACATAGAGCGACGCGTGCGACAAGGCGGCTGCGGTTTGCAACCGCGTCAGCCTGCCTTGGGCCTCGATCACCCGATTGCGGGCGACGGCCAGACGGATGGTGTGGGCCAGGTCGCGATCCGCCTCCTCCCCCACGATCAGCAGGCGCCCCCCCGCCAAAGGACCGTCGTCGGCCAGCAGGGCCGCGGCGATCCGGGAAAAACGGTCGGCGGGCCAACGCTTGCCCATCCAATCGGCGCCGGGACCGATCGCCAGGATCGGCTTGTCGTCGGGCTTGATCAAGGCGTCGGCGGCGGCCCGGGTTTCCGCCCCGAAATACAGGCGTGGCGCGGGTACATCGTCCAGTTGCAGGACGCGGGCCGCCTGTTCCACGGCGTGCAGCCCTGGCTGGTCTTTGCCCCGGACGGCGCGCTTGTGCCGCCGCAGCTTGCCGGACAGGGTCGAGCCCCGCATATCGACGATCAGCCCCCATTTCCGATCACGGACCTGGTTCCACAGGGCGATCCAGTCGAACCGGCCGTCCTTGTCCAACGTCAGCAGCCGGTCCAGTCGTGGGGTGTCGGCGAACAAGGGGGCGGTGGCGGGCGAGCCGACCACGGTAAAGGCGGCCTGGGGCATGGCCTCGACGAGATACGACAGGACCCCCGACGACAGCACGGCCGCTTCGGCGTCGGCCTCGGCGATGTAGAGAATTGGAAATGAGCCGGCCATGGGATGGACCGTATACGGATTCTGTCGCGGGTTCAGCGGGATGTATGGGCTGTTGAACGCTCGATCTCTGCTTGCAGGCTACTGGCCATTCGGGTCGCGACGCCTATCTTCACCGCATGACCGACATCGCCCGACTCGACAGCCGCGCCCTGATCCGTGTGTCGGGGCCTGACGCCCGGGCTTTCCTGCACAATCTCCTGACCCAGGATGTTGAGGGACTTGATGAAGGCCTGTTGCGGTTCGGCGCCCTGCTGTCCCCGCCGGGGCGGCTGCTGTTCGACCTGTTCCTGCTGGGCGAGGCCGATGCCGTGGTGCTGGATGTCGCGGCCGACAGACGCGAGGCGCTCCTGCAGCGGTTGTCGATGTACAGGCTCAGGGCCCAGGTCCAGATCGCGGCGGACGACCGGCAGGTCTTCGCCAGTTGGCCGGATGTCGCTGACGGGTTCACTGCCGATCCCCGCACGGCCCTGCTGGGCGGACGGCGCTATGGCGACCTGGACGCGCCGGCCCCTGATGAAGCAGCCTACCATGCCCATCGGCTGGCGGTCGGGGTTCCTGATCCCGTGGCGGACACGGCCGTGGACCGGACCTATCCAATCGAGGCAGACTTCGACCTGTTGAACGGCATCGACTTCGCCAAGGGCTGTTTCGTGGGTCAGGAAACCACCTCGCGTATGAAGCGGCGAGGAACGATCAAAAACCGGATGATGCCCATCGCCTTCGACGGCCCGCCTCCCCCGCCCGGCGCCGAGGTGCTGAACGCGACGTTGCGCGCCGGAGAGGTCATGACCGGCCGCCACGGCGCGGCCATAGCCCTGCTGCGGCTGGACCGGCTCGAAGGGTCGCTGACCGTGGATGGACGACCCGTCACGGCCCGGCGGCCGGAATGGATGCCCGAACTCGCAGCGCCGGCGACCTGATCAGACGTCGGCGGCCTTCCCTCGGCCGGAACACACGGGCAACATCGGCGGCATGACCGACTCACATGCCCCCGCCACATCCGCAGGCCGTTGCGGCTGGTGCGGGACCGATCCGCTCTATGTCGCCTATCACGACACCGAATGGGGGGTTCCCGAGCGGGATGCGCGGGCGCTGTGGGAGAAGCTGGTGCTGGACGGATTTCAGGCCGGGCTGGCCTGGATCACCATCCTGAGGAAGCGCGAGACGATGCGAGCGGCCTTCGACGGCTTCGATCCCGACATCGTCGCCGGCTATGGCGAGGCCGAGATCGAGCGGCTGCTGAAGGATCCCGGGATCATCCGCTCGCGGGCCAAGATCCAGGCGGCCATCGACGGCGCCCGAATCTGGGTGGCGATGCGCGACCATGGCGAGGACTTCTCGGCCTGGCTGTGGTCGTTCGTCGATGACGAGGTGGTCCACACCCCCTTTAGCGAGTTTCGGCAGGCGCCGACCCAGACCGAGGCCTCGGTCGCCATGTCAAAGGCGCTGAAGGCCCGCGGCTTCAAGTTCGTCGGGCCAGTGATCGTCTATGCCTTCATGCAGGCGGTCGGGATGGTCAACGATCACCAGACCCGGTGCTTCCGTCACGATCAGGTTCGTGCGATGGGCGGGCGATGACGACGACGACCCGAAAACCCAAGACCAGGGTCGCACCTAAGATTGTGCGCCCGTTCCCGACCCTGACGCTGGAAACCGTGCTGTCGGAACGCGTCGGCGGGCCGGTGTGCGGCGTGGATGAGGCCGGACGCGGACCGTGGGCTGGGCCGGTCTCGGCGGCGGCGGTGATCCTGAACCCCGCCAACCTGCCCGACGGCATCGACGACTCCAAGGCCATGACCCATACGGCGCGCGAGCGGCTGGAAGTCGAGATCAAGGCGCGCGCCATGGCCTGGGGCGTCGGCTTCGCCTCGGTCGAGGAGATCGAGGAACTGAACATCCTGCACGCCACGGGTCTGGCGATGTGCCGGGCGATCGAGGCGCTGTCGATCCACCCCGTCGCGGCGCTGGTGGACGGCAACTATCGGTTCAAACTACCCTGTGACGTTCAGACGGTGGTCGGAGGCGACGGCCTGTCATTGTCGATCGCGGCGGCCTCGATCCTGGCTAAGACGGCGCGTGACCGGCTCATGGTTGCGCTGGACGCGGCATACCCGGGGTACGGCTTTGCGAGCCACAAGGGCTATAATGCGCCGATCCATTCTGCGGCGCTTAAGGCCATGGGCCCCTGCCCCGCCCATCGGCGCAGCTGGTCGCCTATCAAGGCCTTGCTGGAGGCTTAGCTTTCAGTAGGCCATGGCTCCACCCAGCATGGCGCCAAGGATGGCCGCCAGAATAGCGCCGCCTCCGATGATGGCCCAATGAGGGGTATCGCTCAGAAGTGAGGCGGTGTCGGAGGCCTGCTCATCGTCGTCGAAAGCCCGTGGCGTCAGGTCGGATTCGATCGCCGGTTTCTTTCCCGCGGCCTCGAAGGCATCGGCGAGCCGGCCGGCTGGCGCGAACGGAACCACAGGCCAGGCGGCGGGACGATGGGGGATCGACTGTTCCATTCAGCCTTAACGGGCGTCGCCGATCAATGTTCCGCCGCACTCACGCGGCCACGGGCAACTCTACTGGCTGGTCCGTGACCACGAACAGGTATTCTACGTTCTGCAGCCGGCCGACTGCCCCGACCTTCTCGCCCTTAGGATTATGGATGCCGATACGGGCGCCGACGTAGCGCGGCCGGGCGATTTCGATCACCTGCACATGGCCGCGCGCGCCCAGCATGGCCACCAGCTGGTCGCGCGACAGATAGCCTTCGTCGTTGAACGAGACGATCAGATTGGGGGTCTTCACCCGCTCGATCACAGACTGCAGGGCGGGCCCGATGCCCGGACGGCTGTTGAAGGCGCTCTTGCGGGTCTTCACGTCGATGCGCTTGTTGGCGACGCCATACGTCTCGGGCCGGTCCCACAGCACCAAACTTTCCCAGACGTGATAGTTGGCCAGATAGGAATGCTGGTTGTATGGCGGATCCAGATAGACGAGGTCCGCCTCGACCTGTTCAGCAATATCGACCGCGTCGCCCTGGGTGGCGCGGCACGGCCCGGCGGCGACACCCGGCAGCACATCCGGCAGGCGCAGCTCCATCGGCTTCAACGCCCGTGGCGCCCAAGCCTTCATATAGGCCATCTGAAGACCGGCAGTGGAATCGACCCTGTCGGCCGCCTCCATCAGGCTGACCAGAACGATGGCCCGCAGCTCGGGCTCCAGATCCATGCTTTCGATCCGCTCGCGCATGGCCTCGATCCTGGCCCCGTTGTCGGGATGGAAGAACCGGGCCTCGTCGCAGAAGGTGCGGGTGAACCAACCAGCTTGCGGCGTGACGGTGCGCAGTTCGCCCAGCACCGCCTCGGCGCGATCCGCCCAGCGTTCGCGGTCGGCCTGCACATAGGCGGTGGCGATGGTGTGGGCATAGGCGTTGTGGTCGTTGGACCAGACCCGAAACCCCTGCCCCTTTAGCGCATGACCGACGCGGGCGGTGCCGGAGAACAGATCGCAGACCAGCCCGCCCTCGGGCAGGACGCCCCGCACAGCGCCGGTCACCTGACCCAGAAGCGCGCGCTTCGAGCCGATGTATTTGATCATGTCAGGCCCCGACTCATGCCGCACCATACCGCCTCGCGCCGCGAGCGCGAGACGCCTGCTCGCATAGCGGGTGGATTAGCGACACCCCGCGTCAGGTCTTCTTCTTGCGCACCGCCTTGGCCGCGGGCGCATGGGCCAGCCGAAGCAGGTTCGCGGCGCCCGGCGCCCCGAACGGCGTCCCTGCCAGGATCAGAATGCGCTGACCGGGCTCTGCCAGACCAAACTCCATGGCGCTGTTGACCGCGTCTTCGGTCACGTCCTCCAGCGAGGTCGGAGCCTTGCCCAGACGGGGCTCCAGTCCCCAGACCAACGTCAGACGTCGCGCGGTGTCGGGGTTGGGCGTCAGAGCCAGTATGGGGCGCAATGGCCGTTCGCGCGCCATCCGCCGCGCGGTGCCGCCCAAGGTGGTGAAAACAACCATACACGCAGTGGATTGGGCCTGTGCGGCCTTGCCGGCCGCGGCGACCAGGGCATCGACGTCATGTTCGTCCATGCCGGCGTGTTCGGCGTTCATCAGACTGGGCCACAGAGGGTCCTGCTCCACACGCTCGATGATCCGGCTCATGATGCTGACCGATTCCAGCGGATAGTCGCCGGACGCTGTCTCGGCCGACAGCATCATGGCGTCAGCGCCCTCATACACGGCGTTGGCGACGTCGGAGGCCTCGGCCCTCGTTGGGGCGGGGGCCGAGGTCATGGTCTCCAGCATCTGGGTGGCGACGATGACGGGCACGCCGCGGTTGCGGGCGGCGCGGACGATCTGCTTCTGCGCGACCGGCACGTCCTCGGGATTCAGTTCAACGCCAAGATCGCCGCGCGCGACCATGACGCCGTCGCAGTAGTCGAGGATGCTCTCCAGATCGACCAGGGCGGCGGGCTTCTCGATCTTGGCCAGACAGGCGGCCTGACCGTTCACGATCCGCTTCAGCTCGGCCATGTCCTCGGCCTTCTGGACGAAGCTCAGCGCGACCCAGTCGACGCCTATGCGCAGGGCGAAGGCCAGATCCTCGCGGTCCTTGGGCGTCAGGGCGGAGACAGGGATAACCGCCTCGGGCACGGCGACGCCCTTGCGGTCGCTGAGTTTGGAGCCGCTTTCGACGGTGACGTCGGCCCATTCGTCGGTGCGTTTGCCGACTCGCAGGCGGACGCGGCCGTCGTCCAGCAACAGGGACATCCCAGTGCGCAGAGCCTTGAAGATTTCCGGATGCGGCATCTGCACCCGCGTCTCGTCGCCCGGCGTGGGGTCGAGGTCGAAACGCATGGTGTGACCGGCCTTGACCGAAATCTCGACATCCTTGAACCGGCCGAGGCGCAGCTTCGGACCCTGCAGATCGGCGAGTACGCCCAGTGGGCGCTGCAGCGCCAGTTCGGCGCCGCGCACCGCCTTCAGGGCCGCAGCGTGGTCATCGTGCGAGCCGTGGCTGAAGTTCAGGCGAAAGACGTCCACCCCGGCCTGGGCAAGAGCCTTGACCATCCCCGGCGCCCGGCTGGCTGGGCCCAAGGTGGCGACGATGCGCGCGCGCCGTGATCTTTTCATAATGGTCCCGTTTTCCGGAAGCGTTTCCTGAAACCCTGTGTGCCAATGAAATGCGCACGGTGTAAGGCCGCTCCCTGCTGGGAAACACGAAGTTACGCGGCGTAACAGTCAGTCCGGGACGAAGACCTGGGTCCCCGGACAAGCCTCGACGCCGAAACCGCCAAGGTCGATGCAGCGTCCCTCGACCTTGGGGGTGTCCACGCCAATGACGTGGGCCAAGGTCGGCGCGATATCGATGGTCCGAATCGGGAGGAACCGTTCCTGACTCGTCGCCCCCGGCCACCAGAAGATGATCGGCACCCGACGGTCGTACTCCCAGGGCGTCCCATGGGTGCCGATGGTTTTGCCAACACGACCGCCATAGGTAGCGTTTGGGACATAGGCGAACAGGATGTCGGGCGAACGCTCGGGGACAGTCGACAACCGCATCCTTTCTCGCAGAGTCAGCATCTCGGGCTGGTCCGTAGATGCCGGCAGGGGCTCGGCCAACAGGCGATCCCGGGTCTCAGCGAAAGCGATGTCCGGCAGACCGCGCAGCAGCTCAACGGCGGCCTCGGCTACTTCGGTACGCAGCGGATCGGGCAACGAACGATGCCCCGCATCCGCCACCATCAGACCGCTGCCGCCGGACTGCAGCGGATCGACATCGAGTTGAAAGCGGGCCTTGAGGGACGCGTTCACGCCCTGGACGCCAGCGGGATCTACGCGGTGGGCATGAGGATAGCCGCGAGCGGCCTCGCGCTCGACGAAGTCCGACCCGCCGTGGTCGGCTGTCAGAACGACCAGCGCGCCGCCCGGGATCACCGCCAGTTTATCGAGGAAGACGCCCATCGCCGCGTCGAGCCGGTACATCTGCTCGCACATCTCCGGCCCTTGGGTGCCATAGGTGTGGCCGATCCGATCGGTGGCCGAGAGACTGACTCCCAGCATGTCGGTGGTTGCCCGCCGCCCCAATTCCTGGGTCTCCAGCAGGTCCCCGGCGGCATGCAGCGTCTGTTCGTCGAGCAGCGGCGACGTGTCAAACTTGAAATCCAGCGGCGGCACCTGCGAATGCAGAGTCTCGCCGCGAATGGTCCAGTCGGCTTCCAGCGAGCGGCACGCCTCGTTGGTATAAGTCCAGGCCGGCGGCTGGTCGCGCATCCGGGCAGTGAAACGCGCGTTGAACGCGGCGACCGGCGCGAGGCGACCCTCGGCCGTCTGGCCCGGCTCGACGTAGGTCGTCAGGCCGAACCCGTCGGTGAACCAATATGCGCCGTCAGGCTTGTGGCCAGCCAGGTTGATGGCGCCACGATCCTTGCCCGAGACGGCGAAGACCCGGCTTTCGGGACTGACGTCCTTCA
>Ga0247808_10000823_pt1 | contig 14959 bp, 11 predicted proteins | sample UWRJL089202R1_FD_179914 | JGI IMG/M metagenome (GOLD analysis project Ga0247808, IMG submission 179914) | Plant litter microbial communities from Arlington Agricultural Research Station in Wisconsin, United States - UWRJ-L089-202R-1 | ecosystem: Environmental > Terrestrial > Plant litter >... | reverse complement strand
AGGCTATACGGCCATTATTTGGTGCCGTGGTGACAAGCCAGATGGAATCTCCCGTATTGAAGACCTGCATGGTATAGCCCTGCCATTTGAATTCGTAAAGTGGCTCCCTGTTGTCAATGTCGGACTGCACGGTGGCGGTCCATGGTGTCACTGGATGTATCATGATGCCGGGTTATAAATTATGGATTTCCTTTATGAGCAGCGCCGCCGCCTTGTCAATCGCCTGCAGTATGATTTCTTCGGGCGTGCCGTCGAAGAGCTCCCTATGGGCGATTTCCCTGCCTTGGATTATGATAGTGATGAACGTGGTTCCCACAGGCTTTTCCTTGGTTTCCGTTCCGCCAGGACTGGCAAGGCCTGTAATGGCAACCGTAATTGCCGTATTGAACAGCCTGGCACCGCCCCTTGCAAGAAGGGAAGTCACCTCTGCCGACTCTGCCGTATATTTTTCAATGATGCTCGCAGGGATGTGCAGCAGCTGCTCCTTCACAAAAAAATCATAGGAGGCTATCCCTCCACGTAATATCTTACCCGAGAAGGGCGTCAGGGCAAATTCGGAACACATCCTTCCGGCGGTCACGCTTTCTACGAAAGCGATGTTCCAGCCCTTATTGGCAATTGTTGCCGCACAATCTGTAACCAATTTAGATGCCATACAATAGCTATTATTATTATTATTATTATTATTATTATTTATTCTCCAGTCTCGCTGTTGGGCGCGTCCACCGGCTTCGATTGCGGGGACCCCTGCTGCCGCAGGAATATCGAGAGCACGACTATGGCGAAGACCGACAGGAATTCGCTCTGCCAATTCTGGAAGGATTCGAACCAGAACCTGGAATCGGTGATGTACTGTGGGGCGGATGCAGCCGGCTTTCCCTGCAATGCGAGGTGCACGTTCTCGTCCTTGAGGCTTCCATAGAAGTGCAGGATGAAGGAGGCAAGGAAGAGCAGGAGCAGTGCAATGGTCAGGGAATGCTTAAAGATCCCGAGCCGCCATCCTCCAGCCCTGACGGACCAAGGGGCGTCCTTCCTTTTCGGGTCAGCTTCCCTGTCCACTTCCTCCTGCTTGTCAAAATCCTTGGATTCCGAAGATCCCTTCTGCTGCAGGAAGATGGTCAGTACTACAAACAGTGCCATCTGAAGGAATTCAGATTCCCAATTTTCAAATGTAGATTGGAGGAAGTGCCCCGACGACAGGTATTCCCCTATTCCTACCCGTGCACCCTGCTCGTCCAGCATTTCCTTGTTGTATTCCTCAAACCCAAAATGGATCTGGCCGCACAGTGAAAAGACAAACAGGAAGAAGAAAGAAAGCGACAATGCATTGTTGCGTAGAAATTTTTTCATGTCCTGAGTGGTATTTGTTTCAGTTCAAATTTCTTAAATAGACCGTGGTTAAATTTATGGATTAAGGTGAAATTCTTATAGGATTCCACAGCATGCTGCTCCCTACAGCTTTGAATATTGAAATATTAAGTATTTAAATTATAAGGACTTGGATTGCAGAGGCCATAACTTGCATCCGTCAAATAAAGTAAAAGCTACGGTCATGGACGATAAATCAAAAACAGGTAGGGCAGATGACTCCCGCATCAATGTAGACGAAGCCTACGAGGTGCAGTACTGGTCGAAAAAATTCAATGTAGGTGAAGACCGCCTGAAGGAAGCTGTGCAGGCCGTCGGACCAATCGCTGAAGACGTGAAACGCTATCTTCGAAGCTGAACCTAACATCTACCATCATGCCTTGGTACAATGGAGATCATCCACCTTCCTACAAGAACCAGCCCGAGGAGTTACGGCAAAAGGCGGTTGAAATTGCCAACGCCCTGCTGAAGGAGGGTGTGGAGGAGGGGATCGCAATTGCAACAGGGCTGAAACAGGCACGTGCATTTTTTAGGCACACGGAAAACAAAAAAATCAATGACCATGAAGAAAAAGGTAAAAACAAACGCGATTGAGGGCGGTCAAGGGAGTGGAGGCCAGGAAAGGCCGGACGGCCATTCGGATGATCGCACGCATAAGGCCGGCCGTCTTCCCGGCGGCAGTACCGCCTCCCCCCGGCCCAGGGGGAAGACCATCTCGGAAGCGACGGATCCCTCCAAGCTATCGGACCTCTGACCAATCCAAAGCCCCTACAGGGCCGGCGAAAGGTAGTGCAATGGAGGAAGCATGGACCAAGCCGAACATGTTGTTTATAAAGTGGCCTTGCATCAGACAGCGGTGGAGCTGATGGATGTCCCAACCTTAACATAAAATCTATACTATGCCCATTTCAACAAATCTATACTATGCCCATTTCAACGTGCACCATCAAAGAGACCGATATCGTATGGACCGATATTTCCGAGCCCACCCATGAGGAGCTTGAGCGGATCAGTGATAAATACAGCCTCAATACCTATACCCTGACGGACAGCCTTGATCCTGACCACCTGCCGAAGTATGAGGAGCATAATGACACCCATTTCATCATCGTACGCATGCTGCAGGAGGGGGAACATGCCACAGATCATACCGTACAGGAAGTAAGCAGCAAGATCGCGATCTTCTACAACCATGACTTCATAGTCACGATCCATCGCCGCGCGGAGGCACTGCTGAAGGAGGTACGGGAAGTCCACATCGATACCGGAAAGGTCAGATCAACCACCGGCATCGTGATACGCATCATCCGCGAAACGCTCCATACGTATGACCGGCCTGCCATCCAGCTGTCGAGCGAAATTGATTTCTTCGAGTCCAGGCTGTTCCTGAAGAAGAATTTCCCTGCGGACCTGATCAAGGCAATCTACTTCCTGAAAAGCAGGGCAGGTACCTACAAGAAACTGCTGCTGCTCAGCAATGAGGTTGTAAGCTCGGTCCGGGCGGAGGGGGAAGACCGCCCTGCCATGCGCGATGCGCATGACCTGCACACCAAGCTGCTCATGCTTTACGACCAGGTGCAGGACGACGCCAACAACCTGTTGAACATCTACCTTTCCCTTTCGGCGAGGAAGACGAACGATGTGATGAAGATCCTTACCATCTTTTCGGTGTTCTTTATGCCCCTGACGTTTATTGTCGGCGTTTATGGGATGAATTTCAAGTTTATGCCCGAACTGGAATACAAGTGGGGCTATCCCCTGACGTTGGCCAGTATGGTACTGGTATCCTTCATCATATGGGTGTGGTTCAGGCGCAAAAGATGGCTGTAGCATTTAATAATTGCAGCTGCCTTGAAATCGGAATCCTAAAATATTAAAATAAAATAGCGAAAAAGTGTAAGTTATCCCGATCGGCAAGGCTTAATTTCATGTGCTTGAAAATGTTCCACTAAAAACACCTGCCATGAAATCTACTGACAGTTCGGATTCTTCATCCGTGAACACCCATATTACCTCTGGAGGAAATCTCCCCTTCTGGTTTTCAGAGGAAATCTCCCCGCTTGTATTTGATAAGCTGGAACAGGATATTAAAACCGATGTACTTGTCATAGGGGGGGGGATCTCCGGACTCACGACGGCCTACTGCCTTGCGAGGGAGGGAAGACAGGTGGTGCTTTTGGAGGACGGGATCCTTGCCAGTGGCGAAACCGGCCGGACCACCGCCCATATAACCTGTGCCCTTGATGACCGCTATACTGAAATTGAAAAGACATTTGACAGGGAGACCGCACGGCTGGCGGCCGACAGCCATGCGGCCGCGATCGAATGGATCGATAAGACTGTACGGCTGGAGGGTATAGACTGCCATTTCAAAAGGGTGGACGGGTACCTCTTCCTGCATCCGACCGATGAAAGGGAAAGCCTGCTCGATGAGTACGAAGCGACCAAACGGGCCGGACTGCCGACCGAAATGTACAAGTCTGTTCCCTTCATTGCCAGTGAAGAGGGCAAGTGGTGCATCCGTTTCCCGGAACAGGCGCAGTTCCATATCCTGCTTTACATGAAGGGGCTGGCGAAGGCCTTCCTGGACGCCGGTGGCCAGATCTTTACCCATACCCGGGCCCAGAACATCACCTGGAAGGGAGCTGAAGCCAATGGCTTTTCAGTGGAGGCACAACATATCGTCGTGGCAACCAACACCCCTGTGAATGACCTTGTAACGATGCATACCAAGCAGTGGCCGTACAGGAGCTATGTCATTGGTGCAAAGGTTCCAAAGGGAACGCTGCCCTATGCCCTGTGGTGGGACACAGGTGACAAGGAATCGCATTGGCTGGCACAACCTTACCATTATGTACGCCTGGAGGAATTTGATGCCGAGTACGATATGCTCATTGCCGGTGGGGAAGACCACAGGACAGGACAGGCCGATACGGAGCATATAGCGGAAGAAGCCCGTTATGCGCGGCTCGAAGAATGGACCAGGAAGCATTTTCCTGATATGGGGGACGTCACGTTCAAATGGTCGGGACAGATCATGGAGCCCTTGGACTGCCTTGCCTTCATTGGGAAGAATCCAGGTGATGACAACATCTATATCGTAACCGGGGATTCAGGAAACGGCATCACACATGGAACACTGGGCGGCCTTATCATTACAGACCTTATACAGGGAAGGGAAAATCCATGGGGCAGGATCTATGATCCTTCACGCATAACGCTGAACAGGACCGCTGATTTCCTGCATGAGGCAGGCAATATGATAGCCCAATATGCGGACTGGCTTACGCCACAAGACATCAAGACGACGAAAGAACTGCAGGCAGGAGCCGGTGGCGTCCTTTCGTCGGGACTGAAAAAAGTAGCTGTCTATAGGGATCATCACGACAAATTGCACGCCTGCTCGGCCGTCTGTCCGCATATGGGGGCCATACTGCACTGGAATGCCGACGAGAAGACATTCGACTGTCCAATGCACGGTTCCCGTTTCAGTGGGGAAGGTAGGCTGCTCAATAGTCCCGCCAATGGAGACCTGAAACGGATCGGCACCGAAGGTATTGGATAGCCATCCCAGGCAACCTGATCTCGGGACTTTCTTGTGCCGCCGCCACAGGGGGAAGAGGAAAGGCCAAGAGAGGAGAAGGCGAAGGGCATACCATTGGACGCCGTTTGTGGATGGCGGTTGCCATCATTATCCACTGGCGCATCCGATATGGAAGGCTTCCTCATGGGGGCTTTTTTTATGGATGGAGAAGGGGGGAGATAGGACAGGCCAATCTCCAATCTCCAATCTCCAATCTTCAATCTTCAATCTCCAATCTCCAATCTCCAATCTTCAATCTTCAATCTTCAATCTTCAATCTTCAATCTTCAATCTTCAATCTTCAATCTTCAATCTTCAATCTTCAATCTTCAATCTTCAATCTTCAATCTCCAATCTCCAATCTTCAATCTCCAATCTTCAATCTCCAATCTTCAATCTCCAATCTTCAATCTTCAATCTTCAATCTTCAATCTTCAATCTTCAATCTCCAACCTCCAATCCTCAATCTCCAACCTCCAACCTCCAACCTCTCATCTCCCAACATACTCCCTATTTAGAGTAGGGATACTGTATGGGGAGTGTATTAAAATGATTATGTAAAATAGGGTGGCAATCGGACGTAAACACAGCCATTGGACTGGAGTGCGGTCATGGGAAGGCAGGCCGCTGGACTGCTGCTTTTGGTGGGATTGCTTTCTCCACACGGGAAAGATCCTGGCACGCCATAAGGCGGCCTATTGGGGATCCGGGAATACCGCTGCGGGGTTGGGAAGGCGGCTGTATGGTTTTCTCCGTCTCTTCAATCCTTGCCTCCTCTTTTCGGGCCGCTGTACAGCGATGGGACAGTGGAAGGGGATGGATGGTTGCCGATTAAAGGCCGATGTGGAGGTCCTTGTGGAGTATGGGGACGAAGTAGATTAAAAAAAATAGGGACGGCGGAACCCCAAATCCGTGCCGTCCCCTTCTGGCGCATAGTACTATGGATGGCCTTTTGCAACATGGGTCAAATATAGGGATGCGCGTCGGGCTGTGCCAACGGAGTAGTGCTGGATTCTGGAATCCAATACCTTGGATTCGGCAATCAAGGAGCTGTTTTTTTGGCGTAAGGTGTTGTTTGTGAGTTGGTTATTCACAAGATTAAAAGATTAAAAGATTGAAAGATTGAAAGATTAAAAGATTAAAAGATTGAAAGATTGAAGAGGTGAAGATGGAGCTGAAAGACTGAAGGATTTTTGTTGTTTATGCAGGCCCCTCTCCCGAAGTTTCGGGAGCGCTCGGGGTGATAGGGTGGGATTGGAAGGTTTTTGATTGAAGTTTTAAGATTGGTGATTTTTGATTTAAGATGTATTGGCTAAGAACTTCCTGCTCAACTCCCAAGCATAGTTAATCCTCTCTAAATCTTCCGATGCTGTATTGAATAGATATTCCATAATCCTAAATCGAAATACTGTAATACCTTCCCTGTTTAAATTCAGAACTTTGGATAAATAAAAAAAATTAAAGTTATGGACAACAGTAAAAGAATCTCAGTATTGAACAATTTGATCGAAATCAACAACGACAGGGTGGAAGGGTATGAAACAGCGGCCAAGGAAACAAAGGATGCCGATTTGCAGGGGCTGTTTGCTGCCTTGAAAGCTACGAGTTTTACCAATCTTTCGGAATTGCGTTCTGAAGTGCAGCGTTTGGGAGGAGAGGTAGAGGAAGGTACAAGGATTACCGGTAAATTCTTCCGTGTTTGGATGGATGTAAAGGCTGCCCTTACAGGTAACGACCGCGGCGCTATTTTGGATTCGTGCGAATTTGGTGAGGATAAGGCCCTTGAAGCTTACGAAGAGGCCCTTGAAAATCCAGCAGATCTTCCTTTGGAATATGTTTCCTTGATTCAAAATCAACAATCGAAGCTTAGGGCGGATCATGACAAGGTAAGGGCCTTGCGTGACCTGGCTCAAGATTAATTCGAGTCACGGACTAGAATTTGGAATAGATTAGATCCTCATTCTTTGCCTTAAATTGAATGGTATCTCTAATCAACTTGATACTAAGCCTTCCCATCCGGAAGGCTTCTTTTTTTTAAAGCTATCTGTCCCACTATAGGCTAAATAGAATCCATCGATCTTTGTAAAAATAGTTTTATAGATCGGGAGTAATTATTATATTTGACTACCCAATAAAATAAAGCCTTCATGACATTTACAACAGAATATGCTGCCCAAAGGAAGCAGGAGTTTCCTGTGGTGGGAATTGGTGCCTCTTCGGGAGGATTAGAGGCCTTCAAAAAAATGATTGCCCACCTGCCTGGCGATTCAGGAATGGCCTACGTCATCCACCAGCAATTTCCCTTGGATGAAGAACTCAATATTGCAGAACAGTTGGCTGCCGCAAGTGCGCTGCCGGTTGTAGAAATCATCAATGAGATTGACCTGCAGCCCAACCGGATCTACCTTGTTCCCGAAAACCGGGTGCTGGCTGCCGAATATGGTGCCCTTAAACTTTCGGCAAGGAGGCAGAATGAAAAGAAATTCAAGCCGATGGATACCTTTTTTACTTCATTGGCAGAGGTGTACAGGAGTTTGGCCATTGGCGTTATCCTTTCGGGAACATCTGCCGATGGTACCAACGGCCTGAAGGTGATCAAGGAATTTGGAGGGGCTACGATTGCACAGGATCCTGAAACGGCGGCCTTCAAGAACATGCCGCAGTATGCCATTGACAGCGAGGCCATAGACTATGTTGTGCCTCCTGAACATATTCCTTCCCAACTGCTGCAGATCCGTCATTCGTATGAAGCCAATCATGCCTACACTGAGGCAGAGCATATGCCCGATGATGATGAGGAATTGTTTGCCGCCATCATCAAAATCATCTATTCCAGGACGGGAAATGATTTCCGCCATTATAAGCAGCCTACCATCCGGCGGCGTATTGCCCGAAGGATGGTCGTGACCCAGAAAGACGAACTTTCCGATTATTTGAATTATTTGAGGAATGACAAGGCTGAACAGGATTACCTGTTCAATGACTTGTTGATTCCTGTGAGCTATTTCTTCAGGGATGCCAAGATATTTGAATCCCTGAACGATGTTATCTTTCCGCAGTTGGTGCAGAACAGCAACGGAAAGACTTTGCGTATCTGGGTGGCAGGATGCTCTACCGGCGAAGAGGCCTATTCGCTCGCCATAAGCCTGCATGAATTCCTTTTGAGCAGGAAACACGACCTGAGGGTGCAATTGTTTGCTTCTGATGTGTCCGAACGCGTCATCACGAAAGCCCGTGCGGGAGCCTATGCCCTGCATGATTTGCAAAGTGTTTCAGAAGCCCGGCTTGCCCATTACTTCACCAAGAGGGACGGCCTCTACCATGTGAACAAGGTAATCCGTGAGATGTGTGTCTTTGCCGTCCATAATTTTATAAAGGATCCGCCTTTTGCCAGGATTGACATGGTATCGTGCAGGAATGTACTGATCTACTTTGATTCCTTCCTGCAAAGCAAGGTGTTGAATACGTTTCACTATGCGTTAAAGGAACACGGTTTCCTTTTCCTTGGAAAATCAGAAAGTGCTGTGAGTGCCTCTCATTTGTTTGAAGCTGTTGCCAAACATGAAAAAATCTACAGTAAGAAATTTACTCCGGCAAAATATACTTCAGATGCCTCTAAGACCATCCTAGAGGTAAAGGAACGTATAAAGCCCAAACAGAAGCCCCTTCCGGAAACTGATTTTAGAAAGACGGCATCCGATATTTTATTTACCCGGTTTACTCCCGCAAGTGTGGTCATCGATGAACACCAAGAGATTGTTCATTTCTATGGCGATACGAGTCCGTATTTATTGCCCTCTCCTGGAAAGCCTAATTTTAATATCTTGAAAATGGCAAGGGAAGGAATCAGCTTTGAACTTCGCAATGCATTATTAAAAGTAAAAGAAAGCGGCGAGCCAGCCAACAGATTGAATGTCCGGCTCAAAAACCAAAACTACCTGGTGGACATTGATGTTGTTCCGCTTCAAAATGCCGATCATCATCTAATGGTGGTTTTTAAAAAGAAGGACATCGAAAGCCAAAATGAGGAGGATGAGACTAAGCGGAAAACCTCTGAGCAACAAAGAATCACTCAATTGGAGAGCGAATTGATGCAGCTCAAGGACGACATCAAACGCGTTACCGAAGAACAGCAGATTGCATTTGAAGAACTCCAGACCACCAATGAAGAGCTTCTGAGCAGTAGTGAAGAATTGCAGGCCTTGAACGACGAGCTTGAATCTTCGGCGGAAGAACTGCAGTCCAATAACGAAGAGCTGATGTGCGTTAACGATGAGCTTCGGGATCGCCAGGAACAGCTTACGGCCGTCAGCAACTATGCAGAATCCATCATCAGGAGCGTGAGGGAGCCACTCATTGCTTTAGACTCCGATTTACGGATCAAGAGTGTCAATCCTGCCTTTTATCAGTATTTCAAGACTACCGAAACGGAAACCGAAGGTAAATCTTTTTTTGATATTGGTGCAGGGCAGTGGAATATTCCGGGATTGAAAGAGCGGCTGAAAACCACCTTGGAGGGTAATTCAAGCATAGAAGCCTTTAAGGTAAAAATAATGTTTCCCCAAATAGGCGAACGCCATCTGATGCTCCATGCACGGAGCTTTATTGATGCCGTACATTCCGATATGATATTGCTGACCCTTCAGGATGTTACGGAGATTGAAAACAATCACGGGAAGCTGCTTCAAAAGAATGCCGAATTAGTGCTCTATAATGAACAGCTGAAATCATTTAGTTGGGCCGCCAGCCATGATTTGCAGGAGCCTTTGCGCAAGATTTCGATGTTTTCCAAAATGATTTTGGAAGAAGAAAAAGGCCTGTCTCCAAAAAGCATCCATTGTTTGGAGCGAATCGGGGCTTCCACCTCTAGTATGCGGCAGCTTATTGAAGACCTACTCCATTTTACCAGAACAATAGCGATAGAGCATGAACTAAAAAAGACAGATCTGAACCTGCTGCTTAAAAAAACGATCAGCGATTTAAAAGATATCATAAAAGAAACAGATGCCACAGTTACCGTTTCAAAATTGCCTAAACTGGCCATCTTACCGCAGCAATTCCAGCAGCTTATGTCGAATCTGATCATTAATTCGATCAAATACAGCAAAGAAGGACAACAGCCTGTCATCACAATACGTTCAGAAACGGCTGCGACCTCCGAGATCCTTTCATTGGGAGGCAATCCAGCGCTTTCGTATAACAGGATAGAGGTCAGCGACAATGGTATTGGCTTTGATTCAGGGCAAGCGGAAAAAATCTTCGAACCCTTTTTTAGGCTTCATGGCAAGGATAAAATTCGTGGAAGCGGTTTGGGACTGGCCCTGTGCAGACAGATTGTGCTCAATCATAATGGCTTTATTGTCGCTTCTGGCGAAATCGGCAAAGGAGCTACCCTGACCATTTTCCTTCCGAGTAAAGTGGTTGCCACAGATTAGATTGAGCGTCTTGGTCCTATGTTATTGATTTAAGGCTTTTCTCGTTAGATGTAAAGTACTTGGATTGCTACTATGGGGATAACCGCAAATGGGTTGCAAACCCATAGAGGATGCAAACCGAGCACTTCAAAGATTGTGGATATCTATTTCTGCTGTACTCCATTTCATTTCCATTAAAATCTATCTTTGCCATCCTTAAAAAAAAGATATGAGTGCAATTTGGTACGAATGCAAAGTACGATACAGAAAAGTAGATGAGGCGACAGGCCTTCAAAAAGTGACTACAGAGCCCTATCTGGTTGATGCCCTTTCCTATACGGAGGCGGAGCGGAGGATCAATGAGGAGATGGCGGCCTATGTAAGTGAGGAGTTTAAGGTGACGGGCATCAAACACGGTAACTTTGCCGAGATCCACCCGTTTGAAAATGCCGACCGCTGGTTCAAGTCAAGGGTTTCCTTGATAGCATACGATGAAGAAAGCGGTAAGGAACGAAAGACGGGCATGAATCTTCTGGTACAGGCCAATGATGTAAGGGATGCCTTTGACAATACGGTTACGGCCATGAAGAATACGATGGGCGACTATACGATAACGGCTGTTTCTGAATCGCCCATCATGGATGTATTTCCTTATTTTAGTGGGGAGGAATCAGACATGGAAGCCGTGGAACGTTTTAATGCAGCAAAAGCATCAACGGCATCCTCAGATGAGGTTGTTTTGGAAGAAACCCAAGGGTAGGTAAAGTTGAAATTGGAGAGTAGGCGAATTGATAAGGAGCGGGTTTTTATGCAGTATAACTTATAAAAGTACCTTAATTTAATCATTTATGTGAAAATTTGCAGTATTACAGTAAATTTTGTAAAATGAAACTTTTTGTAACGGAATTATTTTTGTTTTAGTATATTTACCTTCTAAAACCAATCGATTTTGGCAAAAAAACTACTAATCCTTTTATTGATGATGTGTTTTGGGCATTTTGTCTATGCCCAGAATGAATCTACTATTTGGTATTTTGGTCGCCAAGCGGGATTGGATTTTAATGGTGGCACGCCTGTAGCCTTGAACAATAGCGAGATGGATACCTTTGAAGGCACTGCAACCATATCCAATGCCTCCGGTCAGTTGTTGTTTTATACGAATGGTGAAAAAGTCTGGAACAAAAACCATCAGCTTATGTCCAATGGCGCCGATCTGATGGGAAGTTCCTCAAGTTCGCAAGCCTGTATCATTATCCCCAAACCCGATTCTCCCAACCTTTATTATATCTTTACTACGGATGAATTTGGCAATGCCAATGGCTTGAGGTATTCAGAGGTGGATATCTCGCTCAACAATGGACTTGGCAATGTAACGTCCAATAAGAATATCCTCCTTGCTGCTCCTACCTGCGAAAAGGTTACGGCTGTCAGAAAATCCGACAACAGTGGTTTTTGGGTGGTGACGCATGACTATGGCAGTACTAAGTTTATGTCCTATTCAGTAGGAAATACGGGGGTCAATCCTGTTCCGGTAGTCAGTGCGATCGGTATTTCTATCAACGCTCCCGGAGGTACGGTAGGCTATTTGAAAGCCTCAATGGACGGCACCAAAATGGTAAGCTGCAATTATCAAAAGAATCTGGAGCTTTATGATTTCAATGCCGCAACGGGAAAGCTCACCAATGGTAAGGTAATCAATACTAAAGAGTCCAATTATGGGGCTGAGTTTTCTCCATCGGGCAAGTTCTTATATGTCACTACAGGGGACGGCGTTTATATACAGGAGGTCATTCAATATAATTTGGGTGCATCCAATATTCCCGCTTCGGCTGTCCTGCTCAGTACTACCAATTCACAATTTGGTGCCCTTCAATTGGCCAAGGACGGCAAGATCTATGTTTCGTTGGCCAATTCCAAGTACCTGGGTGTGATCCATCAGCCTGAAAATTTGGGTCAGACTTGTAATTTTGAAAAGGATGGATCGTTTATAGGTTCGGGAATGTGTGTCTTTGGTTTGCCGCAGCCTGTGCCAGTTGGGTTTAACATATTCATTGCTTCCAGAAGTGTTTGTCTCGGCAGCAGTACCCAATTTAACATAACCGGCAATCAGGACATCGTATCGGCAAACTGGAATTTTGGCGATGGCACTACTTCTACCGACCTTTCCCCTTCGCATCTTTATACTGCAGCAGGAACCTATACGGTAACGGTAAATGCACAAAGCACTTCGGGGAGTGTAACGCAGACTTCAAGGACCGTGATTGCGGCAATTCCGGTTGCCCATACCATAAAGAGCAAAGTTGTCTGCGAATCGGATGCACTCTATGACTTCGCACAGCATGATGTTGAAATAAAGGCAAATCAGGGGAGTCCATTGTTTAGGGTCGCTTATTTTGCTTCAGAGGCAAATGCCGTTTCCCATACCAACCTTTTGGAAAGTCCCTATACCCTGCCAATTGGAACCACTACTTTTTTTGCAAAGATCTACAACAATGAAAACATAAACTGCTCTTCGATTACAAGTTTTAAAGTTACACGCTTGAATACAATAGTGGCGGGACAGCCTGTGGACTACACTATCTGTGAAGCTCCCTACGATGGCATTGCCCAGTTTAATCTGGGCCAGAAAAACAATGAGGTTTTGAACGGATTGGATGCAAGCCAGTTTGCAGTTACCTATCATGATAACTATGAAGATGCCGTTGCGGATGCAGCCGCACTTCCTTTTCTTTATACGAATACCAATCCGCAGGAGACGGTATTTGCACGATTGGAAAATAAGATGAATACGAATTGCTTTGCCGTTACTTCCTTTGCAATCCGTGTAGGGGAGCAGCCTGTCATAGGACCGCTTGTCAACTTGGTAGAATGCGGAAGGAATATTGCCTCATTTGACCTAACGGAGAAAAATGGCGAGGTGCTTGGCGGCCTTTCGCCTGCTTCATTTGCTGTAGCCTACTATCGTACAGAACAGCATGCCCTGGAAGGTAGTAATGCAATCGAGATGCCTTATTTTACGACTGAAGCCACTCAAACCCTATATGTTGGGGTGAAAAACACTACGACGAATTGCAGTGCCCTCAGCCACTTCGACCTGAACATATTGCCTGCCTTGCCTGCGGTATTGCCGCAAGCGATAAACGTCTGCGATGACAGCAGTAATGATGGGGTTGCCGTGTTTGATTTTGAAGGGCAGACTTCCTTTATGCTTGATAACCAACCATTGGGTGCATTTGAGGTGACCTATCATACCTCTGAAGCCGAAGCCATCGCTGGCGATAATGAGTTGGATGATTTTACGAATACTTCCAACCCGCAAACGCTATATGCCCGTGTTACAAGCGGTGTTGATGCTTCCTGTTTTGATATACGTCCTTTTACGATAGCCGTACACAGCCAGCCTGCAATAATGGCACCCGAAGACCTGCATCTTTGCAGTGAAGAAGGGACTTTTGCAACGGTTGAATTGCTTTCGTTTAACGAAACGGTATTAAACGGTCAGCCTGCAACGGATTTTACGGTTACTTACCATAGCTCGCCAACCCATGCCGAACAAGGTACAAACGCATTGCCGGTTGATTACGAAGCATTGATAGGAAGTCAAACTTTATATGCAAGAGTAGAAAATAGAAATAACGCTTCCTGTTTTGCAGTTGCCGCCTTTCAAATAGAGGTGTATCCGCAGCCTGTCCTTGAAATGAAAACGCTGTACACCCTATGTGAAAACAACACTGTCGAAATAACAGCACCAGCTGGATTTGATCGCTACAGTTGGTCAACTGGAGCAACCACACGTTCCATTACGGTTGCCACACCAGGAATCATAACGCTTACGGTAGCACAAAATCACGAGACTACAACGTGTTCCGATACTGTAACGATCACCATCGTCCATTCCTCGATAGCGGTTATAAAGGAACTACGGGTCAGCGATTGGACAGACAACCAAAACAGCATTGAAGTCGTAGTGGAAGGTTCGGGAGATTACGAATATTCCCTGGATGGCGAACACTATCAGGACAGTCCTCAATTTTATGGATTGGAAATTGGTGAATACACGGTTTACGTCAGAGATGTCAACGGATGCGGCATTGCAGAGCAGCAAACGTATTTCCTGATCTATCCTAAGTTCTTTACTCCAAACGGAGATGGCTATAATGAAAAATGGCAGATAAAGCCGTCGATGCTGGAACCCGAATTGAAAGTATATATTTTTGATCCCAACGGCAAGCTGCTTACTTCCCTTGATGGCAAAAGCGAGGGTTGGGACGGTACCTGCAACAACCTCAAGCTTCCTTCGGATGATTATTGGTTTGTAGTAGAACGTAAAAGCGGCAAGACTTTCAAGGGGCATTTTTCCTTGATGCGGTAATTGCACTTATATAAGTAATTGGATTAAATTGTTCTAGATATAAAAAGCCCCGATAGTATGTCGGGGCTTTTCAGTTATAGGCAGATTGGATTATATCTTTATTATTTTCTTGGTAACAGTTCCTTGCTCGGTAGAGATGCCCAGGAAATAAGTTCCTGAAGCCATTTCGTCCAGATCGAGCTCCACGCTTGCAAGACTGTTAAACGTATAATTTTTAATAGC